>Ga0209835_1000999_pt1 | contig 16541 bp, 14 predicted proteins | sample LakKivwa52mmetaG_FD_184138 | JGI IMG/M metagenome (GOLD analysis project Ga0209835, IMG submission 184138) | Anoxic lake water microbial communities from Lake Kivu, Rwanda to study Microbial Dark Matter (Phase II) - Lake Kivu water 52m metaG... | ecosystem: Environmental > Aquatic > Freshwater >...
CATGCTTCGACAAGCTCAGCCACCATGCTTCGACAAGCTCAGCCACCATGCTTCGACAAGCTCAGCCACCATGCTTCGACAAGCTCAGCCACCATGCTTCGACAAGCTCAGCCACCATGCTTCGACAGGCTCAGCCACCGTGGATCGGCATCCCCATCGTGGCTTCGACAAGCTCAGCCACCGTGGATAGACATCCCTATTTCCCCATTCACCCATTTCCCAAACAATTTCTGATTAACAATCCAGCACTTTATGGACTTAGTCTGGCAATCCAACTGCTAAATCAATAGTCCACAATTTTTGTATTTTTGCCAAAAACAACTGTTATGGAAACACTGATCATTAAGGCAGAAGGCGAAAATCTTACAGAGATTAAAACTTACCTCAACAAACTGAACGTGCATTTCACCGTGCAGGAGGCAGATGCGCCCTACAATCCCGATTTTGTAGAAAAGATTCGCGAGAGTGAGGAGGATTACAAAAATGGCAGATTCACCCGCGTGAACTCACCCGAAGAGTTGAAAGCGCTATTTGAAGGCGAGTGATATGAAATACCCCATTGATTTCACTGACAGGGCTTTAAAGGACATTTCCTTTTTCAAAAAAGCTGGTCATACCCAACTGCTCAGTAAAGCCTTTGATTTAATACTTGAAATTGCCGAACATCCCTTCACAGGCAGCGGCAGGCCTGAGCCCCTCAAGCACAATCTGTCAGGAAAATGGAGCCAGCGCATCAATCTTGAACACCGGATTGTTTATGAAGTATTGGATGACGCCGTTGTCATTTATTCTCTGAAAGGTCATTATTAATCATTTAATCAAATGACCTTGAGATTTTGTCGAAGGCAAGAAATCGTTAGCTGGAAGAATCGTACCTCATCACCTCATCACTCTATTAGCCCGAACGTTTCTCAATTCAGAGAAAAGTCCTTCTGAGGATTGATTTCAATGCAAAAAGTCAGCAGTGGCTTCGACAAGCTCAGTCACCAGCGGCAGTATCACACCCCATTCACCCATTCACCCATTTCCCCCTGCAAGTAAAAGTTTTGGCCACAAAGACTCAAAGACACAAAGAAAGCAAAATTGAATAAGATTGATATCTTTGTTCTAAAACTTTGTGCCTTAGTGCCTTAGTGGCTAAATTTCTTCGTATGAAAATAGAGCCTTTCGGGTCGTAGATGGTAAAAAAAGTCGGCAGTGGCTTCGACAAGCTCAGTCACCAGCGGCAGTATTACACCCCATTCACCCATTCACCCATTACTCCCTGCAAGTAAAAGTTTTGGCCACAAAGACTCAAAGAGACAAAGAAAGCAAAATTGAATAAGATTGATATCTTTGTTCTAAAACTTTGTGCCTTAGTGCCTTAGTGGCTAAATTTCTTCGTATGAAAATAGAGCCTTTCGGGTCGTAGATGGTAAAAAAAGTCAGCAGTGGCTTCGACAAGCTCAGCCACCATGCTTCGACAGGCGTTCGACTGAGCGTTCGACTGAGCTCACGCCGAAGTCTCACGCCGAAGTCTCAGCCACCAAGGATCGGCATCCCCATCTACCCATTTACCCATCAACCCAATCACCCATTCCCCAATTCCATCGTCAGATTCAAACCAACAACTTGTTGCTTAGTTTTGTAAATTAAGAGCTTAATTTGGTATAGCGGTTATATAAACTCTTCGCATCACATTCCCGAACAAAAGCGCATCGTACCACATGTAATAAAACCTGGCAGCATTAAACCATGTATAACCATCCTGCTTGTCGTCGTGGCGGTCGTAGGGGTCGGCAAAAATGATCACATCGTCCATGATATCTTCCGTTTGCCTTGTATCATAACCGATCACAAGCACCCAGTGGCCTCCCCAGTCGCTCCATTCTACAAGCGTGGGAATGTTCCGCTTAAGCCGGTTGGTCAGCGTGTCCAGCTCGCCGTATTCATGCCATGAGGCATCAAAGCCGTTGCTGCTGAGCCAAACCGTCAATTGTTCAGGGTTGGTACCCACTGTGGAACTGGTTCCCATCTCCTGGGCAATACTCATCTCTTCTGCAATACGGCCATAAAAACCAAGCAGCGAAACCACTGCAGCCGGGCCACAGGTGTATTCCGTTGTCTGCTGAAACGATTCAACATCAAGCAGGGTAAGGCCTGGACGTGACTCGGCGCCGGTAACATCCAGTACATAATAATCTGACGAGGGGCGCACATTATCATCCGAATCATCCTTGCTGCACGAAGAAAGAATCAGTCCGAGGCAAACAGGTAAATAGTAAATAATCAGGCTTTTCATCATTTTATAACTTTAACCGATTCTTAATTAAACCATTTCTGGTAAATGGCTTCGTAGGTTCCGTCCTGCTTAGCGGCATCAAGCGCCTGCTGCCATTGCTGAACGGTGGCCGGAGAGGTGTTTTTTGAAAATGCGACGTAGTAATCGGAAGACATCAGGTCGAAAGCCGGTGTCACCTGGCTGTATTGGTAGCCAAGCGACCTCAGGATTGATGGAAAAGTAACGTTGGTAACCACAAATGCCTGCACCTCACCCGACATTAGCTTTTCGGTCATCACAGCCGGGTCGCTATCCGAAACCAGGTTGGTAAAACCCAGATTACGGAGATACTGGTCAGAAAACCAGGAACTTACTGTTCCGACAGTGGTCAGTGCACGAGCCTCTTCGATGGAATTAATTGTAATACCCGAACCGGCCAGCACGTAAAAATGGGTAATATTGCTTCCTATCGGGCCGACCCAATGGAAGAGGTTCTCCCTCAACTCAGTACGATCCATTGTAAATAGGCAGAAATTCGGGTTGTTGAGCGCAAGTTCATACCCATTGCTCCACAACGAAAGCTGAATAGGGTAAAACGACTGATTGCGCTTCATGATCTCGGTTACAATGTCGGTTCCAAAACCGGTAATCTCGCCAAAACTGTTGCGGAAAGTCAGCGGGGGATATTGCTCGGTGTACACCTGGATGATGTCGGGCGGGTTTGCCGACTGCAAGTATTGCTGGTAAAGCTGCTTCAGGAAGCCGTTTTGCTTTGATTTGTCAATAACACGCTGGAAATCGGCAACTACCTCGTCAGGAATGGCTTTGTTGAAGGCGAAGTAAATCAGATCGGTGCGGATGGTCAGTTTTCCGGTTACGTCGTAAATGGATTTTCCGATAGCCGTTAGTGCCGCTTCCGCCGTAATTTTATCCGATGGAAAAAGGTCAATTTCACCGTTCAGAAGTTTGGTTAAGGCATCCTGGTTGTTGTCGCAGTAAACAAGATTGGTAAATCCTTCACTGATAAGATATTGCGTAATCGAATAGTCCTGCAGCACCCCGATACCACTTACCAGCCGCGCATCTTCAAACGAACTGAGCTCAATTGGATTCGATGAAGCCGCATAAAACAGCCAATCCAGCGAAGCATAGGGACCAGCCCATTTAAACAACTCTTTCCGGTCGGCATTGAGGATAGTGGAGTACAACACCGTTTGATTGTCCGACAGCGCCTGCGCATAGCCCTGTTCCCATGGAAGCACCTGCGTTGTAAAAGGAATGCCCAGGTCGCGGCAGATCTCTTTGAGCAGCTCAGGCCCCAACCCGGTAGCAGCTCCGTTTTCGGTAAAGTTGAGCGGTTTGTATTCCTCAGTGATAAAAGTCAGCTGATGAGGATATCCTGTTCCGGAATCCTTTTTGCAACCGACCATCGCTCCAATCAGTAGCGCAAAAGTGGCTGTTGCAATTACAAACTTTGAAATTGATTTGATAATCATGCAGATATGATATTTCTTGATGTAAGTCGAACAATAAAACCATTCACTCGGATGAAGAAATTGTGCTTTTAACCTTTCATGGCGCCAAAGCCAAATTCAAAATGGGCTACAAAATTAACTAAATTGGGCATCTGAGATCAAATGCCAACGCAGGAGTAAATTGATTCAGCCAAAACATCAGGAATGAGATTTTCAATTTGAGGAGATTGCTTACATCTAACCCGATGTGAAGTCCTTCGGCAACAATTCGGCAGTTGAAAGTCGGCAGTCGGCAGTCGGCAGTATCACACCCCATGCACCCATGCACCCATCCACCCATCCACCCATCTATCCATTCACCCATTACCCCAATCCCCCATCCACCCATTTCCCCCAGCAAGTAAAAGTTTTGGCCACAAAGACTCAAAGACACAAAGAAGGCAAAATTGAATAAGATTGATATCTTTGTTCTAAAACTTTGTGCCTTAGTGCCTTAGTGGCTAAATACCTGATGGAGTTAGACTTGCTACTAAAAAACCTAACTGATGTAACCCGCTGATTGGATTGACGATACAGATCACAGTAAGGTTAATTCAGATGCTCAAATAATGTGATTTTTATCAAAAACGCCTTACCGCAGTCATCTCTTTGTAAACGGCATAAAACTCCTCATCCGCTTTTTCGAATACCTCTCTCAGCAGCAAATGACCGCAGGGTTTGCCGATGTCGTCCAGGTCGAGGCAGCGAAAATTGGGCAGCGCAGATAACCGGGATTTGGTTTGCAATGCACGCTCCCGGATTTTCCTGCCCTGAAAGGTAAAAGGCAGGTTGCTGATGGCTACAAAATCCATTTGGTTGCTGTGTAGCCACCAACTGAGCTGCTCCATCAGAGGAGTGCCGGTTTCGCCGCCAAGTCCTGCCATCAGGACTATTTTGTCGTTTCCGGTCAAATGAGACTTAACCGAATCGTGCAGATGCCCGGCTGAAACTGTTTGAATAAAGTCCACGAAACCAGGAACCTGCGCCGGCAATTCGGTATCCAGCCAGGTGTAACGGGCATTGGGCAGTTTGCTTTGAAAATACGACAGCAGGTAAAACCCCGCGCCGCCAAGCCCCACAAAATGGGTTTTTTGGCCTGAAAGCGGGCGCAACATTGCCGCCGTAGGCAACAACGCCAATGCCCCGATTGCCGCCAACCGTTTGAGCGCCTCACGTCTCGAAGTATTGTCTGTAAGCATTTTCATGTGCAATTCTGATTTCGTTTACCAGCGATCCGGGTTCTAACACTTTGACCCTTTTGCCGTAAGAAAGCAACTCCACTACAACGTCAAAAGTGATGAAGATGTTCAGTCTGATCTTAAGTCCGTTTTGATCGTCCGAAATGATTTTCTGTGTATGATTGAAGGCGTTAAACACCCCCTAATTTTTGCCTGGCACATCACCCCCAAACCCGAGCAGATCGCCCGCGCCCATGAAATCGGCGCAATGACCGTGATTGAAATTGAAGAGCATAGTTCAAGAGGGATTGAGTTATTTGGGCCGGTGAGAAGTTTCTGAATAGGGATGCACGCCCCAAAGGGGATTGCAGCCCTAAATCCAAGAAAAGCAAAACAGAACCTCACTCCAAATACAGGGCTGCCATCCCTCTCCCTGCGGTCGGGGCTGGCTTCCCAAGGGATACAAGCCCCTTCCAAAGGAGTGCCTGTGGCAGAGGAACGAGGGGATTGCAGCCCTAAATCTAAGAAGAACAGAACCTCACTCCAAATACAGGGCTGGCTTCCCTCTCCTTGCGGTCGGGGCTGCCAACCCTGCCTATTCCGCTGTCAGGCCTTCCCAGCGGCCAATCTTGCAGTCACCTGAAATTTTTTCCACAGATATCTGACTTGTGCTAACTTCGGCGCTTTAAATTTTTCATAAAAGCTGCAGTTATGGTAAATCAACGAAGTCTGGTCAGGACGCTTGGACTGGGTTATGTGATCCTGTTTGTGATTGCAAACATCATTGGGTCAGGGGTTTATAAAAAGATTGCGCCGATGGCTGCCGAACTGCACTCATCGGTGTGGATAATGGTTGCATGGATTGTGGCGGGAATCATCACCATATTTGGCGCATTGAGCAACGCCGAAGTAGCCGGTTTGCTGGCGGATACCGGCGGAGAATACGTTTATTTCAAGAAGATTTACAACCGCTTTTTCGCATTTCTCTACGGCTGGTCACTTTTTACTGTAATCCAGACCGCAACGATCTCTTCGCTGGCCTACGTTTTTGCCCAGTCGCTCAACAGCATTATTGTAATCCCTGAACTTCTCTCATCGCTGCAAACCTTTTCGATTGGCGGCGTTTTCTTTCCTTTTCAGGACTTTGGGGTTAAACTGGTGGCCATAATTCTCATTCTGCTGCTGACTTTCCTGAACATCACCGGGCTTAAAAGCGGCGCTGGTACGAGCAAAATCATACTGTGGCTGGTATTTTCCGGAATATTTGTGATTGTTGTTTTTGGTTTGCGAAATGTTGAAGCAACGCCTCCCGATTTCATGAACTTTAATGATTTGACAACAGGAGCCGTTACGATATCTTCCTTATTCACTGCCATGCTTGCCGCTTTCTGGGCTTACCAGGGTTGGGTTTCGGTGGGATTTATCGGCGGCGAGGTGAAAGACCCTACCAAAAACATCCCGAAAGGAATTATCATCGGCGTCTTCCTGGTAATTGCTACCTACCTGGTTGTCAACGTTACCTATCTTGCACTGCTCTCCATCCCACAACTGGAGCAGATCTATTCGTCAGGAAATCAGATTGCTGCTGTTGAAGCGGTACGGAGTTTTTGGGGTACCGGCGGAGTAATTTTTATCTCGCTGCTTATCCTTCTAACCACACTGGGTTGCACCAATGCAAGCATCCTCACGGGCGCCCGGCCTTACTACGCCATGTCGCGCGACCGGCTCTTCTTTTCCGGTATCGGTAAGCTGAACAAAGCCAGCGTTCCGGGCAATTCGTTGCTGTGGCAGGGAATATGGGCTTCGGTGCTGGTGCTGTCGGGCACTTTCGACCAGCTCACCGACATGATCATTTTCGCCGTGTTCATATTCTATGGCGCCAACTCGCTTGGCGTCTTTATTTTACGCCGCAAGATGCCCGATGCCCACCGGCCTTACAAAGTCTGGGGTTACCCCATAGTCCCGGCCATTTTCATTCTTTTCTGCCTCTATTTACTTTACAATACCATCGCCACACGGCCGCGTGAAGCAGCCATCGGCATGATCCTGATCCTGGCCGGAATCCCGGTCTATCTCTGGCTTAGAAGAAGATATGCAGGGCATAACGAAACGGAAGTGGGGCAGGGGAGTAGCCAACAGTAAAAAGCAATTGCCAGAAAACTCCCCAAAATGGATTTTCAACGATTTATTTGCCCCACCCTCCCGAATTCTCGGGATAAACTCCGTGAGTAAATCGTTGAAAATCATTGCTCCCATTTGGGTTGGGGTCAACAATGATTTTCAACAATAGTAGTTTTCTGGCAATGACTAAATAGTTTGGTAATTGAAAACGAAAAAAATCACCCTTGCTGCAAACAATCCTTTACTTTTGTAACCTGATAATAAGGAATTTGATGAGAAATTTTTTTACAAAACCTGCTTTTCTTGCTTTGCTGATTGTCGCCTCCGTGATGGTAAAGGCACAGACAACCAATTTTAAATCATTGATGCAGGAGTTACAATCGCTTGAAAAGCAGTTTGTTCCGGATAAACGGGTAGCCATTTTCGATGTCAGAATTCAAGACACGCTTAATCCCATTGTTGTGCTTTCGGGGCAAACCGACCTGCCGGAAGCAAAAGCAGCCATCATTCGCCTGCTGAACGACAAGAAGATTTCGTTTACCGATTCGCTCCAACTCTTACCCGATGCCTCGCTTGGCGACGAAATCTGGGCGCTGGCCACCCTGTCGGTTTCCAATCTCCGCGCCATCCCCGACCATGTCTCCGAACTGGTGTCGCAGGTTTTGATGGGAACGCCGCTCAAAGTACTCGAATGCAACGAAAAATGGTGCCGGGTACAAACCCCGGAGTATTATATCGGGTGGATGGATACCAGCGGATTTGAGCGTTTTTCGGCCAAAGAGTTGGACCGCTGGAAAAACTCACAACGTTATCTTTTCACCGGCCTGACGGGTTTTGTTTACGATTCCCCCGGCAAAAAGGGCGAAATCGTTTCCGATCTTGTTGCCGGCAATTTGTTTGAAGTAGAAGAAGTGAAAAGCAAATTTCTGAAAATCAGGATTCCGGATGGCCGAACCGGGTTTGTTCGGAAATCTGATTGCATTCCTTTTGATAAATGGATAAATATTGAACCAGACGCTTCAGCTACATCAGTCCTTGCCCGGCAGATGATGGGTTTCCCTTACTTATGGGGAGGCGCATCGGGCAAAGGCGCAGACTGCTCTGGATTTGTCAAGCAGGTCTTTTACATGCAAGGCATCATCCTTGCCCGCGACGCCTCACAGCAGGCTAAATACGGCGAAATAATTGATTTCACAAATATGGGTAACCTGCAGACCGGCGACCTGCTCTTTTTTGGACGCGACGACCGGCACATCACGCATGTGGGCATATATCTTGAAAAAGGATATTTCATCCACGCTTCAGGCAGGGTGCACATCAGCAGCCTCGACCCCGGCGACCCGAAATTCATTCCATCAAGAAAACTTGTGGCAGCCCGTCGGGTGCTCACTTCGCTGGATTCTGAAGGAATTGTGAGGGTGAAGAATCACCCGTGGTATTGCACTCAACCCTAAGCCGAACAAGGAGGAAATAACAAAAGACAAAAAACAAATAACAAAAGCAAACAACGAAAACGGAACACCGAACACCGAACAACATTGGCAACATATAAGGATTATCTCAAATGAAAAAATCGCTGTCCCTGCTAAGAAGTTTTGAATTTAATCTTTTTGAATTTGGTACTTATTTGTCATTTGTGCTTTGTAATTTGGAATTTTACCCAAAGTTTTATTTTTATGGATAACAGTCGCCGTAATTTCATTAGAAACACCAGCCTGATGGCTTTGGCGGGCATGGCCGGAGTGGAACCTTTGTTTGCACTTGCCGGAGAGAAATCCCTTCGCAGGCAGGCAAAAGGGCTGTCGCTCAGTTTCGTACCCTACGAGCTGCAGCTTCATCATGTGTTCACGCTATCCGTAAATTCGCGGAAAACTACACCGGATGTGCTTACCCGTCTTGAGTTCGACGGAGTTGTGGGCTATGGCGAAGCCTCCATGCCGCCCTACCTGGGCGAAAGTGTGGAAACCGCCACCCGTTTCCTTTCAACCCTCAATCTTGGGCAGTTTAAAGATCCGTTTCAGATGGACGACATTTTGCAGTATGTAGATTCGGTGATGCCAGGGAATACTGCCGCCAAAGCTGCTGTGGATATTGCCCTGCACGACCTGGTGGGAAAAATGATGAAGCAGCCGTGGTATCGTATCTGGGGATATGACCCGGCTGATACGCCCAACACCTCCTTCACCATTGGCATTGATACGCCTGAAGTGGTCAGGCAAAAGGTGGCTGAAGCAGCGCCGTACAAAATCCTGAAGGTGAAAATGGGCATGGCCACCGACCGTGAGATGATCGAAACCATCCGCTCGGTAACCGACCGTCCGCTGTGTGTGGACGTAAACCAGGGATGGACGGACAGGGTGGAAGCCCTTGAAAAGATTTACTGGCTGAAGGAAAACGGGGTAGTATTCGTGGAGCAGCCGATGCCCAAAACGGCAGTTGAAGACATGGCCTGGCTCACGCAAAACAGTCCGCTGCCCACCATCGCCGACGAATCGTTGCAGCGCCTGCCCGATGTGATCAAAGCGCACGGCGTTTACCATGGCATCAACATCAAACTGATGAAATGCACCGGGATGCGCGAAGCCCACCAGATGCTCACTCTTGCCCGCTCGCTGGATATGAAGGTGATGATCGGTTGCATGGTCGAAACCTCCTGCGCTGTGTCCGCAGCATCGCAGCTTGCTCCAAAGGCCGACTGGGCCGACCTCGACGGCAACGTACTCATTGATAACGACCCCTTCTCAGGAATGCAAATCATTGATGGTAAGGTTACTTTGCCCGACAGGCCGGGTATCGGAGTGAAGGTCGTTAAAATGATTTTTTAGAAAAAATCAAATAAAGATTGCATAACAAAATCGAAAAACATTTTTCTTTGTTAATGAGTAAATATGGATAATTCTGATATACAGATTTTTAGAACCAAAGATGGGAAAACTGAAATTCAGGTAAAGCTTGAAAATGACACCGTTTGGCTGAACCAGTATCAACTTGAATCACTTTTTGAAACAAACAGAACGTCAATAAATAAGCATATCCTGAACATTTACAAATCAAATGAATTGGATAAATTTTCAACTTGTGCAGAAATTGCACAAGTTCAAAAGGAAGGCAATAGAGAGATAAAACGACAAATCAAGTACTATAATCTTGATGTCATTATTGCTGTGGGCTATCGTGTGAATTCTATCCGCGGCACCGAGTTTAGAATATGGGCCAACAAGATTTTAAAAGAATACCTTATAAAAGGGTATTCAATCAATGAGAAGTTTTTGAAAAGGCAGAATGAGCAGCTTAAGGAACTTCAGGAATCGGTTAAGATATTGGGAAAGGTTATTGATGATAAAACGCTATCGAATGAAGAAGGCATTGGATTGCTAAGAGTGATTGCTGATTATGCCTATGCTCTTGATATACTCGACAAGTATGATTACCAACAACTGAAAATTGAAGAAACTTCAGGTAAAGAATCATATAAACTCAATTATGAAGAATCCATAAAACAAATCAGTGAAGTGAAGAAGCAGTTTGGTCACAGCGAACTCTTTGGAAGAGAAAAAGATGATTCTTTTAAAAGCTCAATTTCAGTAATTTATCAGACATATGATGGGGTAGATTTGTATCCAAGTATTGAAGAAAAAGCTGCGAATCTATTGTACTTTGTAACAAAGAATCATTCATTTGCAGATGGGAATAAAAGGATTGCAGCAATGCTGTTTTTGTATTTCCTTGAAAAAAATGGATTACTCTATGTGTACGATGGTAGAAAAAGGATTGCTGACAATGCTTTAGTAGCTCTGACTTTAATGATAGCTGTGAGCAAAGTTGAAGAGAAGGAAACTATGATAAGGGTGATTGTAAACCTGATAAATAAGAATAATAACCCATACTAAAAGGCATAACCAATGACACTGAAAACTTTGACCTGAGGTTTGTACTTTTGTTTTAACGAATATAAGAAGTCAGATGGAAGAAATTAGGTAATAAATTTGCTACTTATACCAACTGATTTGTTGTGGTCAAATGAAACAGCGTCATCATTTCTAAATTGAGTTCACAAGCAAAATGAAAATACAATGATCCGGATAAAATTTGGTGATAATTTATTCCTTCTGCATCTGTTGCCCTCTTTACTCCTCACTCTGACTTTGTCATGCGGCGGTGAACGAAAGCCCTCCGAAGGAACATCTTTAATGGATAAAATCGAATCGGTGTTTGAGACTGAGGCGCCCGATGACTACCAGCCTGCAAATACGCTGCTTCTGTTGCCCGCTCAGCCTGCTCCTGGCGAAGGTTTCCGTATACTGGCCACCGGCGGAAGAAATATCAGGAAAGCGAAGATTTTGGTAACAGGCCCCAATGGGAACCTGGTTTCGACAGGCATTAAAACCGGTGATGAGCTGCCCTGCTGGCGGTTAGATGATTTTTCGGGAGAATCCGAAGGCAGTTATAAAGCAGTTCTGGTGGTGGATAACAAGGAGGTCAGCAGCCTTGAGTTTACGGTGTCGAAGCGGGAAGAAATCTCTCCCAGGGGCTTGGTCTGGAAGACATTGAGAGGCTGGGACATCTACGCCGAAACCCTTTATGCCGCCTGGATAAACGCATTGTTTCAGGGCAGCGATGAACAGACCTCCTGGAAAGCTTTGCATGAAGTGACTGAAAATAAGGAGCGTAACTTTCTTTACAACCATCTCTCGCTGAATGAAGATGATCCTGCGGGTAAAATAAAGGTTATCATGGAGCCTGATTGCGCCGATAATCCCTTTTTCCTGAGAGCCTATTTTGCCTGGAAACTGGGACTTCCGTTTGGTTATCATATCTGCGACAGAGGTTATCTGGGAAAAAATCCAGGCACAGGTCAATGGATCACCAACGATAATCCGACCTCCAAAAGCAACCCCATTCAGGCGTTCAACTCCTTCCTGCGAAGGCTGATGGATGGCGTTCATTCTGGCACTGCTCGAACTTCTTTAGACAACGAAAACGCCGACTATTACCCGGTTTCACTCGACAAACCATCCTTACGCCCCGGAATCGTTTTCGCCGATCCTTATGGTCACACTTTTATCCTGGTCAGTTGGAAAGCACAGACCAAAAACCAGCCCGGCGTGCTGCTTGCTGTGGATGCCCAGCCCGATAAAACCATCGCCATCAAACGCTTCTGGAAAGGAAACTTCCTGTTCAATACCTCCGAAGTAGTCGGGGAACCTGGATTTAAGGCCTTCCGCCCAATCCTTTTTGAAAATGGAAAGATCAGGCTGGCGAAAAACGCAGAACTCATTCCGGAGTCAGGTTTTATCCCTTTTTCGCTGCAGCAGAGAGCAATGGAAAGCGACTTATTTTATCGCACAATGGATCGAGTGATTAATCCGGAACCGCTCGAAGCCGAAGCGGCGCTCGACAACCTGATCAAAGCGCTGCATGAGCAACTGCTGGTAAGGGTGAAATCGGTGGCCAATGGCGAAGAGTGGCTCAAAGCGCACCCGGGAAGCGTAATCCCGATGCCTTCTAATGCCAGAGGTATATTCCTGACCAGCGGACTTTGGGAGGATTTTTCGACCCCGAACCGCGATCTGCGTCTCCTCATTGCAATGGATGCGGTGATTGATTTCCCGGAAAGGGTGGCCACTTTTCCGGAGGATTTCAAAATCTCAACCTCCGGTAATGTCGAAGAAACCAAGGACAAACTTCAGGCTCTGCTTGATAAAAAAGTTGCTGCACTCACCATCACTTACACCCGTTCCGATGGCTCATTGCAGGAATTGACTCTGGCTGAGGTTCTCCAACGGATAGATGCCTTCGAAATGGCCTACAATCCCAACGACTGCGTGGAAATCCGCTGGGGCGCTCCCGAAAACAGCGCCGAACGGTCAACCTGCAAACGCCAGGCGCCGGCCTACCAGCGGCAAAATATGCTGTCGGTGCGAAAATGGTTTAATCAGCGCCTGCACCCGCCAACCTAAAAATGCCCGGAGGATATGGCATCCCGAACTTCTTGCCAATGCTAATTGACAGCCATCCTTTGTTGCAGAAGAATATTTCACAGCTCCGGCAAATCGAAAAATCCCTTTGACCTCAAAAAATTGTTTCAATTTGTAACAATACCGGTATTTTGCAAACCAAGTATTCAAAGATTTCATCAAAATGAAAACTAAAGAGGAAAAATTTAAGCTGATCATCCACGAAAACAGAGAGCGCATCGCGCGAATCTGCAGCTATTACGCTCCAACGACCGATGACAGGCAGGATATCGAACAGGAAGTGCTTATCAACATTTGGAAAAGCCTCGATTCGTTCCGGGGCGATTCTGCTGTCAGCACCTGGATTTACCGCATTGCCATCAACACCAGTCTCGGGTTTGCCGGAAAAGAGTTCAAACGAACCAAATTCAGGGTAAATCTCGATTTAAACCAGTACCAAAGCTTTATGCAACAGGACGAAAGCGCTGACAAGGATGAGGAGTTGAATCTCGAAAGGTTAAATGTGATAATGAATCAGCTTTCGGTGATTGATAAAGCCATCCTATCCCTTGACCTCGAAGGGGAATCAACCAGAGAAATTGCGGACATTATCGGAATAACCGAACCCAACGTAAGGGTTAAAATACACAGAATCAAACAATTTATTAAAGAAAAAATGAAAGGAAATGGTTATGAATAGCAACAATCAAACAACGGACAAAAAGGAAAACAACCAGTCATTAACTTTAAATATCAATACTATGAATTTCGAACAATTTGTTTCCGGACTGAAAATGCAGGATAAAAAAAATGCGAAGCTAATGAAGAATCTCAAATGGCTTTATATTGTATTAATCGTCTTCTATACTGGTTTGATGATTGTGAATCCCGACCCCGACCTTCAAATCTACCATAGAATATCAGGAATATTTTACGTGCTGGCATTCATCCTGTTTGCTTTATATTTCAAGCAGTTGTACAAAGAATTTCATTCCATTGCCTACTCAATAACCTTAAAGGAATTACTTCAAAAAGCTGCCAAACGGTATAAATCAGCCTTTTCAAATATCTACAGAATGCTCATCCCTTTGCTACTGCTGGATGCCGGTGTAACCATATCTTTTTACCATCAGCTAAGTTCTGTAAGTCCATTGGAGAGGATTGTGTATATTCAGCTTGTTTATCTTTCGATAATGGCTGCTGCAGCATATGTAGGATACCGTATCTTTATGAAGCAACAATATCCTGTAAGTGAACGCGCCCGGGAGCTTTTAAAAGAGTTGGAAGAGTAAGCTCTGATCCTTTTTTTTTTGCAATACCAGTTTTGTATGTAGGAATGAACAAATCAGGAAAAAATGGATGTTCAAGTTAATGCAATGTAACTGAAAATGAATCATCTACAGCCAGGTCTCTTGTCCTGGCTGTTTTTTTCAGGCAAGGCTTACAGATATCTGTATTGGCCTGATCTGTAGCTAAAAATTAGATTGAAGAAACTATCCAAACAGGTATTTACCTGGCTATTTGCTAATCTTATATGGCTAGATATGTAAACATTATTGGATTAACTGTTGATAATCAGCACTAACTTGAGGTTGCGGTAAACGCTGATTCTATATACCAGACGTTTTTGTACTATCACCATTTTCAAATGGTATTACTTCATGCGTCCCGTCAGGGAGAAACTTTACGGTCGGAGGCGTCCTGGTCTGCTGAAACAGATCATAACTCTTTTTCAGATCGGCCCACAGGCTGATTTTGTCTTTGTCCTTGCTGTATCTGGATTTCAGAGCGGTGTAATTGGAATCGCTCAACCTGGAAGGAAACATGGTGATGCCGATCTTTTCCTGTCCACTGTTATAGGCCTCAATATAATAGACAAACAGTTCTTTGATCTTGTCGTTGGTAATGGCAAGGCAACCCGACGAAATACACTCACCATGGATGAAAATATAGTTTCCCAAATGTCCTTTTACCCCTCTGATGCTGTCTGAGGCATTTGGATAGTTAATCTGCATGGACAAATAGTACTTGCTGTAAGGATTCAGATTGGAGATGTGGTAAAACCCTTCAGGAACCTGCAAATCCTTATAACGCCTTTTCGGCCCCACATCGCCTGAGAGATCACAGATGGGAAATTCCCTGATCAGGGAAAAAACAGAATCGGAAGTGTTCTTTGCCCACAATTCGATCTTCTTTTCGGTTTTAAAAGCCTGAAGGTAAATCCTGAGGCTATCGCGTGAAATCGAATGTTCGGCAAGTGTTTTAAGAACGATCTTCTCTTTATTCGTGTAAGCCTCCCTCACCCTCGTGTAGGCCATTTGTTCTTCTCTGTACGACGGCGGATTAATTATCAAACCCAGGTACAACAAGGGAAAAAGCAATATCAAAAGTCTCATGAATAGTCAAAAATTTGGGGGCAAAAGTAATTGAAAATGATCTTTGGCCAACTTTCCGTTGAAAAGTGATCGCCGGAGAGTGCTTTGTTTGATCCGGTTTAGCTCAGCTCATCCGAAAGTCTGTTGCAGATTTCTTACCTGTGATGATATTGGTATTGTGTCTAAGGACAGTCGCAATGATAATGAACAAATTGAAAATCAATTTCTTTACTGTTAATGATTGCTCTTCAGAAAACTGCTGATAAAAAAACCGGAAAGCAGCTGCCCTCCGGTTTCATTTATTTAGTGCCAGCCAGAAAACTCCTTAAAATAGATTTTCAACGATTTATTTACCTCGCCTTTAAGGGAGTAAATCGTTGAAAATCATTGCTCCCGGAATTTATCCCGAGACTTCGGGAGGGTTGGGGCAAACAATGATTTTCAACATTAAGAGTTTTCTCGCTGACACTATTTAGTTTTTGAGAATATTACCTGTTGATAATTATTCGCGAGCTATTTGAAATGTCGTTATTTCGAACGGAAAGGAAATAAATTCCGTTCTGCAGGTCGGAAACATCCAGCCTATATTCCGAATACAACGATTCAACAAAGATTTCGACTGTTTTTACTACTTGCCCCAATTGATTAACGATGTCAATCTCAGTTGTTCCCTCTATCGCATCCACAAATTTTATATTTACCGATTGATTGGCAGGGATCGGATATACCGCCAGTTTGTTTTGATTTTCCTGACTATCAGAAATAGTTGTTAAAACATTGGAAGCAATATTTGAGGTAGTACTGCCAAATGAAGCAATTCCACTCAGTGGATTCTGAGGTGAACATGGGTTTGGGCTTACCACTTCAACCATATAATAAACGCTTCCTCCGCTACCGCCAAAATCGGTGAAGGAAGTAAAATTGCCCGAAATCGTGGTAATAAGTTCCATCTCGTCGGGGGAGCTGCCTCTGTAAACATTGTACGATTGAACCTCAAAACCGAAGTAGGGGCTCCAGATTAAATTCCATGCACTTCCAACACCGGGACTGATGGTGAGGTGAATGGTCTGATGAAAATCGCTTTTTGGATATTCAACACCTTCTGAATCCCTGAATCCAAGCTTATAACGGCTTGC
>Ga0209835_1001000_pt1 | contig 16539 bp, 17 predicted proteins | sample LakKivwa52mmetaG_FD_184138 | JGI IMG/M metagenome (GOLD analysis project Ga0209835, IMG submission 184138) | Anoxic lake water microbial communities from Lake Kivu, Rwanda to study Microbial Dark Matter (Phase II) - Lake Kivu water 52m metaG... | ecosystem: Environmental > Aquatic > Freshwater >...
AACATTTTCTTATGGATTGAATCTCAGGGCCTTTTAACCGAAACGTCCGGTAATGTATTCTTCCGTTAAACGGACCGATGGGTGGGTAAACACTTTATCCGTCTTATCGAATTCGATGATTTCACCTAAATACATAAACGCTGTAAAATCGGAGACCCGTGCAGCTTGCTGCATATTGTGGGTGACGATGAGGATGGTGACTTCCTTCTTTAACTGCATGATGAGTTCTTCGATTTTTGAGGTTGCCGTCGGGTCGAGTGCTGACGTGGGTTCGTCGAAAAGCAGAATTTCCGGATCGGTCGCAAGAGCCCTGGCGATGCAAAGTCGTTGTTGTTGCCCTCCTGAAAGATTGAAAGCAAGGTCATAAATCCTGTCCTTCACCTCCCCCCAGAGGGCAGACTGTATTAATGCCTTTTCTACCTTTTCTTCAAGAAAATTCTTTCTATTCTCTCCCCTCACTCTGAGTCCATAAGCCACATTTTCAAAAACAGTTTTAGGGAAGGGATTTGGCTTTTGGAAGACCATACTGATCCGCATCCGAACTTCAATGGGATCGATTTTTGGACTGTTGATATTTAACCCGTCCGGATACAGGATGATCTCACCTTCATACCGATTGCCCGGATAAAGATCATGCATGCGGTTAAAGCATCGAAGATAGGTTGTTTTCCCGCATCCAGAAGGGCCGATTAATGCCGTAATCATTTTTTCAGCAATCGGGAGATGAACATTCTTCAGCGCTTGAACGAGATTGTAGTAGAAGTTCAAGTTTTTTACTTCAGCCTTTAACGGGTATGAATGAGTGACTGACATGGTTTTTTCACATCCTTTTCTACCACTTAATTCTTTTTCTAAACCGGTATCTTAGATAGACGGCAAACCCATTCATCAACAATGTCAATAGAAGCAGGACGATGCCTGCTGCCGCCGCATTGATATGAAATGCAGTCTGAGGCCTGGATATCCAGTTGAACATCTGGATGGGCATCACCGTGAAAGGGTCGAGAAGCCATTTAAAAGAGAAAAAGGGGAATTCCGAGGTGACCGGCGAGGATGGGAGAAAAGCGATAAAGGTCAGAGCCCCGATCGTGATAATTGGCGCCGTCTCTCCAATGGCCCTGGAAAGGCCAATGATCATTCCGGTTAAGATGCCCCCAAAGGAATAAGGGAGAATATGGTCTTTAACGGTTTGCCATTTCGTTGCCCCTAAAGCGTAAGAAGCCTCCCGTATCGAATTGGGAATGGCGCGAATCGACTCTCTTGTGGCAATGACGACCATCGGAAGGATCAGGAGCCCGAGAGTCAATCCCCCTGTCAGGATGCTTTCTCCAAATTTTAAATAGTAGACGAAAAGCCCCAGCGCTAAAAGGCCATAGATGATGGAAGGGACGCCGGCAAGGTTGTTCATATTGATCTCGATGAGGTTGGTCAGCCAGTTCTTCTTTCCGTACTCTTCGAGATAAATTCCGGCGGCGATGCCAAGAGGAACGGCGGCAGCCGCGGTGACGATCATGACAAGGGTTGTTCCCACCCAGGCAGAAAGGATCCCAGCTTTTTCCGGAAATCGGGACGGGTAAGAGGTAAAGAACTGCCACCCCAGCCTTGGAAAGCCATCGATTAAGAGATCAATGATCAGGGTGAAAAGGAGGACAAAACCAATCAGGGTTGATAAGAGTCCGATAATCCAGAAGAGGTGATCCCTCAATTTATTGAGAGCGATCTTTTTCCGTATCTCCTGAATATTTTTATCGTTGTCCATCGGCATGGGTTAACCTTGCAGTTGCATAAACGGCCACGGGTAAACCGCTCTCCAATGCTTCGAATGGCGGTTAATTGGGTGTTTTTTAAGGGAATTGCCGGACTTCACCAAAGGTGAATTCCAGTATGGATTAGATACGCGAGTGCCCTTTGGTCTGAAGGTTTGCCCCGAAGCCTTTCCGAACGGTTCACCCATGTCCGTTTAGCTCAATTTTTTACAATGTTAAGGTTAATAGACCTCCCTGATTTTCCTTCTGAACCAGAATCCAAGAATATTCAAACTGAGGGTCATAAAAAATAGGGTAATCCCGGCCGCAAAAATAGTCTTATACTCCACCGTCCCGTGAGGAACATCCCCCAAGCTGACCCCAACGATGTAAGCGGTGAGCGTTTGAATGGGCTCGAGAGGATTGAGAGTCAGGTTGGGCATCATCCCGGCCGCTATGGCCACCACCATGGTCTCACCAATCGCCCTTGAAATGCCTATGATAAATGCGGCGGCAATGCCTGAAAACGCCGAGGGAATGATCACCTTAAAAGCTGTTTGAAACTTGGTGGCTCCCATGGCGTAGGAACCCTCCCGAATGTGCATCGGGACCGCCTTCATGGAATCTTCACTGACGGAACTCACATAAGGAATGATCATGATGCCCATAATGATTCCAGGGCTGAGGGCATTAAATCCGGAGAGATTGGGAATGAATTTTTGGAGAATCGGCGTAAGAAAGAGGAGAGCAAAATAACCATAAACCACCGTTGGAACAGCCGCGAGGAGTTCGAGAATGGGTTTGGCCACCTCCTTTATTCTGAATGGGGCATACTCGCTGAGGTAAATGGCGACAATCAATCCGACAGGTAACGCCACCGCCACTGCAATCCCTGTTACCAAAAGGGTCCCGGTAACAAGGGGCAGGATGCCGAATTTAGGCTGGGCGAACAACGGAGTCCATTGTTTCCCCGTGAGAAATTCCCATATGGAAACGTCTTTAAAGAACCCCAACGCCTCGTATAAAAGGATAAAAACGATGCTGAGGGTGATGAAGATAGAAGAGAGGGCACTGAGCAGGAGTGAAAACTCAATGCCTCTCTCTTTCAGTTTTAAATAGGTTCTTTTTCGCACGTGCTTACTTTTTCTCTTCCAATTTGAGAAGGTCCTCTATTTTCATACCGACCTTCGATTCTCCGCCAAACATCGTTCCGGTCACTCGACGGGTGAACCGTTCCTCTGCGAGTTTATAGGCCCGGTCCGGCAGTGGGATGTATTTCACTTGCTTGATCAGTTTTGAGGCGTTCTTCAGAAAGAAGTCGATAAATTCCTTCACCTCCGGTCGGTCTGCGGATTTTTTGCTGACATAGATAAAGATGGGTCTCGATAAAGGCGAATAGGTTCCATCCATGACGGTCTTCTCAGAAGGAAGAATGGAACCTCGCCCTCCGTCGATACCCACCAGCTTCAACTTATCAATATTCTCTGCATAATAGGCATAACCAAAAAATCCCAAAGCGCCCCTGTCGGTGGCTATTCCTTGAACAAGCACGTTGTCATCTTCGCTTGCCGTAAAATCACCACGACTTGATCGCGCCTTTCCGACAATTGCCTCAGTGAAATAATCAAATGTTCCTGAATCCACTCCCGGACCATAGAGTTTTAAGGGGACATCCGGCCATGCAGGATTCACCTGATTCCATTTTGTGATAACTCGTTCGGCTGCAGGCTCCCAAATCTTTTTTAGTTCCCCCACGGTCATCGAAGTCACCCAGTTATTCTTCGGGTTGACCATCACGGCAAGGCCGTCATAGGCAATGGGAAGTTCAATATACTCAATCCCTCCTTCCTTGCAGGATTCCATCTCTTTCTTGGAGATGGGCCTGGAGGCATTCGATAAGTCTGTCTCTCCACGGTAGAATTTTTTAAAGCCTCCACCCGTTCCAGAGATTCCAACGGTTACTTTAACGGCTCCTCTTTTGGCTTTTTGAAATTCCTCTGCAACTGCCTCGACAATGGGATAGACTGTGCTGGAACCGTCGATTTTGATGATTCTACCCTTAGACCAGACAGGGCTTATCGTTCCAATGATTAAAGTGGCTAATAGGGAAATTCCGAATCCAATCCATAAATTGTTTCTTTTGTTTTTCATTCCTTCCTCCTTTAGAAATCAAATTAAACTTTTTTTGTTACATTTGCGTTACAGTTCTTTTACATTTATGTTGAACATACTCTCACCCCCTTTCTATTTTTTTTAAACTCTAACCTGCCAATATGACAGCACGATGTCGATAAGGTGAAAATTTTATGAATTTTGGATTTTTTTGTTGATCCTTGACCTTATCGGTTCGATTTGTTATCTTCCCTTTTACATTTGAATGGAGAGGGAAAGGGAGGACTCCATGGAGAAAAAGACACAACTTTCAGTGATCCTTACAAATGCACCAGGCGAGCTTTCGAAGATGTGCGATGTATTGAAGGAAGCCAACATCAATATCCTGGCAATGAGCATCCAGAATGCCAAGGATTCGGTCAAGGAGCTGTTCAATATGAGGGAGAAGACCGGAAGAAGGATTGCCCTTGCCGAAAGCTACCGGGGCATCCTGAAAGACTCATCGGACTACTCCTTGATCCGGATTCTCGTAGATCACCCCAAGAAGGCAGAAGAGGAATTGCTTAAATCGAAACATCTCGTATCCAGGGATCATGTTCTGGTATTTAAGCTACTGAATAAACCAGGGATGCTTGGAAAAGTGGCAAACCGATTTGGCGAGGCCAGTGTGAACATTGATTATATCTATGGCTCTACAACAGAAGACTGTCAGGACGCAATGTTCATCCTTCGTATTGCGGAATCCGATTTTGAACGGATTAAAGACGTTTTAAAGGATCTCTCTTAGGAATCAAACCCTAAACTCAAAACCCAAAACTCTAAACAAACTCAAATGCCGAAAATATAAAACTCAAAACTGTATGATTTAGGAATAAAATATGCCCGGATATGCCTTTTTAGCATTTGTATTTTGAGTTTTGTGTTTATTTAGAATTTAGGGTTTAGGATTTTGAGTTTAATGTCATGCTTATCCCTTTAGGATGGGGAGGGTGAAATGGAAGGTCGAACCTTCTCTCAACCGGCTCTCCACCCAGACCTTACCCCCATGAGCCTGAACCAAATGTTTCACAATAGAAAGCCCCAGACCTGTTCCGCCTGACTCCTGGGATCTTCCCTTATCCACACGATAAAATCTTTCAAAGATCCGGGGGAGATCTTCTTTTGGAATTCCGATCCCATTATCGTGAACCGAGACTTCGATCTCCTTCCCGTCTCTTTCAACCGCGGAAATCACAATCCTTCCTCCGTCAGGGGTATATTTTATAGCGTTATCCATCAGGTTGATCAACACCTGTTCGATATAGTTTCGATCGACTGCTATGTTGAGCAGAGGGAAAGGTTCACTTCTGTCAATGGAAATTTTCTTCTTTTCGGCCGCCTCTCTGACATAATCGAATACGTCATTGATCAGGTCCTGGAGAGGAAGGGCCTCTTGGTTAAGATGAAACTCTCTCGACTCGATTCTGGAGAGCATGAGCAGATCTTCGACAATTTTCGTAAGGCGATCCGCGTTTTTTTTAATGATTTGAGTAAATCGAAAAGCCACGTCTTCATTCAATGCCCCGTCGAGAAGGGTTTCCGCATACCCTTTGATCGTGGTCAGAGGTGTTCGCAATTCATGGGAGACGTTAGCGACAAAGTCCTGGCGAACCTTTTCCAATTCCTTTAAGCGGCTAATGTCATGGAAGACAGCGATTGCCCCTTCCATTGGAGTGCCTTCAGAGGAAGAATAAATACCCACCACATTGACTTCGAACGTCCTCTCGGGAAAGGAAGGAAGGGTTAGCTCGAAGGCCGAACCTTTTCCATTGCGGATGGCTTCCCCGATGGTTTCTTCCAGATCTGCGTTACGGATCAACTCGAGAAGCGTTCGGTTTAGCACTTCTGGGGGCAGGGGGAATAATTTTCTGAGTGCTTCATTCACCATTCGGATGCGACCTCCTCTGTCCACAACAAGGACCCCTTCCGACATCCCTTTCAGGATGGTCTGGAGATAGTCCTTTTCTATGGATACCTCCTGAATCGTATTTTCCATCCGGGAGGTCATCTCACCGAGGGTTTTAGAAAAGTGGTCTTCAATCGGACGGGTAAAACCTTTTAGAAGAAAGTAACCGATCACAGAAACACCGACAAAACTGAGGAGAGTGGCTCCCAGAAGAGATTGTTGATATGAAAAGATGAGAAGCCACTGAGCAAGGGCAAAAATGATTAACAACGACATAAGAAGAACGATGTATTTTGAGCGAATATTCTGTTTCATTCTTCTGTCTCGCGAAACCGGTATCCCACGCCACGAAGGGTCTCAATCCATTCTCCTGCAGGCCCCAATTTTTCCCTTAGGCGACGGATATGAGTGTCCACCGTTCGAGCGTAACCCTCATAAGTATATCCCCAAACCTTATCCAGAAGACGCTCACGGGTTTGAACGCGCCCTCTATTTTTAATCAGTTCTACCAAAAGTTTGAATTCTGTAGAAGTCAGTGAGATGGTTTTTTTCTTGACGGAGACTTGATGTCGATCAATATCGATCAAGAGGTCGCCTATCCTCAAGACCTTTTCTCCCTCTTGCGGAGCTTCTTTCCGACGGAGAATGGCGTTCACTCTTAAAACCAACTCCCTTGGGCTGAATGGTTTGGTGACATAATCATCAGCACCCAATTCAAACCCAATCACCCTATCCACTTCTTCAGTTTTTGCGGTGAGCATCAGAATGGGAATCGATTGGGTAAGGGGATTGGATTTGAGGGCCCTGCAGATATCTTTCCCATCCATCCCTGGAAGCATCAGGTCTAAAATGACAAGGCTCGGGCGATTTTTCTTGGCTATCTCTAATCCAGAAGGGCCGTCCAAAGCCGTGAGGGCAGAGAAACCAGATTGCTTCAGATGATAAGCGATCAGATCGACAATATCTTTTTCGTCTTCAACGATCAGGATGGATTTCGTAGGGACCTCCCATTTTTATCGGTATTGCAAAAAGGGTATCAGAGTTTAATCAAAATATTACCATAGAAGGAGTTGAAATGGCAAAGGAAGATCAGAAGTGACTGGTCGTGTGAGCCCGTCGGAATCTCCGGGGGGCGACATGCCAGACGAGAAGAACAGAGATGGCACAGGATAGGATGGCGAGAGAGAAGGCTCCTAAATAGCTTTGGGTTTGATCAAAGAGATAGCCTGCCAACCAGGACCCTGCAGCAGCACCCATCCCAATCATGCCTTCGAGCATTCCATAGATCAACCCGAAATGCTTCCCCTTGTAAAGGTCTCCGGCAATCGACATAAACATCGGCGCAGTGGAGCCCCAGCCCGCTCCAAAAAGAAGGGCAAAGAGATAGAGAAACAAAGCGTAAGGGAAGGTTTGGAAAAGAATGAGACATAGGATGCCGAAAGCAAAGCCAATGCCCCCTAAAGTATAGGTCATCTCCCGTCCCAACCGATCGGAGAACCATCCCCAGAAGAAACGAAAGCTTGCTGACAGAGCGCCTACGGCCGCAAATAGAGAAGCAGCCCAGAAACGGTCCACCCCGAGATCAACGAGATACTTCACATGATGAACGATGATGATATAAACGCCAAAAATCGACAAAGCGGGATAGAGCAGGAATGACCAGAACCTTGGCGTCTTCATCAGATCTCTAACCTTCTTGTTTTGATTTATTATTTGGGACCCTTCTGGTTCTGCAGAAAGCGTGGGGTTATCTCCATCAACGGAGAGCCCCATGTCCTCAGGCTTGTGTCTCAGAAAGAGGCCGATCAAGGGAAGGGGAATCGTGAAAACAAGAAGGGAAAAAATAAAAAACGCAAAGGGCCACCCTTTAAGAATAATCAAGTACTGGAAAAGAGGCACAAAGATGAGTGGGCCGAATCCGATGCCGACGCTGGCCAGACCATTGGCCATTCCCCGTTTTTTCTCAAACCAGTGGGAAAGGATGGCAGTAAAAGGGGAGATGCTGAGACAGGTCACACCTATTCCGGCAGTCACACCGAAAAAGAGATAAAAATGAATAAGGGATTTGACCTGTGTGCAGAGAAGGAGCCCCAAGCCCATTAAAAGGATTCCCGGAAGGATCACTTTTCGGGGTCCAACGCGATCGACGAGATAACCGACCACAGGGGCCATGACCATATAGACCAGCATCCCGACAGACTGGGCCCCCGCAGTATCAGCGCGACTCCATTGAAAATGATCGATCAAGGCAACAAAGAAAATGGAGAAGGTGGTTCGGAAGGCAAACCAGAATGCCATGGAGATCATGGCCAGCCCTACAACCACCCAGCCATAGTAAAATCGCTTTTGAATGATGGCGATCAACCTTTCCATTGGTAGAAAAACAATCTAATGGATTTTCGATGGGGAGGTCAAGCGATAAAATGACTTGATTTGACTTCTATTTTTTGTTAATGATTCAGAAAAGTTTAGGAAAGGAGTGGACCCTTGAAAACTTTAATGAAATCTTTCTTCATCCTGATCATGGTTCTTCTATTGACTTCGTGTGGGACATCGGCCAAGACGAAAAAAGAGGACAAGGCTTTGGGCGTAGAGGAACACTTTCAATTGGCGTTTAAGGCAGCGGAGCGGGGAAACCTAGAGGAGGCTGTTGACCAATACCAACGGGTTCTGAAATTGGACCCAAAGCATTCGAGAGCGCACCTCAATCTCGGATTGGCTTATGGAAGACAGGGAAATTGGGACAAGGAGATTTCCCAATATAAAAAAGCGATTGGCTTTGATCCTAATTTTTCAGAGGCCTATTTCCATTTAGGGGTGGCATATGGAGAAAAGGGAAAACTCAGTGAGGCAGTGGCCCAATATCAAAAGGCCCTTCAGATCAATCCGAATTATGTGGAGGCCCATAACAACCTGGGGAATATCCATTTCAGAAATGGGAAAGCAGACGACGCCCTCGCGGCTTATAGGAAAACACTCGAGATCAAACCGGATTACGGCAGGGGTCATTTCAATATCGGAAGCCTCCATCGCCAGCAGGGAAGGATCGAAGAAGCCGAGGCTTCTTTTAAAAAGGCCCTGGAAGCCGATCCGAAATATGCGTTGCCTCACTATCATCTGGCCGTTATCTATTTGGAGAGGGGAGAATTCAAACTCGCCATCGAACACGCTGACCTGGCTGGAAAGCTGGGAGTCGTTGCCGATCCAAAACTGCTGGAACGCCTTAAACCCTATCGATAATCATTAGGTTAGGGTAAAGGTTATGAAGCCCGTGAGCTACAATGAACGATGGACAATGAACAAAGAACGGTTAAGGTAACGGTGACGAAGCCCGTATCGTTCATAAAAGGTTACGGCTGTCGTCTTTTAAATATTTTCACGTAACCGTTACCAGTGACCGAAACGGGCCTCGTTGCCCTGACCGAAAGACGAAGCTATGTTCATCGTTTAACGTTCATCGCTTTTAAAGGACCTAACAATGGATACAAGAAAAGCCATTTTCGATTTTCAGTACTCGGAGAAGATGAAGTCTGGGTTAATCATAGGGATCAGCCTCCTTGAGCTATTGGCCACTCTCAAAGACGAGATCGAATTCTCGGGGGGGCGAAAGGTTTTGGTCTGGTATCTCGAAGCATTGCTCAGAGAACTCCGGATCGCTCAGAATGTGATCGGCCTCGATCACTATATTGACCTGGAGAGGAAATTGATGGAGGTCATCGGAAGGATTCAGATGTCCCAATTCGAGGAGGCCCTGAGGTCCTTATCCGAAGGGATTTCTATTGCCACCACGTCATGCCAGGCCTCGATGAATTTTCTAATGGAAAAAAAACTGGTTTAGCCGCAACACGTTCGGTTAAGCAAAAGCCGTTCATCCTTCGAGAACCTCCCACCTTCGCCAGAGCTTCGGCGGACAGGCAGGACGAACGGCTTATATGAACAGCATTAGATCTAATCAGCGGCAAAGGAGGAAAGGAATGAATAAAAGATATTGGGTCATCTTATTAGGATTCTTGGTTTTGTTTCCTTCGCTTGCCCATTCACAACCCATTCCCCCATTGGATAAACTTTTTGAGAGATGGGGGCCGCGGATTCATCCCAGCGACCTCCGGGTCCTTCAACTCGATATGCTTCCGGATCCAGTATGGGAGGGCCAGAGGATTCGATTTGAGGCAACCCTCTCCAATCTATCACACTATTCCACCAGATTGAGCCTTTTCGTGAAAGATAGGGACGAGGTGGTCACCTCGGTTCAAGATATCTTGATCAAACCGGGCCATAACCGGATCATCTTTCCCCATACGGGTTATCGGTTCTCCCGGCGTGAGCACTGCTTCTCGGTGGAGGTCGATATCGAACGGACGAAGAGACCCATCGATGTGGTGAGGGAATTTTGTGCCAGACGAACTCATCAGGGGTGGACATTATCCGACCTTCGCGTGGGTCCACTGCTTGTTGAAGACCTCGATATGTTTCCCGATCCCGCACGTCCGGGTCAGGAGGTTCGCTTTAAGGTGAGGTTGAGGAATGACGGAAGACCGCTTCGCGGGGACATCCGGATTCAGGACAGGGACCAGACCATTGTCTATTTGAACGATGTTCATCTTCCCAATGGTTATGCGGAATACCACTTCCCTTACACCCGTTATGCTTTTCAAAGGTTCGACCACTGTTTTACAGTCATCGTCGATGTGGAGCGGACCCCGTATCGAACGGATGCGGCCAGGGAGTTCTGCGCCAAACCAATGGGATGGACACTCAGACCGTAAAAAAATTTCGGATTGCCAGATGCGGTTTAATCAGAAGGTGTGACCTCGGAAGGATGGGAGGAACTGCGCCAGCGAAAAAATAGTTCGGAGTATTTTTATTTCTCCGAACTCTGAACCCCGAACTCCGAACTGGTAATCTTTTTGGGTAGCCTGACTGAAAAGGCCGTTCCTTTTCCAGACTCGCTCTCGATATGGACTTCCCCTTGATGGAGGTTAACAATCTCCTGCACCAGTGAGAGTCCGATCCCAAGCCCTTTAACATCAGGCTTCTTTTTTTCTTGAAAGTGGCGCGTGAAGACTTCGTTCAGGGATTGGTGGGATATCCCGATGCCCGTATCCGTAATATGGACAAAGGCAAACCTCTCGTTCTCCGAAAGGGTAACAAATATCTTTCCTCCCCGGCGATTGTATTTAATGGCATTGGTGAGAAGGTTGTCGAAAAGCTGGTCAAGTTTATCCGGCACCCCATTGATCAATAATGGCTCCTGCGGAAGCGGCGTTTCCATCTCTATCTGATATTCTCTCGCCAGAGGTTCAACCGTCTGGCAGGAGAATTGGATGACTTTGACGAGATCGATGGGTTCAAACCTATAAACCTCCTTCCGAATTCCAATCTCCGCAAGATCCAGAAGGTTGTCGATATTTTTTTCAAGTTTGTGGAGATTTTTATAAGAAATCTCCATAAACTTCATTTGCTGTTCGGTTAAAGGCCCCACTTTCCCCTTAAGAATCATTCCGATATATCCCAGCACAGAGATCATGGGGGTCTTCAATTCATGGCTCACATTGGATAAAAAATCATCCTTCAACCGGTCTAATCGGATCAATTCCTCATTTGCCAATTGCAGTTTAATTAACGCTTCTTTGAGTTCATCTTCCGCCTTTTTTCGCTCCGTCACCTCCTGCGTAACAACAATCACACCCAAGTATTCATTTCCCGGTCCCATGACCGCAGAATAGGTATTATCGTAAAATTTCCCCTTGACCAGCTGGAGATTCATCCGGTGATGCCCTTTGACCTTTCCCGATCTTAAATCCTCGATGATTTTCATCACCTTTGGATGGGCTTTCTTCGGATGGCAGTGAAGAATGGACTGGCCTAACATCTCATTGAGGGAAGTATTTCGGAGCCTTTCGGCGGCTGGGTTGAAATAAGCAATCTTGTTTTGGTCGTCGATAAAGACGACGCCCTGTTCCATCGATGAAAAGATCTCGTGAAGTATTGACAAATCCATCTTGATGGCCTGCTAAAAAAATAACATAAGAGCAGATATCAGACAAGAGATTTCTGAGAAAATCCAGAAATCTCTGAAAAATCTGTGGAATCGTTTTTTTGGATCCCTGCCTGCGGTAGGCAGGTGTGTGATCGGAGAGCAAAGGGTAGTTTTTTTAAAATTCTCATAAAAAAGCTTGACTTTTGTCAATGAGATGGAGTAATTTAACTCTATGAAATTGATATGGATTTTTTTAATTCTTACTTTTGTTTGTTCCGTTGCCATGGTTGGCCCTGCGCCTTCCAGCCCAAAGGAAATGACTTCCAGGACCTATGCTTATGAAGGTAAATTGTTTACTGGACCTCAAGACCCAGAATACAGGGACTACGATTTAGCCTTACGAAACCACCTCGTCAAACGGATTCATAAACGGTTTGGAATAGAACTTGATCCCAAAACCTATTCCGGCTTTGACCTCCTTGAGATCGAATCTCTCGTCCGGTGTAAGAAATCGAATGAATCCCTTGATCATTTTTTGAAGATGTTTCCCAAAACCCCCTGATCCGATCTCGTTATCTTTTATTGCCGACAGACCCTCTTCTACTTCGGGATTCTGAAATGGCATTGGTCTACTTGCGACAAAATCGATAAATCTGTTAACATGTTGAATATCTTCGAAAACAAAGAATCTTGCCGCGGAAATCTTTCAATGCCTCTTGACAAAGAAAGGTTTTCTTTTATATTTATCAATCTAATTTAACGCTTTTAAACGAAAACAGGATGCTGACCCTAAAATTGGATGACATCCCTGATGAGGGATTGGAGCTTAAATGGAAAGAAGAGCGTGCGGGTCTTTCAGGCTATCTCGAAAGTCTTTCCGAAATAGACTTCGCGTTTGAAAGCCCGCTTCAATCCGAAGCAAAGATTAGAAAAGCGGGGCAGTCGGTCCTGATCAAGGGAGAAGTGCAGGCCGTCCTGCAGTTACGGTGTGCAAGATGTCTAAAGGAATTCCCCTATCCGCTTGCCTCTTCATTCGATCTGACTCTCCATCCTTTGAAGGGGACGGGATTTATAAAAGACACGGAACTATCCGAAAATGAGCTGGAATCAAATTTTTTTGAGGGAGGGGAGATCCATCTTTCCGAGATCGCATGCGAACAGATTTTTTTGGAGATTCCCATTCAACCTCTCTGCCAGGAAGCGTGCAAGGGGATCTGCCCAAACTGCGGAAAAGATTTGAATCTATCCGCCTGCAACTGTATGGAAAAGGACGTTGAGACAGGGTTTAATGCTCTCAAAAAATTGAAGCTTCATTAAATGGAGTTAAGAAGGTTGCTAAAAAACTGTAAAAATGCCCAATATGTCATGCCGAACCTTGTGCTGAACTTGATTCAGTATTGTTTCGGCCTCTCAATAAAAAACTATCATAAGCGAGACCCTGAATCAAGTTCAAGGGTGACAACAGAGAACTTATTCGGCAACGATTAAGAGAAAGGATGTTTACAGATGGGAGTTCCAAAGAGAAGACAATCCTCTTCGAGAAGAAATAAACGACGGGCCCATGATCACTTGAAATCTCCGGGCTTTTCATCCTGCCCCCAATGTCATGAGCCTGTTTTGCCTCACCATGTCTGCCCTCATTGCGGGACATATAAGGGCAAAGAAGTCGTCAAAGTAGAAGAAGAGAGTTGAACAATAAGGGAGAAAGAGAAAGAAGCGATGAAGATTGCGGTTGATGCGATGGGGGGAGATTTTGCCCCCCAGAACATTGTCGAAGGGGCTTTTAAGGCGGCTAAGGAGCATGGGGTGAAAGTTGTCCTGGTGGGGGATGAAGACCAGGTGAGCAAAGAACTCTCAAAATATCCCACCTCCAAGCTTCCCATCTATATTCATCATACCTCCCACGTCGTCGCCATGCATGACTCTCCTTCCACGGTTCTCAGGAGAATGAAAGACAGTTCGGTCAAGGTGGCGATCGACCTCGAAAAAGAAGGTCAGGTCAATGGAGTGGTTTCTGCTGGAAATTCCGGAGCGGCCATGGCTCTGGCCATGTTTCTCTTTAAGAAGCTGGAAGGGGTGGACCGCCCCGCCATCGCCACGATCCATCCAGCGATCAAAGGCCACACGGTGCTCGTTGACTCCGGAGGCAATGTCGATTGCAAACCCTCTCATCTTGTTCAATTTGCGCTGATGGGAGATGCTTATGCCAAATATATCCTTGGCGAAAAGGAGCCTCGAATCGGTCTCTTGAGCAATGGCGAAGAGGAAGGAAAAGGCAACGAATTGACGCGAGAGGCACATGAAATCCTCTCGAAAATGGATATTAATTACATCGGTTATGTGGAGGGAAGGGATCTCAACAGCGGCGAGGTGGATGTCATCGTTTGCGACGGTTTTGTCGGCAATGTGGCCTTGAAGATCAGCGAAGGATTGTGGGAGACGGTCCATGGGATTCTCAAATGGGAGGCGAAGGATAATTTTAGAGCAAGAGTCGCCTATTTTTTTATGAAACGAGTGATCCGCCGCTTGGAAAAACGGTTTGATTATTCGGAGTATGGCGGGGCGCCCCTACTCGGGGTGAATGGAAATTGTATCATTTGTCATGGCGCTTCCAACGCCAAGGCGATTATGAATGCCATTGTTCTAGCGGCCAGCCTTGCAAGGAATAAGCTGAATGAGCATCTGCTTCAGGAATTGAAAGAGAAGCAGGACATGCTGCAGCTCGGCCAGAAATCGAAAAACGGGTTGAGAAGATTCGGAAACTCCCAAATGAACGGATAGGAGGAAAAAGAGTTGGACTATTTTTTGACGCCTGAGCAGAAGTCGATCCGGGATTTAGCGCGGAAGATCGCCGTTGAGAAAGTCTTGCCGGTCCGGGCCGAACTGGACGAAAAGGAAGAGTTTCCATGGGAAATTATAAAGGTCTGCGCAGAGGCAGGTCTCATGGGAATCTCCATTGAAGAGGAGTACGGAGGCTTTGGGGGAGGGGTCTTTGAAAACTCTCTGGCGGTAGAAGAAATGAGCCGGATCTGTCTGGGAGTGGCCACCAGCTATGCAGCCAGTGGCTTGGGGGCTCATCCGATCATGCTCTACGGAAGCCCTGAACAGAAGAAAAAGTATCTTCCGGATATTGCCAGCGGAAAGAAGTTAGCCGCCTTTGGATTGACCGAAGCCGATGCCGGAAGTGACGCCGGTTCAATCCGCACGACCGCCACCCGGACTGAGGGGGGCTATTTTTTAAATGGGACAAAGCAGTGGATTACCAATGGAGGAGAGGCGGAAACCTACACCATCATTGCAATGACCGACCGTTCCAAGGGACCGAGGGGAGCAAGCGCCTTCATCCTTGAAAAAGGAATGAGCGGTTTCACCTTCGGGAAGAAAGAGAACAAGATGGGCATTCGGGCCTCTGCCACAAGGGAACTCGTCTTTCAGGATTGTTTCGTTCCCAAGGCGAATCTCATCGCCAAAGAAGGAATGGGATTCATCGTCACCATGAGAACCTTCGACCGGACACGGCCCGGGGTGGGAGCCCAGGGCGTTGGTCTGGCTCAGGGAGCTCTCGATGAAGCGGTTCGATATGCGAGGGAGCGGGAACAGTTTGGAAAGAAGATCATCTCCTTTCAGGCGGTCCAGCATATGTTAGCCGATATGGCCACACTGGTAGAGGCCGCACGGGCTCTGGTCTATTCCGTGTCGCGATACATCGACCAATCGGAAAACCCAAAAGAGATCTCAAAGGTCTCCGGCATGGCAAAAGTCTTTGCCAGCGATACCGCCATGAAGGTGACGACCGATGCCGTTCAGATCTTCGGCGGTTACGGGTACATGAAGGAGTACCCCGTAGAGAAGATGATGAGGGATGCCAAGATTCTTCAGATCTATGAAGGGACGAATCAGATTCAGAGGAATGTCATCGGCCTCGAATTGAGCAAAGAGTACGCGGGGAAAAAATAAAAAATTTCTGTCTAAGGGGCAGGGTAAAGATGCCCGTTTGGTCAAAAGGTTAAGTCATTGGTTTTAAGGTTCAGACCTTACCCTTTTCCTTTACCGAAACCGGCATCCTAACCTTGACCTTAGCCCAAAATACCTTATGAAGAAGACAGCGTTTGTCTTTCCGGGACAGGGTTCACAGGCGGTTGGAATGGGAAAGGAGCTTTGCGACCATTTCAAGGTTGCCAGGGAGATCTTTGAAGAAGCCGATGATACCCTTCGCTTCTCCATTTCAGGGCTCTGTTTTGAGGGTCCGGAAGAGGCATTAAAATTGACCGAAAATACCCAGCCGGCTGTGTTGACCGCGAGCATTGCAGCGCTCAGGGTTCTTCGGGCCGAGAGAGGGATTCAGCCCGAACTTACAGCCGGACACAGCCTGGGAGAGTATAGCGCCCTGGTTGCCTCCGGTGCGCTCTCTTTCGCTGAGGCTGTTCAGATCGTCCGGCTCCGGGGAAAATTCATGCAGGAAGCTGTTCCGGTTGGAGAAGGAACCATGGCTGCCATTCTCGGCATGGAATGGGAAGAAGTGGAGAAGGTCTGTGAAGAGGCTTCATCCGGAGAGGTTCTGTCTCCTGCCAATTTTAACTGTCCCGGGCAGATTGTCGTTGCCGGGCATACAAAGGCGGTTGAGCGGGCTATTGAATTGGTCAAACAAAAAGGGAAAAAAGCCATGCCTCTTCAGGTCAGTGCGCCTTTTCATTCACCTTTAATGAAACCAGCAGGGGTTCGACTGAGCGAAGCCCTTCAGGGGACAACCATTAAAG
>Ga0209835_1001003_pt1 | contig 16526 bp, 15 predicted proteins | sample LakKivwa52mmetaG_FD_184138 | JGI IMG/M metagenome (GOLD analysis project Ga0209835, IMG submission 184138) | Anoxic lake water microbial communities from Lake Kivu, Rwanda to study Microbial Dark Matter (Phase II) - Lake Kivu water 52m metaG... | ecosystem: Environmental > Aquatic > Freshwater >...
GTATTAAGGGTTCCTTTTTTCATTTCGTTTTGTACTAAAAATGAATTAAAAATTTAACGAAGCGAAAGTAGTGAACTATTTTTGTTTAACACCGACAAATTTTTGATTTTTTAAGATTTTTGTAAAGTAAACTGCGGGCGAGTTATCCACACATTGCAATTGCAGCAATAAAGGTAGAGGATGTCAAGGATTAAATATTTTACTCAGGTAATTCACCGCGTGAATCCTACCAAACACCCACCAAACCTGAAACTTCGGTAGCTTTTGCAGGCAATTCACCCGGTGAATGTTTTTCATTCAATATTCGATATTCAATATTCATTAAAAACCCTGTCAGGAGCTAAAGCACACTGACAGGTTTTATCAATTCACCCCGTGAATCCTACCAAACCCCCACCAAACCACAAACTGCGGTGGCTTTTGCATACAATTCACGGGGTGAATTTTCATGCTCACTCTACCACCACTTTGCCTCTTCTCACTGCTCCACCGTCGCTATACACTACGGCGAGGTAGAGGCGCTGGTGATGCTTTCGCTGGTGGCGCTGGCTAACAAATTGAAATATTAATTCGAAAGTTCCAGCCCTTCGAGCGCCGATGCATCGTTTGGACGGATGAGCAATGCCCTGTGAAATAAGGCATGAGCCTCCTTTTTCTTTCCCTGGCGCAGATGAACCCAGGCAAACATGTGAATGGCGTCGTAGTCGAAAGGGTACATATTGGCAATGCGTTCAAAATATTTGAAAGCGGTGGCGTAATCCTCGCGGTAGTAATAGATCAGCCCCATTCTGTAGTTGGTCAGTGAATGGTTGGGGTCAATTTTCAGGATTTCGTTGTATCGGGTCACCACATGATCCCAGTTGCCCATGGCCGATGCCGGCAATGCAAAACCCAGCCTGGCTTCGATGCTCATGGGCATCAACTGGATGGCCTTATTGTAATAGGCCGCCGATTCGGTAAACGAACCGTTGAGGTACGAAAGCCATCCCAGCCTGAGGTTGATGGGATAGGATTGTTCGTTGTACTCGGTTTTCAACACATCAATTGCCTTTGTATAGCTTCCTTCGGTCTCCAGCTTGTAACTGGTTGCAAAGGCTTCCTGCAGCCTTTTTTCATTTTGCGCCAGCAGGTTGAAGGTAAAAGCCAGCAGAAAAGTGATTAAAAACAACTTTTTCAGAGTTTCCATTTTATGCCTCCCGTAAGATTATTGTTTTTATAATTAAATGAATTCCAGGTAAATGTCTCATAATCCTGGTATTCGAGATAACGGTCTTTATAGTTGATTAAACTGTATTCGATTTGCAAAATTAGGTTTTTGCTGATCAGAAAAATTGCGGATGCACTCAGGCGCGATCTGATTTGCCCGACAGAGTTGAAAATGATGATGCTGGTTTCGTCGTGAGCGTTTTTCAAATCCCCGAAGTGAGCCGATCCTTGCAGCCACAGGCGGGGGATTACTTTAGCGCCGGCAGTCTCTTTAAAATGAAAATTGATTTCTCCGTTTTCGTTCAAAGCCGAGATGGTGGTTACAAAATAGTAATCCAGGCTGGCTTTGGGGTAATATCCGGCAACGACTGAGCCTTGCCACTGGTTTTGTTGGTTAAGACCCGAATTGCTCAGGGCTACCCCGGCGCTCCAGTAGGGTGCGTCTCTGAAAAGCTTCAGCCCGGCGATGTATTCGGTGCGTTTAACCTCCATGCTATCAAACTGATAAACAAATCCTGCAGTGTCCCACGAAACCAGCACAGGCTGATCTTTCAACGTTACCAGATCCACCGATGGAACCAAAGTCCACCGCTGTTTAATTCTTACCGGAAATCGTCCGCTGAACTGGTTCTGCGCAAGGGTGTAATGATTTTCGAGCGTGTCGGCGCCATCCATTACCACCCGCTGGTGTTTATCCACCGTCATGTAGTTGTATCCTGCAAACCATCTGAACATCCTGGCAGGAGAAAAGGTCATCCCCAGCCCGCCGTAAAGCATATCGCCACTTCCGGTTACTTCGCCGTAAATATCCGGTTCGCCGTCAATATCAAGATCGCTCAATGCCTGCTCGTTATCCGAAAATCCGGCGCCACCAAAAACCAGAATGTTGCTCACAGGTGAGGCTTCGTTCAGAAGATTTTTGTAACGATGGGTGAGCCAGGCAGCTTCTGTTTCCATACCGCCCCATTCGTAGCAGGTCGAGAGGTAATCCAGCGCTGTTTTGTCGCTGGCATAAAAATTCAGCGCTTTTTCGAAATGCACGGTTGCAAGGCGGTATTTTCCCGTCATGAAGGCGGCTATGCCCAATCTCATCCTCATGTAGTAAAAATCGTATCCCATCTCCACCGCACGGTTGCCCTCGTCGGCCAATTTTTTCCAGTTCCCTTCCAGGTAAAGCTGGTAGGTGATGCTGTCGGCCTGGGTAAACGTTGGTTTTTCCTGTCCGGAGGCATTGGTGGCCAGACAAATGATCAGGACTGCCAAAAGCGGAATCCATGCATCAACTGCCTTTTTTGATAATCGTTTAATCTTGCTCATGATGCCACCTCCTTCGCTGAAAGTTCGATGCCGGGGCCTTTTACCCCAAAATTTTCAATCCGTCCGTTGCTTATCACTATGTCAAAGCTCATTTTTTCAATCAGTCTTCTTCCCGAAAAAAGTTGTGTCGAAGAGCTCATTTTGATTGAGGTTGAAATGAAATTGTCTTCGATCTTCAGGTATTTCAACTGAAAGCGGCTGTTCATAAAAAGATAAACCGGCGCTACAAAATCCTGCAAAACCATCAGCAGCCCCGGTTTGAAGGCGTGTAATGGATAGGAGTCGGTAACCTCAAGCTTGTTGTAAAAACCCATGACGACCTTATATGCCCCAAGGTAGAAATAATAGAGGAAACTGTTTTTATCTCCTTCGAAATGCGTGAAATAAAACAGGTTACCGTCGTTGTGGAAATAGGCTTTTGATCCGGTTTTCCGACATTTGAGGTAGGTGTATTTGTACATATCGGAATTGACATCCCAGTCGGTGCGCTGTACCTGGCCATTTTTCCAGGTAACTTCAAAGCTGATTACCTCCCCCGGAGTGAAGGTGAAGGCTTTGAAAAGTCCCTCATTTTTGGTGATGTTGGCGATGGTTTGCCCTATTTCGGGACGGGCGAAGGTTTTGAGTTTGTATTTTCCATATTCGTTCACCAGATAGCTGGCAATCGGATAATCAATTGTTTTTGAGCCGATAAAAGGAGTTGACTGCAGTTGCATGTGAAGATGCGGCGCCGGCGATCTACCTGAGTTTCCACAATAACCAATTACTTCGCCCTGCCTCACATAAGTCCCCTTAAAAGTCTTGATGCTGCCTTGTTTCAGATGGCTGAGTTTGGAATAAATTCCCTCGGCATGTTTGATGATGATGGTGTTGCCCCAGTTGTTGGCAAGATTCATTTCGCCCACCGGATTATCAGCAATTCCTTCCTGTATCTCCTGCACAAATCCATCAGCAGGCGCAAGCACGGGCTTGTTATAGCAGTAAAAGTCCCGGACTTCTCCCCCATAACCTGAATAAGTCTTTCCATCTTCGTCCATCACTTCGAAATCCCAGGCATGCCGCCAGTCGTCCTTGTGGGTGTGCTCTCCGTTATGTCCCTGGGTTACCGTCCATTCGTCAAGGAAAGGGAGGTTGATGTTGACGATAGCGCTTACATCGAACCGCGATTTGTAATTGTGCTGAGAGTAAAGATTTCGCTCGGGCGAGTAGCGCTGAACCACCACTAGCTCGGGTTTGTAAAAGTTTCGTTGCCTGAACTTCAGAACATAGAGAAACATCACAACAATGATGTTGAAAGCGATGGAGAAAACCGAAAGGTCGAGTAGAATAAAAAATCTTCCGGCGGCGCTCAGGATGATGGCGGCCATCGGAGTGAGCAGAATTACCCATAAAAGCGACCATTTGGAAGGTACAATGAAGAAACCGCCAATGGCAATAGCGCCGAGGATGTAATTAAATCCTATGTAACTGTAACTCAAGTCGGTGAGATCGGCGCCGATTAAAAGGTAAAAGAACCAGGCCGAAAAAAAGCCAATGATCGTGAGCAGGAATGCAATTCTTGAGTAGATAATCAGGCCGATGGCAACCACCACTCCTGCCAGCAGGTTGTACTGAAAAAATATGGCTGCCAGCGACCTGAAATAGGTGGCAATGGAATTGGGGATGCCCAGGTCGTTTACCCAAAAATAGAGCTTTACCATCGGCATGCCGCCGTATTTGTATATTTCGTTAATCAGAAAAATCCCGCGGTCGCTCATCGAAAGCGCTGAAAACTCGCGGGTGGCCAGCGTAACCAGCCAGATTCCAAGCAAAAAAGGCCAGCCCAGGTAGGGGAGGCCATATTTCCCAAAAAATCCCAGCAACCAGATGGTCAGGAACAAAGTGAACAGCGATGAAAAGACCAGGACGACAAAAAATTCGATTCCGGGCTGGTAGAATAAACCCATTCCCAGCCCAACCAGCAAGGGATTAAAACCATAAAGCCCCTCCGAAACACTTTGCCGGTTCAGGCCGATAAGCGTGGCGGCGAGGTTGGCGGTAACCAGCGCTATCAGTCCGCTCAGTCCCGAAATCCAGTCGAAAAAAGTTACCGCAACCAGTATCGCCGCAAAGGTTTTTTGTTTGGAGAAAAAAACCTGCGAGTAGCTGAAGAGTATTCCTTCGAGGAAGAGTAGGATAGCTTTTTCGGTTTTTTGAATCATGGGACACAATTATGTTTTGTAGCTATGTTATTTTGCTTTTTGCAGTAACTCCTGGTTTAACCCCCTAATATTGGAATGATTTAATGTCACTGCTATTAGTCATAATTACTCAATAATCAGTTTTTTAGAGATGATATTATCATTAATAATGAATTGAACGAGATATAATCCAGGCTTCAGTTCAGAAATGTCTAAAGTTGTTTGTTTGGAATTTAATTTAAATGACTTCATCTTGATTCCATTCAATGAGAATACAGCACATTTTTCAATATTATCTATGTCTGTCACAATTTTTAAGGTTGTTTTTGCAGGATTTGGAAACATCGAAATCCTATCAATTAATTCCAGGTTTTCAACTGAAACTATAATCATTTGAGTACCCCATTCTTCCTCGCCCTTTTTGAGATAGACCAGTTCATCGCTATGTTCGGATTGGCTTTCCCAACTATAAAGATATTGTGATGCCACTCCACATCCATTTACATATTTCATTGTCGAAACATTATTTTCGTTTAAAAAGTCAATGAAATTGATTTTTCTCCCGTTGTAGAGGTCAGGATCTGTATAAACCGAATCAACAAAACCATTGTGAATCGGATTATTGAGATTCGAATATGAGACCGTATCAACATAGAATTTTTGTATTAATACAGGATCAGGGTAATAAAATGCCTTGTAAGCAACATTTCTTACATAATAAACGGTTGTATTATTTGCAGAATAGTATTTGTCAAGGATCTTAAGATTGGTAATTGACCACATGCCTGAATACCCATTAATATTACCAGCATTCAGATAGTAATGAAAAACATCATTTACTTCATAATCATAAATCTCACCAACTGTGGATATCTCCTGAGAAATCAAACAATTAGGTTTTAATAAAAGAACAATTAGCATTAAAATACTGATACAGAATGTCCTTAACCGTAATTTGAAATTTGTTTTCATAATTGCATATTATTTAACCTATTAAAGCTATCATTCATTTTTATTTCTTGATGTAAAAGTAAATGTTTTTCCTATCTTCCGGCAAGGCATATGGTAATCATCATTTGTTTTAACAATCTTGTTTTTCCATTTTCAAAGTGGATTATTCAAGAGTTCTTGCCTCCCGGTATCCGCCTTTGGCAGGAACAATGCACTCCCCACCCTTTTTTGCTTTAATTTTTCAAAATTCCGTTCCGCTGAACGCTGTGTAGCTCCAATTTTTGCTGCCATTTCAGGAATTGTTAATTCGTTGTTCTGCTTTATGATCTCAATTATCACTTTAAACGTTTTCCCCGACATTTTCTCTTTTTCACCTACCCTTTCACCTACCTTTTCGCCTACCCTTTCACCTACCTCTTTATTGACAAATTTGCATCCAATAAGAGGATTTTTTCCGGTCTCCTTAATCTTTCGATTGGTCATCATGTATTGTAACAGATAATAGTCTTTCATAATTTACTAACTGTCATTTTAATGGCGTGCAACAGATTGTTGGCAAATTTTGTTATCTATTTTTCATCGTTTAAAATTTGCCAGTGACCGCCAAGTTTTGGCCCTACACGTTTTAAAATGCCTTTCATTTTTAGGTTTGCAAGATAATTTTCAACCGTACGTGGTGTTTTGTTTATTTTTTCAGCAACTTGTCCGGCTGTGATATTCGGATTGTTCTGTATCTCAACCAAAATTTGTAATTCAATCGTTCCGAAATCATTCCGAAATCGTTCCGAAATCATTCCGAAATCGTTCCGAAATTTTTCGAAAACATCCTGCTTATCTTTATTTGAATTTTGCTCTGAATTCATCAAATCTTCTTCTTTACCATTGACGGTATCGTAGGAAAAATCTGCAACTCCTTTTTCCTGTTCAAAAACCAGAGCAAGGCCTGCACCCATTTCTTTATAAAATGGTTCGGGTAGCCCGGCGCCAGTGCAGTATTTTAGCATATCTTTTATGCCGCGTCCCCAGTTTTCGATGTATCCGGCGCGAAAAAACACACGGGCAATATCTGGATTTGCCGGCACGGAACTGTGTTTTTGCTTAAGGGTTTCCAATGTCCATCCTTCAGGCAAGCGGCCGCTGTTGTAAATCATAAGCCAGCGGTCGTAAACACTTATTTGTACCGGCACGTTGGTGCTGTAATCTTTATGAATAATGGCGTTTAATACAGCTTCGCGAAGTGCTTTTTCAGGATAATCGTATGTTTCGGTGCGGGTAATACCTTCATAAGCAATATTGGCTTTCATGTATTTGGTGGTAAGCAAATCCATGGTTTTTTCAACCTGCTCAATCAGGCTTCCCTCAATAACATCCTGAAACAACAAATCGGAGTGCGTGCGAAAGAACCCAATTTTTACAAATGCGCCAGTAATCAGTTTTTCGGCATTTTTTCCAAAGCATAGTACAGCCGCTCTCAGCAGTTGATCCTTTTCGGTAAGGTTAAGTACTTCAAGAAGCTCTTTATTGCTTGCATTCAAATCCTCATCGGGAATTCGTTTGCTTCTTTGTGCTTTTTTACGAAAAATAGTAAAGGCATTTTCTGATAAATCATCCATTGAAAAGTTTTCGGCAATCACGCCATCCCATTTTTTACCGCGCTTTGCAAGTAAAAATTGTTCGAGGGCACCGCCGCTAAGGTCTTGTATCGTGCTGCCCGAACGATAATAAAAATGGCCATGATAGGACACGGGGTTTTTGGAAGAATCTACAACTATTTCAATGTAGTTTTTCCCATTTTTGGTTTTGTGGTTGATTTGAGGAAACAAACCCAGGATATCGCGGATTTTATTTGGCAGGTCGTCCAGAAGTTTTTTATGATTATCAATACCTATAACATCGCCTTGATCATCGAGCCCAATATAAAGCTTCCCGCCCTGTGCATTGGCAAATGCACAGATAGATTTCAGGCAGTCATCTTTCCATAACTTCTTAAATTCAGTATGTTGATTTTCAATCAGCATAGATTATTGATTCTGGTCATCCTGCGAAAATAGCTAATTTCCATATTACCCGGCAAAGTGCAAATCAGTCCCTACAACTCAAACTTGCTGAGATGCTCCGGTGTACTCTCGATGGATTTGAAGATCTCCATTGTTTCGTTATGCCTGATAATGTGGGTTTTGTCGTCCATGTCAACCAGTACAATTTTGGGTCTCAGGTTGATAAACTGCATCCACTGGGTCATGTTGTAGGCGCCCACATGGTGAATCACAAAATGATCGCCTTTGTTGAGCAGCGGGAGCATAGCATTTTCGCGGATCACGTCAATGTTCATACACAGCGGGCCGTACATCGTGGTCTCTTCGGTGTATTGCGAAAACTCCTGCGCCGGTGTAATTTTATGATCGTACCAGAACGAGGTGAAAAGCAGGTTGATGCCAATATCCACAATGGTTGTCCTTTTTCCGGTTGACGAGCGTTTATTGGAGATTACCGTGCCAAGCAGGAATCCGGCTTCGTCCACCAATGCCCGGCCAAGCTCAAGGATCAGCAATGGCAGCTCGTCGGGCGGATACTCGGCGTTGAGCAGCGCTGAAGAAATCTCTTCGGCAAAATCGTCAAACGAAGGGCTGGTATCCACTCCGGGCAGGTAAGCGCCTTTGAGCGTGTTTTTTGAAGGGAAACCGCCGCCGATATCAATGTATTTGATATTGTGGTTGTATTTCCGTTTAAGCCCCAGCGCCAGATCGGTAAGTTTGAGTGCGGCAAGTCCATAGGCTTTGGTGCTCATTATAAATGTGCCGATATGGCAATGCAACCCGACGAGATCCATTTTTCCGGAAGCCATGATTTTGTTCAGCGCGTCCCAGGCCTGGCCGTTTTCGTAATTGAAACCAAAGCGATCCCAGATTGGGAAAATGCCCGTATCCATGTTTACCCTGATGGCCACCCGCGGGCGTTTGTTCAGCTGCCCGGTGAGTTCGATGATCGTGTAAAGTTCGTCGAGATGGTCAATGTGGATCAGCGAATCGTTTTGGATGGCTTTGGTGAGTTCGGCTGTCGTTTTATCGGGCCCGTTGAAGATGATTTTTTTCGGGTCAACACCGTTGCCGAGGGCTTTGTCGTACTCAAAACCGCTAACTACTTCAGCCCATGAGCCTTCCTGGTGATAAATGTTACACACCGCATCCAGGTAGTTGGTTTTGTAAGACCAGGCAAACTGCACTTTCGGATAGCGCATCGAAAAGGCCTTTTTTGCCTTCCTGAATGTATTACGGATTGATTTTTCCGAAATCACAAATAGTGGCGAGCCATATTTTTCGATAAGGGTTGTAACCGGCACGCCTTCGATGTGAGTTTTGGGAGTGCGGTCAATGCGTGCGCCGAATTTGTTGGGCATATCGGTTTCCAGTCGTTTGATAACCGGGCGCTCATATCTTAATTTTTCCATGTTTTTATTGCTTTTTCAATTCGTTTAAATTCAAAATTAAAGTTCCCCGCTGGTGGATATCTGCTGGAATTCTTCGATATCAACAATCATATCCCAGGCATACCGGACAAACATTTTACCCACCTTGTATTCGGTAAACGGGGGAACCTCTTCGCCCAAAGCAAGCCTGACCAGCGCTTCGGGAATGTTTTGGCCGGCGCCAACCGAAAGATATATCCACGCCGGCATGCGGGGGTTGATCTCAAGGAGGTAAAATTCATTTTGCTTGTCCTTCATCAATTCCAGCTCAAACCCGCCTCGCCATTTGGTTTGGCTGATAAAACTGTTGGTGAGCTCGAGCATCCGGTAGTCGGAAATAGAAACTCCACCCCAGGCCTTGCCTTTGTCGGTGATGTATTGCTTACGCATCGGAATGGCGGCAATCGTATTCCCGTGGCCATCGCCCAGGCCAGTAACATTGAACTCGCTACCATGCACAAACTCCTGGATAATGATCGGCACGCCCCATTTGGCCGAAATCTTGTTGAAGTAGGTCTTCACCTGGTCGTCGTTGTAAGCAACGTAGGCCTCGTAGTATTTCCCCTTGACCAGCACCGGAAATTCAAAATCTTTCGTAATATTCCTCGTGGAGCCAAGATCATAATAGGCTTTCCCTTTTGGAACCTTGATGCCATAGGTTTCGCCAAATTTGTCGAGGTTTACTTTGTGCCGCTCTTCAAATTGTTTGAGTGTGGGCAGGAAAGTACTGATTCCCATATCTTTCAGTTGATCCTCGAGTTTGATGAAAGGATACAACTCCGCATCAAAATTCGGGATGATGATATCGAGTTTTTCCTGCTGGTGGATGTAGGTCAGCCGATCCATAATGGCCTCGATACCCGAAGATGGGTAAGGAATCAGGTAGGTTTTGTCCACAAGTTCGTGCATGTAGATGCCCGGCTCCAGCGATTCGTACCCCAACCCGATTATCCGGCAGTCGAACGATTCTGCTTCTTTCAGCCCCCTGATAACTGCAACGCCGGGTCCCGGGCTATCAATGGCGTTCAGTCCTGAAACCGCTATCGTGAGTTTTCTTTTTTCAGCCATTTTCGATAAGTGAATAGTTTCTCAACGTAACCACAAAATCTTCGAAATCCTTCTCGAAGGTGTTCTTCTCAACAAAATGGCTCAAAATGACCTCTCTGATTATTTCGTCTTGCTCTTTGCCATTCTTGAGATCATTGATAATCCTTGCACCCATTGGGTTGACGGTGAACGACTCGCCCGTGTCAGGATTGAAAATCAACCCTGATGCGCTGACAGCTATGTTTTTCTTAATTTTCATGGCTATGATATAAAATAATGTGGTTTGATATTTTTGACTGGAACATACGCATAATTGGAGGTGATAGCATAATCCAGGTACTTACACAGATCGCCTCCTGCAATTCGTAGAATACGAAACCAGTTCATGTAATTCTGCAAATACCCTGATGCAACGCCATTGAACCGTCTCATCCAGTCTTTTAAGATATGGTGAATGCTGTTTGTGTTTTGAATATGATAGACTTTGTCTTTGACATGTTGCCCTTTTGATGCATTGATCCTGATATGCTTTATTTGCCTATCCTTTGCAAAACGCTCATAGCTTCTATGGCTGTCGCTGCAAAGAACAGTAACACCTTCCCCTATCCATCCCCGCCCAGGCATGATTCTATTTGGCTTGCTGATATTCTGCCCCGACCAGCAACCTCAATAATAGGTCTCTTATTCCTATCCGTTGATACAATTACCGCAACATGTTCATTGTTAATACCTGCTTTTTCAGCTTTACCACCACGTTTTCGAGGTGCTCGTTCTTTAATGGATTTATTCCCTTTTTCTGAATACAAAAAAAAAGTTTCATCTCCCTCAACGATTCCCTCAAGTTTAGTACACCCCACGTCCTTGAATGCGCCTATGATTTTATGTCTCCACATGAAGGATGTCCTGAACGAAATCCCAACCTGCTTTGCAGCTTCACGAAGTGAAAGGTTGGCTGCCAAACACTTCATGTATAAGTTCCATTCTTCCTTTTTGTGAATATGTGAAACTGATGTCCCGGTCAAATCATTGAAAGTCTTCTTACAAGTTTTGCATTTGTAACGTTTGCGCCCCTTGTAATTGCCATAGCCGATAACTTTCTCACTACGGCAGTGTGGACATGTAAAGATGTCTTTCTGCTGCTGAGTTTTCTTTATCTCAATGAGTTGTTGAGTTGAATCAGGAACATCTTCTAAATCCATGTTAACCCGCTTCCAAAGTTCTTCCTGGTCTTGCTTTGAAAGATTTCTGATAGCTGCAATAATTGGTGTCAAATTATCCATGTGATTTTGTATTACGACACAAAGGTAATCTTTTTTTTTGACTAACAACATTTAATTATATCAGAGCCATTTTCATTTAATAGAAATTTTATAATGATATAATTATCAGTTGATTACAAGTTTACGGGCAGTTGTACGCCACCTTTCGGCCTGCAGGTAGTAAAAATAGATCCCACGCGGGTAAGATGTGGTTTCGATGGTGATTTCACCTGAATTTTTATCCACCGGAATGCAGTGCAGGGTAACCCCTTCAGCATTAGAAAGGCAGATTTCTCCGGTTGATTTATCTTCGGGCAAATCATAGGGGATGGTGGTAAAGGTTTGGCTTGGATTGGGAAATGCCTGGTAAAGGTTGCTTTTTTGGTTGAATTCCTCCGCGGCAAAAGAGGTGAGATGCCCGGGCAGCGAATAAACGCCGGTTTGAATGGTGTAAGGATATAAGGAGTAATCGTAGCTGTAGGTCGTTAGTTTGGCGCTATTGTCGCTCATCGTGTGCACGGCAACGTATTGGCAACCGGGAACCGTAAGCAGTATCGTTCCATCATCTTTGATTACATTGGCTGTGTAGGTGTAATACTGCCCGACTTCATCGTAGCTGTAATAGATGTAAATCAGGCAAACACTGTTATCAACCGTAAAAAGGTTTTCCGAAACATACTTTATGTCGTACAGCCAGTGATTTGTGGGTACATTCAGCACGATTGTTTTCCAGGCTGTGTGGTCGGTATTGTAAATCCGGCATTGCTTGGCGCCAACGTGCATAATGAAGAATTTATCACCCGAATTCTGCAATTTGGTGTAGGTTCCCGAGTGGTCGTAGGTTTGCTCGATAGTGATCTGGCTTTGTGCGATACCAGCATTTAGTAATAGCCATCCAAGAATAAAAGTCAAATGTTTCATGATTTGTGATGATTAAAATTTTTGCAAATGTATTTTTAGCCTTTATTATTCACAAACTTAGAGATAACGGGCTGAAGCCCCTAGCCTATCTATTTCTTCCTAATTCCCCGACCTAAAGGTCGGGGTAATGCAATATGTTGTTTTTCAAATAGGTGCTATGATCAATGAATTTTTCAGGTTAGTTGCATCCCGGGAAACTTATCAATCCGGGATTCCCCATTTTGAAAAGATAGGCTTTGCCGGGTGACAAAGTGGTAAGTGTTTCAATTTCATATTCGGGCCAATAAAGATGATATCCTGCCAATTCAATGATGACCTCCATCTGATTCAGAAAAATGGGGTTGAGATTTTTTATCGCTACCTCACAACCTGAAAGCACTGGGACTAATGTCCAACCCACTGGTAAGTATAATTCTCTGTTTTCCAATACATTTCCTCTTATTATCAACGATTCAGGTGCTGAGAGTTTTAGCGAATAACCACTGTAAGGATCAAAATGGGTGAGTGTGTGGATACCCTGTTGTGGAAAAATCATCCCTTCATCGTTCTTGATGATAATAAGCGAACTCATTATTTGACTCAGCACCGTATCTATGTTGTCAATGGTTGGTAAAATGAAGCAGGATAAACTGTTCCAGCCCTCCTGCAAATCAATTTCATAACCAGATGGAACTTCAAGTGTTTGCAAGGCAACAATCACGGGGCTTTTATCAGCATCATCATAATAGCTTTTAAAGGTATCAATGGCTTCAGAGGAAAAGCTGAACATCTCATTCAGCCACTTATCATTCACTGTCTGATAAAGCACCCTTGCCGAAATGAAAACATTTCCGTAATAGTTATTTAGTGGGATGTGGTAATGGATTTTGTCCATGCCTGAACCCTCTGTATTTTCAATTTTGTTAAAATCCGGGTCAGTGGCAGCGTTTCCAACAATGCGTGTTGTGTCATAGCTTTGATGCGACATTTTGAATCCGGCCGGCGGCAGACGATTATCTTTCAGGTGCTGATAAGCTCTTTCAAGCACTGTGGTTACATTGTCGTTAACATCCCCCATTACCATCTCATAAATCTGAACCTGATCCGGATTGCTGATAATATTGTAATGAGGTTCAAAGTCAGTGTTTTCGTGTATAAGGTTGAAATTCTCATCCATTTTTCCGCTGTGAAATATCGTATCTTCGTTATCTTTCACCGCTACTACCTCAACAAATGCCCGCCGGCTGGGGAATCCACTGGGAAACTTGTGCCCGGCTTTGTTTGTGAGTGAAAGGTCAACAAAGAGCGTGTCGTTTGTACGGTTGGCTTCGGAAATTGCCAGATCAAGGGTTTGTTGTTGCAGCATTCGGGTTGAGCGATTAATGGTTGAGTCAAACTGAGAATTAGTAGCTGTGACGCCTATCTGGTCGCTGTTTGCTTTCAGGATTCGCCCCATAAAAACATTCGCACCGGCGAGCTGGTGCTTGGCAAATGGCGATCTGGGCTGAAGCCAGGGAGGAAGAGAACTTATTTTCACCGCATCATCAATTCGCGGAAGATGACAACTTTGACAGGAAATATTCTGCTGGGAGTAATTGGAATTTTTCCACTCCTGATAAATTGCCTGTTCAACAAACTTCTCACCGGTCAGGTTGCCGTTGAGGTCAACCGAATTTGTAAGTAAGGTATGGCATGAAGCGCATAGTTGCGAACTATTGATCTGACTTCCATAAACGGGCGTGTATCCCGAGTTAAAAATCATCGGATTGGCAAATGGATTTGTAAAAGGACCCCATATCCTTTTATTGGTTCCAATTTCAAAAGTGCCGGAATAGTTTCCCATCGAACTGGCAGGGATTTGATGGCAGACTGTGCATTGAACTCCATCACGTGCCAGCGGATCATTGTTCATCTCCTGCATCGTGTAGTAATTTTGACCCAGGTAGTGTGCATGAACATTACCAGCCGGAGCATGGCATTTTGTACATACATCTTCGAGTGCTTCCTTGTGTGCAGGATTTACCAAACCTTCATGACTTACCTTTGCCTGCCAGAGTGGATCTTTAGCTGAGTTGGCCATCATTGTAGAGCGCCAGTCATCAGCAATACCAATGTGAGCTCCCTGCTGATTAACCATCGAGTTGTGGCATATCTGGCAAACCCCGCTCCCGGCAAACAATGCGTTGGTTTCCTGCGGTAAATTTGCATTCCGTAATCCGTTCGCTTGATAATCAGCAGATGCAGCTAAAGAATTCGAATAATAAGAAGGATAAGAATCTGAAAATGACTCAAGAAACATCATTATCATGATGAATACCGGGGTAAAAAGCCAGACAGTTTTATTCATTTTGTATCGAAACGAATGGTTACTCTTTTTCGCTGGCAAAACTATTTCTGATACTCCGACGGGATGTTATGATATTATCATTTTATTGTACAAAATTTTAAACCACAATACCCGGCGTTGATTTTAAACAGTTTCAGAGCATTTTTTGAGTATGGTGTCTGATATCCCAGATAAGTATTACAACGAGGGTATTCAGGTTTATTCCAGCTCCTTTTTAAACTCACTCACGGTGAGTCCGGTAACAGCCCTGAATTGCGTGGAAAGATACTGCACGCTGCTGTAGCCCATCATGAAGGCTATTTCGCTCAGATTCAGTTCGCCCTGCCGGATAAGCTCCTTAACTTTCTCAATCTTTTGCTGGATGATAAATTTCTCGAGGGTAAGATGCTCATGCTTTGAAAAAATAGTGGAAATGTACTGATAGCTCAGGCTGAACTTTTCCACAAGATAGTCTGAATTGCGCACCATTGCATTGAAAGTGCTGTAACGAACAAGGTTGATCACCGCAATTTTGATCTGTTCGACCAGTTGATCCTCTTTATCCTGAATGAGTTCAAAACCATCGGATGCCAGCAACAGGGAGATTTCTTCCATCGAAACTAATCCCGGATCATAACTGATTTCAGCTTCTCCCAAATCTATGGAATGAATGTTAATGCCGGCATCTTTAAAAATTCTGGATACCAGCTTTACACAGCATTGGCACGACATGTTTTTGATCACCAGTTTGCACCTGACTGACACAGCACCACTCCTTAATAAGTTTGAGGAAACAAAAATAGGTCATTTATAGGTATGGGTGATGAAAAGGAGCTTCTCTGATGTTTTCGGGTTATCGCTGGCAACATGCTGCAGATCATCCATTTTTCGAAATCATCTCCAGCATCTGGAAATTAAGGATTTCGCAGTGATTTCCTTCCATCGTAATGATCTGGTCTTCCTTGAACTTCTTCAGAACACGGATAAAACTCTCTTTGGTAATCCCGGTCATATCGGCCAGCTCCTGCCGGGACAAGGAAAGGGTAAACGGATTCTTTTTGTAAATCTCTTTTGAAAGGAAGAACAGGGTTTCGGCTACCCGACCAAAAACCTGTTTATGGTTGTAGCCTGACATCTTCTCAAGCATGCCAATGGATTGCCTGCTGATTTTTTTGATGTATTCCATTGCGAAATCAGGATTTTTTCTCATCACGTCGGTCATCACATGGATGTCAATGAGGCAGGCTGTGGTTTCTTCGCAGGCGGCAGCCGTAAAATGGTGCTTTTGGTCATTAAAAATTCCGGGAATGAAAATGTATTCAACCGGGGTAACCAAATCAATGATTAGATTATGATGGTTGCCGTTTTCGATAAATAACTTTACTAACCCTGAGGTTACGCAGTAAAAATTGTAGCAGGGAGCGCCTTGCTTAAAGATGATTTCGCCAGGTTTGTACCTGATGTTCGTTCTGTTGGTGTCAATCGTAGCCAATTCATCGCCCGTAAGTGAATTGAATACCTCATTTCGCTCACGGCACACCAAACAGCCACCATGTAAACAGTTTATCATGAAATTGACATTAAACCTTTAATCAGTAAATCCGACGCAAAATTAATATTTAATTAATGCATGTCAATCCCATCGTTGATTTTGATCAACAGAAGTTCGATAAAATATCAATCGTTTTGAATGTTAGTATCAGTATTCATGCAAAGGTTTGCGGAAATATTCTCTGTTTCTTTGCAGCTACAAAATTTTAACCCAACTTGAGATTTAATCATTCGTATATTCCTCAAATTGAATTGGATATCGGATTGGGATTCATCATTCGGGGAACACAAATTTTTTTCTGTAAAAGGGCATGGATTTGTAT
>Ga0209835_1001006_pt1 | contig 16485 bp, 12 predicted proteins | sample LakKivwa52mmetaG_FD_184138 | JGI IMG/M metagenome (GOLD analysis project Ga0209835, IMG submission 184138) | Anoxic lake water microbial communities from Lake Kivu, Rwanda to study Microbial Dark Matter (Phase II) - Lake Kivu water 52m metaG... | ecosystem: Environmental > Aquatic > Freshwater >...
ATATAAGCACAATTCTGCTGCTTAGCCCTACAACTCAACAGCGACAAAGCTTATGAGCGAATTTGGTTCCGTTATTGCAAAGGCAAATTCCTCATTTGATGAGGGTTTTGGATGTGGGAAACTTTAGTTATTTAACCACCATTAAAATTTTATCTTATGAATAAGGTATTGACATTAAGCGTTTTATTGATGATTTTCGCTGGGGTTTTAATAGCGCAACCCAGATTCGACCCAGCTACTGTTGATAAATCCCTGGTACGTGTTGTGGTCTCTATCAACGAAAGAGAATCCACCGTAATGACCGGCTTTGCATGGAAAACACCCAATCAGATAGTTACCTCGCTGCATGGAATGAGCAAAAACGGAACCATCAAGGTACTATATCTGAAAAATGCATGGCGAAAAGCAAAAATCAAAAAAGTGCTTCAAAATGCCGACCTGGTACTGCTCGAAATTTTACCCGGCGAACCTGCTGTACCTTCAGACGTAGTCCCAATCACAAATATTAATATAGCGCCAATCAGATTTGGATCCGATGTATATGCTTTCGGATTCAACAGCGGAGCTTCTGCCAGCTCATCGCGAATGTTGAAAAAAGGCCATGTCAACCCTGAAGTGCTTGCCAGTCTTATTCCAAAAAAAGATAAAGATGCCCTGGCAAAGATCGGATTTCCGGCGCTTGATCTTCATATTTTGTACCTCGAAGGCAGCCTTTTACCTGGTTATTCCGGTTCCCCGGTCTTTGATGCTGACGGAAAACTAATCGGAATTGGGGATGGCGGCCTTGAAAAAGGCGCCAGCAATGTGAGCTGGATTATTCCTTCCAAATACCTTGCTGATCTGGATGCTTCAACAGTGACGAGCCTTCCGCCAACATTCGAATTGCTTTCGCAACTCTTCTCCGCCAAAGTTACTATTGATGCATTGGCAGATGATCCTGAAGAGGTTGAGAACAAACTTTTCCAGCCAGCATCAACTCCTAATAAATCAGTAAAATCAAGTGATTTCGAATTTTTTATTACTAAAAACAGGTCATTGACCGAGATGGTGGAAACCTCAGACGATCCGGAAAACCTGCTGAAATTCTCCAATGAGATGAGCAACGATCTGAGGATTGATCTCGATTATGACCAGATGAGGTTTGATGTTTACGAAGATATTGTTAACGGGGTTGTCCTCACCATTCCTGAGGATTTGAAGCTGGTTTATGACAAAGCAGATGACTATTTCTATGTTAAATTCCCGGAAAACAGCCTCTCCAGCCTAACTTTCACAGGGATAAAAGATGATTTTTCAACCACAGAATTTACGGAGTTGCTCGATTATGTAAGCGAGTCCGTCAACTCAACAATTGCATACGGCTATGGATTGTCGGGATTGACAATAGATGAAGAGTATTCTTACTGGCTGGATTATGGCGACCAGCAAAAGATTGCATGGGTTTCATCGGCCGGCAATGAACCCTTTTACGGTGATGATGGCATCACCTATGTCATTCTGGTTTATCAGACCATCCTGATGTCGAACGAAAAAACTTTTATGGCGATCGGAACATTTGCAGTGCCTGCCGAATTGGTTGTAGCCACTTCGATGAACGGCCTGGACTGTGTGAACCAATTTGCCGGAAGTGATGAGTGCTCCTATTTCAACACACTCTTTAAAACCTTCTCGGCCACTCACCTGACAACTTTTGCCTATTGATGCCATAATTCAGTCAACTGTCAATAGTTCAGCATTTTAATCTTCACTAAAGGTCACTCCTTCAAATTAAATTTTTGCGTGGCGGTTCATTTTTTCAAAAGTTTTTACATTTGCACAAATTAAATTTTTTGAAATCATGAATATTCCAAGTAATTTAAGGTACACCAAAGATCATGAATGGCTTCGCATGGAAGGAGACGTTGCAGTGATTGGAATTACAGATTATGCTCAAAATGAATTGGGCGACATTGTTTTTGTAGAAGTGGAGACCGTCGGGGAGGTGTTGGAAAAGGAAGAGACCTTCGGAACCATTGAAGCCGTAAAAACCGTATCTGACCTGTTTATGCCGGTTGCCGGCGAAGTTCTCGAGTTTAATGAAGAACTTAACGACCACCCGGAAACAATTAACAGCGATCCTTATGATAAAGGATGGATAGTGAAAGTAAAACCCAGCAATCCCGCAGATGTTAATGGACTGCTGGATGCTGATGGTTACAAGGAGTTGATTTAATGAGATTTCGAAACTTTACCACCTTTTTTCCCAGGCAATATCCCGGTTCGGCATTACGTTTGAGATAAATGGGGGGTAACAAAAAATAAATCATAATTATGGACACAAAAAAAACTGAAAAAGCAGACCTCGAAAACAAAAAAGCCATTTTCATGCAAATAGGTTTTGTAATTGCTCTGGCTTTTGTGCTTGTCGCTTTCAATTACAAAAGTTATGAAAGAGGAAGCGGGCTTGATATTCAGGTGCAGGTTGACAATACACCAGAAGAGATCATCCCGATCACCAAGCAGGAAGTAAAACCACCACCACCACCTCCTCCAAGGCAAATCACCATCATCAACATCGTTGAGGACGATGTGGAAGTTGAAGATGATATTGAGATTGACGTGGAAGCCGACCAGAAAACCGAGATTGCGGATTTTGTTCCGGTTGTTAAGGTGGAAGAAGAAGTAGAAGAACTTGAAATTTTCACCGTGGTTGAATCAATGCCGGAGTTTCCGGGCGGAGATGCTGCGAGGATGAAATTCCTCCAGGAAAATATCAAGTATCCCCAGTTGGCCCGTGAGAGCGGAATCCAGGGAACCGTTTACGTTACCTTCGTTGTTGAAACCGATGGCCGCGTTACCGATGTCAGGGTTCTTCGCGGAATTGGCGGCGGTTGCGATGAAGAGGCAGTCAGGGTTATTCAGGCCATGCCAAGGTGGAACCCCGGGAAGCAAAGAGGCAAGCCCGTGCGCGTTCAGTTCAACATGCCCATCAGGTTTACTTTGCAAGGATAGCAACACAATCCAAAGAATTCAAAAATATCCCGGATATCATAAATGTCCGGGATTTTTTTTGGATAGTGTGTTTTCCCGGTTTGCTCAGAATACCTCCAGAGCGGAAAGCAGATCCTTCAAAATCAATTCGTGATCGAATGCAAGTTTAGGGATTTGATGGACAGGAACCCAGGCAGCTGCACTGGCATCGTCTCCGCCGGTAACAACTGAGTTTTCAGGATGAGTAAAGCCATAAAAAACTACGGAAACCGTTCTTCCGCGTGGATCGCGACCGGGATCGCCATAGGTTTTGAACTGTCTCAATTCAACATTTTGCAAGCCGGTTTCTTCTTCCAGTTCGCGTTGAGCTGATGATAACAAGGGTTCGTCCATTTCGATGAATCCACCCGGAAAAGCCCACTTGCCTTCAAACGGAGGCCTGCCGCGCTGAATCACCAATACTTTTAAAATACCATCGAAGCGACAGAAAACAGCTATGTCAACGGTTACCGATGCTTTTGGATACTCGTAGGTGTAAGGCATAAATTCTGGTTTTTAGATTGATAGTTCAGGCTTGATCAGAATTACCTCTTCCCATCAACGATAATCACAAATTCACCTTTAATGTTCTTCTGACTGAAATGTAAAAGGAGCTCTGACAATTTTCCTCTGATGTTCTCTTCGAAAACCTTGGTAAGTTCGCGAGATACAGATGCCTGCCGCTCCTGGCCAAAAACGTCAGCCAGTTGTTCCAGGGTTTTGATCAGACGGTGAGGAGATTCGTAAAGAATTACTGTGCAGGGCAATTCGCTCAGGAATTTCAGTCGTGTGGCCCTGCCTTTTTTGTGTGGAAGAAAACCCTCAAAAAAGAACCGGTCGGAAGGTAATCCTGAATTAACCAGTGCTGGCACAAATGCTGTTGCTCCGGGTAAAGTTTCAACGGGGATATTGTTCCTCAAACATTCTCTAACAATAAGGAATCCGGGATCGGAAATAGCCGGCGTTCCGGCATCGCTCACCAAAGCGGCCTTTTCGCCGGCAGCAATCCTCTGACAAAACTTCTCAAATACCTGATGCTCATTGTTTTGATGATAAGCCAGTACTGGCTTCGAGAGGTTGTAATGTTTCATTAGGACAGATGTTGTACGGGTATCTTCGGCGAGAATAAAATCCGCCTCTTCGAGCACTCTGAGCGCTCTGAAGGTGATATCTTCGAGATTTCCGATAGGCGTGGGAACAATGAACAGCTTCGACATCAGGTTTGTTTGTTTGGATAAGATTACTACTGAAACAACGTTTGCAAGGATAATTTAAAATCTGACTGAATATCACCGCAAAGTAAATCAAAGATGAGCCAATTCAAACACAAAACTACAATTTATTTACCCATCGTTTTTGCCCTGGTTTTGATACTTGGAATCGTAATTGGGATCAGGCTGGCGCCGCGGGAGGTAAACCGGGGAAATATCTTTTCGGTGGATTTTTCCAAATATAGCAAAATCGGAGATGTTTTGGGCTATATCACTCGCGATTGGGTGGATACCGTAAATGCTGAAACACTTGAGGAAGACGCAATTGTTCAGGTGCTCGAAAAACTTGATCCCCATTCTCAGTATATTCCGGCTAAAGAGTTTGAGCAGGTGAATGAGTATCTCGAAGGTAACTTTGAGGGTATTGGTGTGCAATTTCGCATCGAGAAAGATACTGCCATGGTGATTACTCCCATTGCCGGGGGGCCGTCGGAGAAAGTTGGCATCAAAGCCGGCGACCGAATTGTGATTGTTGATGGAGATACAATTGTTGGCAAGGATGTTTCAAACGACGACATCATGAAACGGCTGAAAGGCCCCAAAAACACTAAGGTGAATGTTGGTATTTTCCGCCGTGGCGAAGCCCAGTTGCTCGACTTTACCATCACACGCGGTGTTATTCCAACTTACAGTCTCGATATCGCCTATATGGTGGATGAGTCTGTCGGTTACATCAAACTCAATAAATTTTCAGCTACAACATTTGACGAATTTAAAGCTGCTATTGATGACCTCAAGAGCCAGGGTATGACAAGTCTTATTCTTGACCTGCGTAATAACTCCGGCGGCTACCTGCAGGCTGCCATTGGTATTTCTGATGAGTTTCTGCCCGACCAGCAACTTATTGTTTATACCGAAGGGAAAAACAGACCGAGAAATTATGCCTATTCTACCAAGCGCGGGAATTTGGAAAAGGAACCGGTGATCGTTTTGATTGATGAAGGATCTGCTTCGGCCAGTGAAATTGTAGCTGGAGCGATTCAGGACAACGACCGCGGAACTATCATGGGAAGGCGCTCATTTGGAAAAGGACTTGTGCAGGAACAGATCAATCTGCTCGACGGGTCGGCGATCAGGCTTACTACTGCAAGGTACTACACGCCAACCGGCCGTTCAATTCAAAAACCTTACACTAACGGACGTGAAGATTACTATAAAGAATTTCACGAGCGATTTGTAAATGGCGAAGTTTTTCATGCCGACAGTATTCATTTTGACGACTCGCTCAAGTTCGTAACTCCCGGAGGCAAAGTGGTTTATGGCGGTGGTGGCATTATGCCCGATATTTACATCCCGATTCGGACCGGCCAGCAGCTTGCTTACTACAATCGTCTGGTAGGAAGTGGATTAATCTACGATTTTGCATTTGAATATACCGATGCCAATCGTGCTGCCCTAAGCAAATACACTGATTACAAAAAGTTTGCGAGTGATTTCAGGGTCACTGCCAATATGTTCAACGACCTGATTGCATTTGCCGAAAAGGAAGGTCTCGCGAAGGATGCCGCTGGTATTGAGGCCATGAGCGAGGATATTAAAATCCTTTTGAAGGCTCTTATTGGCCGCAACATTCTGGATAACAACGGTTTTTATCCCACCTATCATAAGCGGGATGAAATTTTTCAGGAAGCTGTAAAAAGGCTGAAAGAAAGCGTGTAATCGGTTAAAAGTTCCAGAAGCAGACCGGCAATGGATTGTTTTTCTGAAAAAGCATTACCAGCCGGTGTAGAGTTTTTTCCTATTCTTTTTCCACGCAAAATCTATCATAATTGGTTTTGCCACTATCGTTACCCATTTCTTTAGCTTTTGCAAAGTCTTTGCAAGCTCCCTCTTTATCTTTAAGGTCAAGTTTGCAAACTCCGCGCAGGTTTATCAGTGAAGCATTGGGTGGGCCAATTTCAAGCGCCCGGTTGGCATCGGCTATACTTTTTGGGTAATCCTTGAGGTAGTAAAAGCAAAAAGACCTGATTTGGAAAGCGCCTGAATGATCGGATACCTTTTCGAGGAAATCATTCAGCAAGGTGATTGCCTGGGAGTATTTCTTGTTTTGATACAATTCAACAGCCTGGTTATATTTAGGTAAATGTGGCTCGATGCTGAGTTTATGATTCAAAAACCGCTGTTGCTTCTTTATCAGAGTGTCCCATTTATGATACTGTATCGCCTCCTCGATCAACTCACTGGCTTTTTCATACTCCTCATTTTTTATGTAAACATTGCTGGCAAAAAGCCATGCCTGCGACTCAGATTTGTTCCTATCCAGGAACTCATTATAAAGCTCACTGGCCTTATTATCCTCTTTTTTTATTTCATAAAGCGAGGCAAGGAGTTGCACATTGCGGAAGTAATTGGGCTTGAGCTGGTAAGCCAGTTCAGAATAATGCATAGCGCTGTCGTATTCCTTCATGTTGTTGTAGGCCATCGCTGTAAAAAACTCCCTCCTTGCATCCCAGGGTGATGAGAAATCGTATCGGAGAATGTCTATGGCTTCCTGATGCTTCTCTTCGTTAATAAGGTAGCGGGCTTTGAGTGTGGCAATGGATTCGCCCCAGACGCTAACATCCGGGATTAAAGGAAATCCGGCCAGAATTTTTTCTGAGGGTTCTTTCAATTTACCCCCCATAATCTCCTGGTAAACAATCCTTTGGGTTTTGGATGATTGAAAGTTGAGGTATAGAATCCATGTTGAAATGGCCATGATTATTATCCCTGCAGCGGATAGTGGGATCCATACAGCACTTATAGGTTTTACGCTTACCACGGTTCCCTGCTCTGAATTTTCAATATTCTTATCATGCAAGGCCGCAGCAATTGCAGTGGCGACAAAAAAAGCAAAGAGTGCGGTGATTTCCGGCCGGTCAGCCGGAAAATTGAACATGGCATCAACGCTGTAAAATGCCACACCACCTGCGGCGATAAACATATATTTTCCAATTGTATCCGCCTCATCTTTTTTCCGGATAAATCGTTTAAGAAAGTTCCAAACCACGAGAAAAAATATGCTGAGAAACAGCAATCCGCCAAAAATGCCGGTTTCTGTGGTAATTTCAATGAAGTCGTTGTGTGTTTTGTAGAGGTAAATAAATCCCGGATTTTTCTGATTTTCAAGCTTCAGGATTTCGACCTTCCAGTTACCGGTACCCACACCAAGCAGAGGTTTTTCCTTGATAAGCTGCAGCGACCAGCGCCATGCATCAAGCCTGAGGCTGCTGGCACTTTCGGGATCTTTCAGTGTTGCCATTTGCTGGATTACCCCCTCAGTATGCCTGTTTTTCTTGGCCTGGGGGTAGAGGTTGGTCTGCGTGTAGGTAAATAATCCATAGGCCAACACCAATGAGGCTATGTATGCGCCAGCCAAAACTGCCATACTGTTATCCTTTTTACGCAGATAAATCGCCAGGTGATAACCAATAAAAGCAACTGAAAGGACACTTAAACCCAAATAAAACGCACGGGTGGCCATAAAGAAAGTTGCTGCAACACCCATGGTAAACGTCAGCCAACCTAATGATTTCAGCCATTTTTTTTCGAATACAAGCAAAAATAGAGCAAAAGGCAGTTTTACAAAAATGGCAGATGCCAGGATATTTTTATTGGAATACACCGTTTTAATGTCCGTAATGGCTTTGATTTCGCCTTCAATGAATTTATTGATATCAGCAAAAACCGAGATGGAATCGAATGCAAGCAATCCGGCCATAACTATGATAATCAGGCGCATGTAGCGCAGATCATGCATCAATATCATGGCGATATTGAAAGCTGAGGCAAACACCGTAAAGACCTTGGTAAATTGCAAAACCGATTCGAGGTGGTTGACGGCCTGTGTAAATGACAGCAACGTTACGGCAAGCAGCGCTGTATAGGCCATTCCGACCGGATTAGTGAAGAACCATGTGTAAAATGACGGATTCTTTCTGAAATATCCACTTCCGAGGAAATACATAAATACGACCAGGTTGAGCGAGGCCGTCATGAAAAATTTTGGAGTATTGGTGTCGAGTGACATCCAGTTGGGAGTAAATGTAGGGACGAAAATGTAGGCCAGAATGATAAGCCCATAAATAAATTCAACCGGTTGAATTAGCGGTGATTTTTTTGTTTTTTTGCCCTGCTTGACTTGCTTTTTCGGTATCGTTTTCATGCCTGATATAGATTTTATACTTTGGTTTTACTCATTGATGCAGCAACCCGTTCTGCATCAAGTTTTTCATAAATCGAATTGTTGCTGATAAAATCGGGTACGATGTCTTTCAATACAGCAACTATTTCAAAATTGTCATTTGATTGCCAGGATTTCTCCAGATTGATCAGCTTCTTTTCCACAATATCGTGATCTGTCGGGCTTACCCTTGCGATGGTAATTCTTGGATGATAGGTGGGAAGCGTATTCTCTGAGGTGAGCAGGAGTTCTTCGAAAAGTTTTTCGCCAGGTCTTAAACCGGTAAAAACGATTTTGATATCTGTTTCAGGCTGAAGCCCTGAAAGCCTTATCATATTTTTCGCCAGATCAACAATTCTCACCGGGTTACCCATATCGAACATAAAAATTTCGCCGCCATTTCCCATTGAACCCGCCTCCAGCACCAATTCGCAGGCCTCAGGGATGGTCATGAAATAGCGGGTTATTTCGGGGTGAGTAATGGTTACGGGGCCGCCCTCTTCGATCTGTTTTTGAAATAGAGGAATCACAGATCCGCTGGAACCCAGTACATTTCCGAAACGTGTGGTGATGAATTTTACCGGACTGGCTGTTTTCTCATTCAGGCTTTGAATGTACATCTCCGCCACCCTTTTGGTTGCGCCCATCACATTGGTGGCTTTTACTGCTTTATCAGTCGAAATCATCACAAATCTCCCTACACCGTACCTTAAAGCCGTATCTGCCAGTATCCGGGTTCCTAAAACATTCACACGCACCGCCTCCACCGGGCTTTCCTCCATCATCGGCACATGCTTGTAGGCTGCGGCATGATACACAATATCGGGTTTAAAATTGCTGAAAACCCACTCCATTCTTGCTGCATTGCTTACATCGGCAAGGAAAATCTCAGCCCGGCTGTTAAAATCGGTGAAAGTGCTTCTGAGTTTAAGTTGCAGATCGTGAAGGGGTGTTTCGGCCTGGTCGAGAAGTATCAGTCTCCTGGCATGGCAATGCATCAGCTGTCTCGAAATCTCGCTTCCGATGCTTCCTGCTGCGCCGGTTACCAGAATTACCTTATCTCTGTTTTGTTCCAGTACTGTGTTTTTTTCCAGTATGATTGGCTCACGCATCAGCAGGTCATCAATCCTGATTTTTTGAATTTGTCTGGCCTGAAGTTCCCCGTTAATCCACCTTTCAACCGGCGGAACATTCTTTATTGTTACGTTGTACTGAAGAAAAGCATCTGCGAATTCACGCTTTTTGGCAGGATCTATATTTTGCACTGCGATAATCACCTCCCTGATTTTCCTCTTTTTCATAAATTGAGGAGTAATGACGGATGGATTGTACACCGGAACACCTTCGATGCTTTTACCTACTTTCCCGGGGTTTTCGTCAATAAAGCAAACTACGTTGTAAATGGTTTCCAGGTCACCGTTCAGGGTGTTTTTGGTCAGAAGACCAGCTTTTCCGGCTCCATAGATGATCACATTTACGGCTTCCGTTCGTCCTTTCACCAGGTTTATCCAAACGATTTTGGCCACCAGCCTGGTAAATATCATCAGGAACAGCGAAGCCAGCGTGTGTATAATGATGATACTCAGCGGAATAACCTTATTGATAGGCCAACGGTAAAGCAATATTAGAAAGTTGAACAGAATCAACACCGCAAAAACTATCCCCACAGCCTTAAATATCCTGACGACATCGTCGGTGCTCGTATGCCTGATGATGCCGACATACGACCGGGAAATGAAAAAAGCTATTGCAGAGACCACCAGAACTATCGGAAGAAAAGTTGGTAATCTCCACAGGTTGATTTCGGTGACAACAAAGTTGAAACGAATGAGGTAGGCAGCTACAAATGACACAGCCACGATCAAAAGATCAGACGCCAGAACTACATAGCCTGAAATGAAACGGTTGGAGTAACGGAGTAAAAACTTTCTGATATCCATCATTTTAGTTCGGTTGTGTCTCCTGTGTCAATAATTAAATCCACACATTTTTAAAAGGATAATCTGTAAGTCGAACCGCAAAACTACAAAATTAACCCGACCACGTGTACGAAAACATCAATTTACGATGTGTAATTTTAGAAAATCCTGGTTAAAAGCCTCAGGCTTTAGGCAATTCTTTAGTGAAAAACCAGTAACCTGTTGTTGGGTTACTCATTTTTTAGTGTCGAAGCATTATTTAACGAGAAAAGGTGGCTCTGCCATGATGTGGCGGATATGCCAGGTTTCTATGGGATCTTTTCAGGTCGTAAAATAAAAAAGCTTGTATCCTGATGCCCTTTGACTTATTTAGCCTGTTTGTCTGTTTTGTGTTTGATTCACATTTTCAGATCGAATGGCCGGTTTAGGATAAAAATTTTACTTTTGAAACTTGGATTAAAAGTGTGATTATTGCCAAAAATTGGAGAAATTTATCTGAAATATTAACCAGACAAAATACAAAATTATGGTTGACTTGACAACAAAATTTTTAGGCCTGACTCTCCGGAACCCTTTAATAGTGGGAAGCTCAGGATTGACCGACAGCGTAGAAAAAGTAAAAGCTGCCGAGCAGGCCGGCGCCGGCGCCGTTGTGCTGAAGTCGCTCTTTGAGGAAGAAATCATTGCCGAAATGGAGGAGTCGCTGCACCGGATGACATCCCGTCAGTTTATCTATCCCGAAACATTCGATTACATGGACGAAGAACCGGAAGAAGACACCGTTCGCAAGTACCTGAGATTAATCCGGGAAGCAAAAGATGCCGTTCATATTCCGGTCATTGCCAGTATTAACTGCGTTACATCTCAAAAATGGACCTATTTTGCCAGGGAGATTCAACAGGCCGGTGCAGATGCGCTTGAACTGAACCTGTTCATTTTGCCTACTGATTTCGAGCGCACTACGAGCGATAATGAAAAGCTTTATTTTGAAATTGTTGCTGAAGTACTCAAAGAAATCACTATCCCGGTGTGCCTTAAAATAAGCTACTATTCTTCCAGTCTGGGGCAAATGATTCAGAAACTTTCTGGGACGGGGATAAAAGGACTTACACTCTTCAATCGCTTCTATAGTCCCGATTTCAACCTTGAAACCTACCAGGTGGTTTCCACCAATGTGTTGAGCAACCCCGGCGATCTGGCGATTTCGCTCAGGTGGATTGCCGTAATGGCAGAACGGGTTCAATGCAGCCTTGCTGCTTCAACAGGAGTTCATGATGGCGAAGCACTTATAAAACAGATATTGGCCGGAGCTGATGCTGTGCAGGTTGTTTCCACACTTTATCGCCATGGAATTGGTTTTGTCGGGCAGATGCTCGAGGACTTGAAGCGGTGGATGGACCATGAAGGTTATACAAATCTCGCCGAATTCAGGGGAAAGTTAAGCCAGGCAAGAAGCTCCAATCCGGCCGCATACGAGCGCGTCCAGTTCATGAAGAGTTTCAGACATTATATTCATCAATAGAATTGGCCGGTTATTAACCATCATCAAACTCTGATGAAGAGATATTTTGGTTAAGTGATACTGAAGCGATTTGTTTTGGCATGATTTTTAGCAGAACGACAAAAATTTTCAATAACCAATCAAATACTATTCAATGAGCGACTCTATCGAAAAAGTAAAATGCCTGATTATCGGATCAGGACCAGCAGGATACACAGCAGCCATTTATGCGGCACGCGCTGATCTTCACCCCGTGATGTACCAGGGAATGCAGCCTGGCGGCCAATTAACCATCACTACCGAAGTGGAAAATTTTCCGGGCTATCCGCATGGAGTTCAAGGTCCTGCAATGATGGAAGACTTTAAGCAGCAGGCCGAGCGTTTTCACACAGATATCCGCTGGGGTGAGATTGTGGAGGTGGATTTGTCAAAAAGGCCGTTCAAAGCCAAAGCTGATGATGGAAAAGAAATTCTGGCAGAAACAGTGATAATCTCTACCGGCGCATCGGCAAAATGGCTGGGACTGCCGTCAGAGCAGGAATACAACGGCTATGGAGTTTCGGCATGCGCCACCTGCGATGGCTATTTTTATAAAGATAAAGTTGTCGCAGTGGTTGGCGGGGGGGATACTGCCGCTGAAGAGGCCTCCTATCTTGCCAAGTTGTGCAAAAAGGTTTACCTGATTCATCGTCGTGAAGAACTTAGGGCATCGAAGGCAATGCAAAAACGACTCTTTAAGCTTCCCAATGTGGAGTTGGTCTGGAACAGCGTGCCCAGAGAGATTGTCGGAAAGCAGGAGGGATTTGCCAAGGCCGTGACGGGTGTAGTTGTGGAGAATATTAAAACAGATGAACACAAAACCATAGATATTGATGGATTTTTTGTTGCCATTGGCCACAAACCCAACTCGGAACTGTTTAAAGGTCAGTTAGATATGGATGAAGCCGGCTACCTGATCACAGCGCCCGATTCTACAGCCACAAAAATTCCCGGAGTATTTGCTGCGGGCGATATTCAGGATAAAGTTTATCGCCAGGCCGTTACTGCCGCCGGCACTGGATGCATGGCAGCCCTTGAAGCCGAGCGCTTCCTGGCCGATGAGGATTAAAAATTGTCAACCAAAAAATCAAAAAGCTGTCCTGATGGGCGGCTTTTTTTGTCTTTCCAAAACCATCGGCAGAAAAGGTGGTGAGGGGATTTTTCTAATTTTGTGAAAATTTATCACTCAATGAAGAATACGAACCTCGACGCCAGCGCTGCAAACCTTTCAGCCGGCGAAAAAGAGATCGAAAAAGTGCTTCGTCCGACCCATTTCGACGGGTTTGCCGGCCAGTTGCAGGTTGTCGAGAACCTGAAAGTTTTTGTGGAAGCAGCCCGCAGACGCGACGAGGCATTAGATCATGTATTGCTTCATGGTCCTCCCGGGCTTGGCAAAACCACGCTTTCCTACATCATCGCCAACGAACTTGGGGTCGGAATCAAAATGTCGTCAGGACCGGTACTCGACAAGCCCGGCGACCTGGCCGGACTGCTCACCAATCTTGAAAAAGACGACGTGCTCTTCATTGATGAAATCCACCGGCTTAGCCCCTTAGTAGAGGAATATCTATACTCTGCCATGGAGGATTACAAAATTGACATCATGATCGAGACAGGACCAAATGCCCGTAGTGTTCAAATCACGCTAAATCCTTTCACACTGATCGGCGCAACTACACGCTCCGGATTGCTCACGGCGCCATTGCGTTCTCGCTTCGGTATTAACCTGAGGCTGGCCTATTACGATGCTGAAACCCTCACCGGCATTGTGAAACGCTCTGCTGGCATACTCCGGGTTGAGATTTCGGATGAAGCTGCCGCAGAAATTGCCCGCCGCAGCCGTGGAACGCCACGTATTGCCAACCTTCTCCTTCGCCGCGTTCGCGACTTTGCCCAGATCAAAAGCGACGGAACCATAAAAGTCCCAATTGCTCAGGTGGCTCTTTCAGCCCTGAATGTTGATAAGCATGGCCTTGATGAAATGGACAACAAGATTCTTTCGGTAATCATTGACAAATTTGGCGGCGGACCCGTCGGCCTGACCACAATTGCAACTGCTGTGGGCGAAGATCCCGGCACCATCGAAGAGGTTTACGAGCCTTTTCTCATTATGGAGGGCTACCTGATGCGCACACCCCGGGGCCGGGAAGCTACCGAAATTGCTTACCGTCATCTCGGAAAGGTGAAATATCCGGATCAGGGCAGGCTGTTTTGACAGGATGATTGTTTTGCCCTCTTTATGGCTCATCGAAAAATACTCGGTTTCCTTCGTTTTTATTTATCACCACAATAGGCACAATAGATCACATTAGAAAATCTGAATTATGGTTCCTTTGTTTACAGTTTGAGGCAGATATTTGGCTCACAGATTTATTGATGTTCATCAAAAGCCATGAACCGATTTACCTGGCCAATATGAGACTTCTGGAAAAACCAGTGAAATCATTTTCAATTTCCATACGGTACTATTGTGCCCTAATGTGCCTGTTGTGGTTTTGTTTTTAACCTGAATTTTCTGGGACACATTATTATATTGAATCTCCGAAATTAAAATATCGGGATTGTCTGAGGTTCTTCATTAGCAGTTATTTGGAGTAGTAGTTTCGGATTTGTTGTGCAAAACGATTGTAAAGGCTTAATCTTGAGATCAATTTCAAGACGTCAATACCAAAATCAACAAAATGTGAGACGTGGCTTTCAAATTAATCCATTCAGAAGATCAACTTTTGCTGAATTTCAATTAAGGTATTTTTGCCGACCAATTTTTACCGGATTTTATGAAAAACGCAAAACAGCTTCCTTTCTGGATATTCAGCCTGAGTGTTGTTTTTGGGCTGACGCTTCCGGTGCTGATTCAGGATGCCATGTTCCAGGATGCCATGCTCTACAGCAGCGTGTCGCACAATCTCAGCCAGGGTATTGGCACTTTCTGGTTTCCGCAATACAGCAAACTGAACATCGCCGGGTTGTCGTCGTTCCATGAGCATCCGCCGCTGGTTTTCGGGATACAATCGTTGTTTTTTAAGGTATTTGGCAGTTCAATTTATGTGGAAAGGTTTTACACTTTTCTGATGATTATCATTACGGTGATTTTGATAAATCATTTGTGGAAAATGCTCTTCCCACCCCCGGACGGTCAATATAAATTGGGTTGGCTGCCGGTTTTGTTCTGGATTTCGATACCCGTTTGTTTCTGGTCTTACCGCAGCAACATGATGGAAAATACGATGGCGATTTTCGACCTTTTAGCGGTGATTTTTTTTCTGCGTGTAGTCTGGTTGGGTAAAAATGAGTGGCTCTGGATGGTAGCTTCCGGATTGATGATTTTCCTGGCATCCTTCAGCAAAGGGATTCCCGGGCTATTCCCTCTGGCTGCACCTTTTATCTATTGGATTGTCTGGAGAAAAAACTCATTTTCGGGATGTGTCCGACAAACTCTGATCCTGACAGCAGTTCCTGTTTTGATCTATTTTATCCTGACCCTGTTTCCTGAAAGCCGGGAAAGTCTTTCCAACTATGTATTTAAAAGGTTATTGATGCGGGTGGATGTAATGCCGACCGCCGATTACCGGCTCGAAATTTTGTGGCGGCTGGTTAAGGAGATGATTCCTTTGATAATTATGGTTGCGGTTGTTTTGGTCATAGCCACTTTTAAGAAAACGACATCCGTTATTTCATCAAACCTTAAGATGATCCTGTTTTTTATGCTTGTAGGTTTATCGGGTTCAGCTCCGATGACCCTGACAATGGTGCAAAAAGGGTGGTACTTAACTCCTGCATTCCCCTATTTTGCCATAGGATTTGCATTGATTATTTCGCCAATAATTTCAGGATGGGTAGAGAGGATCAACCCGAATAATAAAGGTTTTGCCATTTTCAGAATCGTAACGCTGCTGATGGCTGCCGGTGTGATCATTATTACGGTTTCACAATATGGTAATGTGTCGCGCGAAAAGGAAACCGTGGCTGATGTTTACGAAATCGGGAAGATCGTTCCGCGACAATCAGACCTTACCTGTGAGCCGGATTTGTACGACGAGTATAATTTCATCCTCGAAGGTTTTCTGGTCAGGTATTTCAACATTTCGCTTGATCCAAACGAGCACAACGACTTCTACCTGAAGCAGAAATCCTCTTCAGCAATTGTTCCGGACGGGTATGAGCCGGTTGACATCAGCCTGAAAAAGTTTGAGTTGTACCGCAAGCGGTAGTGCCAATTTCTAAAAACTTATTAAATAGCTTCATCATTAGCCGATTAATTTTACTTTTGCGGCCATTATCAATCTATTAATTATTAATGTATTAACTAATTACAATTGAATTATGGAGAATATCCCGGGTATTTTTTGGTTAGCACCAATTAGTTCGGTTCTTGCTCTGACATTTGCTTACATCTTTTTTAAAAATATGATGAAGGCATCCGAGGGCACCGACGTGATGAAAAAGATCGCGATGCATGTGCGTAAAGGCGCAGGAGCTTATTTGCGGCAACAGTACAAAGTTGTTGGAATAGTGTTCATTATCATTACCGCCATTTTCAGTGTAATGGCTTACGGATTAGGAATCCAGAATCCGTGGGTACCA
>Ga0209835_1001007_pt1 | contig 16484 bp, 13 predicted proteins | sample LakKivwa52mmetaG_FD_184138 | JGI IMG/M metagenome (GOLD analysis project Ga0209835, IMG submission 184138) | Anoxic lake water microbial communities from Lake Kivu, Rwanda to study Microbial Dark Matter (Phase II) - Lake Kivu water 52m metaG... | ecosystem: Environmental > Aquatic > Freshwater >...
TGGCATTTCTGCTCGGTGGGTTGCGACATGTGATTGGTTACTCACGTGTAAGGGAGTGGACAGTCGATCACGGTCGCTACCTGCTCGGTGGCAACATCGTGATTGTCGGCGGGGGAGGCATCACCACATCGCTGGTGCGCATGCTGCAAGGTTTCAACACGCACATCACCGTGGTGCGCAGGCACCCAGCACCAATTGACGGAGTGCAGCGCGTGGTGGGGCAGCGAGATCTGCACTCGGTGCTGCCGGCGGCGATTGCGGTGGTGCTGGCGTGCGCGCTGACACCCGAAACCGACGGCCTCATCTCGTCGCGCGAGTTGGCGCTGATGAGGCCAGATGCATGGATCGTGAACGTCGGCCGCGGACGGTTGATTGTCACCGACCATCTGGTGGATGCGTTGCGTAACCATCGCATCGGTGGTGCCACGCTGGATGTAACCGATCCCGAACCGCTACCAAAGGAACATCCGCTGTGGTCTCTCGACAACTGCCTCGTAACGCCGCACGTCGGCAACACTCGCGCGATGGCGGTGCCGTTGTTGTCGGAGCGCATCACGACGAATTGTCGACTGTTCGCCGCCGACCAGCCACTCGTTGGCCTCGTCGACGTCAGCCTCGGGTATTGAGCGTCGCGGCCTTGCCAAGATGGTTCCGGCATGACTGACCACTACGCAGTGCTCGGTGTTGCGCGTAACGCGACGATCGACGACATTCGTCGTGCATATCGCGACCGCATGCGTAAGGCGCACCCCGATTCGCGCGGCGGGACGGGTTCGTCTACATCTTCCACGACGGCGGAAGTCACGCGCATCGCCGAAGCGTGGAACGTGTTGTCGTCACCCGCGCGCCGTGCGGCGTACGACCTTCAGTTGGCCACCGGCAGCGCAGCAGGTGTCGGCGCAGTTGCGACGGGTAATGCAGCGCGCGCCACAACGAGCGCAACGCCGCCGGGGTACGACCCGAACCTTGATCGCGTGTATCCGCCGGCGAGATTTCCGTGGCGATTCGTGCTCACGATTATCGGTATCGGTGCGGCAATCCTCATCGTGTTGCACATCATGGGCGATCCGATGCCCGAGCGCGGGATTGACGGCTTGATTTCGGCCGGGTCGTGCGTCGATTTCGATCAACTTGGTGCGGCGTTCGAAGTGCCGTGCAGCGGGCCGCACCAGGCAGTAGTGCGCGAACTCGTGCCGTTCGACGCGCCGTGCGACAGTGACACCACGCAAGCGCGCGACCGCCAGGGGATGGGTACGGTGTGCATCGAACCTTAACGAAGCCCGCGCGCAACCTCAGGTGTTACAAATGCGGTCACATTGGGGTGACTCTGCAGTACTGAAGCTGGACATGAAGTAGTCGGTGGCTCACGAAATGCGCGGCGGACGGGATCAATCTTGGTCTCGCCGAAAGCGAGTAGCAAGATCTCTCTTGCCGACAAGATGTTGCTGAGCCCCTGTGTAGCGGCTTGTCGTGGCAGTTCATTCGGGTTCCAGCCATCTCGGACCATGTCTTCGAGTGTGGACTCCGCCAGAGAGACGATTCGAGCAGTGCTCGTGAATTCCGATCCTGGTTCGTTGAACGCAAGATGACCGTTTCTACCAATTCCAACGAGTTGTAGATGCACGGGATTTGCCTCGAGCATGGCTTGGAATGCCTCAATGCTGCCCGCTGTAGTTGACTGAATTGAGAGAGGCGAGATCAGGTTTATGGTGTTCGATGCGAGTCCAGCGAACAGCGTGGCACGTAATTCTGATTCAAAAGTCCGCGCGTCTTCATGTGATATTCCGAGATACTCATCGAGCATTATCCAGGTGGCGGTCTTGAGCGAAAGCTGCTGATCGAGATGCAACCCATGAAGTATCTCGTAGGTGAGCCGAGGGGACTTGCCGGTGCAGAGTCCTATTCGAGGTCGTGGCTCGGTTCGCAGGACATCTGCCACTTTCCGCGCAATGGCGTGAGCGAGGTCCAGTTCGTTTCCGATTACAATCTCCACACTGAGCACCCGTCCCAATTCGTCAAGTTACTTGACATTAATCGGCAAAGTCAATTAGAGTCAGGAATCAATGTATTCGAAACAGACTGCAGCAAAACCGTGGGGTATCGCACCGACAAGTCGAACCGAAACAATGGTTCTCCGCGCAATTTGGTTTGGGGATGCCGAGACGCGATCACAGTTGGCGGTTTCGACTGGTCTTTCCCGCCCGACGATTATCGCGGCATTGAGCGCGCTTCGTGAGAGAAACCTCATTCACTTGTCTCGTCGGAAGCGGGGCGCCCTTGGGCGTGATCCCGAATTCATCACCCTGAATCCTCGGGCAATTTATGGAATCGGAGTAGATATTGGAGGCACCAAGACTGCCGCGGCGCTAGTGGATCTCAGCGGAGAGATTGTCGCGGAAATTACCCGACCAACGGTTTGCGAGGATGCTGAAGCACTCGTTGAATCGGTAGCAGAACTGAAGCGACAGTTGCTGGACAACATCGGTACTGGATCGCAGACCGTGCAATTTGTCGCGGTCGGAATCCCCGGCGTAATGCAAGATGACGGCCGATTGCTGCACACCGGTACTTTGCTGGGTCTTGACTCGCGAGACATACGGGGGCTCTTCCAAGAGCGGCTCGGATGCCACGTGCATTTTGAGAATGACGTGAACATGGCAGCCTACGGAGAACTGCTCAACGCCCAGAGCTTTTCCGAGGGAACCAGGGTTCTCATCTCCGTGGGAACCGGACTTGGTATGGGCATCGTTCACTGCGGCGAAGTCCTGAGAGGTTCGACTGGGCATGCGGGTGAAATTGCCTATCTCCCAATCTCGGATGACCTACAGAGTCCACTAGCCATACAACATGGTGCCGCCGAAATGCTGGTGAGCGGTCCGGTGTTCGAGCAGAGGTATTTCGCACTCTCAGGCAAGCAACGCACAGCTGACAAGGTATTAGAAATGTTTCTCGACGACGATCCGCACGCGATTACTGCGGTAAACGAATTGTCATATCATCTCGCCCGCATCATTGTCTCGGTCGTCGTCACTCTTGACCCAGAACTCGTCGTATTGGCCGGAGGCCTCGGCTCGAGTCCGATCCTGCAGGATCCGTTGCGCCGAGCGGTCAATTCAATGTCGCCGCTACCGGTCAAACTAGAACCTGCACGATTCGGCGGTCGCGCCGGGGTGGTCGGCGCTGCCACATTTGCCCAGCGTCACTTGCAGAAGTTCCTCACCGCTGAGAAGTAAGTCGCACATGGTGAATCTGACGACTTCTCTCGCCTGTCTTGGTGGTGAGCCCGTCCGTAAGTCTGCTTATCCGACGTGGCCCCACGCAACCGAGCGAGAAAAGGAACTGCTCCTAGAAGTACTAGAGAGCCGCAAATGGTGGGCGACGCAGGGCACAAAGGTTCGCGAGTTCGAACGCCGATGGGCCGAATTCAACGGAGTACCTGGGTCGATTGCTGTTACGAACGGTTCGCACACCCTCGAGATTGCCCTTCTCGCGGCTGGAGTGGGCCAAGGCGACGAGGTCATCGTGCCCAATTGGACTTTTGTGGCAACGGCAGCGGCGGTGCTGATGGTGCAAGCATGTCCCGTACTGGTTGATGTTGACGAGCGGACAGGTTGCATCGACCCTGCGAAGATTCGTGCCGCAATTACGTCACGTACCAAAGCCGTCATCCCCGTACACATCGCAGGTTGTATCGCAGACATGGACGAGATCAACGCCATTGCCAAGTTGCACGGTCTCGCCGTAATTGAAGACTGCGCGCACGCGCACGGCTCAACATGGAACGGAGTCGCCGCTGGAGCCCTCGGTGATGCGGGCTCCTATTCTTTCCAGTCTTCAAAACTCATGACTGGAGGCGAGGGTGGAGCGATCATCAGTAAAGATGCAGATTTTCTCGCACGCGCACGATCGATTTCTGACTGCGGTCGACGACCGGGAGAATGGTTCTACTCGCACTACACCCTTGGTGGCAACTATCGCATGACTGAGTGGCAGGGTGCGGTGTTGCTCGCCCAGCTGGAGAGGTTCCCAGATCAGCAAGCAAACAGGGCGAGGAACGCCAACTTTCTGAACGAACGCTTGGCACAGATTCCAGGTGTGTATCCGCAGTATCGAGACGCGCGCTGTACTTCGCAGGGCAACTATTGCTATGTCGTGCGAATTGACGAGTCGGAGTTCGGCGTCTCTCGTGATCGTGCACGCGAAGCATTGCTGGCCGAGGGTATGTCGCTGACGATGGCGTATCCGGCGCTGTCGACACTCGATCTGTTCCGTGATACAGACGGGTTTCAGCCGCGGTTCAAGAGTCGCGCGGGCATGCAAGACTTTGCATCAGCAGACCTCGCGATCAGTCGTCGCCTGGCAGAGACCACGTTGTGGTTCAACACGGCAGTGTTGATGGGCAGTGACAGCGATGCCGACGATGTCGTCAGCGCTGTAGAGAAAGTTCATGAGCAACGACATCTACTTAGAGACTCAGCTTCATGACCGACCTTGCAATCGGTTCTCCATTCCCACTCGTTGAAGATTCGGCTATCGAGGTTCTTAAATCGATCCGGGACTACACGCTGGCCGCGCACGATCCGCCGTGGTCTGCTATCGCCGCAGACGTCCCGGCACCGCAACGTCTCGTAATGGGCTGGGAGATGGAACTGTCGAAACTCGAATCGATGGCCGCAGCCGGCTGTCCGGGGTCAACCGTGGTCGGATTCGGAGGTGGCACGGCCCTTGATACGGCGAAATTCCTTTCGTGGAAGTCTTCGAATCCTCTCGTGCAGATACCAACGATTACCTCGGTAGATGCCGGGTTCACTGACGCGATCGGAGTGCGAGTTGACGGCAAAGTTCGCTATATCGGCAAACTTGTGCCTCGGAAAGTTGTGCTTGATTTGTCCATCGTGGGCTCTGCTCCGAAGAGATTGAATCGAGCCGGAATCGGCGATGTGCTGTCGTGTCACACGGGTCTGTGGGATTGGAGACTGGCGGCGAGTCGCGGAGAGGGTCACCCGTGGCGCGACGATCTCGCGGCGCTCGGCGAGGAATTACTCAGGGAGCTCTTTGCGGCAGGTCGTCACTTTGACGTGGTTGACGATGACGCCATTCGACTATTGGCAAGGTCATACCAGCGAATTGGCGCGGCTTGTGCAGAGGCCCGTCATTCGCGTTTCGAGGAGGGCGCCGAGCATTTTTGGGCTTATGCCTATGAGCATCTGACCGGTGCACATCCTGTGCACGGTGAGATCATCGCATTCTCAACGGTCTTGATGAGTTTCATTCAGCAGAACGACGCAGACAGAGTTCGAGATTTCGTCAACGCGTGTCGCGTTCAGGCGAGCCCCACAGATCTTGGAATCACTCGAGAAGATTTCGACCGAACTTTTCAATCACTCAAGGAGTACGTTCGTCGGGAGAGTCTCGACTTCAGCGTGATTGACGTTGCGAATTGGGATTCGAAGACGCTCGATGATGCATGGAGGTTCGTGCAGGGCATCAACCCTGTTGCCTCCACAGATAGCAAGCACTAGAGAAATGTCCACTCCGCTCGTCATCGTTGGGTACGGGTGGGCGGCGCGCATGCACGCACGAGCCGCAATTGCATTGCAGTTGCCGATCGCGGGAGTCGTCGGTCCAAACCCACAGAAACGGGATGCTTTCGCCGCTGAGTTCGGCGCCTTCGAATCGTCAGACGATTTGCTCGGCGTACTGACGCGAGCTCGACCACACCTCGCCGTCATCTGCAGCCCCAATGCAGACCACTTTGCGCAGGCATCTCAGGCCATTCAAGCCGGTGCGCACGTGCTGGTAGAGAAGCCAGTCACCACCACGCTCGCCGATGCGGTCACGCTGGCCCGTCTCGCTGACGAGCATCGTGTAACCGTCTCGGTTGGGCACATGTGGCGCTACCACGAAGCAGTGCTTGCACTGAGGTCTCAAATCAGCTCCGGTGCATTTGGCAACATCGTGCGTACGCACGGCTACGGAGTGCATGCGAAGTGGGGACCTTCAGGCTGGTTTACCCAGCAACAACGATCCGGGGGTGGGGCCCTCATCGATATGGGTATCCATGCGATCGACACCGCGCGATTCCTCCTTGGCGACCCCTTGCCGATTCGGGTTCAGGCAAGTATCGGAAAGGGTTCGTTTCGTGAAGATCTTGAAGTTGACGATGATGGGCTACTGATCATTGATTGGAATTCGGGCGTGCGCTCGCTCGTCGAATTTGGATGGTGGCAGCCGCGCATCGGGGGTTTAGAAGCCGAGACTGAAGTAGTTGGTGTCAAAGGGTCCGGACAAATCTGGCCGGAGTTTCGCTCCTTTGATTCAAACTATGAGCACTGCTCGTTGGATATGTATCGACTTCAGCTCCAAGATGTCGTGCGTTGCAGTAGCGATGGCAAGGATTCTCGTGTCTCTCTCGATGTTGGCGTCATTGCGCTTCAGATTGTGAGCGAAGCGTACGATGCGGCGCGGGTTGCATATCAACCATCTACCTACATCAAGACCTGGGAGCCGACATGGCAAAGATAGAGCTCGATGGAATCACACGTCACTTCGAGGGAAATCCAACTCCCGCCGTCAGCAATCTCTCTCTCGATATCGCCGATGGTGAATTCCTGGTGTTGGTGGGTCCGTCCGGTTGCGGCAAGTCGACGATCTTGCGTTCGATTGCGGGTCTAGAAACCGTAGATAGCGGCAGCATCAGAATTGGTGGTACCGAGGTGACGAACTTGCCACCCCGGAAACGCGACATTGCGATGATCTTTCAGAACTACGCGCTGTACCCCCACCTTGACGTAGCGGAGAACATCGGGTTTCATCTCAAGCTCAAGAAGACCAAGAAATCCATCATGAGTGAGCGAGTCAACAGCGCGGCATCGACTCTTGATCTCCTTGACCTGTTGAAGCGCAAGCCTGCAAAGCTCTCTGGGGGACAACGTCAGAGAGTTGCGATGGGTCGCGCAATCGTGCGGGAACCGAGCGTGTTTCTTATGGATGAGCCACTCTCAAACCTCGACGCACAGTTGCGGCTCGAGATGCGAACAGAAATCGTGCAACTGCAGCGGCGACTCGGCACCACGACGGTCTATGTGACGCATGATCAAGTTGAAGCGATGACGATGGGGACAAAAGTCGCGGTGCTAAAGGATGGCTTACTGCAGCAATGTGCAAGCCCCGAGAACCTCTACGCGAGCCCGGCCAACGTATTCGTGGCGCGTTTTCTCGGCTCTCCATCGATGAACATGTTCACGAAGAAGAGCTCTGAGCTGTCAACCCAAGGAGGTTTCGAGTTCTGTGAACAGTCCTTTCGCATCCCAGGGCAACCGCTCACACGAGACATCATCGTCGGTTGCCGTCCAGAGGACCTCGAACTGAACGACTCAGCCGGAGCTGACGCGCGCGTGGCAATCTGCGAGAACCTCGGCTTCGAAAGCCTCGTCCATGTCGAGATGACTGCATCCAAAGGCGAGACAGGTCACGTTGTCGTCCGAGAGCAGGGCGTCAATCGGCGTTCGGTTCGGTCATTGGTGAAGGTTCGGCCGCGGGTCGGGCTCACCCTCCATGTCTTTGATGCGGGCAGTGGCTTTCGGATTGGTACCGCCGAACCACTCTGATAACGCACACCACAGAAACTCATCGGAATCCGCACTTGAAGGGACCCCTTCGCAAGGTGGCACCTGGCCGTGGAGTGCCCAACACGAGTTGTTTTGCATCTTGTCAAGCGACTTGACAGAACGGTTCCCACCAACTACCGTGCTGGGTGATGGCCCTCCAGGGTTGTCAGCAAATCCACAGCAATAACACGACTCCAAGGGGGATTGTCAGATGAAGTCAACCAAGCAACAGCGTTTCCGCCCACACTTCGGTGTGGCGCTTGTCATGTTCGTCGGCGTGGCGCTCGGAGCCTGTGGTTCCGACGAATCGGCCGACGAGCCCGTAGCAGAACCGATAACCGAAACGACTGAGGCTCCGGAGGTAAGCCCCGTTGACGCGTGGTTTGCCGATGTGAAGTCTCAGTACGAAGGATCAACCGTGAACTTGCTGATGGCGTCTCATCCGGGTACCACCGGCTTCCAGGAAACGATCGGTCGCTTCCAGGATGCGACGGGGATCAAAGTGCAATTCGATGTCGTTGAAGAAGGCGCGATGATCGAGAAACAAATCGCGGAGTGCGGTTCGTCAAGCGACATCTACGACATTTACATGGTTGCCGTTGAAGGAATCACACGCATGACTCAGACCGAGTGCGTGGCGCCGCTCAACGATTGGGTCGCTGGATTGCCAGATTGGTACGACTTCGAAGACCTCAAACCCGCGTACCGTGATTTGTTCACCGTGAACGATTCGTTCAATGCGGTGCCCTTCGCAGGTGAGAGTATCTTCCTGTTCTACCGAAAGGATCTCTTCGACAAGAACGGAAAGACTCCGCCAAAGACATGGGATGAGCTTCGTGAACTTGCCAAATTCTTCAAAGAAACGGAAGGCATTGCAGGCGTCACTTTCCGTGCCCGACAAGGTTGGGAGTTCACCTACGGTTACAGCGGATTCCTCTTCCCATTTGGCGGTCAGATTGTTGATGGCAAGACATCGTCAGAGTGCCCTAAAGCGAAGCCGAGTGGTTGCCCACCCGCGATCAACGTCCCGGGTTCGGTTGCCGCCCTTGAGTACATGATCTCGCTGAAAGAGTTCGCCCCAGTCGGCATCGAATCGTTCTCATTCCCCGAGGCGTGGCAGTCGTATATGACTGGCGACGCGGCAATGATGGTTGAGGCGACTGCAGCGGCAGGTGAAGTCGAGAATCCTGACAAGTCCGTTGTTGCGGGCAAGACCGGCTACACCGTGTTGCCTGCCGGGCCGGCTGGCGCGTACACCGGTGTTTGGGGTTGGGGTCTCGGCCTAAACAAGTCGTCGAAGAATGCTGGTGCCGCCGCAGCTGTCATCACATGGTTGACGAGTCGAGAGAACTCGCCAGCGTACGTTGCGGCTGGTGGCATTCCGGGTCGCGTCAGTGACTTCGCGGATTCCGCCAGTCAGGCGAAGTACCCGTACTACGCCGCAATCGGTGAGGCCTTGTCGCAAGCGGATTTGCTAGCCAAGACCGGCAACAGTGTCGTGCCAAAGGCTCGAATCTGGGTCGGCTGGTCTGACTCAATCGGTCTCCATGGTGGTGATGCTTTCGCTGGCAAGATCACTGCCGCCGAGGCCGTTAAGCGAATGCAAGCCGATATGGAAGCAGCCCTCCAGGGGTAGCACGAACATCGTAAGTCTGTCGCTGCTTTGCAGCGACTCACATTCGACGCTTCTGGTGGTGGCGTGAGAGCGCCACCACCAGAAGGTTGTTCAAGGGGATTGGGATGTCTAACGCCACTTTTCGTCGGGTCGAGCCGTGGCTGTACGTCGGGCCCGCCCTTGTCGTCACGCTGGTGCTTGCCATCTCCCCAGTCGCCTATCTTGCGCAAGCCATGTTCAAGAACATGGAATTTGGAGACCCGATTAGCCAGGCTCCAAGTGCAGGTTTCGAGAATTTCCGACTTGCATTCGGGGAGTCAGCCCGAGTGCTCGATGGTCTTCGGCTTACTGCCGTTTACACCGTGTTTGCACTGTTGCTCGAGATCGGTCTCGGACTCGTCATTGCGCTCGTCATTGAGAATCTCAGGCGCATATTGCCGTTCATTATGAGCGTGTTTCTGGTGCCAATGGTCGTGATGCCAGCAATGGTGGCAATGGTCTGGCGACTGTATTTCAGCTATGAGGGACTTGTGAACTGGGTGATAGGACTAATCGGCATCTCGCCACTCAATTGGTACGGTCCCGAACACGCCATGAAGGCGGTAATCATCACCGATGTATGGCAATGGACCCCATTCTTTGTTCTGCTCTTTACGGCCGGATTGCAAAACGTGCCACGCGAGATCAAGGAAGCTGCAGAGGTTGATGGCGCCTCGTCGTTACAAGTCTTGAGGCGGATCAAGCTGCCGCTGCTTGCTCCACTGATGGTGATTGCAGCAACGCTCAGAGTTATGGAGCTGGTCCGACAATTCGACCTTCCTTACATCATGTTCGGTGGTGGGCCTGGCAGTGCAACTCGAACCTTGCCACTGACCGTCTTTAACACCACTGTTCAGAAGCTCGATGTTGGTGTCGGCTCAGTGTTAAGTCTGGTGTTGATCCTCCTCGTTGTGGCAATCAGCTGGGTGTTCTTGTTCGCGATGAAGCGAGCCAGGGTAGCGCAATGAGGGTCTCGCAGTTCCTTGCCCGCAAGACCGATATCGCTTCACGGAGTTCGCGGCGAATTCGAGTCGGACCAGTGATGACGACAACCATCGGTCTGTTGTTCGTGGCGTTTTGGGCGTTCCCATTTTTATACATGCTGCTCTCAACAATGAAGACCCCAATTGACAACATTTCGATGCCCCCGAAATTTGTGTTTACTCCTACCGCAGACAATTTTCGAACGGTTTTGAAGAACCCAGACGTCCTGCGATTCCTGCGCAGTTCTCTGCTGGTTGCGACGATGAGCACCGCAATCGCGCTGGTTCTTGCGTTCCCGGCCGCGTACGCGCTCGTCCGATTTCGGCGCTTTTACCGGACGGAACGCGTCGCATATCTCTTTTTGCTCTTGCAGTTGTTGCCGATCATCTCATTGGTATTTCCGTACTTTGCAATCGCTCAACGATTGGGTCTCCGCGATACTCACCTGATCCTCGTCATCGTTTACACCTATTGGAACGTCGCATGGGCGATTTGGTTGATTCGTGGCTTCATCGAGGCAGTTCCCGCGGAGCTAGACGAGGCCGCCCTCGTAGATGGTTGTTCGCGGCCGCAAGCGCTCTGGAAAGTGGTCATTCCGGTCTCTGCTAAGGGACTTGTCGCGGCAGCAATCCTGATCTTCATCGGTGCCTGGAACGAGTTCACCCTCGCTTTCTTTCTCACCGCGCGTGATGCCCGCACCTATCCGACGATTATCGGTTTCTTTCTGACCCACTCAGGAATCCGTTGGGGAGAGATGTTCGTCGCGGCTTCATTGGGAACCTTGCCGATTGTGATATTCGCCTTGCTTGTGCGAAAATCGTTCGTTAGTTCACTGAGTTTCGGTGCAGTGAAGGGTTGACAGAAGAAGTTTTGTCTATTAACTTTACAGAAAGTTGCAAGGTCACCATCAACCTCGCAACGCAGTAATCAAGAGGGAGAGTGACAATCGTGACCAACGCATCGGAGTTAAAGCGACAACTCATGGCGGCGGCGGAAACTAAGCGAGACCGTCTCGTTGACATTGTTGCGCGATCGGTTCGAATTCCATCGTTTAGCGGGAGTGAACAGCCCGTCGTCGAGTTTTATAAGAAGGAGCTTGCTGATAGAAGCGTCGAGCGAGACATTTGGAATCCAAGTACTGCTGAATTGAAGGCGCATCCCGCGTACGTTCCTGTGGACTACGGATACGACGATCGTCAGAACATCGTTGCGCGACGCAAGGGCACGGGGGGCGGTCGAAATCTCGCACTCTTCGGGCATACCGATGTCGTACCTGTTGAGACACCGGAGAAGTGGACGTACCCACCGTTCTCGGGTGAAATTGTGGATGGAAAGATCTACGGTCGCGGCTCCGCTGACATGAAAGGCGGCTGTGGAGTTGCAGTTGTTGCCCTCGAGGTCCTCGAAGAGCTTGGTGTGAAATTGGCGGGGAACGTTGAAGCACATCTCATACTTGACGAGGAGGCGGGTGGCAACGGCACGCTGGCCGCGGTGCTCCGTGGTCACTACGGTCCTGACACGGGTTGCATCATGATGGAGCCGACGTCACCTAACAACCTCTTGATCTCAAACCGTGGCGCCCAGTTCTTCCGTATCACCGTTCCAGGTCAGGAAGGTGGCACCGAGTATCACCGCGATCTGTTCTCGGCAATTGATGGGGCGCTCGTGATGTATGAAGCTGTCAAGGCGTTCGCGCTGATGCGTGAGTCGCATGTAGCCAATCCGCTTCATGAGGACCCTCGGTATGTTCGTTATCGCCGAACGAGAGTTCCGACGGCGGTCTGCAAGGTGCGTGCCGGCGCGTGGCCGTCCACCGTCGCTGCAGAAGCGGTCTTGGAAGGAACGATCGAGTGTCTGCCCAATGAGGACATTCGTCAAGTCGTTGACGCATTCGAGCGCTACCTCAGGGAAGTCGCTGCCGATCACTGGTTCTTAAAAGATCACCCGATTTCCTTTGAGAAGTTCGGCTTGTGGTTCGAGTCAGCCGGACTGGAGTTCGATGATCCATTTGTGTTGTCGCTCGTCAAGGCCTCAAAGGAAGCGATTAATCGAGAGCCCAATGTTGTGGGTGGTGGCGGCAGTGACCTGCGACTCCCGATTCTTTATGCAAAATCTCCAACAGTGCTTTGGGGACCGGCCGGGGGAATGATTCACTCGGTTGACGAGTTCGTTGAGATTGACCAGTTGGTTGAGATGTTGAAGATCGTGCTAGTGACGGCCGTCGACTGGTGCGGACTTCCAGAGTAAGTCGACGCTGACGCAGTATTGACATGGGACAAGGCGAACTGATTCGGGCAGTGACGCTTGAGCTGAGCCAAGTCTCGCCGCGCGATTTCGATGTGAAAGCGACAGTCAATTACTTTGCAGACCGCAACTTCAATACTCTGATCGTGTTTGCGGTTGGCTACCTCTATGGGGAGGCTTACTTTCCAAGCGCGATAATGACACCGCACGAGGAACTTGACGGAAGGGATCTCTTTGGCGAGATACTTGCTGAGGCGAAGACCCGCAATCTGCGCGTTTTTGCCTATGTAAATAGTTTCTTTGGCGGATCGCAACATTTCGAAGCGCACCCAGATTGGACTGCCCGCTGGGCAGACGGTCGCGAAACTACTCAGGTTCGAGCTAAGGGCATGTGTCTGAATTCCCCTTACCGAGATGTCATTGCGCAAGTGAGTGCTGAGGTCTGTGCGCGCTACGAGATTGACGGTCTCTACCTCGACGAACCGAGTTTGCAGAGTTGGTGTGCTTGCGACTATTGCAAGGCCAAGTATCGTCACGCATCAGGTCGTGAGTTGCCGCTCAGCGCCGAGGGTGATCGAGGCGAGTTTGCTGCATTCCTCGATTGGCGATCGAGTTGCGTGTCGGAATTTGTCGGCGAAGTTGGTGTTGCTTGTCGACTAGCCCGCCCGACGATCACGTTTTTTGCCCAGCACGCGTTTCCGTTGAGTTCGACCTCGCATGCATTGCACAAGCACCTGTTCTGGGGCACGACCTCGGGTCGAACGCCGCCGCAGTTTGAGGATTGGTATCGCCCGAGTTTTTATGGCCAGGACATTCGACGTGTGGGCGAACATCTTGACATGATTGGAATTGAGCCGTGGCGCCGATTCGCTGGTTATGCCTCGTGGTGGCAGGGTGCCTGCGTGAACTACGCGCGAGCTGCCGGACGCAACAAGCCCGTACTGCCACTCATGGAGTATCCGCACTTCCCATGGGGTCTCGGCAGGCTGAGTGACGACGAACTCCACGTGAACTGCGCGGATGTCGTCGCCAATGGCGGGGACTTGTGGTGGCCTATGTACGCGCCGGGAGCGGCAGATAAGGGCGGCTGGGACGCCCTCTCGGGAGTCTTTGATGAACTCGCCAAGATGCGACCAGGTCAGTCAACGATTGCGGCAGAAGCGGTCATCGTTGTCTCTCGTAACTCGGCCGAACGATACGCACTCGGCAATGTGGACGAGCTCTATCTCGATGATCTCTTGGGCACAATCCAGATCGTTCGTGAACTGCATGTTCCGTACAAGCTGCTAGTCGAGGAAAACTTGACCGCTGAAGACCTGGCTGGCGTCAATGTTGTGATTGCGCCGAGTGCTGCGTGCCTGTCGCCGCACGCGGCGCGGTTCGTCAACGAGTACGTCCGACAAGGTGGCGTGTTTATTGCACAGGGATTCGTGGGCACCCATGATGAACGGGGAATCGTAAGGGAGACTCAACTGCTTGAGCAGCTTCTCGGCGCGCGGCTCGGACCGGAGCGTCTGCATTCTCGCCTCGGCTATCTCATTGACAGAAGTGACCCAACGAAACGAGTGCTGGTTCGCGACGAGTTTCCGGCGATGGGCGTTGACTCGGCAGAAGTTCTCTACGACATCGCACCATCACGTGATCTCTTCGTGCCACCGAGCCTTTCGGATCTTTCGCCGGGGTTTCTGCGCAAACAAGTTGGGAAGGGCGTCGCGTACACCGTTGGGCCGGCACTCGGTCGACTACGTCTCCGGTACGAACTCTTTGAAGCAACTACGTTCTATCGAAGTTTACTGAGCAGTATTCGGTGGAACGTACACGGAATTGATGTCGGATCCCAGGTTGGCTTGCATGCGTGGCGAAATGGATCAGAGCATCACGTGATGCTGGTTAATCATCAGGGAATTAGCGAGTCAGGCTGCCTTACCAAGGTCTCGAACCAAGTCGTCATGATCGCTGGTGCCGTACGAGCCACCTCTGTGCGCGGATCGAAGCTTGATGTCCGACAAACGACGTCGGGTCTCCGCGTTACGGTTCAAGAACTCACCCACTGGGACTGCATCGTCGCTTCATAGATGCTCGACATCGTCTCGATTCCGAGAGCCATATCCGACCTCGCTCGTGAACGACCAGAAGAACCAGCCATCATCGTCGACGGGGAGCCCTGTAGTTGGGCTGCGCTGGATAGCCGAAGCTCTTTTGCGGCCGCACGATTGCTCGAGGAGGGAGTTTCGACCGGCGGTCTCGTTGCCATTGCGGCCCGTAATGACATCGACTTCTTCATCAGCGTGCTGGCCGCGTACAAAACCGGCGGAATTCCGATGCCACTCTCGTCGCGGCTTACGGCCCGAGAGCGTCGCGAAATCCTCGCAGTCGCACAACCAGAGGTCTTGATTGGTTTCGACTCAGTTGGCGAGAGTTGGCCGGCGAAACGATGTCTCGACGGACTGTGGTCGAAGTCCGCAGACTTCGCACCCCACATAGAGCGGGTACCTAACGAACTTGCAGTTGTTTCACCCTCGTGGAAGGCGCCAACCTCAGGCGGAAGCACCGGACGACCGAAGGTCATCGTCGCTACGGATGGCGCCGCGATAAATCGTGCGGGAACTGCTGGAATGATGATGCGCAAATCCGGATGTGTTTGCATTCCCGGACCGATGTATCACAACGCGCCATTCAGCTACGCGATTAGGGCGATTACTTTCGGAAATACGCTAGTAACGAGCAGTAAACGCTTTGCATCAGAGTTGACATTGAAAATGGTGGCGGATACGAAGTCGTATTGGTTGCTCCTTGTGCCGACAATGATGCACCGCATTCTGCGTGACCAGAATCGCCGTGAGGAGGCTTTGGATTCCCTCGAGTGCATGTGGCACGTTGGCGCAAAGTGTCCTGCTTGGGTGAAAGACGGGTGGATTCGGTGGCTCGGACCCGACCGGGTGTTCGAGCTCTATGCGGGTACAGAGGCGCAGGCAATTGCCTCTATCAGTGGATCTGAATGGCTTAGGCATCGTGAATCAGTCGGACGTGTGACGGTTGGAGAGATCTCGATTCGAGACGACCATGGAGTCCCACTTCCTCATGGTGTGACTGGCGAGATCTTCATGCGACCGAGAGCGGGTCGATTGACATACCGGTACATAGGGGCTAGGGCCAAGGTGATTGATGGCGGCTGGGAGTCACTTGGCGATATTGGTCACTTTGATACCGATGGCTATCTCTATGTCTCCGATCGCTTGACCGACATGATTGTCACGGGTGGAGCGAATGTCTATCCGGCAGAGGTTGAAGCTGCAATCGAGGAAACTGAAGGTGTCATCGCAGCAGTTGTAGTTGGAATCGCCGATGACGAATTCGGGTCTGTCGTTGCAGCCGTTGTTCAGGTCGCGGAGCAAACTGAGGTAACTGTTGAACGGTTGCTCAATGACCTTGGCTACCGGTTGGCACGGTACAAGATTCCGCGGTTCTGGCGTCTCACGACAACGGCCTTGAGGGATGATGCGGGTAAGGTTCGACGTGCCAGCTGGAGAGATTCATTCGCCCAGTCAGATGAGTGAATGGCCCGCTAGCCTCGGCTGTCACCAAGGGCGATTAGCTCAGTCGGAAGAGCGCTACGTTCACATCGTAGAAGTCGTGGGATCGAGGCCCGCATCGCCCACCAAGCGCAGTTCGTGGCGACCAACATTCGCCCACCAAGCCCGCCATTCTCCCTACTCTTGATGCCAATGAGTCGCAGTTGCGAAAAGCAAGGTTGCAACAAGCCAGCCGAAGTCGCTTTCGGTATCGACCGCATGGCGTGCGTCGTGTGGCTGGAGAACTACGACGAGGACGAACCCAGGCACCTGAATCGTCTGTGCGACGAGCACGCCGCGCGACTCACGCTGCCGCGCGGGTGGTCGTTCGACGATCGTCGTGAGCGATCACCACGCCTGTTCGTCGCCTCGCACCAGCGCGCAAAATCCGAGGTTGTGAGCAAATCGGCGACCAAGCCC
>Ga0209835_1001008_pt1 | contig 16480 bp, 15 predicted proteins | sample LakKivwa52mmetaG_FD_184138 | JGI IMG/M metagenome (GOLD analysis project Ga0209835, IMG submission 184138) | Anoxic lake water microbial communities from Lake Kivu, Rwanda to study Microbial Dark Matter (Phase II) - Lake Kivu water 52m metaG... | ecosystem: Environmental > Aquatic > Freshwater >...
GTTTAACATCCACCTGATCGCCAACTTTTAAAACGTCATCAACATTTGCAATGCGCTTCCAGTCAATTTCGGAGATATGAAGCAGTCCTTCCTTGCCGGGCAGGATTTCGACGATTGCTCCAAAAGTGATGATGGATTTAACTTTTCCATGATAGGTGGCGCCGATTTCTGGAATGGCAATGATAGATCTGATTCTGTTTTTGGCTGCTTCGATCGAGTCTTTGTTCACTGCCACAATATCCACAACGCCGTAATCGCCAACTTCTTCGATAACAATGGTGGAGTTGGTGGTTGCCTGGATATCCTGGATGATTTTTCCACCGGGACCAATGATGGCGCCGATGAATTCCTTCGGAACGGTGATTTGCTCGATGCGCGGTACGTGTGGTTTGTAATCTTCACGCGGCACACTGATGGTCTTTTCCATTTCGCCGAGTATGTGCAATCTTCCTCTTAATGCCTGAGCAAGCGCCTCTTCGAGAATCTGATACGACAGACCATCAACTTTAATATCCATCTGGCACGCGGTGATTCCATCTCTTGATCCGGCTACCTTAAAATCCATATCTCCCAGGTGATCTTCGTCGCCGAGGATATCGGATAAAACTGCGTATTTGCTGCCGTCTTTATTGGTAATCAAACCCATTGCAATACCTGAAACGGGTTTTTCGATTTTCACACCGGCATCCATAAGCGCCAGAGTGCCACCGCAAACGGTTGCCATTGATGATGATCCGTTTGATTCGAGAATGTCGGATACCACGCGAATGGTGTAAGGATTCACATTTGAATCGGGGATCATAGACTTCAATGCACGGAGGGCAAGGTTTCCATGGCCGATTTCCCGGCGGCTGGTTCCACCCTTGAATTTTACTTCACCGGTTGAAAATGAGGGGAAGTTATAGTGCAGAATGAAGTTGCTTTTTCCTTCAAATACAGCACCGTCAATCACCTGGCTGTCCAGCTTGGTGCCAAGGGTAACGGTAACCAGCGACTGGGTTTCGCCGCGGGTGAAAATTGCCGAGCCGTGAACTGATGGCAGATAATCAACCTCTGACCAGATCGGGCGGATCTCATCCAGCTTCCGGCCGTCAATTCTTTTACGCTCGTTCAGCACAAAATTTCTCACCGCCTCTTTTTCGATGTCATGGTAGTACCTTTTAATCATCGAAGACTTTTCTTTGGCCTCTTCCTCGGGAAGCGCAGCTACGAAGTCTTCCACGATTTTGCTGAAGAGTTCGGAGCGTTGCTTTTTGGCGGTACCTAAACCGGCAACTTCGTAACATTTTGCATACAACTCTTCGTGCATGCGTTTTTTGAGCTCTTCATCATTCACTTCGTGGCAATAAACTCTTTTGGTCTGCGCTTTTTCGACCATTGCAGCCAGTTCCACCTGGGCGCGGCATTGCAGCCTGATCGCTTCATGGGCAAACTTCAACGCTTCGAGCATTTCTGCTTCTGAAATCTCTTTCATTTCACCCTCCACCATCATGATATCCTTTTCGCTCGCCGCTACAATGATATCAATATCAGAGAATTCCATTTTGTCAATCGGCGGGTTGATCACCAGCTGGCCATCAATGCGGGCTACTCTTACTTCCGAAATCGGCCCGTTGAAGGGGATATCCGAAACTGCAATAGCTGCGGAAGCAGCAAGGGCTGCCAGCGCATCCGGCGCGTCATTTTTATCACCCGAAATCAGTGTGATAAGCACTTGTGTCTCTGCATGGTAATCTTCAGGGAACAGTGGTCTCAACGCACGGTCAACGAGCCTTGAGATTAAAATTTCATATTCTGAGGGTCTTGCCTCTCTTTTGAAAAAACCTCCGGGAAATCGCCCGGTAGCGGCGTATTTTTCCTGGTATTCAACGGTTAAAGGAAGGAAATCAACATCTTCCTTGGCTTCCTTGCTCGAAACTACGGTGGCAAGAAGCATGGTGTTGCCCTGTTTCACAATAACGGCGCCGTCAGCTTGTCTGGCCAGTCTCCCGGTTTCTATGCTGATCTCTTTGCCGTCGGGCATCTGAAAACTCTTAATAATTGCGTTTTTCGACATACTTGTAATAAACTGAACTTGATTGATTAAATATAAAAAAAGGCAATTCGAAAAAATTGCCTTTCATTTCGTTTTTATGATAATAAATGCCTTTGCCGAAACTTATTTCCTGATACCGAGTTCTTTGATGATGTGTCTGTATCTTTCAATGTCGGTTCTTTTGAGATAATCGAGCAGTCTTCTTCTTTTTCCTACCATGAGCACCAGTGAGCGCCTTGTGCTCAGATCTTTTTTCTGTCCTTTCAAATGCTCGGTGAGGTGTTGAATCCTGAAAGTGAACATAGCAATCTGACCTTCAGGTGATCCCGTATTGTCTTTTGAACTACCGTGGGTTTCGAAGAAACTCGATTTCTTTTCGCTGGTTAAGTACATATCTTATTGAATTTTACTTTTTTAAAATTGGGCTGCAAAAATAGATCAATCTTTTAATGTGGCAAAATAATTTTCCAATAAAAATTTCTCCTGTTACCTGATCTCCTTGATGAGCCCCTTACGGTAGGCCGCCAGCAGCATCTCGAGGTCAGTGATCTGCTGCCGCAAAAATTTGCCATTGTCGGTATCGGCCACCGTTTTTCGGCGGGGATTTGGCTCGAGATAAGTAATGTTAGATAAGATATCGGTTTCATCTTCAATGGCTTTGCTGGTGGTTTCGAAGGCCTGGTGAGCAACGAGAACCAAACCGTAGGAGTTGTAAATCAGCGTGTAACCTGAGATTCCGGTCACTTTTTGATAGGCTTTCGACATTCCTCCATCAATCACCAGCAATTTGCCGTTGGCTTTAATGGGACTTTCGCCGGTTTTTACTTTCACGGGAACGTGCCCGTTGACAATGTGAGCAATGTCGGGATTCAGCTCAAATTCAGCGAGTATCTTTCTTACAACCTCTTCATTATCATTCAGTTTGTAGAAAGCGTTTTTCTCTTCGGTGTGGGTTTCTTTCTCGGCAATGAAATACCTTTCGAAAGTGGTCATCTTCTTTTTGCCAAAAATGGGCGAATATTTTCCGCACCACAGGTACCAGGTATGATCGCGGGCAACCGTATCCATCTGCTTGTCGTTGCGGGTGAAGTAAGCTTTACGGGCATAAAGGTCGAACTGGTCGAGCAGGGCTTTGCCGGAGAGTTCTTTATCGCCGAACTTCATTTTTGTAAAACTGCCGTCTTTCTCAAGAGGTACGCAGCCATGCACCAGCAGGTTGTCGTTGTATCTGAGGTACATGCTGCCCTTTGAGTAGAGGAACTTGACGTGTTTTTTCAGCAACTCGCTGTGCATAAAGGATATCCGCAGTTTTTCCATAACCTCTATCTCTTCAGGGGTGAGCCGGTAGGGATTTTTGGGGTCAACGGTGGGGAAATGGGTATCGAGCATTTTGTAAAACTTACCGTCAATTTCCACTGTTCCATGCACGAAGTCAATCTTGTGGAGCAAATTGCGGTCTTCCATCTCAAACTGCGGGTTGCGGCTGATGATCTCCCACTCGTACTTGAACTGCATCACGGAGATGGCCTTGTGCATTTTTTTGATCATCTCCACCTGCTTGCTGCTTAGCTCCATATCGGGTGGAATTTTGGGTGCAAAGAGGTCGCATGGATCGTTTTTGTAGGCTTCCATGGCGAAAGTGGCCAGCGGTAACAGGCTGATTCCGTAACCATCTTCGATGGTGTCGAGGTTCATGTAGCGCGCCGAAATGCGGATCAGGTTGGCTATCATAGCCCGGATGCCGGCAGCGCTGCCCATCCAGATAATGTCGTGGTTACCCCATTGAATATCAACCGAATGATAGTTGATTAGCATCTCCATAACTTTCTCGGGACCGGGACCGCGATCGAAGATGTCGCCCACAATGTGCAGGCGGTCAATGGCCAGCCGCTGAATGAGCTTGCAGATGGCGATGATAAATTCTTTAGACCGGTCAATGCGGATAATGGTCTGAATAATTTCGTCGAAGTATTTTTCTTTGTTGCGTGTGCCGGGTTTCTCGTGCAGAAGTTCCTCGATGATGTAGGCAAAATCGGAAGGCAGTGATTTTCTTACTTTCGAACGGGTATATTTCGAAGCTGTGGCGCGGGTAACTTCGATCAGTCGTTGCAGGGTGACGGCATACCATTCTTCGATGTCCGATTCGCTTTTTTCGATCAGTGCCAGTTTTTCCTCTGGATAATAGATCAGCGTTGCCAGTTCATCTTTAATAAATTTGCGAAGCGTGTTTTTGAAAACGTCTTCAATCTTCTGCCTGATTACTCCTGAGCCATTTCGCAGCACGTGGCTGAAAATCTCATGTTCGCCGTGTATGTCCGAAAGAAAATGCTCCGTGCCTTTGGGCAATTTCATAATTGCTTCAAGGTTAATGATTTCGGTGCTTGCGGTTTGAACGGTGGGAAATTGTTTGGAAAGCAGTTTCAGGTATTTTATCTCTTTTTCAATCTCCTCATGCGTGTATTTTAGGTCAATGGGTTGATGTTTCATAAAATGGAGGTAATTTGTGTGAATAAAAAGCGCTGCAAAAGTAAGGCTTTCAGGATGCCCACCGGGGGTGTGGCTTCTTAAGATATGTTAAGTGCGCAATATTCAACCTTTTGCGAACTATTATAACCCGGCGTTGTTTAGAATTCCGGTAATTAAAGGATGGAAAATATTTTTGCAACAAATTTTAAGTATTAGATTATCAATGAATGAATTAACAGATCAGGCAAAACGCGCCATACCAGCGCCGATTAAAATCACCGAAGCCCCGCGCGATGCCATGCAGGGAATAAAGACATTTATCGCAACTGAGAAAAAGGCTGAGTTGATCAACTCTTTGCTGAAAGTGGGGTTTGATATCATTGATTTCGGGAGTTTTGTCTCCCCGAAAGCCATTCCTCAACTGGCCGATACAGCCGAACTGATCGGGAAACTGGATATGAGCAACACGCATTCGAGGCTGATGGCAATTATCGGAAATCTGAAAGGCGCTGAGCGGGCTGCTCAGTTTGATGAAGTCACTTATCTCGGATTCCCCTTTTCGTTTTCCGAAACTTTCCTGAAACTTAACATCAACGCGACCCGCGAACAGGCCTGCAAACTGGTGGATGACCTGAAAAGTCTCTGCGTCAGGAAGAATAAGAAACTGCTGGTTTACATCTCGATGGCATTTGGAAACCCATACGGAGATGCGTGGAGTATAGATCTCATCCTGCAATGGGCCAAGTATCTGGAAGAGAGAGAAGTTGACACGATTGCCCTGTCGGATATCATTGGCATTGCCGACGGCGGCATGGTAGGGCGCGTATTTGGTGAAGTTTTCGCTGAGTTGAATCACCCGGATGTTGGGCTGCATTTGCATACTACCGGGCACAACTGGTACGAAAAGGTGGATGCCGCTTACTCCAAAGGCTGCCGGCGTTTCGACGGTGTGATGAGCGGTATTGGCGGCTGTCCCATGGCCGGTTATGAACTGGTTGGAAACCTGAACACCCGAAATCTCCTGGACTATTGCGACAAGAACAGTATTCCGGTTAATCTCGATCGCAATGCTTTTGAAACAGCCTATCAACTGGCTACTAGAACCTACGCAGGTATCTGAATCTAAAAACCGGACAGTCTTTTTATTCTGATAATCTCGTTGATCGTTTTCCACACAAATCAATAGTTTTGTGCGGAATTCTGATTCACCAAATCCATCCGAAAGCATGTCCGAGCAAAACGATAGCAAAATTTCCCCTGACCAAATGGAACTGGCAAAATTTGCCAAAGCCATGGGACATCCCGTAAGAATTTATGTACTTGAACTTCTCTCAAAACAACCCTGCTGCTACAGTGGCGACTTATCGGAAGAACTCCCCATTGCCAAATCCACCTTATCGCAGCATCTGAAGGAGCTTAAAAAAGCCGGATTGATCCAGGGCGAAATTACCCCTCCCAAAATCAAATATTGCCTGAACAAGGAAAACTGGAATATAGCCCGGCTTCTTTTTCAGGGACTTTTTCGGAATACGGCAGATTGATACATAGAAATTTTTTTCAGTAGGCTTGTTTCCAAAAATTTTTACTTTTGTTCGTAATTTTACGAACAGAAATTATTTGAATCACTATGAAAGACATTAAAATTCTTGGAACTGGTTGTGCAAAATGCAAAAATCTCGAAAAGGCAACACGCGATGTGGTGGAAAAAATAGGACTGGATGCCACCGTTTCGAAAGTTGAAGACATTATGGATATCATGGCTTATGGGGTTGCCACTACGCCTGCCCTTGTCGTTGACGGTAAGGTAGTTGTCAAGGGTCGCGTGCCATCAACTGATGAAATCACCAAAATATTAACCCAATAATTTCAAGCAATGAAGAAATTTTTATTCATCCCGGTGATGCTGCTCATAATGCTGCTGCCGGATCAAAACATAAAAGCACAGGAAAGTAAAAGCCTGTCGAAGGACAAAGACATTGTCGAAGTCTATTATTTCCATGTAACCCGCCGGTGCATGACCTGCAAAACGGTTGAAGCTGAGGCCGGAAAAGCAATTAGTGAATATTTTCCAGATAAGGTCAAAGATGGAACTATCGTTTACAAAGTGCTAAACCTTGAAGAAGGCAACAATGAAAAGGTTGCTGAAGGTTTAGGCGTTTCGGGACAAACGCTGCTGGTGAAGCATGGCGATAAACAAGTTGACATTACCAACAAAGCCTTTATGAATGCAAGCAATCCCGAGCGCTTAAGAAAGCAGGTCAAAGAGGGGATTGACAGCGTTTTATAGTCTAATACAAATCCATGCAGGAATTTCTATACAACCTTTACGACAACGCTCAGTTGCCGATAATCTCGGCTTTGGCGCTCGGCCTGATGACAGCTATCAGTCCTTGCCCAATGGCTACCAACATAACGGCTATCGGATACATTTCAAAAGATATTGAAAACCGGAAAAGGGTATTTGTCAACGGCATCATCTACACGCTCGGAAGGGCAATTTCCTATACACTCATTGGTCTGCTTTTTTATTTTTTTGCTGAGCAACTGGATTTCCTTCAAACAGGTATTGTTGTCTGGGGCGAAAAGATTGTCGGTCCGTTGCTCGTGTTGATTGGCATTTTCATGCTCGATATCATAAAAATCAGTTTTCCGGGAATGGGTAAATGGAGCGAGAAGATGGAAGAAAAGAGCCGGTCGGGCTTTTGGGGAGTATTGCTACTGGGAATTGTGTTTGCCCTCGCCTTTTGTCCCTACAGCGGTGTGCTGTACTTTGGCGCCCTCATCCCCCTTACCATCAGCAGCCCGGGAGGGCTATACCTTCCTGTTGTTTTTGCCATTGCCACCGGGATTCCGGTTGTCATTTTTGCCTGGTTTCTGGCATTTTCGATCGGTAAAGTTGGTCTGATGTATAATAAGGTCAAAACTTTCGAGAAGTGGTTTCGGAAGGTGATCGCTGTGGTTTTTATCCTCGCCGGTTTATGGCTGAGTTACCTGACCTATTTTGGCGGATAAACGATCAAAAATTTATCAATCATGGAATTAAAGAAAGAGCTAAAAATTCTGGCATGGATCATTTTTTTCTTTCTGATCGAATTCTACATGCCGTTAGAAAGTTTTGAATTCCGGCAGGCTGTGGATGCCACACTCGACCTGACCCGCTGGTATGCGCAGGAACATGTGATTTTGTGTTTATTGCCCGCGTTTTTCATTGCCGGAGTGATCTCGGTGTTCGTTAGCCAGGCTGCGGTTTTAAAATATTTCGGGGCTAAAGCAAAGAAATGGGTAGCCTATTCCATAGCTTCGGTTTCAGGAACCATACTGGCTGTTTGTAGTTGCACGATTTTGCCGCTGTTTTCGAGCATTTATAAACGGGGTGCCGGATTGGGTCCGGCCATAGCCTTCCTTTATTCAGGTCCGGCTATAAACATTTTGGCCATTATTCTTACCGCGCGCATTTTGGGTTTTGAAATGGGCGTGGCAAGAGTGATTGGAGCTGTATCTTTTTCGGTCGTAATCGGCTCGGTGATGGCATTGATTTACCGAAAAGAAGAAAAAGCAAAAGCCGCCGAACAGGTCAATTTTCCCGACATTCCCGAAAAAAGGCCGTTGTGGCAAACCTCGCTACACTTTTTTACCCTTGTGCTCATCCTTGTTTTTGCCAACTGGGGCAAGCCCGGCGCAGGGGTTACTGATGGCGCATGGTTCTGGATATGGTCGAATAAATGGCTGATAACTTCGGCTTTTGGTCTTGTTTTGATTTACACATTGATTTTCGTTTTAAAAATTAAATGGCAGTGGGTTGCCCTGGCTGCGCTGGCGACAGCGATTTCTGGTCTGCTTACCCCAAGTCCATTGGTTCCGATGGTAGTGGCCATTGCCGGATTGAGCGTGATCACTTTACTCGACAAGCAGGACGACGACAACCGGGAATGGACTATTTCGACATGGGAATTTGCCAAACAAATTATGCCGCTGCTTGCACTGGGTGTGATCGTTGCAGGGTTTTTACTGGGTTCAACCCATGACGATACGCAGATTCCCGGCATCATCCCATCCGAATGGATTGCAGCGCTGGTGGGTGGTAATTCGCTCTTTTCCAACTTCTTCGCATCAGTAGTGGGCGCTTTCATGTATTTTGCCACACTCACCGAAGTACCCATTTTACAAGGACTGATGGCTTCCGGAATGGGAAAAGGTCCTGCGCTGGCATTGCTGCTTGCCGGTCCATCGCTGTCACTGCCTAATATTCTGGTTATCCGGTCGGTAATCGGCACTCAAAAAACCACGGTTTATGTTCTGCTGGTCATCTTTATGGCAACATTATCGGGGTTATTATTTGGTGCGATTTAAGTTTTTCCTGATGTGAAAACTTATCCGGGACATTGATCAAACATTCTGATTTTCAGTACTGGATTTCATCAGCCAAAAAGCCGGAGATTTTCCCCGATGCAGTAACAAATAACTTGTGCATTGCTCGGGTGCAGGCCACATAAAGCAATTGCTTATCGGTCGGACTGGAAAAGTTTTCCGTTGTGCAGAATGGTACAACTACCTGGTCAAACTCCAGCCCTTTGGCAAGCCAGGGCGTCGTAATATGAATACCGTTGAAAAACAACACACTCTCCTCTGTCAGCAGGCTCGTTTTCAGGCCGGCCAAACTTAGAATTTCATAAAGCAAATCAGCTTGTTTTTGAAACTTACAAATTATACCCAGAGTGTTGTAACCGCTTTTGAGAAAATTACCTGCCAGCCCGATGATAAACTTTACCTCTTCCTTTTGGCTGGCAAAAATCTTCACCAAAGGTTTTTCACCATGTCGCCGAATGGCAATAAGCTGGTCGTTTGGCTTTATTTTTCGGGCAAACTCAGTGATTTCGAAGGTGGAACGGTAGCTTGTAAAGAGTTCAACCACTTCCGATCCGGCGAATATTTTGCTTATAATTTCTGCATTGGTGCCACTGTAAGGGTTTACTGACTGGTAGTTGTCGCCGAGCAGGGTCTTGTTACATGTAAAAAGCCTGGCAAGAACGCTGTACTGAACCGGGGTATAATCCTGCATTTCGTCAACCAGCAGGTGTTTTACACCTGGGAACGGTTTGATTCCTTCGAGGAGTATTTTCAGGTAGATTAGAGGGAAAAGATCAGCGTATTCATAGGTTGATCCTTTATGCATTTTGAGCAGTTCAGGCTGGCCAAGCCAATCATAAAATTCCTGGTAAAGCCTTCGCAGGTTGGTATTTACAAACATCGCATCAACGCTCTTTTTCAGTTCGTTGCGTTCCTCTGCAGTCACCTCATAATTGTAAAAGATGTTGATGTTTTCTACAGCATCCTTTACAATAGCAGCTACTCTCTTCATCAATGGCAACCGGTGATAACCCTTGAACCGCTCCTCGAAAAACCAGGCCGGCACAGGGTATTTTTTTACTACAATATCTTTTGCTTTGAAGCCGTGGTTTTCCAGATAGAGCACATACTCGTTCAGTTTCAGCACAATTTCAGCTGATGCCTTGAAACGTATGCGATTAATAAAACCCTCGTCTGGTTTTTCGATCAGTTGTGCAAGTTGCCCGAAAAAGCGCTGAAACTTCACCTTGCGTTCAAGGACTTCGTCGGCCAGCTCTTCCATGCCTTTCTCCCTGATCTTTTCCTCACCCAATTCTGGCAGTACGTTAGAGATGTAATCGGCAAAAACTTTATTCGGCGAAATAATCAGGATGTTTTTCGAGGTGATGGTTCCCGGGTTTCGGTAAAGGAGAAAAGCGATGCGGTGGAGTGCTATAGAGGTTTTTCCTGACCCGGCGACTCCCTGGATGATAAGCACAGAAGCCTCTTCGTTGCGGATTATCTGGTTTTGTTCGCGCTGGATAGTGGCCACAATGGATTTCATCCGGTTGTCCGATGTTTGCGCCAGTTCGAGCTGCAGCACGTCGTCCTGGATGTTGAGGGCATTTTCGATCATGAATTCCATCTTCCCATCCCTGATGCGGTATTGTCTTTTCAGTTTTATTTCTCCTGCTTTAATGCCGCCTGGCGATACAAACTGCGCACTTCCGGTTTCGAAGTCGTAAAACATGGATGAAACGGGTGCGCGCCAGTCGTGGATCAGGTTCAGGTTTTGCTGGCTGTCGTTGAAAGAGTGAATGCCGATGTAAACCGGGATGGTACTTTCGTCGCCATCCGGCCTGAAATCAATCCGGCCAAACCATGGCGTTTTCAGAAGCCTGGAAAGCCGCTTTTTCTTGTCGGCCACCTTTTCGCCAATCAGCACGTTTTGGGTGATGGTTTTTCGCACAGCCAGTTTTTCCATTCTGTCCATTCCATCGCGGTGCTCCCAGAGGTAATCCTTAAACTCGCTGATGTCGCGGGCATGCTCATCCACCCTGCGATCGGTGTCGCCAATTTCGTCGTTCAGTTTTTGTTTAACGATCTCCAGGTAGTCTCTTTCGTCCTGTTCGGTGGGATTAAAAACTTGGGCACCCATTCTGTTAATTCTATTGCTGATTAGAGCGCCAAAGGTAGAGAATTTGAGAGTTTTCGGGGGCTTCAATTTTTCAATCCAAAAGAATTTTCCCTTTTAATGCTTTAGTTGGTCATCAAAAGCAATGATTTGATTCCTTTAGTGGATTATCAGATACAGGCAGTTAATGCAATTTTGATAATTTTGAAACCTGATTAAAATGAGTAATGCAATGAAAATGAAATTTTTGCCTCTTTACATCGCCATCACACTATTTGGCTTTGTCGCTTGCGCTGATGACCTGGTTGAAACAGATGATCCGCGCCAGGCATTTCTTGGCAACTGGATTGCCAGCGAATCCTGCACCCGGTTCGATTACGAAGTTGAGATTCAGGCTGCCACAGACAGCGATACCAAAGTTTTGCTTTACAACTTTGCACTGGCAGGGTTAGATTATCCGCCTGCTTATGGATTCGTTAGTGGTAGCGTAGTTCAGATTCCTGAGCAGTTAATCGGTGACAACTGGAAAGTTTCCGGTTCCGGTACGCTGCAAACAAGCGGTACGATTCTCTGGAATTACAACCTTGAGATTGCCGGTGATGAATCCAGTTGCCAGGCTGATTATGAGAAGCCCTGAGGTTGGATTTCCTCCTCCACCAAAAAAACGATTTTTCAAAAATTGTTTAAACCATGTTTAAATCGAAAAGAAAAAGGGAGTTAGCCGTTTTGGTTAACTCCCTGTTTTTCTTTTGATTATCTCGAGCGGTAAATGGGGTTCGAACCCACGACCCTCAGCTTGGGAAGCTGATGCTCTACCAACTGAGCTACTACCGCAGTGAAAGCGCTGCAAAATTAACCGAAAAATACAAAGTGGCTCATCCGGCTTTTAATTTTTCTACTTTTTCCTGCAAAATTCTCATTATCTCACCAGCTTTTCCCGGTAGATGTATATCGGTGATCATAGCAGTGTAGCGCGATGTTTCCGGGTTAATTTCGATGATGACCGCATCATTGCGTTTGGCAATTAAAGGGATCTGATTTGCAGGCGCTACTTCGCCGGTGGAGCCTACAATCAACAGAGCATCACAGCTTTCTGCTGCCTGGATGGAAGCGTGATAGGCATTCATCGGGATCTGCTCACCAAAGAAGATGAAATCGGGTTTTAGCAAACTGTCGCAATTTTCGCAAAGGGGTGGAAGCTTTTCCAGCGAGACCTCCGAAGGCAGAAAATGAGCGTGGCAATGCATGCAAACAAGACGCTGCGAATTACCGTGAAACTCATGTACCACTGTATTTCCGGCCATCTGGTGGAGGTTGTCAATGTTTTGGGTAATTACTGATTTGAGCAACCCCAATTCCTCAAACCTGGCCAGCGCCAGGTGAGCCGGATTGGGTTGAGCTTTACCGAAAAAGTCGTAGAAAATCTCCTTGATCACCTTCCAGGATTCCAGCGGATAACGATAAAAGTAGCTAAGTTCAAGAACCTTCGGATTGTACTTGCTCCATAAGCCATCGGCGCCCCTGAAAGGCGGAATGCCGCTTTCAACCGAAATTCCCGCTCCGGTAAACGCCACTAAATACTTTGCATTGGAAATCAATAATGCAGCTTCGTCAATGTATTTTGCCAGGTTTGTCATGAAATGTCTGTTTTCGGTTTGATCAACAAAAATAGATTTTTCCTCAGCCTCATCTATAAGCGATAGCTGCTTTGAGAAATTCCAGCAAAATTTATCCTTTAGATTGGGTTTTAGCCACAAAGACACAAAACCACAAAGAAGAAGACTTCGTGTCATCGTGCCTTCGTGGCAAGACTTATTTGGGACACAAAGACACAAAGAAGAAAACTTCGTGACTTCGTGGCAAAATTAAAAAGGCCACCAAGACACCAAGGCACAAAGAAAAGAACTTCGTGACTTCGTGACTTCGTGGCAATAATAAAAGCATGAACCAAACACCGCGTTTTGCTGTTGTTTGCCAAACAATTATTACCAATCAAATCATGAAAACATATCTCGTTACCGGCGCTTCAGGATACATCGCCTCCTGGATTGTGAAATTCCTGCTTGAGAAGGGCGAAAAGGTTCACGGAACCGTCAGAAGCCTCAAAAATGCTGATAAAATCAGCCATCTGCTTGATTTACAAAAAAAATACCCCGAACAATTATTCCTTTTCGAAGCTGATCTGCTCCATAAAGAGAGCTTCAGGCCGGCCATGAAAGGCTGCGACATCATTTTGCACACAGCTTCGCCTTTTATGATAAGCAAGATAAAAGATTCAAACCGTGACCTTATTCAACCGGCTAAAGAAGGTACTCACAATGTTTTGACGGTGGCCAATGAATTTCCTGAAGTCAAAAAGATAGTGGTTACCAGCAGTGTAGCAGCTATTTACAGCGATGCAGCCGATATCCGCTCAGCAAAGAATAACGTTTTCACCGAAGAAATCTGGAACACGACCAGCAGCGAGAAATACAATCCTTACCAGTATTCCAAGACAGTTGCTGAGCGTGAAGCCTGGAAAATTGCCAACGAGCAGAAGCAATGGAAATTGGCTACGATTAATCCCGGATTTGTTATGGGGCCATCCCTCTCTAAACGTGTGGATTCGACCAGCGTGGATATGATGCGTTCGCTGATCAATGGCAAATACAAGAGCGGCGTCCCCGATCTTTACTTTGGCGTGGTGGATGTGAGAGATGTAGCCAAAGCCCATATCCTTGCTGCGACCAAAGAAAGCGCAATTGGTCGTCACATTTGCGTAAGCGCAACTTTGCCGCTGCTCGAAATGGCAAAAATCCTTAGGGAAAAGTATCCCAATCTGCCGATTCCAAAATCGGTAGCCCCAAAATTCATTCTTTATCTGGCCGGGCCACTGATGGGATTTCCTTGGAAATTCATCAACCTGAATGTGGGAATTCCCTTTGCTTTTGATAACTCAAAAAGCCTGGGTATTGGCTTAATTTACACCCCCATAAAGGATACTTTGATTGACCACGTAAAGCAATTGCTGGAGGACGGGTTGGTGTAACCAGCTATTCAAGGTTGAGGTGATGCGGTAAAATTGTTTCCCTTGATAAGTATCTGGTAAATAGTTCTTTAGTAGAAAATTTGTAAATTTGTCGGACAAACCCGACTTATTTTTACACAACTGACCGACAAAAACTGGGTGATTTCTCGCTCCGCTCGAAATGACAATGATTTCAAGGGTTTTGGTGTCGGGGGAGGGGTAGGCGGCGGAGCCGCCGCCTACCCCTCCACAAGCAGCTAACTGTCTGTCATTCCGATGCCGCATTTGCGGCAGAGGAATCCCCTTCACATTTTTCTATGATCATTAAATTTTGTCGGTCAATAGTGATAATATTAATCAAATTTATCAGATTAGTATCCCATTCCACACACAAACAAAACTCAGTTATGGCAGATATTTCAAATCGTTTGAATTTAGAATCCGCTACATATCCGTTGGGTAGATAGTTTCGGGGGATGAGAAATGTAATCATCAAAACGGATGCGGTGAGAGATAATTTATCCTGTAAAGTGAAAAATAGCTGATGAATTTCATTTTACAAATCAAATTTAACTGACATGATGCTTTTCATCGGCTTACAGGGGAATTATTATTTTAGTCCACTTTTCCTGTGATTTGTCTGAAAAATAAAATTACCTGAAATTGATTTTCAAAAGTTATTGTTTGCTGGCGAGGGCTTATTAAACCATGAATCTGTTCAATTTAGCGGGAGATGTTTACTTTTCAGCTCCGGAAAAATGAGTGACGAAACCATAAAATCGAATGAAAAATGGACTTCAAACGGCTATATTCTATTTTTAAAGCCATTTCACCCTTAACTGATGAGGATTGGCAACTACTTGAACCCCAACTGTATGTAAAGAAATTCCGCAAAGGAGACTTTTATCTCCGGGCCGATGACACGGAGTCGCAGATGGGGTTTATTATCCAGGGGAGTTTTCGCTGGTATTTTGTCAATCCAAAAGGCGAGGAGGTGAATTTTCACTTTTTTTTCGAAAACAGCTTTGTGGTGGAGTACATGGGTTTTCTCACGCTCAAACCAAGCCAGATGCATATCGAGGCTATGGAAGATTGTACATTGGTAATGCTCCCCAAGCGCCACAAAATACTGGAACTTTACGAGGTTTCAAGGAATTGGGAGCGTTTTGGGAGGATAATGGCAGAAACAACCTACGTAGCCACTGCCGGCAGAGTTCAGGATTTCCTTTTCCACAGCGCTGAGGAGCGGTACATTGCACTGCTTAGGTTACACCCCGATATTTTTCAGAGAGTTTCACTGGCCAACATCTCCTCATACCTTGGCATCAAAGGTCCCTCGCTCAGCCGTATCCGGCGAAGATTATCGAAAGGTTAAATCAATTGATTTTTTTAACCTGGGTTAATTACTGTAGTCAGAATTTGAAGGACTTTTGCGATTAAATCAATTTCATTATCAATGAAAACTGAACTTCATACTGTGCTTGGCGCTTCCGGAGCGATGGGAAGCGCTGTGGTAAATGAGTTGCTAAGCCGCGAACTGAAAGTAAGGGCTGTGCAAAGAACACCTTCAAACAACTCACTGGTAACCATCCCAGCCGACCTCTTGAAACCTGCAGAGGCATTGAAGGCAATCAAAGGCTCCGGATATGTCTATCTTTGTGTTGCTTTACCCTACAACTCAAAATCCTGGCGAAGCTGGCCATTGCTGATGCAAAATGTGTTGGATGCCTGCGTTGTCGCCGATGCAAACCTGATATTCCTTGATAATGTGTACATGTATGGCCCGGCCCCGCTGCAGGTTCCATTTGATGAAGTTCACCCGCAAAAGCCGGTTTCGGTCAAAGGCCAGTTCAGAAAAAAAGCGGCCGATGTTCTCATGGAAGCGGTTTATGACAAAAAGGTGAATGCATTGATTGGCCGCTCTGCTGATTTCTATGGTCCAAAAGCGATTTACAGCTCGTTCTATTTCTCGTTTCTTGAGCGAATGTTAAACGGAAAATCACCCCAGTCACTGAACAAATCCGGAGTAAGACACACCTACGCTTACACCGTGGATAATGCACGGGCGCTCGTTCAACTGGCTTTGGAACCCTCTGCCTACGGACAGGTGTGGCATCTTCCGGCGGGAGAAGCCATAACCATCGGGGAGATCACGCAGATATTTAATAAAATATTGGGAACCAATCACAAAACCAGTTTTATGCCACCACTGATGCGCAGAATGCTCTCCCTTTTTATCCCAATACTGAAGGAAGTTGGTGAAATGATGTATCAGTTTGACAGTGAATATGTTATTTCATGGGAAAAGTTTAAATCGAAATTCCCGGATTTCAAGGTCACTACTTATGAAGAAGGGATAAGGGAGATGGTGAACTCTTTCAGAAACCACTGACATGTAAAGCGTTGATAAATGTTAACTAATGTTTCGCACAAGGATTAACTCATTCGATGCGAAATGGTTGGTTATTTGAGTTTGTTATTAATATATTGTTTTTCAATTAGATACGATTTT
>Ga0209835_1001009_pt1 | contig 16472 bp, 15 predicted proteins | sample LakKivwa52mmetaG_FD_184138 | JGI IMG/M metagenome (GOLD analysis project Ga0209835, IMG submission 184138) | Anoxic lake water microbial communities from Lake Kivu, Rwanda to study Microbial Dark Matter (Phase II) - Lake Kivu water 52m metaG... | ecosystem: Environmental > Aquatic > Freshwater >...
ACTCGACGCCCAGGCCGGGGTGGAGGGCACGCTCGAAGTGCTGCTCTCCGCGCTGAGCGGGGCCTCGCTCGTGCATGATGCCGGCTTTTTCGACTGCGCCGACATCGGTTCGCTGGAATACCTGGTTTTGACGGATGAAATCATCAGCATGGCAGCCCGCGTCATGCGCGGCATCAAGGTTGACACCGAATCGATTATGATGGATTTAATCGCTAAAGTGGGGCCGGGAGGCTCATACCTGGCGGAGGCCAAATCCGCCGCGCTTTGCCGGGCCGAAGCCTGGGTGCCGACCGTGCTGGACCGCAATCCGTATGCGGTTTGGGAGAAAAAGGGCGCCAAATCAACGGAAACACTGGTCAGGGAGAAGTTGCAGAAAATTCTCGCAGGTCACCGACCAAAGCCGCTCGAGATGCAGGCTTTTTCCAAAATAGAAAAGATACTTAAAGAAGCCGAAGCACGGGAAAGGCCGGTTTAACGGAAAAACATGCTTTGCGTTAGCACGCCGCCGGGAGGCACGACCAGGAAATCATCATCCGCCTGGGCCAGCCCGGTGGCGATTTCGATTAAACGCAGCAACATCTCATCGGAGCCGAGAATTTCCTCGTAGCGCAATCCCCAACGCTCGCAATACGCGGCCACTTCCAGAGCGGATGGACGGTATTTCTCGCCATCGGCGGCGTTCTGGACGACCATCGCCAGCCGTTTGTAGTTGTGATATTGGGTTTCCATCAAGAAGTCGGCTTTTTTCTGGCCGTATTTTTCGAGGTACTCGTGATACTCAATCAACGGCGTGCTGCCGCCCTCCAGCCAGCCCTTCGACAGATAATAGGTGGCCGGTTGGCTGTCAAATTCGCGACGATAGGCCTGGTAGGAGCCTAATATTACGGCGATACAATCATCTGTGCGGGGGATGAGCAAGGTGTGCTTCCCGGCGCAGATTTCGTGCAAGCCATTGCCGCACAGGCCGTAGCCCAACACGACCAGGCTGGGCTGCTCGATGGCATCGATGGCCTCCTGGATGGTTGTGCGCAGGTTTTTGGGAACGCGATGCAGGGCGTAGTCGAAAAAAGTGATTTGCGCGGCCAGTTCTGGGGGCAGCAGGTGCTCCAGCCAGTTCTGGAAGACGCGGCAAGCGAGGACGACGACGGGTTGGGTGGTGGATTTCATAGGCGGAGATTATATATCAGTCTGGCAATCCCGCAAATCCCATGTACCTCGGGAGCGGGTCTCTTTCTAAAACAAAAAGGGACACCCGCGACGGGTATCCCTTTATTATCTTCAAGCCTTCCAAAGATTAGTAACCAGACTACCTAAAAATGTAGGGTAAAAAACCGCCTGAAACAGCCATATTGACCCTACATCTTTAGAAATGCCGGGTACTAGGCAACTTCGACGACAGCGCCGGCTTCTTCGAGCTTCTTCTTGGCGTCTGCGGCAGCGTCCTTGCCAACAGCGGAGAGAACCTTACCGCCGGCGGTTTCGGCCAGGGCCTTGGCTTCGCCGAGACCGAGGCTGGTCAACTGGCGAATGACCTTGATGGTTTCAATTTTCTTGGGGCCAGGGTCCTTGATGACAACATCGAATTCGGTCTTCTCTTCGACGGGTTCAGCGGCGGCGGCGGGAGCGCCGGCAACAGCGGCCATCGCAACAGGAGCGGCGGCGGAAACGCCCCACTTCTCTTCGAGTTTCTTGACGAGTTCAGCGGCTTCGAGAACAGACAGTTTGCTCAGTTCTTCAACCAGGTTTTCGAGATTTGCAGCCATTTCTTAAATACTCCTTACTTTCAGAGGGAAAGTCCCGCGCACTTGGCGGGAAAGTTTGATTTAGATAGAACGAGAAGTCCCATGCTGTTTTATGGGATTGCGCAACAACCGGTTACGCGGCGACCTGGGCTGTATCAGCATAAGCCCGGAAAACAGATGCGAGCGAGCGGGCGGGTTCGGCGATTGTGCGCACGAGTTTGCCAGCCGGAGCCTGCAACACACCCAGCAACTGGGAGCGGACAACGGGCAGCGGCGGCATATCCGCCAGCGCCTTGACCTGGGCGGCGTCGAGGGGCTGCTTATCCAGGAAACCGCCCTTGACTTTTACGGCTTCCATGCCTTTGGTGGCGACGGTCAGCGCCTTTGTTGTTGCAGCGGCGTCATTGAAGGCGAACGCAACTGCCGTGCTTTTCTCCAAAAGCGCGTCGGAAACATTGATTCCATACGCGGTAAACGCCTTGCGAGCCAGGGTGTTTTTCAACACATGAAACTCACCGCCGCTTTCTCGAATTTTCGCGCGAATCGCATCAAGGTCTTTCACCTTGAGACCAGTGTACTCAACCAGCACAAAAGCCTGGCTTTTTTCAAACCATTCAGTATACTGGGCAAGCACCTGCTCTTTTTGTTCACGAGTGAGTGCCAAAGTTTTTACCTCCTTTCCTTAAAAGTCTTTGCCTGACAAACGCCAGGCAAAGACTTTTCCTCTTGCGAGGGAACGTCCCAAAAGGAACGGGAGATTTCTCTCAGTCTTCACCTGGGCAGGAGATTAAGCCCCACTGCGCGGGGCGCCGGCCGTCTTGGGCGAAGTCGTTTGTCAGAATTTGAGCAACGGGTAAAGCTACCCGAGAGCCTCCATTGATTGGGCTGCATTTGGGTCAACCTTGATGCCAGGCCCCATGGTCGAAGCAACCGTAATATGCTTAATGTAATTGCCCTTGGCCGCTGCCGGGCGCGCTTTTTTGATAGCATCCATCAGAGTCAAAAGATTCTCGTACAATTTTTCAGCCGTGAACGAGGCTTTGCCAATTTGGACATGGATATTGGCGGTCTTATCGAGGCGGAATTCTACGCGGCCAGCCTTAGCCTCGGTAATAGCGCGTTCGATATCGGCGGCAGGAACGACCGTGCCAGCCTTTGGATTCGGCATCAAGCCACGCGGGCCAAGCACGCGTCCCAGGCGGCCCACTTTGCCCATCAAGTCGGGAGTCGCAATGGCGACATCAAAATCCAACCAACCAGACTGGATTTTGCTAAACGTTTCATCATCATCGACCACAATATCAGCCCCAGCATTACGGGCATTGGTGGCGCCTTCACCTTGCGCAAAGACGGCCACGCGAACGGTCTTGCCCAGGCCATTCGGCAGGACAACCACATCGCGCACCTGTTGATCAGCTTGGCGCGGGTCCAGGCCCATACGCAGGTGAACTTCGATGGTGGAATCGAACTTTGTGATTGCAGTTTCCTTCACGAGATCGACCGCCTCTTTGGGCAAGTACTGCGTATCCCGATTTACTTTGGCCGCTGCGGCCAGGTATTTCTTTCCGTGTTTTGCCATTTCATCCTCCGTGGTGCAAACGGGGCGTCGCTGGTTGGGCAGGTTGGGGGTCTTCACAACCGTGTCGAAACCAGGGCGACCCTCCCACCTGTTTAATCAACAATCGTGACGCCCATCGAGCGGGCAGTGCCTTCGACCTGCTTCATCGCGCCTTCGATATCGATGGCGTTCAGGTCTTTCATCTTGGTCTCGGCGATTTGCTTCACCTGGGCGCGGGTGATTTTCCCGACTTTATCCTTGTTCGGCACGCCAGAGCCTTTTTCCACGCCCGCAGCTTTTCGGATGAGGAACGCCGCCGGGGAGGTCTTCAGGACAAACGTGAAAGAACCATCGCTATAGACGCTAATTTCCGCCGGGATCAACTCTCCGGGGCGATTCGATGTGCGGGCGTTGTATTCCTTGCAGAAGGCCATGATATTCAAACCATGACCCGCCAGCGCGGGGCCAACCGGGGGCGCCGGGTTGGCTTTTCCAGCTTCAAGCTGGAGACGAACGATTGCCTTAAGTTTCTTTGCCATTCTTTCTAACTCCTTGCCTGCACTGTGACGCAGGCACACGTGTGGTTTTAGCGGGTGAAAGCCCCGCGCACTTGGCGGGGTTGGGGAGCACCCTCCCACGCATCAGGCCAAACTGCCTGTTACGCTTTCTCGACTTGCAGGAAATCCAACTCGACGGGCGTCTCGCGGCCAAAGAAATTGACCATGACACGCACTTTATTGCGCTCTGCATCGATTTCCGCCACAGTTCCGCGGAAATCATTGAACGGCCCATCGACGATTCGAACGCGTTCGCCAACCTTAAACGTAACCTTCACGGTGGGAACTTCCGCTTCCATGCGCTTTAAAATCTGGTTGACTTCTTCAGGACGCAGCGGGGTGGGCTGGGTTCCCATTCCCACGAAACCGGTCACGCCGGGGGTGTTGCGCACCACATACCAGGATTCCTCGGTCAGGACCATATTGACCAGGACGTAGCCCGGGAAAATGTGGCGTTCCACCACACGGCGCTTGCCATCCCGGACTTCGATTTCTTCCTGGGTGGGAACGACAACATCGAAAATCATGTTCTTCATCCCCATCGTCTCGATACGCTGCTCCAGGTTATGGCGCACCTTGTTCTCGTACCCGGAATAACAGTGAACAACATACCAGGCGGGGCCTTCAGTAGGTTCACCAGACGCGTCAGGAGACCCGGATACGCCAGCATCCGACAGGGGAGAATCCTCAGGGATTATCAGTTCTTCAGGGTCTTGCGCGCTCATCATCAGTTTCACCTTTTGGGAATTACGCGACACCCAGCGCCAAATCCAATAGCCAGCCGCCAAGCCAATCGACGGCGCCGAGGAAAATCGCCATGATTATCAAGACCACTATCACTATCTTAGTCAGGTTAATAGCTTCTTCACGGGTAGGCCAGCTTACTTTGCGGAGTTCGCCGATGGTTTCCCGGTAAAACCGGACAATTGCGTTTTCCTTTTTCTCGGTCAACTTGCGCTCCTTGTTCTTACGGCTAAAACGCCGCCTCACTCTTTCGAGGACGGCGTCGCCTGTAAAGTGTGTGGCAGGCCAGGCAGGATTTGAACCCACAACCGCTCGTTTTGGAGACGAGAGCTCTACCAGTTGAGCTACTGGCCTGAGTTGCAGGGGCGGACATTCCACCCGCCCCTGTATGCTACTTGGTTTCGCGGTGCGACGTATGCTTCTTGCAGCGCGGGCAATATTTGCTCAATTCCATACGGCCCGGGTCGTTACGGCGATTTTTCTGTGTCGTGTAATTCCGTTCCTTGCAATCACCACACTGGAGGGTAATCACAGGGCGGATATCTTTCTTCTTGGAAGCCATCGTACTACCTTACTTTCAAAATTATTCGAGAATCTTGGTGATGACGCCCGCGCCGACGGTCAGGCCGCCTTCACGGATGGCGAACTTCGAGCCTTGCTCCAACGCCACCGGCACAATCAGTTCCACCGTCAGGTTCACGTTGTCGCCCGGCATTACCATTTCCACGCCCTCAGGCAATGTGATGTCGCCCGTCACGTCCATCGTCCGAATGTAGAACTGCGGGCGATACCCACTGAAAAATGCCTTGTGACGACCGCCTTCTTCCTTCTTCAACACGTACACTTCCGCAAAAAACTTCCTGTGCGGCGTGATCGACTTCGGCTGCGCCAACACCTGCCCGCGTTCTACGTCTGTGCGTTCGATACCGCGCAGCAGCAACCCAAGGTTGTCTCCGGCCAAACCTTCATCCAACGACTTGTGGAACATTTCCACGCCCGTGCAGACCGTCGACCGCGTATCACGCAATCCAATAATCTCAATCGGGTCGCCTACCTTCACCTTGCCGCGATCCACACGACCCGTCACCACCGTCCCGCGTCCCTTGATCGAGAACACGTCTTCCACGGCCATCATGAACGGCTTGTCCACTTCGCGCTTCGGCTCTGGAATGTACTCATCCACCACCCGCAGCAACTCCCGGATGCACTCATATTCCGGTGCGTTCGGATCCGTCGATGTGCTTTCCAATGCTATCTTGGCCGAGCCGCGCACGATCGGCGTCTCCTCACCAGGAAAGCCCTGCGCCGTCAACAACTCGCGCAGTTCCAACTCCACCAATTCCAGCAGCTCCGGGTCATCCATCATGTCTACCTTGTTCAAGAACACCACGATGCTCGGAACTTCCACTTGCCGCGCCAACAGCACATGCTCGTGCGTCTGAGGCATCGGCCCATCCGGAGCCGCCACCACCAGGATCGCGCCATCAACCTGCGCCGCGCCCGTAATCATGTTCTTGATGTAGTCACGGTGACCAGGCATATCCACATGCGCATAGTGCCGCTTCGCCGACTGGTATTCCACGTGCGCAATGTTAATCGTAATGCCACGCGCTTTTTCTTCCGGCGCGTTGTCAATCTGGTCATACGCCTTGAATTCCGCCTGACCCATCATCGCCGCCACTTTCGTAATGGCCGCCGTCAGGGTCGTCTTGCCGTGGTCGATGTGCCCCATCGTCCCCACATTCAGGTGCGGTTTGCTGCGATCAAATTTCTGCTTCGCCATGTTTGGTCACTCCTTGTATGGTACTGAGGAAAGATTACGATTTGAGAATTTCGCGCGCCACTGATTCGCTCACCGGCGCATAATGGTTGAATTCCATCGAAAAAACGCCGCGCCCCTGGGTAGCGGAACGAAGTTCAGTTGCATAACCGAACATCTCACCCAGTGGGACCATCGCGTTGACAGCCTGCGCATTCCCGAGGCGCATTTCCATGCCCTGGATCATGCCGCGGCGACTGTTCACTTGCCCAATCACATCACCCAGGTATTCTTCGGGTGTGACAACTTCCACCTTCATCACCGGCTCGAGGAGTACCGCGCCTGCGCGCTGCACGCCTTCTTTGAAGGCCATCGAAGCGGCCAGTTTGAACGCCATTTCGTTCGAGTCCACTTCATGATAGGAGCCATCGAACAAGCTAACTTTCAAATCGACAACAGGATACCCGGCCAGCACGCCACTCTCGGCTGCTTCTTTGATCCCTTTTTCGACAGCCGGGATATATTCTTTCGGAATGGACCCGCCGATAATCTTGTTCTCAAAGATGACGCCTGAACCGCGCTCGCCAGGCTCCATGGCGATCACAACATGCCCATACTGGCCGCGTCCGCCAGACTGTTTGGCGTACTTGTGGTCAATCTTTTCTACCCGCCGGGTAATCGATTCGCGGTAAGCAACGCGCGGCTTTCCAACATTGGCCTGCACTTTGAACTCGCGCATCATGCGGTCAACGATGATGTCCAGGTGCAGTTCGCCCATCCCTGAAATCTGGGTTTGGCCGGTGGCATCATCGGAGCGGACACGGAATGTCGGGTCTTCTTCGGAGAGTTTGCGGAGCGCCTCGCCCATCTTCTCCTGGTCGCTGGTGGTTTTTGGTTCCACAGCAATGGTGATGACGGGTTCGGGGAAAGAAATGCTCTCAAGAACTATATCTTTGTTATCGCAAAGTGTGTCACCGGTAAAGGATTCTTTGAAACCCAACGCCGCAGCGATGTCGCCCGCCCGCACTTCTTCGATGTCTTCGCGCCGGTCGGCATACATTCGAATAAGGCGGCCAATACGCTCGCGTTTGCCTTTCGTAGAATTGTTGACCATCGTTCCCTGGGTGATAACGCCAGAGTAAACGCGAAAATAGGCCAACCGCCCTACATAAGGGTCGGTCACGATTTTGAACACCAGCGCACTCAATAAGGCGTCATCGGATGCCGGTAACTCGATAAGTTCTTCAGGATTATCCAGGGAACTCACATGCAGTGCCGGGATGTCTAGCGGCGAAGGCAGGTAATCTACCACTGCGTCCAGCACAAGCTGAACGCCTTTGTTCTTCAAGGAAGAGCCACAAAATACGGGGCAAGCCTTACCAGCAATGACAGCCTTGCGCAAAGCAGCCTTCAACTCGTCGATGCTGATTTCTTCCCCTTCAAGATACTTCATGGTCAAATCATCGTTGGTTTCGGCGATTTTTTCGACCATTGCATGGCGCATTTCTGCCGCCTGCGAGACCAAGTCAGCGGGGATTTCAACAACCTTTGGTTCCTTGCCAAGTTCATCATCGAACAGGACAGCCTTCATTTCCAGCAAGTCAACCATGCCTTTGAAACTGGCTTCACTGCCGATAGGCAATTGCATCGGTATCGGGTTAGCGCCCAAGCGCTGGCGAATGGATTCAATCGAGCGTTCAAAAGAAGCGCCCACCCGATCCATTTTATTGATGAGACAAATTCGCGGGACACTGTAACGATCAGCCTGCCGCCAGACAGTTTCGGACTGTGGTTCCACTCCCTGAACAGCATCGAAAACGACCACACCCCCATCGAGAACGCGCAGAGAGCGCTGCACTTCAGCGGTAAAGTCGATGTGTCCCGGGGTATCAATCAGGTTGAATTGATATCCTTTCCATTCCGCTGAGACAGCCGCGGAAACGATAGTGATACCACGCTCCCGCTCCTGGGCCATCCAGTCGGTCACCGTAGTGCCGTCATCGACAGAACCGATGCGGTGGGTTTTTCCAGTGTAAAAAAGAATTCGCTCTGTGGTAGTCGTTTTACCGGCATCGATATGCGCAATGATGCCGATATTCCTATACTTTTCGAGCGGGTACTTACGCGCCATTTACTTAAACCTCTAAAACAATCACAGATTATGCACGATAATGCGAAAAGGCGCGGTTGGCCTCGGCCATTTTGTGGGTTTCATCACGTTTACGAACAGAGGCACCCTGGTTGGTAGCGGCATCCATCAGTTCGCCCGCCAGTTTTTCGGGGAAAGATTTCCCCGAGCGGGAGCGGGAAGCAGACAGTATCCAGCGAATCGCCAGGGTCAGGCGGCGATCAGAGGGAACTTCCATCGGGACCTGGTAAGTCGCGCCACCCACGCGGCGTGGGCGGACTTCCATCATCGGGCTGACATTCTTAATAGCCGTATCGAAAGTTTCGATGCCAGGCTTGCCGGTTTTCTCTTCGATAATGTCAAGCGTGCTATATACCAGGCGAAAAGCCAGGCTCTTCTTGCCACGCCACATCATGTGATGAACAAAAGTCGCCAGCGGCACGCTGTTATGGCGCAAATCTGGCACAATCGGACGAAATTCAGGCTTTCCTCTACGCATTTTTTACTCCATCACTCATGGATTACTTCTTGCCCTTGGCAGGCGCAGCGGCGGCCCCTTCTTTGGGACGCTTGGCGCCATACTTGGAACGACTCTGGCGCCGCTTGGCAACGCCAGTCGTGTCCAGGGAACCGCGAACGATATGATAACGCACACCCGGCAAATCTTTCACGCGGCCACCGCGAACCAACACCACAGAGTGTTCCTGCAATTGGTGTCCTTCGCCAGGGATGTATGCGGTCACTTCGATACCATTGGTCAAACGCACGCGGGCAATCTTGCGAAGCGCGGAGTTCGGCTTCTTGGGGGTCATCGTGCGGACGACGGTGCAAACGCCGCGCTTCTGCGGCGCCCCGCCTGCCTGGCGAAAACGACGCTGCTTGTTCGCATTCAAGGTATATTGCAAGGCAGGAGCCTTACTCTTCACCTTTTTTGACTGGCGGCCTTTGCGGATGAGTTGATTAATTGTTGGCACACTTGCCTCCGAAAAAAATTTGCTGCTGATTACAAGGTTTTGTCAAATTCCGAGCAAAGAATGAGGCCATCAATATCCTTCCTGATGGCCTCACTTGTCTCGCGCAATGGATAAGAGTTTCTTACCTATGGGCAACGGGTGTGTATTCTATCACAGTCAAACATTCGAGTCAACTATTTTGCGCCCATTAAATCTTCACCCAGACCGAGCAGGCCGGTTTCCAACCTGGGTGGATGAACCTTCTCTTCATCTTTCCCAAACTTGATCACATCGCCGCCCTCGTTGACGGCTTCTACCGCCAGGCCCAGGGATTGCAATTCCTTGACCAGTACGCGGAAGGAGGCCGGAATGCTCGGCTCTTCGATGGGTTCGCCCTTGACGATTGCCTCATAAGTATTGACACGCCCAGTAACATCATCAGACTTGACGGTGAGCATTTCCTGAAGCGTATACGCCGCGCCGTAGGCTTCCAGCGCCCAAACTTCCATTTCGCCGAAGCGCTGACCGCCAAACTGGGCCTTGCCGCCCAAGGGCTGCTGGGTCACTAACGAGTAGGGGCCGGTGGAGCGGGCGTGGACTTTGTCCTCGACCAGGTGGTGCAGCTTGAGAATGGTCATAACGCCCACGGTGACTGGCTGGTCATAGCGCTCGCCGCTTTTCCCGTCACGCAAAACCTGCTTGCCGAGGGTCGGAACGGGGATGCCGGTTTCCAACATCACCTGGAAAGCCTTCTGCTTCAACTCTTCCGCCGGGACATCTTCATGCCCCAAACTGGTGAGCCAGAGTTTGAAGCAAGCCTCGATAACCTTGGGGTCTTTTTCATCTTCTGCGCGGCTATAAGGCACATTTTCAAAGCTGATGAGTTCTTCTGGGTTGTACCCTTTTTCAACCAGCCACTGGCGGACGGTCATCATGCGGGCATAATAGTGGTCAAGGGCGATGCGCGAAATATCATAGCCCTGCCCGCCAAGCCAATGCTCCAGGTAGAGCAAGCGAACTTCATCATCATCTCGAATGGTGCCAGGTTCGTATTCCTGTTCCAAAAGCCACTCCCACGCTTTAGAAGCCGTGGAACGCCAGGCTTCATCCACCAGCCAGGCGCGAGCCAGTTCGGCTTCGATTTCCTGCTCTTTTGCGCCGTCGAACACGGGGGTGATGGCGCGATAGCCGAGCCGCTTGGCCGCCCAACCGAGGTGAACTTCCAACACCTGGCCGATGTTCATACGGCCGGGAACGCCCAGGGGATTGAGAATCAGGTCGACCGGCGTGCCATCTTCGAGATAGGGCATATCCTCGACCGGAACCACGCGCGAGACAACGCCTTTGTTGCCATGCCGACCCGCCATCTTGTCACCGGCGGTGATTTTGCGGCGCTGCGCAACTGAGACGCGCACCATCATATCGACGCCCGCCGACAGGTCGGCGTTGTCTTCACGGGTGAAGACCTTCACGTCGACCACTTTCCCACGCTCACCGTGCGGCATCCGCAGGGATGTATCTTTCACGTCGCGGGATTTTTCGCCAAAGATGGCGCGCAGCAGGCGTTCTTCAGGGGTCAGCTCTTTTTCACCTTTGGGTGTAATCTTGCCAACCAGGATGTCGTTCGGGCCGACCTCCGCGCCGATGCGGATGATGCCATTTTCGTCGAGGTCTTTGATAGCATCTTCGCCGACGTTGGGGATGTCTCGGGTAATTTCCTCGGGGCCGAGTTTGGTATCGCGGGCCTCAACTTCATATTTTTCGATATGAACGGAGGTAAAACGGTCTTCCTGCACCAACCGCTCCGAAATCAGGATAGCATCTTCGAAATTGCCGCCCTCCCACGAGAGGAAAGTGACAACGACGTTTTGCCCAAGCGCCAGTTCACCGCCATCGGTGGAGGAAGAATCCGCGATGATGTCGCCCTTTTTCACAATCTGTCCCTTGACAACGGCGGGGCGCTGGTCGATACAGGTCGATTGGTTGGAGCGATGATACTTGCGCAGTGAATGGGTCTGCAAACTGCCATCGGAACGCCGCAGGACGATTTCCTTGCCAGTCACAGAAATGACCTCGCCGGCATCATCAGCCACAACCACCTGCCCCGAATCGAAGGCCGCATAGTACTCCATGCCGGTCGAAACCAGGGGGACTTCGGGACGCACCAGCGGGACAGCCTGGGCCTGCATGTTCGAGCCCATTAAGGCGCGGTTGGCGTCGTCATGCTCAAGGAAGGGAATCAGCGCGGCGCTGATGCCCACCACCTGATGCGGGGCCACGTCCATATAATCCAGGTTTTCCGGCGTCGAGTCGATAAAACCGGAATGGTAGCGACAGGAAACGCGCCGACTGGCAAACTCGTGAGCATTATTCAATTCGGCGTTTGCCTGCGCAATGACGAATTTATCTTCGGCGTCAGCAGACAGATACTCCATCGTCTCTGATACAAAAGGAACAACCAAAATCTCACGCCGGCTTTCGGCAATTTTTCCGGCCAAATTCTCATCGACTTTATCGCCGGCCCTGGCAATTGTTTCATTACCGACTACAACATCTTCGCGCAGTGTGCGCCCAATCAGGACCGGGTCAGCAGCGGGCATGGACTTGATAACGCGGCGGTAAGGTGTCTCGATAAAACCATATTCGTTGACGCGCGCGAAAGACGCCAGGCGGCCAATCAGGCCGATGTTCGGGCCTTCCGGTGTTTCAATCGGACAGATGCGGCCATAGTGTGAGTGATGCACGTCGCGAACATCGAAACCGGCGCGCTCGCGGCGCAGGCCGCCAGGGCCGAGGGCCGAAAGGGTGCGTTTGTGACGCAGTTCGGCCAACGGGTTGGTCTGGTCCATGAACTGGGAAAGCTGGCTGGAGCCGAAGAACTCGCGCAGGGCAGCCACTACCGGGCGGATGTTGACCAGCGTGACCGGGGAGAGCTGTTCCTGGTCACGAATAGACATGCGTTCTTTAATGACCCGTTCCATGCGGCGCAGGCCGATGCGAAGTTTGTTCTGAATCAGTTCACCAACGGTTTTGACGCGGCGGTTGCCGAGGTGGTCGATGTCGTCGGGGGGTTCGACGCCGTTATTAATTTGAATCATGCGCCGGATGAGGCGAATGATGTCACGTTTGGTAATGGTGCGGTGCGGAATGGGAACTTGCAGGTCGAGTTTCTGGTTTAGTTTATAACGGCCCACGCGCTCGAGGTCGTAGTGCCGTTGGTCGAACAATTGCTCCTCGAGAAAAGCGCGGGCATTGTCCAGCGTAGCCGGGTCGCCAGGTCGCATCTTCTTAAAGAATTCAATCAACGCGGCTTGCGCAACCGTAAGGTGACCGCTCAATTCCCAATCCGGTTCCTGGCGCAGGGTGGTGGGAATGAACAGGCGATCGGGGTTATTATCGACATCCTGGAAGAGTGAGACAATTTCTTCGTCCGAACCGGTGGAAAGGATGTCATCGGGACGGCCATCGCCGACAGCCGCGAGCGCGCGTAAGAAAACAGTAATCGGCACAGTGCGCTTGCGGTTGAATTTCAGGATGATGTAATCGTTTTTGCGGGTCTCGAACTCCATCCACGCGCCGCGGTCGGGTATCAGCTTGGACATGGCCAGGGAGCGCCCGGTGGCGCGGTCAGTGGGGGCCTCGAAATAGACGCCAGGGGAACGAATCAGCTGCGATACGACAACGCGTTCGGTACCATTGATAATGAAAGTGCCTTTATCTGTCATCTCTGGGAAGTCGCCCAGGAAGATGTCCTGCTTGATGGGTTCAGGAACATCCGGCCCTGCCAGCAGCACTGACACGTAGAGCGGGCTGGAGTAAGTCAAATCGCGCTCAACGCACTCTTCGATGGTATGCTTGGGATCACCAAACCAATATTTCAGGCCCCACTCCTGCGACTCCGGGCTGCGGCTGGGGAAATATAACTTCATGCCCTTGTTATATGACTCAATAGGCGAGACCTCGTGGAACAAATCACCGAGACCATCGCGCTTGAGTCGCTCGAACGAATCTAACTGCACCTCGATGAGATTGGGCAGGCCGAGATCAACCGGGATACGCGCATAATTTTTCCGGGAGAGTGCGGAAGTCATTGAATTGCTCCTAACCTTGATTTGGGAAAACGACCAGAAACACAAAAACCATCATGCCACACAGCATGACGGCAAAAAGATATTATATCGAACAGTTCGGGGAACTGTCAATGTTCAAACGGGCGTAATTAACAGGTATTCCTGTAACACAGAACGGCACGGCCTGGACAGGTGAAGCGCGCTCTCGCGCATCAAGACAGCCAGCAAATCGGCCCCTACCATCATATCTATATGACGGAACAGGATTTCAAACAGGCGGGAATAGACATCAGCGGCCTCGACAGGGGATGAAAAAATCGTCTGGTCGGTGACGTTCGCGCCGGCAATGCTGATGTTCCAGCCGTGCGCGGCGGCGGCAAAATTAATTTCCCGGGCGATTGTGTTAACCAGCGTCGGCCCGGTCAGATTGACAAGACGCTCCAGAAGGTGGCCAGTCATCCAGGAGAAGGAATAATGCAGCAGGTATTCATCCCAGGCGGGCGTGTGCGCTTCACTGTTCAACAGGCTGACCGCCTTGCACGGTTCTTTCCACCCATACAGCGCCATCATCCCGCCCGCAGAATGCAAAATCTGGTTGGCGGAAATAAACAGGGTGTAATGCGGCGGGCCGCCATCGCCGGGCAGGAGCGCCAGGGACTCTGCGTTGGGCCAACGGATGTGCGCCAATGCCGGGGCGGGATGTTTTATCCAGGCTTGGAACTGACCTTCAAGGTTTGTATTTCCAGGCAGCGGGGCAGAAGGGACACCAGCCTGCTCGAGCAGGATTTTGACGAGGCGAACAGCCTGTGGCGTGAGCGCCAGGGCGCGCAAATAAGCTTTTCCCCTGGATGTGTCGATGGATTGGAACCAGGATGCAGGGTCGAGCCGCTCCATGTTCCCGGCATGACGATAGACATTGACCAATTCGCCGCGCGCAAATAGCAAGTGATGGCCGGAATGATTATGAAAATCGACTTCGACAACGCCGGTTTGGAATTCGTTCTTATAAGAAGAGATAAATGTCGGCAGCTTCCCGGCGGGGATGGCGTTGATTTCAGTGGATGCGGAAGAAAATAAAGGATATGCCATAAGGGTAACCTGCGCTGATATTAACACGGTTGGGATGTTTGTAATCGTACAAGGGCGTTTCAAGATTGTTACAGCAAGGTGAAGTTAACGGGGTTAATGTTCTGTAAAGGGTTTCCAAAAATCCGATAGAAAGTGTAGAATAAGCCATTCCTGCGGAGGCCAAATGACAACCATCGATTCTGACATCAGCAAAAAGCGCGCAATTTTCGGCTGGACAATGTATGACTGGGCCAACTCAGCCTTTGTCACCAGCATTATGGCAGCCATCTTGCCAGTCTACTATGCCAGTGTAGCCGTTCAAAGTTCGTCTGCAAACACGGCAACCATTTACTGGTCCATTACAACCTCCATTGGCCTGTTGATTGTGGCCCTTTTGGGGCCGATTTTGGGCGCAATGGCCGATTTTTTAGGCGCAAAAAAACGCTACCTGACAATTTTCGTGCTGATTGGCGCGTTTGGCACTGCGCTACTCTACCTGGTGCAGACCGGGGACTGGTTCATCGCTTCGATATTTTTCATTATTGGCAGCGTGGGCTTTGCCGGGGCAAACGTTTTTTACGATTCGCTTTTGCCGCATGTCGCCGGCTCGGATGAGATTGACCAGGTCTCCTCGCGCGGCTATGCGATGGGCTACCTGGGCGGCGGCCTGTTGCTGGCAGTCAACCTGGGAATGATTATGGCATTGCCTTCCGTGTTGCCGGGGATTTTCCCTGCCCTGGCTTTATGGAGCGAGGGCGACCTGACCATGCTGATGACGCGCATCTGCTTCCTGACAGTGGCTGTCTGGTGGGTGCTTTTCACCATTCCGCTCTGGCGGCACGTGCCAGAGCCAAAACGCCGTATCAAAGCGAGCGAGAAAGATTTCAACCCGCTGCAAGCCAGCTTTGGACGGTTGAAAGAAACCTTTAGCGAAATCAAAAAATACCAACAGTTGCTCTACTTCATCATTGCTTTCTGGCTGTATAACAATGGAATCGGCACCATTATCTATATGGCGACCATTTACGGCACCGAATTGGGTTTCAGTTCCACCACGACCATCGGCACGCTGTTGATGGTGCAATTTGTTGCCATGCCCTTTGCCTTCCTGTTCGGCTGGCTGGCCAAGAAAATCGGCACCAAGCCGGCCATCTTGCTCAGCCTGGCTATCTACACGTTGATTGCCATTGCCGGATATTTCCTGTACCAGGAATGGCAATTCTGGGCGCTTGGGTTCGCTGTCGCAACCGTGCAGGGCGGTAGCCAAGCGCTCAGCCGTTCGCTGATGGGACGGATGATGCCCAAGAGCAAATCCGCCGAGTTTTACAGCTTTTTCAGTATCAGCGAAAAAATCGCCGGGACAGTGGGTCCACTGCTGTTTGGCGTGGTCAGCGCCGTGATGGGTGGCAGCCGCTTGAGCATTGTTTCGCTGATTGTCTTTTTCGCGGCGGGCGGCTTCTTGCTGGCGCGGATTGATGAAAAAGAAGGTATCCGCGTGGCCGAAGCGGAGGATGCGGAACTGGAAGCCGCGGCAATTGCAGTAAACTAATGTTACATCAAGTCAATTTCCAACGGCGCGCATTGCTCCTATGAGACTGCGCGCCGTTGTGGTTTAATCGAGCCTTATATGGACTATATCCTCCAACTTCGCAAATATATCGGACACCGCCCCATCCTGATGGTCGGGGCGGCAATACTCGTTGTCGATGCCGAAGACCGTCTGCTGCTGATGAAACGCTCCGATAGCGGTTTTTGGGGGCCGCCGGGCGGCGCGACCGAGCCGGGAGAATATGTCGAGGCAGCCGCCAAACGCGAAACGGCGGAGGAAACCGGCCTGGAAATCGGTGAAATGTCTTTGTTCGGTGTTTTCTCCGGGCCAGAGTTGTATTACAA
>Ga0209835_1001011_pt1 | contig 16461 bp, 15 predicted proteins | sample LakKivwa52mmetaG_FD_184138 | JGI IMG/M metagenome (GOLD analysis project Ga0209835, IMG submission 184138) | Anoxic lake water microbial communities from Lake Kivu, Rwanda to study Microbial Dark Matter (Phase II) - Lake Kivu water 52m metaG... | ecosystem: Environmental > Aquatic > Freshwater >...
GGGCGGAGGGCGGCCGCCGTACCTCATACCATCATTTCGGCCCGCATCACCGTTACCGCCTGCCCCGAAATATGCACCCTGTCGCCCTTCATCGCCACCTTCAGTATCCCACTCCGTTTAGACACCTGGTGTGCAACAAACTCACTACGCCCGGTCTTGCGGTGCCAGTACGGAACCAGCACGCAATGCGCCGAACCAGTCACCGGGTCCTCGTCAATCCCGATGGAAGGTGCAAAAACCCTCGAACAGAAATCAAAATTTGTCTCCGATGAGGGCGCGGTTATAATAAGATGCCCCATCCCCGAATGCCTCATCGCCCCGAAATCGGGCGCAGCATTCCGCACAATGTATTCGTTGTTGACAAACGCAAGAACCCAGTCATTAACACTGCTGTACAGCTCAACCGGCTTAATGCCGGTCACCTTTTCAAATTCTGCAGGAACCTCGACCGGTATAATGGGATAGGCAGGGAAGTCGAGCGTAATCCACGACCCTGCCTTATTAACGCGGAGATCACCCGAACGCGAGCCGAAAACTATCTCTTCGCCGGGCTTCACATACCCTGTCTCATACATAATATGGGCAGCCGAAAGCGTGGCATGCCCGCAGAGGTTAACCTCGGCCTGTGGAGTAAACCACCTTATTGTCAGGCCATTATTCATGGGTATAACGAAAGCCGTCTCCGATACATTCATCTCGGCGGCAATACTCTGCATAAGTTCACGGGGGGTATTGGCATCGGCAATCACTACACATGCCGGGTTGCCCGAAAATGGTTCAGTGGTGAAGGCATCAACCTGGTAAACTGTTTTCATGGCTGAATAAATTGTGATGAAACAATAAAGATAGTCAAAAATAGCAGAACCTCCAATCCTGGCACAGAATCATATCAATCCATCTGTTCATCGAATCGCGCGATGTTGCGGATGATAATCCGCTCAACCAGCATCGGAAACCTCGCCTGCATAAAGTAGTTAAGCCTGCCCACCGGCGTCAGCACGGTTATAAACCGCCGCCTGAGAATATTTTTGATCACCGCCACCGCCACCGACCTCATCGTCTGCACCCCCCTGCCGGTCCTGGGCCGCAGCCTCCGCATTGTTCCGTCGGCCCCGAGTGTCTCCTTCCCCGGCTCATTCTCGGTGTACCCCACATAAACCAGCCCTACATGTATACCGCTCTCCCGCTCCTCTATCCGTACCGACTCGGCAATGGCCCGCAGCGACATCTTAGCCGAACAGTAGGCCGAAAGCCCCGGCAGTCCCCTTATTCCCGCCAGGCTCGAAATGAAAACCAGGCTTCCCCTCGTCTCCCTCAGGTATTTTATGGCGGGAACCGTGGGGTTAACAGCAGCGAGGAGATTGCTCTCGCAAATGGTACGGAATACTTCCGGGTTGAGGTCGGCCAGACGGCCACGCATCGAAAGGCCCACATTGTTGACAAGAATATCGATGCGGCCAAAGTGATTAATGGTCTCATCAATGAGTTTCTGAGCCTCTTCCGGTACAGAAACGTTGCAGCAAACGGCAATAACCTTACCATTGACCCCGGCAACCGCCTGCCTCGATTCCTCAAGCCTGCCGCTGTCTCTTCCGTTCAGCACCACCGAAGCACCCGCGGCAGCCAGTTCGAGGGCAATGGCCCTGCCTATGCCACGGCTTGAGCCGGTTATTACGGCCACCCTGCCTTCCAGCACTCCTGCTCTCATACCGGACCGGACTGGTATTTCATGTCGGGATTGTACTTCAGTGCCGTAAAGCTGTTGGTAAGGGCCATGGCAAGGTGAACCAGAAAGGCAATCCATATGGTGCCTGAATTGAGAGTGAGCAGGCATAGTACAAGACCCAGGGGAGCTGCTCCTATTGTCTCGGCAAGCCCTTTCGGAATGTGGGTTGCCGAATAGAGTGCGACATTTACTGCCACCGCCGGCCAGACACCTAGTACTTCGGCAAGCGGAACAAGCAGCACTCCCCTGAAAAGGAACTCATAACCAAGCAGATAGAGAGCCCATCCAATGGTATTTATAATAACGGTTTCCCGCGTCCAGATACGTGCCCTTATCACGGGATAATTGACAAGGTTGGCCGGTTTCCTGGCACTGAAGAAAGCAGCAGGCATAACCAGCAGTGACAGTATTACCGTCCAGGCCACGGTATAAACCCGGGTGAATGAATCGAACCTGAGACCATAATCGCCCAGCGACCAGTCGGGTAACACCATCAGGCATACCGATACAGGCAGCACTCCCATGGCTGCAAATCCGGTAATGCGGTTAAAGGTGATATGGTAGACAGAAGCTTTATCGGCGTCGTAACGCCTTGTAAACCAGTATTTAACAGATTCCGATTTAGTGATAAACCAGTATGCCGTGAAGAAAACAAGTGCAAGCAACACCGGCACAAACACGCTGATATCTCCCTCGAGCCAGTTGAAACTGACATTGTAGTTATTTATCATAGTCATTAGTTTTCAGGTAACCGTTATTTTCAAACCACTCATAGCATTCCTTTATTGCTTCCTCAATGGGTGTCTGTGGCATACCAAGGCCTGCCACAGCCTCATGGCTCTGCACGAAGTGCGTGTCGCACGATATCCTTGCCATCGGGTATGACAACATGGGGGCCTTACCGGTAATCCGGGCTGCCAGTTCACCGGCAATACCAATTGTTTTAACCAGCCATCCCGGGACAGGGATCTTCGGGGCAGGCCGCCCGACAACCTCTGCGGCCTTTGAGAGGAACTCCCTGTAGGTGAGGTTCTCGTTACCGGCAATGTACCATTTCCCGGTTTCTTCTTTTTCGAGGGCATTGGCAGTGGCAACGGCCACATCGGCCGAAGCCACGAAGTTCCGTCCGCCCCGGGTATAGAATTTCAGTTTGCCGGTTGCCAGGGCAATTATCATTTTACCGGAACCGGGCAGCGAGTCGTATGGACCAATCATATATGTGGGAAGAACCGCCAGGGCCGGCAGTTGCCTCCTGGATGCAGCCTCCATCACAAGCTGAAGGGCACAGTACTTCGAGTCGATATAGTCGAGCCTGTATTTTGCCCCGGGAAAGGCATACCTGTTTCCTGCATCGGGAGCGGTATTTACCGAACTGCCCGAACCGACATAGATAAACCGGCGGATACCCGTTTTCAGCGAAGCTTCAATAATGTTCGCGGTTCCCTCAATATTAACCCTTCGTACTGCTTCGGAACGCGACGGCCAGGTTGAAGTTGAAGCAGCCGCATGTATAACAGCATCATACCCTGTAACGAAGGTTTCAAGCTCCGCCAGATTGAGGATGCTGCCGTTAAACTTTCTGATACCGAGACCATCGAGGGTGCCGGTCGAAAAGTCGGGGTGAATCAGCGCACAAACTTCATGGCCGCGGCTTAGCAGGACCCTTACGAGCGAGCTTCCAAGCATACCATCGGCACCGGTGACGAATACTTTCATAGGCTGTGTCATTTTTTCCGGCAGTAACTGCACCTGTCAATAACAACTTCAAAAAAGTAAATATAAGCAAAGCTTTGAGATAATCACAGGCCAGGCCAATGAACAGATACGGAAGGAAAACAGAGCACCCCGAAACCGGTTGCCTTCAAAGCCGGCGTCGGCAAGCCATTCACCGACCGGAAACGGGCACTTATATATTAATTATGGCTGTTGACCATGGAAAACTTTTTAAACCGGAATAGTTTAAACATTTTTGCACCCGGATTTGTTACATAGCCATGAACGATTGTAAAAACAGGATAATAGATCAGGCTGCCCTCATGTTCCAGTCGTATGGAATAAGGGCGGTAACAATGGATATGCTGGCTTCAAGCCTTGGTATATCGAAACGGACCATATACGAGAATTTCCGCGACAAGGATGAATTGCTAGTGACGGTTATGCGGTGTATGGAGGAGAAAAGAAAGGATCTGGTAGAAGCCACCCTGAAGGAATCGGGCAATTCAATTGAAGCTATTTTCAGATTGTTGCGTGTTACAGGCGACCATTTCAGAAGGATGAACCCTGTATTCTACTCCGACCTGAAGAAATACCAGCACATATTCGAGGAGAGAGGTGTTTGCTCAATGCCCGACCTCAGCGGGTCGCTGAAAATCATTGAGCAGGGTATAGCTGAGGGATCGTTTACAGGCGATCTGAATCCCGAACTGGTTAACAGGGGTATGTATGGTATTTTCAGGCTCACGGGTGACTTTGACCTTTTTCCGGCGTCCGATTTCTCAAGAGAGGCAATTGTAAGAAACATCTATATAAACTACCTTAAAGGAATCTGTACCCCTAAAGGAATCAGACTGATAGAGAAGTATCTCTCCGGATTTGATATCAGCTTTTAAAAAAGAAACATTGATAAACGATCAGAAACAAAATAGAAAGATGAAAAGGTTAATTGCGATTATTATGATTTTTCCTCTGCTCACGGTTGTGGCACCTGCCTCACCCCGGGGAGAAGAGAAGATTGAACTGACACTTGCCCGGGCGGTTGAATATGCCATTGAGAACAACCTTTCGGTGCGTTCATCGAGGCTCGATACCGAGGCCTCAAAATACGGACTATGGGAGGCCATCGCGCCCGGATTGCCACAGGTAAACGGCAACGCCTCACTGAACGACAACCTTAAACTTATGACCACACTGCTTCCTGGTGAGTTTTTTGGCCAGCCCGGCGAGAAGATACCGGTTCAGTTCGGGTCGAAATACAATACGGGTTTTAGTGCACAGGCTTCAATGCTTCTGTTCAACGGTGCCTATATTGTCGGAATTCAGACAGCTTCACTGGCACAGAAGCTTGCAACACTGAGCCTGGCAAAATCGGAACTGGAGATACGCGAGGCAGTAACCATGAGCTATTACCTTATACTTATCTCGGAGGAATCGATGGGCATAATTGACGGGAACATTGAGACTATGGAGAAGACACTCGCATCGACCAGGGCCATGCTTGGTGCCGGAATGGCTGAAGAGACCGATGTTGAGCAGGTTGAACTGAACCTGTCGCTGATAAGGAATTCGAGGAGTTCGATGGAACGAAACATTGAGTACAACTATAACATGATGAGGTTTTTACTGGGTGTTGATCCTGAAACTGACATCAGCCTGACCGACAGGCTTCCGGCAATAATGGCCGCAGTTGATGCCGAAACCCTGATCAACTCAGGATTCAACATTCAGAACAATATTGATTTCAGGCTTATTAACGGTCAGGTGCAGATGTCGGAACTGGCAGTGAAGATGCAGAAATCGATGGTTCTTCCGACTCTCAGCACTTTCTACAGCTATTCAAAGAGCGGTCAGGGCGACAAGCTGAACGATCTGCAGTGGTTTCCCAATTCAATGCTCGGGTTCCAGCTCTCGGTACCGATTTTTGCCAGCGGCGAGCGGTACGCTAGAATAAAGAAGGCCAATGTGAACCTTATCAAAGCACAGACGGGTCAGCAACTGGTTACCGAGCAACTGCTGGTTCAGGAACGTCAGCTAAGGTTCAACCTTATGAGCGCAAATGAACAGTACAAGATGCAGAAGGTCAATATTGAGTTAGCCAAAAAGGTGTACCAGAGCCTCGAAAACAAATATAGCCAGGGGATGGCATCGAGCCTTGAACTGTCACAGGCAAACGCCAACTACCTGCAGGCCGAAAACAACTATGTAAGTGCGCTGATGAGCCTGCTTCAGGCCAAAACGGCACTCGACAAGCTGCTCGGCAACCTTTAACTGAAATAAGAAACAAAAGAATATTAACAAAATAACACGAAGAAAATGAACCACATTCTGAAACTTTCGACAATAGCGATAATTGCTGCTATGGTTGCATCGTGCACCCCCCCGGCCGGTAAAGAGCAGGCAGAAACGGCTGCTGAAGCTGAAAAGCAGGCTCTCCCGGTTAAGGTAATGGAACTTACGATAACCAAAATAGCCCGAACCCTCGATTTTGCCGCCACCGCACAGCCAATGGAGGAGGTAAGTGTCAGCCCCGCCTCTCCGGGTCGGATAGATAAAATATACGTTGAGGTAGGCGACCGTGTTAGCAAGGGCGATAACCTTTTTGTTATGGACCGCACCCAGCTTATGCAGGCAAGAATACAGCTTGCCGGCCTGGCAAAGGACCTTGCGCGACTCGATACCTTGCTGCAGACCGGAAGCACCCGTCAGCAGCAGTACGATCAGCTCAAGCTTCAGTACGACCTCACCCGGTCGAATGTAGAGTTCATGGAGGAGAATACCCTTATGAAAGCTCCCTTTGGCGGGGTGGTTACCGGAAGGTACTACGAGGCAGGTGAAATGTACACCGGTGCACCTTCAGCCGCCAGTGGTGGCAAAGCCGGTATTGTTACGGTCATGCAGATCAATCCCCTGAAGGTCATCATCAGTGTCTCCGAACAGTATTTCCCGCAGGTTAAGAGGGGAATACAGGTAAAAATCACATCCGATATCTACAGGAACGAGGTATTTGAAGGCAGGGTGTCGCTCGTTCACCCTACCATTAACCCGTTGACACGTTCGTTCCAGGCAGAGATTGAGGTTCCTAACGCAAAAGAGACACTCCGGCCGGGCATGTTCGTAAGAGCTGCCATGGAACTGGGTCAGACAGAGGCATTTGTGGTTCCGGCAAGCACTGTGCTTATACAGGAGGGAACCAACCAGAGGTACCTGTTTGTTGAGCGAAGCGGCGTGGCTGAGAGAATAGAAGTCGTTCCGGGAAAAAGGTTCGACGAAATGATTGAGATAACCTCAGACAAACTAGCCACAGGTGACAGGATTATTTTCCAGGGGCAGGCCAAGCTTATAGATGGCAACAGGGTAGAGGTAGTTAAGTAGCACAATTTCAGAGACAAAAACGATGAGTATCTATAAAAATGCAGTACAGAGGCCGGTCACTACGATCCTGATATTCGTGGGTCTTATAGTGATGGGGCTATATTCACTGATTAATCTCCCGATCGATCTATACCCCGAGATTGAGATTCCGTTTGTATCAGTATTTACACAATATCCCGGAGCCAGTGCTTCCGATATTGAAACCAATATAACGCGACCGATTGAGGATGCCCTCAACTCGGTGAGCAATCTAAAGGAGATAACCTCCACCTCGAGTGACAACAGTTCAGTAATATTTCTTGAGTTTGAGTATGAAACAAATCTCGATGAAGCGACGAATGATATCCGAAGTTCGCTGAGCTTTATTGAGCAGTTTCTGCCTGAGGATGCGCAGGACCCGGTGATTCTTAAGTTTAACTCGAGTATGATGCCGATTGTCTTCTACGCAATCACTGCAAAGGAGAGTTACCCCGGCCTTGAGAAGATACTCGACGAAAGGATTGTCAATCCGCTCAACAGGATTGAAGGCATTGGATCGGTCAGCCTGGCGGGTGTGCCGGGCCGGCGGATTTATGTCGATATTGATCCGCGGCGGATGGAGGCCTATAATCTTTCGGTTGAGCAGATAGGCAACATTTTAAGAGCTGAGAACCTCAATACGCCATCGGGTTATCTCGAGATGGGCCAATTCGATTACCCGTTGAGGATACAGGGCGAATTTGCAGGCAGTGATGTAATAAAGAACATTGTTATAGGCAGTTATAACGGTAATAATATCTATCTGCGCGACGTTGCAGAGGTACGCGACACCATCAGGGAATCGCGTTATTATGAGCAGGTTAACGGAGAGAGAGGTATGCAACTCTTTATTCAGAAGCAGTCGGGTGCCAACTCGGTAAAGATTGCCGAAGAGGTTGAAGCCCAGCTGGCCGAACTTGGCAAAACACTGCCCCCCGATGTAAAGATTGAGAAGATATTCGATACGGCTGACTTTATAAAGGGTTCGATAAGCAACCTTACATCGACCCTTATGTTTGCAGGTATCTTCGTAATACTTGTTGTTCTCTTCTTCCTGGGAAGATGGAGGGCCACACTTATTATTATTCTTACCATACCCATTTCACTGATTGTGGCATTTATATACCTGTTCCTGGCCGATGCCTCAATAAATATCATTTCGCTGTCGTCGCTCTCAATTGCCATCGGTATGGTTGTTGATGACGCCATTGTAGTGCTGGAGAATATTACCCGTCACATTGAAAGGGGCAGCCGACCGCGTGAAGCAGCAATATACGCGACCAACGAGGTGTGGCTGGCAGTTATTGTAACTACACTTACCGTGGTAGCGGTATTCCTGCCACTAACCTTTGTAAGTGGTCTGACTGGAGTTCTGTTCCGCCAGCTTGGCTTGATTGTATCAATAACAACGGTAACGTCAACCATAGCTGCAATTACACTTACGCCCACGCTAAGTTCGCTGATGCTCAGGCTCAGGCCAAAAAAGACAAATCCCGGAAGGTTTAGTTACGACTCGACAATCAGGCGCGCCCTCGATGGTTTCGACCTGTTCTATGAGCGTACACTCAGGTGGGCTCTCAGGCATAAGACGTTTGTAACATTTTTTTCCATAGGCTTCTTCATCGCATCTATGTTGCTATTTTCCCGCATTGGCACTGAGTTTATTCCTGAAACTGACGAATCGAGGTTCTCAATGTCAATTGAGCTTCAGACCGGAACCCGCTCTGATCAGACATTGATCACTACCGGGAAGATCACGAAGATGCTCGAGGAGAGTATTCCGGAAATAGACCTTATAGCATCATCGACAGGTACGGACGATGCAGGCGGCTTCGAATCACTCTTTAATGCAGGAGGAACACATACCATCAGATACACTGTCAGCCTGTTGCCAGTACTGGAGCGAAACCGCACAGTGTGGGAAATCGCCGATGTTGTACGGGCAAAGCTGGCGGTATACCCTGAGATTGTAAACTATTCAGTCTCCACGTCCGATGACGGAGGTGGAATGTTTGGAGGGAGCGGCGTTGCCGTTGAGGTTTACGGGTATAATATTGAGGAGACAAATGAAGTTGCAGGGAAGCTTGCTGAAAAGATGAAGCTTATTGAAGGCGCCCGCGATGTTCAGATCAGTCGCGATAAATCGAAGCCTGAGCTCCAGATCCTGCTCGATCAGGAAAAGATGATGATACACGGACTGAATACCGCCACGGTATCGATGGCAGTGAAGAACAGGGTTGCAGGTATGACCGCAAGCCGGCTCCGTGAATTTGGCGATGAGTATGATATTGTTGTAAGGTTCAGTAAGAGGTACACCAATACGCTTACCGAGATCGAGAACATTGGTATAATGAACTCCCAGGGTAGTATGGTGCGACTGGCCGAAATTGCCGAAATCAAGGAGTTCTGGTCGCCCCCTAACATTGAGAGAAAGCGCCGGGAGAGGATCGTATCGGTTACAACAACACCATATAAACGACCCCTTAACGAGCTTAACATGGATATTCAGAAGGCAATCGATGAAATCGATGTTCCGCCAGGAGTACAGGTTCAGATTTCCGGAGCCATTGAGGAGCAGGCTGAGGCTTTCATGGACCTTGGGTTACTTATTATCCTGAGCCTTGTGCTTGTCTACCTTGTAATGGCATCGCAGTTCGAGTCACTGAAGATGCCTCTGATAATAATGGTTGCAATACCATTCTCCTTTTCCGGAGTGGCCATTGCACTGTTCATAACCGGAACGAGCCTCAGCCTGATTGCCGGTATCGGTGCCGTAATGCTTATAGGTATTGTGGTAAAGAACGCCATCGTTCTTGTCGACTACATAAACCTTATGCGCGAAAGGGGAATGGAACTTTATGAGGCAGTTGCCGTATCGGGGCGTTCCCGCCTCAGACCGGTGCTTATGACCTCACTTACGACCATGCTTGGCATGCTTCCGCTGGCCATGAGCAAGGGCGAAGGTTCGGAGATATGGAGTCCGATGGGTATAGCTGTTATCGGTGGTTTGTTGTTCTCTACCTTCGTTACGCTGGTTATCGTTCCGGTAATATATGTGATCTTTGCCCGCCGCGGCGAACGCGATAAGCTTAAGAGCCTGAGAAAGGAACTTCAGTTTCTTGATGAGTAATGAATGATGAAAGGTCCGGGCAGGGCGCCCGGACCTGATCATCAATCTGTTAAATGAGTAAATAAAAAAGCAGTATGAAAGCAGTAATGATAGTATATAATCAGGCCCTTACTGAGAAAGTAGACTATATGCTTACCAGCCTTGGAATAAGGGGATACAGCATGATTGAAAATGTGCAGGGCAGAGGTACAGTCAATGGGGTTCCACATCTCGGAACACATACCTGGCCGGAAATAAACTCGGCGATGTACGTAATGGTTGAGGACCACCAGGTTGACGGCCTTCTGGCAAAGGTCGAAAAGATTGATTCAATAAACAGTGAGGTGGGTATCAGAGCATTCATGTGGAATATCGAGCGGTCGGTATAGCCCAGGGCTCAGGGCAGTCCCGGAGGGACGGCAGTATGGTAAATGAAAGCCCCCCTTCCTTTCCGCGCGAAAGCGGGGGTACATTCAGAAGGAAGGCAGATTTCGCGCGGGAGTCTTTGATGAAAGGCCAGTTCGCAGAGTTTATTGAAAAAAATACTGCTTAGCAATAAAAAAAGTTGCTTTTTTAAAAATTCTGTTCTAACTTTGAACGACCGTTCAGTCAAAAGAAACAGCAGTTATGTCGCCCAGAACAGCAGAGAAATTCAGTGAGATGAGGCAGAGCGCCAGGAGCAGGATCATGGATGCTGCCATGGAGATTTTTGCTGAGGAGGGTTTTCACCCTGCATCAATAGGCCGCATAGCCCGCAAGGCCGGGGTTTCGAAGGGATTGATGTATAACTATTTCAAAAGTAAGGAGGAGCTTCTCAGAGCGATAATCTCTTCAGGAGTTGAAAGCCTTTCGTTGGGTTTCGATCCCGACCGCGACGGGGTACTGACAAAAAGCGAAATGGTTCATTTCATCAGGGGATCATTCAGTATGGTAAAAGAGCATCCCACGTACTGGAAACTCTACTTTCTGGTAGTTTATCAGTCGCCTGCGATACAGCTTTTTGAGGATGAACTCACCGGTATTCTTAAACGGTATTTGAGAATGCTGGAGCGTTACTTCGGCGATCTGAAATTAGAGAATCCATACGTCGAGGCAAGGCTTTTCATGTCGATGCTTGACGGTGTTTGTATTAACTTCCTTCACAGTCCGGAAGGATTTCCAATGGAAGAGATTGAGGAGAAGATGGTTAAAATGTATTCATAGAATAATTATGAGCAGGAATAATACGGAAAGAGTTAAAGCGATAACAGCCCTCCTTTTTATAGCGGTAGGCCTTGGTTCCGCCAGTGTTACAGCACAGGATGCGACCGAAATAATCAGGAAAGCCGATGAGAGGTGGAATGGTGAGAAGTCGAGCGAGAGCTATATGACGATGACCATCGTGCGGCCGACATGGGAGAGAACGATTGAGTTCAAAAACTGGACGATGGGGTCGGAGAATGCACTTACACTAATAATGGCGCCGGCGAAGGAGAAGGGACAGGCATTTCTGAAACGGGGAACCGAAATGTGGAACTGGATGCCCTCGATAAACCGCATGATCAAGCTGCCGCCGTCGATGATGGCCGACGGGTGGATGGGATCGGACTATACAAATGACGATATACTGAAGGAGTCGTCTGTTGTTAAGGATTTCACACACCGGCTGGCCGGAAATGAGACGGTTGAGGGCGTGGTGTGCTGGAAAATAGAACTGGTGCCTCACGAGGATGCAGCGGTGGTGTGGGGCAGGATAATCAAATGGATAAGCCATGATGAGTTCAATCAGATGAAGTCGGAATACTACGATGAGGAGGAGTACCTGGTGAAAACCGAGTTTTCGTACGATGTTAAGGTGATGGATGGCAGGAGGATACCTACTCGTTTGGAGATAGTGCCGGCCGACAGGAGTAACCAGAAAACCATTGTTACCGTGGGCAGCATGAAATTCAATGTGCCGATTGACGATGCGTTCTTTTCGCAACAGAATATGAGGAGGGTGAGGTAAGGGCATGGGGCTCAGGGTTCACGGTACCTGACACCTGATACCTGGCACCTGAAGCCCGTATGTTTTATATGAAAACAGGGAATGATTATGAGTTATCTACGAATGGCATGGCGGAATCTCTGGCGCAACAAGCGCCGGACACTGATAACGGTGGCGAGCATATTTTTCGGAGTGGTGATGGCCACTCTGATGGCCTCAATGCAGGACGGAACCTATGGCAACATGATTGACATAATGGTGAAGTTATCGTCGGGGTACCTTCAGGTGCAGAACCCCGATTACAGGGAGGACAGAAGTGTGAATAATGCATTTATGCCTGATAATGAACTGGAGGCCCGGATTGCTTCAACCGGAATGGTGACAACTGTTGCCCGCAGGTTTGAGAGTTTCGGGTTGCTGTCGTCGGGGCCCAACACCAGGGGCGGGGCAATAATAGGGTTCGAACCTGAAAAAGACAGGGAGACATCCAACCTTTCACACTGGATATCAGAGGGGAAGATGATTTCACCCGGGGATGACGGTGTACTCGTGGCCGCCAACACCGCGAAATACCTCGGTCTGGGACTGAACGATACTATCGTAGTGATCAGTCAGGGTTACAGGGGTGTTACCGCTGCCGGCCAGTATCCTATTAAGGGGATACTCACCTTCAGCACTCCTCAGATGAACAATCTTGGCGTATTCATGGATATTTCAGCTGCCGGTGAACTCTTTTCGGCTGAAGGGATGGTTACATCGCTGGTGCTTATGGTTGAGAGCTACGACGCCGTGGCTCCGGCACACAGGAAGGTAAGTGAGATTGCTGGTGACTCTCTTTCAGTACTTAGCTGGCAGCAACTCAATCCCGAAGTGCTTCAGTTTATTGAGAGTGACAAGGCCGGAGGTATAGTGATGCTTTTCATCCTCTACATTGTAATAGGATTCGGCATACTCGGTACCATAATAATGATGCTTGCCGAAAGGAGGAGGGAACTGGGGGTGATGGTGGCAGTCGGTATGAATAAGGTACGGCTGGGAACCGTACTCTTCATCGAGACCATGCTGATTGGCCTGACCGGCGTGATAGCAGGGTTCGTGGTAAGCATTCCGGTTATTATGTTGTTTGTAGGGAACCCAATTGAGCTATCGGGTGAAATAGGAGAGGTATACCTGCAGTATGGATTTGAACCTTATCTTTTCTTCGGAACGGCTCCGTGGATATTTGTTAACCAGGTGGTTACAGTGTTCCTTATAACACTGGTAATTGCTGTTTATCCGGTAATGAAGATCAGACGACTTGTTGTGGCCCGCTCGCTGCGCGGATGACAGGCTAACGGATCGGATTATGTTTAACGCACAAAAACAAATTATATGATACTATCGGTCTCCTGGAGAAATATTTGGCGCAGCCGGACAAGAAGCCTGGTTATAATGGCTGCAATAGCCATCGGAGTCTTTGCCGGGGTGTATACCATAGCCTTTATGCTGGGATGGGTGAACCAGAGAATTGACGCCGTGATAAGGACGGAAATGTCACATATACAGCTCCATCATAATAAGTACCTCGAAACGCAGGAGGTGCATGACTATATTCCCGGTGCGGTTGCCATGGCCGTTGAAATATCGGAAAAAACCGGAGTAAAGGCGGTATCGTCGCGCATACTTACCACCTGCATGATTGCCACGGCCGAAACCGGCTCGGGAGTGATGCTTACTGGTGTCGACCCGGAAAAAGAGCGAAAGGTGACTAATATCAATGAACTGATTGTCGATGGAACCTATTTTGCCGAAGACAAGGCCAACCAGATAATATTAGGAGAAAAACTTGCACAGAAACTGAAGGCCGGAGTCCGCTCGAGGGTTGTGGTAACACTTACCGAGATGGATGGAACCCTCACCGGAGGCGCTTTCAGGGTTGCAGGAATCTACAGGTCGGCAAACAGCGCATACGATGAAATGAAGGCTTTCGTGAGGGAACCTGACCTCCGTAGGCTAATAGGGCTCGAAGAGGGAGCTGCTCATGAAATTGCCGTTCTGATGAATGAGAACGGAACCGAAGGGGCTTTCGCTGACGGTCTTGCAACTTCGTATCCCGGAAAATCGGTGATGACCTGGACGCAACTTCTCCCTGAAATGGCCCTTATGAACGAGAGCATGAACCTGATGATGTACATATTTATAATTATTATACTGCTCGCCCTGGGCTTCGGCATTGTCAACACCATGCTGATGGTGATACTTGAACGGGTAAAGGAACTGGGAATGCTGATGGCAGTAGGTATGACCCGCCTGAGGGTATTCTCAATGATAGTGCTTGAGACCGTCCTGCTTTGCCTGACGGGAGGTATTGCAGGGATTGTCCTTGCACTGGTTCTCACTGCACTCACTGCACGCTCCGGCCTCGACCTCAGCTTCTGGTCGGAAGGACTCAACGCCCTCGGTTTCGATGCAGTCTTCTACCCCGAAATAGGGTTCAGCCAGGTGCTGGTGGTGGCATTCCTGGTGGCGCTTACCGGTGTCATCTCGGCTATTTACCCGGCCCGTAAGGCGATAAAACTGAAGCCAGCCGAAGCCCTAAGAATTGATATGTAACTGACAAAGAAATACTACGGAAAGATGAAAGTACTTAAACTAAAGAATCTCGTTAAAGTATATAACGATTCGGAGATACAGGTGAAAGCGGTTGACGGCGTTGACCTGGAGTTTGAAAAGGGTGAATTCGCAGCCATCGTCGGCCCTTCCGGAAGCGGAAAAACAACATTGCTTAACCTTATCGGTGGCCTCGATTCGGCTACCTCGGGGGAGATATTGATTGAAGGTACCGACATATCGTCGCTCTCTTCCTCGCGCCTTATCGACTTCCGGCTGAGGAACATCGGCTTTGTGTTCCAGGCATATAACCTTATACCTGTGCTTACGGCACGCGAGAATGTTGAGTTCATAATGGAACTCCAGGGGCGGCCCAGGGATGACAGACGCCGGAGGGCCCTCGAACTTCTCTCTGCAGTGGGCCTGGAGGAACGCGCCGACAGCCGTCCCTCGAAGATGTCGGGCGGACAGCAACAGAGGGTTGCAGTGGCCCGTGCACTGGCCTCGAAACCGAAGTTCGTGCTTGCCGATGAGCCAACCGCGAACCTTGACTCAACATCGACCGCAACGTTGCTCGACATAATGGAAAAGCTTAACAAAGAGGAGAACATCACCTTCATATTTTCGACGCACGACCAGAGGGTGGTGAACAAGGCACGCAGGGTAATTACCATTGAGGACGGGCATGTGGTTTCAGATATCAGAAAATAGCAGGAAGCAGCTTATGATACCAGCCCTCCGAAATATTGCAGCAGTTTTTGCAATATCGGTTTTCGTGGCAACCGGGTTGTCGGCCCAGGGCGAAAAGCCATCGGATATCAGCCTGAACGGATATGTCAAGTATATGAACACCGCAATTTTCGATGAGTTTGACACATTCTGGACCCTCGATAACCTTATTCATAACAGGCTGAACTTCAAGTGGCACATGGGTAGTTCGCTGACTCTTACCGCAGAGGCAAGGAACAGGGTTGTTTATGGCGACTATGTGAGGCTTATGCCCGGATATGCCGAAATGGTAAGCAGGGACAACGGGTTCCTCCATTTTCTTACCGGAAATATCATTGAGAGCCGGTCGATGATACTGGCATCCTCGGTTGACAGGCTGAATTTTGAGTATCAGAGGGGGTCGTTCTCAGCTACCATAGGCCGGCAGCGAATTAACTGGGGACAGTCATTTGCATGGAATCCGAATGACATTTTCAACGCCTATTCGTTCTTCGACTTCGATTATGAGGAGAGGCCGGGAAGTGATGCCATCAGGCTTCAGTACTTCCCAGGCTATACATCAGTTGTCGATGCCGCCATTAAAATGGATAAGGATAACAACATTACCGCGGCACTGCTTTACCGGTTCAATAAATGGAGTTATGATATACAGGTAATGGGAGGTGTAATAGACAGCTCCGACTTTGTTATAGGTGGCGGCTGGAGCGGCAGCCTGGGTAAATTTGGGTTTACCGGCGAGGCCAGTTACTTCCATCCGCAGGAGAATTTCTCCGACACAACGGGGGTGATGCTTGCCACGGCAGGATTGAATTATGTTTTCAGCAACTCCCTTTCAGTAAGTGCAGAAGTTATCTACAATGGGTACTTCAGCCGAGCCGGAATAGGCAGTTTTACAGATCTGTACTTCATGCCGATGACGGCTAAATCGATTTCCTTCAGTAAGTTCTCGTGGTTCGGACAGTTGTCATATCCTATACATCCGTTGCTAACAGGCACACTTGCGGCCATGTACTTCCCATCGCTGGGAAACGGTTATTTCATAATGCCGTCGCTGGCATGGTCAGTAGCCCCTGACGCCGGGGTTTCGCTCCTGGGCCAACGCTTCAGGGGCTCCTTCAGCGGCGGTGACCCGGAGAAGCTGAATCTGCTTTTCCTGCGGTTCAGGTATGATTTTTAGGGTTTAGGGTTTCGGGTTTAGGGTTTCGGGTTTCGGGTTTCTGTGATCTAATATACTAA
>Ga0209835_1001012_pt1 | contig 16460 bp, 7 predicted proteins | sample LakKivwa52mmetaG_FD_184138 | JGI IMG/M metagenome (GOLD analysis project Ga0209835, IMG submission 184138) | Anoxic lake water microbial communities from Lake Kivu, Rwanda to study Microbial Dark Matter (Phase II) - Lake Kivu water 52m metaG... | ecosystem: Environmental > Aquatic > Freshwater >...
GCATTCGATCTCAAGAATTAAAACCGCTCCCTGGGTTAATGCTCCCGGCCAGTGGGAAGAGGGCGCTCTGCGCTGGTGCTTCTACGATTGCAACGTGCTGGGCGATGCAGCATTAAGGGTTTGGACGGATGAGCCTCTGAATCTCACAGCCAGCTATCAGAATGCACTTCCGATTGGCGTTCCTTTTATCCAGATCACGCTTGCAGGTAACGGACCGGTTGAAGGGCTTTACTGCACTTTGGTAAAAGACGGTGTGTCTTATGGAACAGCGCTGACCAACGCAGCCGGTATGGCACAGATCACCTTTGATCCACCAATCACCGAACTTGGCGCAGCTACTATTTATGTCTCGGGATACAACTGCCTGCTCACCAGTTATCCACTGATGGTAATTCCCAACGAGGGCGCTTACGTAGTTTACGAATCTTCGCAGGTTAACGATACCCAGGGCAATGGCAATGGTTTACCCGATTACACCGAATCCATCCTGCTCACCACAACACTTAAGAATGTGGGTACGGCACAGGCCAACAGCGTAAATGCAACCCTTTCCACAGCTAGTCCTTATGTTACTGTAACCGGCGCCACTGCCAGTTTCGGGAATATTCCAGGCCAGACAGCCATTACCGTTGAAAATGCCTTTGCTTTCAATATTGCCGGCAACATTCCCGATCAGCAGGCTATTTTGTTCACCATTGATGCTGCTGGTCAGGACAGCTGGTCGTCAGGATTTTCGCTGGTGGTAAATGCTCCGAAGCTGGAAAAGGGAAATGTTGTTATCAATGACGCATCCACGGGCAACAACAACGGTATGCTTGATCCGGGCGAAACAGCCAATATGGTAGTTTCGGTGCTGAATTCAGGCCATGCTGATGCCTATAATGCAACGGCAACATTGGTATCTGCTGATCAATACATTACCATAAACACTACCACGCCTCAGAATCTGGGAAATATGACTCCGGATCAGTCTGTTCCGGCAACTTTCAGTGTTTCAGCCTCAGCCAACACTCCGGCAGGTTACACCGCACAGATAACTTTGAACCTCGCTGCATTGCACGGAGTTGCTGCCACACAAACCATCAATCTGAATTTTACCGATTACTGCTACCCCACCGCCAATTGTTCTTTTGGTGATGGACTGACCGGATTTGCCCTGGCTTCCATCAGCAACATGAACAGCGGATGCAGTTCCAATGGATACGGAGACTTCACCAGTATGACTACACAACTCGAACCAGGCCAGAGCTTTAACGTATCGCTGAAGACGGGTTATGATGACCAGCAGGTTTGCCTTTGGATTGATTTCAACAGCAACAAGGAGTTTGAAGCATCGGAGATGTTGCTCACAGATTTCGCTTTGCCCAATGCCAACCAGACTTACACGGCATCCATAACCATCCCGCAATCCATCAACGGTGGAGTGAAAAGGCTTCGCGTGCGAGCCAACTGGCAGAACAGCGCGCAAGACCCGTGTGCAAATTTCAGCTATGGTGAGACGGAGGATTACACCGTTATTTTCCCTGCCGGCACCCTGAGTATTAATGCATGGAGCAGTCCTTCGGAAATCTGTCTCTACGAATCGGCTCAGCTGATGGTAACAGCCACCGGAGGATCAGGCAATTACACCTACCTTTGGTCGCCTGCAGCCGGATTGAGCAACCCAACCATATACAATCCGGTGGCTTCTCCGCTGGAAACCACCACCTACACCGTTCAGGTAAATGATGGATCATCTACCCTCAGCAACGAGGTTGTGGTAACAGTGCATCCTCTCCCACCCACACCCACCATATCGCTAAGTGGCAACACACTTACCTCAAGCTCAGCAACCGGCAACCAGTGGTATTGCAGCCAGGGCGCTATCCAGGGCGCTACAGGACAAACTTACACCTGCCAGTGGGAGGATGTTTATTTCGTGAAAGTAACAGGGGAACACGGCTGCGTTTCGATGCAATCCAACAGTATCCATGTGGTGGTTACCTCTGTGGATGACCCGGATGGCTCAGCAGATTTCAACATCTATCCCAATCCCTTCAGCGATGAGGTATTTATCAAAGTCGGCGATTTCGATGGAAGCACTTTCACCATTTCCGTATTCAATGCCCTTGGCCAGGAAGTTTTATCCATAAATGATAACAGCCTTGCTGATGATGAATCCATCAGGATTTCCACAGCATCGCTCAAGCCGGGGCTTTACTACTTTAAGCTCTCCACCGATCAAAAGGTAGTCATCAGAAAGATGATACATGCCGAGTAAAGATTTCTCAAAAGACATTTCCGGAAAGCTCCGGGGGTGTCTTTTGAGTTTTTATAGATTTGTAAATATTTATTTCTCATCAAATTACCAAACCAACACTACTATGAAGAAATTTACTTTTTTGCTTCTGATTGGCTTATTATCGCTGATTGGCTATAGTCAGAAAAGCTGGGTGCCTTTTACCAGCCAGCAACCGTTGCAAAGCGAAATCAACATCATGAACTCTGACGGATCGGGGCTTTTGCTCGAAGTTAACATCCCTGGAATGTTCAGCGAGGTGATGACCCATGAAAATCTCACTTTCCAGCGCATAACCCTTGACGATGACCGCACCACAAAGGAGGTGGGGCGGCCGGAGCTTCCCATGCTCCACCAACTGATCGGTATTCCCGGTAATCAGAAGATGAAGGTAACCGTGGTGGAGATGGAAACCATGAAACTCACCGGCTATTTCATTTATCCTTTCCAGACCCCCACCACCGATAATCCGGGCGGGCATGACAAGCCTTTTGTGATGGATGATGCATTTTATCAAAAAAATGCAGCTTATCCCGCCGAAAATATAATCGCCGGTCAGCCGGGCATCTGGCGCGATATAAAAGTGGCCGGAATTCAGGTTACGCCGTTTACCTACAATCCGGTAACCAGAGAGCTTCAGGTGGTTACCCGCGCTGTGGTTAAGGTGGAATTTTATGGAACTGATGTAGCATTGAATTTCAACCCAAAAAAGGAGATAAATCCTAGGTTTTACAATATGTACAGCGCTTCCATTCCCAATTTTGAGGATTTGGGATACACCCTTAGCCTGACTGATAATTCCGACATAAAGTACCTTATCATTACCAACACCGAGGCTGTCTCCACCATTCAGCCTTTGATTGACTGGAAAAACCAGATGGGGCATAAAGTGGAGCTAAAGATCATACAGTCCGGATTTAATACGCCGCAGCATTTCAAAACCTACATCACCGAACTGTATAATAACCAGGGTCTTGAATATGTGCTGATGGTGGGAGATGCATATCCCAACGGCGGAACTGCCGGCGGGCCGAATATTGTTCCGATGTTTTACTGGGCGCCGGGTGGCGAAGACCCTTCCTACTCCGACAGTTGGTACACCTGCATGAACGGGCCTGACGATCACTACGCCGACCTCGCCATCGGGCGTTTTGTTTACAATGCCGGCCAATTGAATCAACTTCAGGTTCAGATTCAGAAAACGATGAATCATTACCTGAATCCGGACGTTTCGGACAATTGGGCCGAAAATACGATCCTCATTGCCCACAAGGAAGAATATCCAAACAAATACACACTCTGCTCCGAGCAGATCCGAACCTTCAATTACGCCTTGCAAACTCCGATCTTCCAAAAAGCTTACGGCGGCGAGAATTACTCCAACGCCCAGGTAGTGAATTATGTAAACACCACCGGTTGTGGAATTTTCAATTACCGCGGCCATGGCAGTACCACCGAATTGTGGCAATGGACAACGGTGAACCCGATGAGTTTCACCGCCACACAGGTTTCTCAGTTGACCAATCCCAGCAGACTGTTCGTCTTTTTTGATGTATGCTGCGACAACATGGATATCGTTGCCTACGCCGGAGAGTGTCTTTGTGAATCCTTTATGAAGCACACCGGTGGATCGGTTGCTGTTAACGGCGCTATCATACCTTCGTACACCATTCCCAATCATGATTATGACAAGGAGATGTACAAGGCTGTGTATCATAATGGTATCACGAATATCGGCTATGTTACAAATTTTGCCAACGTAACAGTTTTAAATGTACACGGGACTATTGGCCGGTCGAATGTGAGGACTTATCTTTGGTTGGGTGATTCATCGCTCGAACCCTGGACAAAGCAGCCCACAACTATGACGGTTTCACATGCCGGTCAGCTTTTCCTTGGGCTTTCAGAATTTCCGGTTAATGTGCTGACAAATGGAAACGCAGTGGAACATGCAATGGTTTGCGTTTCCAATGAAGATGGAAGCGTTTACGCCGTGGCTTACACCGATGCAGCCGGCTATGCCAATGTTTTGTTTGACGGGCCTGTAGAAATTCCCGGCGAAGCAAAAGTTACCGTTACAAAGTTCAATCGTTTGCCCTACCAGACAGTGATTCCGGTTATTCCACAGGCAGGTCCTTATGTGGTAAAAGATACATGGGTAATCAACGATAATGCCGGCGGCAACGGCAATGGCCTGATGGATTATGCCGAATCCATTTTACTGTCGCTTGGCGTAAAGAATGTGGGAACACAAACCGCTCAGAATGTGGTGGTTACTTTATCTACAACCAATCCTTACGTTACCATAACCACCTCAACTGCTGTTTATGGCAGCATCACCCCAAATGCCACGGTCGCAGTTATTGACGGTTTCGCTTTTAATGTGGCCGAAAATATCCCGGATAACCAGGCTGTATTGTTTACGGTTACTGCTACTGACGGAACCAATTCCTGGAACAGCAACATAGTAATTACAGGGCATGCGCCGGTTCTTGCTTACGACAGCTTCGCGGTACTTGATCCTTCAGGAAACAACAACGGAAAGTTAGATCCGGGCGAAGATGCCACGATCGTCGTAACCCTGAAAAACACAGGTTCTTCAGGCGCTGTCAATGTTTCAGGATTGTTGACCACCAGCGACACTTACCTTCAGATCACCCAAACCGGACCGGTTGTTATCGGTGATCTCAGCCCAAACGGCACTGCCAATGCCTCATTTGCTGTCTATGCCTCCAATAGTACGCCGGCCGGCCATTCTGCAGCATTAACACTGGGTATGAATGCCAATCATAACATCTCCGGATCGGGAAATTTCAATGTGATAATAGGGCAAATCCCGGTAGTGATTATCTGCCTTGATCCCAACCACAGCTCGGGGCCGGCAATGCAGACTGCAATGAATACCATCGGCGTAACTTCTGAGTATGCCACCGCCATTCCTGCTAATCTCAGCCTTTACTCATCCGCTTTTGTCTGTCTGGGAATTTACAGCAGCAATGTTGTACTAAACTCCACGCAGGGACAGCAACTTGCCGACTTTCTGAACGCCGGCGGGTCGTTGTATATGGAAGGCGGCGATACGTGGTATTACGATCCACAAACCCCCGTGCACACGATGTTTAAGATCAATCCAACCGCCGATGGCAACAGCGATCTTTCTACTTTAAATGGTCAGGCTGGAACCTTCACCGAAGGAATGTCATTTGTTTACAGCGGCGAAAATGCCTGGATTGACCGGATTGAACCCGTGTCGCCGGCAGTAAAGATTTTCCAGAACCAATCTCCTGCCTATGGGACTGCGGTTGCATACGATGGTGGAACTTATAAGACTATCGGCGCTTCCTGTGAATTTGGAGGGTTTGCTGATGGCGCTTCCACCAAAGTAGCGCTGATGGAGAAATACCTGAATTTTTTCGGGGTGCTGTCTGCCGGAGTTACTGCAAGTTTCCAGGCCGATCAGACTGAAATTTGTGCCAATGGCCAGATTCAATTCACCGATAATTCGGTCGGCGAAGTGCTCGAATGGCAATGGGAGTTCCAGGGAGGTACGCCCACAAGTTCCAACGAACAGAATCCTGTGGTATCCTATTACTTCCCGGGAAATTACAATGTATCCCTCACGGTTACAGGACCCAACGGAAGCCACACCATGACCAAAAACAATTATATCCAAGTGCTGACAACTCCGGGAAGTGCTGCAGTGCCCGCCGGAACCACAGCGCTTTGTCAGAATGCTGCCAACACCACTTACACAACCACCGGCGCAAGTTATGCTACCACTTATAGCTGGTCGCTTTTACCAATGGAAGCAGGTACCATTTCAGGCAGCGGAACTTCCGCTATTGTTGACTGGGCTGATAATTTCTTTGGCAGCGCTCAGATTTCGGTTTTCGGGTCAAATATCTGCGGACAGGGCGCGGGTTCTCAACCGCTGAGCATCGAAGTAGCGCCACTTCCGCTGGCGGCCGGCCAGATCTCGGGCAGCCATGAAGTTTGTCAGGGATTTACTGATATTTACATGGTTGAGGCTATCGGACAATGCAATTCCTACAACTGGATGCTGACTCCGGCAGCGGCCGGAACCCTGCAGATTAACGCCAATGAAGTTACAATCACCTGGAACAGCAGCTATACCGGAAACGCTGTTTTAAAGGTTTGCGGAGTAAATGCCTGCGGCGAGGGACCTGTATCAGCCAATTTTGATATCCTGGTCGAGAATTGCACCGGTATCAATAGTTTCAGCAATGAAAATGCGATTTCCGTTTTCCCGAATCCCAACACCGGAAAGTTTGTAATTGAACTCGATCTTCGCGATCAGGTGGTGATTACCCTTGTAAATGCGCTTGGAGAAGCGGTTTACAGCTCTGGTCAGATTAAGGTAAACGGCAGAACCTCTCAATCCATCGAAATCAATCTCCCGGATGGAGTTTATTTCCTGAAAGTTGAGGGCGCCAATACGCAATATGTCGAAAAAGTGATGATAACCAGGTAGATAGTTCAATTTGCCAACAAAATCCGAGTAACCCTAGGGTTGCTTAATTCTGTAAATATTTATTTATCACCACATTAGGCACATTAGGACACAATAGAAGAAATGAAACATTGATTTCAAAATTTGCAAGATGACAAAACACCATCTGACTGAATTAATCCGGGCAATCATCGGCGCTGCTATTGATGTTCAAAGAACGTTTTGCCCGGGTTTGCCTGAAAGTACCTGATGTGACCTTCTGTGCCTATTTTGGTGAAATTTAAAGTATGATGAAATTTTAATTCAAACAGGCTGACGAAATTCGGATTCGCCAGCCTGTTTTTTCCAGTATTTTTGCCGGAGAGTGATTTTACAAAAAACTAATTACAGTAACGATGAAACAAGTTTACATTAGGAAACTTAGGAGTTTTCTGCTTTGGGTCGCTTGCACCCTTTTAGGTCTGATTCCATTGAATGAGGCATTTTCGCAAAAAATGATGATTGATTTTGGCAAAGGAAAAACAGCTGTCAACATTAACTACGATAGCATAGAGCGGCTTAATCTGACTTTCAGCTTCGAAGGAATTACTTCTTTCGGAGTATCAACCGAAAAAGAATCGTTCGACGAGATCGGTATCCCCGGAACTTACTCCATCGGGGGATTAGGAGCGCCAAAACTTCCTGCTTCCAAAAAACTTATCGAAATTCCACATGGTGCAGCGGTTTCGGTAGTTGTAAAGAGTTTTACCACTACTGAATACAAACTGGCAGATTTCAACATCAACCAGCGGGTAATGCCTGTTCAGCCATCAATCAGGAAAGATCAGCAACCAGAGGATGTCGCTTTCGAATTTGATGAGAGGATTTATCAGACCGATGCCTTTGTCCGCCATGAGCCTGTTGTGGTTGAAGAGCTTGGGGTGATGCGCGGTACAAGAGTAGCCAGGCTTACGGTTTCTCCGGTTAGCTACAATCCTGTAAAAGGCATCATCAGCGTTATGAATGATATCGAGGTAGAGATTTCCTTCCTGAATGTTGACTATGCGTTGAACGAAAACATCAAGGCTACCACCTGGTCACCCTATTTTGAAGTGATTCAAAATGCGCTGCTCAACCGCATTACACTTGGTTACCCGGCGCATCCCGATCTAACCAAATACCCTGTGAAATACCTGATCGTTTCGCCAAGAATGTTTGAAAACGATCTTCAGCCATTTATCCAATGGAAAACCAAAAAAGGATTCAAGGTCATCACCGGCTACACCGATCAGATCGGTACCACTTATGCAGCTATCAGAAGCTGGGTTCAGGGGCAATACAACGCTGGAACGCCCACCGACCCGGCGCCAACATTTTTGCTGATTGTGGGTGATACGCCTCAAATTCCGGCTACAACCGGCTCCTCCTCCGGCAAAATGACCGATCTTTATTACGGAAGTGTAGATGGAGATTATTTTCCCGAAATGTATTACGGCAGATTTTCGGCTACCAACTCGGCGCAATTGGTGTCGCAGATTGCCAAAACGATGTATTACGAAAAGTATGAAATTGCCGATCCTTCCTACCTCAACAAAGTTACGCTCATCGCCGGCGCCGACGCCACCTGGAACCCAAGAGTTGGACAGCCAACGGTGCACTACGGAACCAACAACTATTTCAATACGGCTCATGGCTATAATGCCATCAACGTTTATCTGAACTCATATTCGGGCTGCTACGATCCTGCAAGGATTGCCGTAGGCCTGATCAATTATACCGCCCACTGCAGCGAAACTTCGTGGGGTGATCCGAGTTTATCCCAAAGCGCCGTAAATGCTTTTACAAACAACGGCAAATACCCGGTAGCCATCGGAAATTGCTGCCTTGCTGCAGATTTCGGCTACACCGAATGCATCGGCGAAACCTGGCAACGGGCATTGAACAAAGGCTCGGTGGCCTATATCGGTTCCTCCCCAAGCAGCTATTGGTTCGAAGATTTTTACTGGTCGGTGGGCGCCTTTCCGATCCAGGGAAACAACAACGGTTATGTCCCAACTTATGCCGAAACCACCTGGGGTGCTTATGATGCGATGTTTGTGAGTGATTACATAACAACCGGGTCAACGGTGTTTGTTGGCAATCTTGCAGTTACTGAGGTTGATATTCAGGGTTATCCTTCCCATTCAAGCCCGCTTTACTACTGGCAGGCTTACAACGTTTTGGGAGACCCGTCACTCGTTCCTTATCACACCCAACCCGATCCAAACACCGTTTCCCATATGCCGATTTTCCCCATCGGGCTCACAACCTATGAGGTCAGCGCTTTGCCCGGATCGTATGTATCAATTTCAAAAAATAATGTTCTGCATGGAACAGCGCTGGTGGGAGCATCCGGAGTGGTTCAGGTTACGGTGAATCCGGTTTTGACCGCCGGGATGGTAGATATTGTAGTGACCAAACCGCAGCATATCCCCTACATGGTGCAGGTTCCGGCCACCGCACTGCAAGGACCTTACGTGGTTCTCGACAGTTTTACCATCAGCGACCAGGCCGGCAACAACAACGGCAAAGCAGATTACGGCGAAGAAATCACCCTCAACATTACCCTGAAAAATATTGGCGCCGGTGCTTCAGCCAACGTTACAGCAAACCTTACCGGGACAAGTGAATACGTAAAGATCAAAGGGCAGCCATCACAGATTTTCGGAGCCATACCCAGTGGAGCTGTTGCCAATGTTGCCGATGCTTTCAGCCTCACAGTGAAGCCCTATGTCCCCGACCAGCACCTGGCTTCGTTTCAGCTTCAGATCACCGATGGAAACGGTAACTGGAGCTCGTCGCTGCAGATCGTCCTGAATGCACCCCAGTTTACTATCGGCGAGGTTACCATAAACGATCAGATTGGTGGGAACGGAAACGGACGACTTGATCCGGGCGAAAAAGTCAACGCAACCGTTACCTTCACCAACAACGGGGGCGCCACTGCTATTGACGTGAATGGTTTACTGGCTACCAATTCATCATTTCTGAATATCGGAAGCCCAAATTTTCAACCCGGAAGCATTGCCCCCGGAGAGCAAAAGAGCAGGTCATTCATGATCAATGTTGCACCAAACGCTCCCACTGCCGTCTTTGCGGATTTGCACCTTATGCTTACGGCTGGCGCCTATTCAGGGTTGAAGTCGTTTCAACTGCCGGTTGGCGCCGCTGTCAACGTCGAAAAGTTCGAAACCGGAAATTTTTCGCTGTTTCCATGGCAATTTTCGGGCAATGCCAACTGGACGATCACCAACGCATCTCCGTACGAAGGAACCTACTGCGCCCGCTCAGGCGTGATCACCCACAATCAGACGTCTGCCATGCAGGTTACGGTAAACAGTCCGCTGGCCGGAGAAATCAGCTTCTGGCATAAAGTCTCTTCCGAGCCCGGTTATGATTACCTGAGGTTTTACATTGACGGGGTAGAAAAGAACTCGTGGTCGGGTACAACGGCCTGGCAGCAGGCGGTATATCCGGTTAGCGCCGGCCAGCACACCTTCAAATGGGCTTATACCAAAGATGTATCAGTAAACACCGGCAGCGATTGTGCCTGGGTGGATATGATTACCTTCCCGCAATCTGTTTCTCCCGGATCGCTGGCTGTGAACATCATGGCCAATCAAACCCAGATCAACCCGGGAGAGTTTGTTCAGTTTTACGATATCTCCACCGGGTTCCCGCTCAATTTCAACTGGGCTTTCCCAGGGGGAATACCAGCCACTTCTACCCAGAAAAATCCAATGGTAACCTATCCGGAGCCAGGGATTTATAATGTCTCACTTACAATCAGCCACAGCACCGGACAGGCTTCACGAACCTTTGAGAATTTTGTCAATGTATTGCAACCGGCAACCCACCAAATTATTTCGATTCCTGCCGGCTGGAGTGGGCTTTCCTCCTGCCTTATCCCGCAAAACAGCAACCTCGAAGAGATTCTCGGGCCAATACTCGGCGATGTCATCATTCTTCAGGACATGGACGGTGTGTTTTATCCTGAAATGGGTATCAATACTATCGGACAGTGGGATTTTCAGCAGGGATACAAGATAAAAACCACCAGCGTGGTTCAACTGGATATTCCGGGCTGGCATCACCAGCAACCCACCCTCGGGCTTCAGGCGGGCTGGAATCTGATCCCGGTAATGACTGCCTGTCCTCAAAATCCCAACCTGCTTTTCAGCAACCTGCCACAAGCCGGTTTGCTGGTAAAAGAAGTTGCCGGAACCGGCATATACTGGCCTGAAATGGGAATCAACACCCTCGGTCAACTGGCGCCCGGAAAATCTTATTTTGTGAGGATAACCAATTCAGCAACAATAACTTTTATCAATTGCGAATAATACAATAAGGTCAGAATCCATCAATATTCGCCATGGCACAATTACCCATGATAATATTATGGTATTCTATTCTTTACTTATTGATAATCAATTGGTTTACTGATAACTTGTGAGTTGGGAAGCCGGAGATTCTGCTTTTCTTATAAATGGAAATAGCCCGAAATCCTGCTTCTTTCATTTGACGAAAAATTGTTAAAGTGTTGATACTTTGTCATTTTCAGGAAAAATTGCAATACTTTTGGCCTGAATTTAAATCATAAGCAAATGGACAGGAAACACGACAAATTAATGACCGATCTTGGGCGACTGCTCGATACGCAGGATTTCAAATCAGTGGAAGAAATCAACCAGTTTATGAGCAAGTTTATGAACGAGCCGATACCCTCATTTCCACCCGAAGCGCTGACTGATGCTGAAAAGGCTCAGGATTTGGTATTCAGCGCTCATGAGGAAAACAACCCAATGAAAGCAGTCCAATTGATTATGGAGGCTCTGGAACTTGATCCCGATTGCATCGAAGCGTATGAATTCATGGGGGGTCAATCCGATTTTCCTCCCTTTGCCACTGCCTTCTACGAAAAGGGAGTTTCGATCGGCAGGATAAAATTTGGCGGGAATTTCATGAAAGAGAACAAAGGGCGGTTCTGGCTGATGCACGAAACAAGGCCGTTCATGCGCTGCCTTTTCCAGTATTCCGAATGTCAATATCTAATGGGCAAGCTTAACGAATGTATTGCCATACAGGAAGAGATGATCAAACTCAACCCTAACGATAATCAGGGTGTTCGTGACTTTCTGATGCTGCGGTTGATTGAAGCAAACCAGCGCGAAAAGTTTTTGAAATACGACAAGAAGTACAATGATACCTTCCTCGCTTCTCCGCAATACAATCGTGCCCTTTTCTGGTTTATGACAGATGGAGAAACAGACTTCGCAAACAATTTGCTAAAAGATGCGCTGAAAGCCAACAAATTTGTTCGTGCAAAACTTCTATCGAAACGGCGTTCGACAGCCGTTCCTGATACTTACTCCCCCGGTCAGAAGAGTGAAGCTGAATATTATGCTTTCTTTGCCAGATCCGTTTGGGAAGATATCGAAGGCGCACTGGATTGGTTGAAAAAACACACCGGGAAGAAATAGCTAACGCCCGTTGACTTGCCTGAAAATATTAGCCACGGTCAGCTTAGGCGCCATCCTTCTTCATGGCATAGTCACCCCGTGAATTCTATCCAATGACCACCAAACTTCAATCTTCCGTGGCTCTTTGCAGGCGATTCACGGAGTGAATCCTTTTTCTTATTGCAACCTTTTATTTTTCCAACAATCCCCAAAGCAATCTTTGCTACATTTGCACGAATGTTTTTGGCAGGCTGGTGCAGGCAATTCACGGGGTGAATGTTTTTCATTCAATATTCCTTGTTCAATATTCGATATTCAATATTCTCCATTGGAGTCCTTCGGACAATATTCCAATTTACCCCGTGAATCCTGCCAAACACCCACCAAACCTGAAACTGCAGTGGCTTTTGCATGCAATTCACGGGGTGACTTTCACTGAATCTGGCTGGAGTCACCCAGTGAATTCTATCAAAGTACCACCAAACTATAATCTTACATGGCTCTTTGCAGGCGATTCACGGGGTGACTATTTCACTTGCAACAATGTTCTTCCCCACTTTCAGCTTAGGCGCCAGCCTGCTTTTCTGATCATCAGACAAAGCCTGACAGGATTGACCGAACGAGGCACGGTCCCCAAGTTTAGGTGTACATTACATAAAATTCAATTTTTCGCTGCTCAGTGAAAATTATATTTGTACTTTTGATCGTTAAAATGAAAAATCAAACTATTTCTTTGATTCACAAACTGTGGAATTTCAAAAGTGGAATTGCTCGTGCTCTGGTCATATTACTGACCATTTTTGCGAGTATTTCCCAACTTTTCGCACAATCAAGTGTGGACAGTTTATTGAAATTATTCAATTCCAAAGATCTTACGGAAAAAGAAAAAGCACTGATTTGTGCCAAACTTGGCGAAGAATATTTGGCATTCAAAGTAGATTCGGCACTGTATTTTGCCTGGAATGGTCTTGAAGTTTCGTTACGTAATGATTATATCAATGGCCAGTTTCAAAATTACCTCGCATTGGGTAATATCAAACGAAAAATTGATGATCTCGGTGAAGCCAAAAAATTCTTGTTAAGTGCCAAAGACCTGATTGATGAAACTATTGAAACAAGGGATATCATACGCCTTTATCTGGGAATAGGAAACTTGTACGCCACGCAATCCAACCTATTCCGCGCTCAGGATGCTTTTTTTACAGGATTACAAATAGCTGAAGAACATAACGACAGCCTTTACCTTCCCAGGTTTTATAATAACATTGCCATCATTTATGCCAGGCTCGAAGATCATAAGAAAAGCCTTGAGTATTATTCAAAAGCGCGAGAATTATTTGAGCATTTGAAAGACCCTTACTTCATTGGAAATACATTAAATAATATCGGAACCATTTACATTGAGTTGAAGAAAAATGACAGTGCTTATTTTAACCTGAATAAAGCCCTCAATATTGGGAAACAGATTTCGAATTATTATGGGCTCACTAATACCTATTCAAATCTGGGTAGATTGGCATTATCAGAAGGCAGGACTGAGGCCGCACTTGAATTATTTGAAAAATCAGAAAGTGCAGCAGATAGTTTGGTTGATGATTTTTGGGGATCCCGCTCCTATATTTTTGCAACGGTTTACAGGCATAAGGGAAATGCCTATTTCCAACTTAACGATTTTATAAAGGCTCTTTATTTTTATCATCAGGCATTTTACAGCGCATCAGTTTCATCAAATCTGGAAATCATGACTGAGGTGTCACAAAAACTGGCCGATCTTTTTCATCAGCAGGGAAATAAAGATAGCGCCTATTTTTATTATAAAAACTTCGCTGCGCTTAATGATAGCCTCTTAAGGATAAAAAGTAACCAAAAAATCACCGAGTTAACGCTCCAATACGAATTTGACAAGGAGCGGAAACAGCAAAAGCTCGAAAGTGAACTTATCGAAGCAAAACATTACCGTAAAGAACTCACTTATTCGCTGATCATCATCAGTGTCGGCGCAATCCTTTTAATTATCGTATTCCTTCTAATTTTACAGCGTAACCAGATACGCAGGAAAAACCTTGAGCAAAAAATGATATTGCTTGAAAAAGAAAAACTGTCAAAAGAACTGGATTTTAAAAATAAAGAGCTTACTACCAATGTGATGTATTTGCTCAAAAAGAATGAATTCATTTCGGCAATATCCGATAAACTGAAAAACACAAATCAGGGGCAAAAAGAGGATAATAATGCGGTAATAAATAATGTTATTTCGGAACTCGATAAAAGCATTACCCAGGATACCTGGACAGAGTTTGAGGTTCGTTTTCAGGAGGTACATGTTGACTTTTATAACAGCCTCAGCAGGCAATTTCCCGACCTTACCCCCAATGAACTCCGGCTTTGTGCTTTTCTGCGCCTGAACATGACATCAAAAGAAATTGCTGACATTACATACCAGTCAGCCGAAAGCCTTAAAACAGCACGCTATCGTTTGCGAAAAAAACTTGGTTTAGACCGCGATGAAAACCTGATCGCTTACCTTACAAAATTATAACCTTCTAAGTCCTGATTAACAGGGACTAACCAATCATGTACACTTTTTGTTACCCTCAAAAACCGGAGTGATGCCTTAATGTTACCTCAAAAATTAGCTGTGTGATCATTTGATGCTTTCCTTTGTGATGAAATTAATTCTTTCATTTCACATCGGAATAACAAAGCAGTATTTTTATGGAACCTAACGAAAATAAAATCGAAACCGGATCGAACACAAAAATAGATGAGATCATCGAACGATCGAACATTCAGAGCCGGATACTCAAAAAGGTCCTGACAGAATTAAACAACAGGTCGAAGTTGCTCGAATCTGAAGAAACGAAACCTTCCAAAAAGAGTGAAAAATGAGATCGAAAATTTATTTTACACCATAAACAAATTTCTAAACAATTAAAAATTAATGCTATGCAAACAAATTTATTTAAGCTAAGCTTATTTGCTTTTTGCTTTTCCATTTTCATCAGCTCAATGGCACAACAAAGAGTAAACTTAAAACACGATGAGAACCAGACGACCACTGTTATGAAAAATAACGCTCCAAAGGGATGGCATAAATCAATCGATGAGGTAGTGTTTTACGAAGATTTCTCTGTGGGATTAGATGCCTGGACGGTACTGGGAGAAGGCTCAGAAAACTGGGGAATCGTGGAAACCAACAAGGCAGGTGGGGCTATACCTGAAGTGTCAATGTATTGGAGCCCTGCTTTTATGGGAACTTCCAGATTGGTTTCCCCTGCTATTAATACCAGTGGATATACCCAACTGAGTTTATCATTTTTACATTTTATTGATAATTATGTACAGGGTGGCGGTTTTTGGGTAAGCGTGGAGACAACAAGTGATGGCGGTACAACCTGGAACCAGGTTTGGGAACTAAACATACTAACCACCGAAGACTATAGTGCATTTGAGGTACTGATAGTAAATACACCGGATATTGGTTCGGCAAATTTCCAGTTCTGTTTTAAATTTGAGGATAACAGCTTCCAGTTAGACGCATGGCATATTGATAATGTGACACTTGGTGAACAGGCTTCTTTTGATGTTACACCGCTTTCTATTTCCGGATTTGAAAACCTCCTACATGGCGGAGATGTTGTAAATGTTTCATCGGAAATCGCCAACTATGGGTCTGAAATAGTATCATTTGATGTGATTCTTGAGATTCTGGAGGGTTCAAACATTGTTTTCTCATCTGTGAAATCAGTATCAAACCTTGCTTTTGGCGAACCCCCGGCCACCGTTGCTTTTGATCCCTGGACTGCTGTTATCGGTTTCTATACAGCCTCTGTTACCACTTTACTTCCGGGTGATGAAAATCCGGATAATGACCAGATTGACCAAGCTTTCCCGGTTGTGGATCCTATTTGGTATTGTGTACCTGTTGCTGACTGTGCTTTTGGCAATTTCCAGGGTATAACTGACTTTGCTTTTGCAGGAATTGAAAACTACAACAGTGGGTGTAGTAATAATGGCTATGGTGTTTTCACAAATCAGGAAGGAACCGCTGAGATCGGTTCTGATTATGTTGCTACTGTGGCCGTAGGTTTTCAGAATCAATATGTAACTAATGTTTCGCACAAGGATTAACTCATTCGATGCGAAATGGTTGGTTATTTGAGTTTGTTATTAATATATTGTTTTTCAATTAGATACGATTTTCCATTTTCGTCATGCCGCATTTTGTTCATGT
>Ga0209835_1001013_pt1 | contig 16447 bp, 17 predicted proteins | sample LakKivwa52mmetaG_FD_184138 | JGI IMG/M metagenome (GOLD analysis project Ga0209835, IMG submission 184138) | Anoxic lake water microbial communities from Lake Kivu, Rwanda to study Microbial Dark Matter (Phase II) - Lake Kivu water 52m metaG... | ecosystem: Environmental > Aquatic > Freshwater >...
ATACACAATCAAGACAGGCAGTGGTAGTGTTGAATATGTCGAGGAAATTCGTAGTGATGCATTGCGACATACCGTTGGGTTGTGCGTAACCACACGCCCGATCAAGCCTATAGATTTTGATACATGTAATCAAACACGCGACCAGTTCCTTGCTAAATACGCTGCTGTCTTACCTTTGGGAAATGGTATTCAAACGAACTCAAGTGCTAGTTCGATACCGCCGCATCCGCCTTACCCTCCTCCTCCGCCACCCGCTAACACCTATACCTCCCAGTCAGTTTCTTCGAAACCTGTTGCTGAGGTGAAAAAGCAAGCGCAGTCTGCCGGAACCCAAGCTGGTTTGGATCCTACGCCCGAAACCTTAATTCAGTGCAAGATAGGAGTAGCTAGTCCTATTCGTGTTTCCGTAACAGTGTGCGAAAGTGCCGGAGGCATCGTTTATCCGCAGTAATCAAATGGAGAGCAACATATGAAACGCCACATCCAAACCAAAGTGCTTGCTATGTCGATTGCATTATTTACATTGTCAGCTTGTATCCCAGCCAAATATCGTGTTGGAGATCAATCGTATCAGTCGCGTGAGGAAGCATGGGCAGCTGTGGAGCGTAGAAATGCAGAATCAGAGGCAGGTGTATCTGTCGGTGTCCGGCCCCTAGTAGATAGGACGGTTCTTTTTGTATTTCCTACGGCAACTGCTTTTTCGAGAACTCTTGAAGCACGTGTCACAAAAACAGGAAAGACTTACGCCCCCCCTGGAACTGCTGCAAGAGCGGCTGACGACTTTCAAATAGATGCTCTGAGATCAAACTTTAAGTCTGGTGCTGCCTCATTGAAAAAGGCGAATATTTATCAGGACGTGATTATCCAAGAGGTTGATACAACAGAACCTAATATTCAGCCATCATCGAAGCAGGATGTTATATCTTTCTACATTAGTGCCAATGCAGATGGAGGAGGCGCGGTTACATATTTCCAGAGCGCAAAATATGGCAAGCAGGTGGTTGCAGTAGATACAGGAAGGGCAAACTTGGCTGAACGTCGTAGAAGTTTTATCGACGATATCAAGACTAAAGCATTGCAATAGAACGCAAAAAAGCCCCACGGGTTTCTCCGTGAGGCTCCTTGCTCCACTCCTTCTGTGTCGACTTCCTATGGCTTCAGCAACGCCTGATGAAGCTCTTTGTCTTGGGCTATTTTTCCGACGATGTCAGTCATCGTTTTCATTAGGGCTAGGCGCGCATTTTCTCCAGATGCAAGCTGAATGTCCTTTTCTACCCCCCCACCCTCGTAGGAGCGGGTATAGAGATTGGTCCCTGCCTTATCGATCACCTGAATGTTGATCAGACCATCAGCTACGGCATCACCCGCGAAGAAACCCATCTTGAAGTCGTTGTAAAATCGTATCAGCTCAACCTTCACGAGTTTTCCACCTTGCCCGATCTTGAAACCTAGCTGTTCGAACTCGGAAGCAACAGCCTGCGCAAATGTTTTCGCAACATCATTGATAGCCTCAATTGAGGCCATCTCCATACCATAGCCATTCTTTTTGGCACCTACACGGCCCTTGAAAACCGTTCGCTTATCGAATTCCTGGACCTCGACAACAACATTCTGGGCACCTTCAACCACAGTGATATTGCCGCGCCCTTGATATGGCACGTCAATTTTATCGACGGTTAACGCACAACCTGACAGCAAGGCTGCTGCGCAAAGCGAAATCAGAACAGTCTTATTCATTTTTTGAACTCTATCCCTTTAGGTCTTTCGATTTCAGTCGGGAGGTCATTGGCAGGCAGCACCCGCTGATACTGACCATTGATCTGAACCATCACTCGGTCACCCACGCGCATGATCACATCTTTGGGTGATACGTTTTGTGCAACGGTAAGAGTCTTGCCATTTCGCAAGGTGACTGTGTATTCAACACCACCACGGTTTCTGATAGCTTGCTCAAGTGCTGCGCCAGCGTTGGCAGCTAACACTGCGCCAGCGACTACACCAACAACTGCACCGGATCCTCGCCCAACATGACTTCCCGCTGCAGCACCTGCTGTGGCTCCGATAATCCCACCTGAAGATGACGTTTCGCTAACAATGTCAATATCCCTTACAGCAACAACCGAGCCAAACTCTACGACTTGGATTTGCCCGACCTCAGCATAGTTATATCGGGTTTGTGTTGAGAAAGTGCATGCCGACAGCGCTATTGCAACCAAAGTCAGCGGCAGAAGATTCATTGCAGATTTCATCATTTTCGCCATGAGTTATGTTGTACTTCTTTGTGGGCACTTTACCCCTAAAAGATAACCACCACAATTAGACTAATGGCATAGCTTTTATTCACCCCTCACCAACGCAAAAAAGCCCCACGGGTTTCCCCGCGAGGCCTCTTTGCTCCACTCCCTCTGTATCGAGGGATGTACGTTCAGCTTAGTGGAACTGCTCTTCTTCGGTCGAGCCGGTCAGCGCCTTGACGCTGGACGACCCGCCCTGGATGACGGTGGTGACGTCGTCGAAGTAGCCGACGCCGACTTCCTGCTGGTGCGAGACGAAGGTATAGCCCTGCTCGCGCGCCTTGAACTCGGGTTCCTGCACCATCTCGACGTAATGCTTCATGCCTTCGCCGCGCGCATAGGCGTGGGCGAATTCGAAGGTGTTGAACCAGTTGATGTGGATGCCGGCCAGCGTGATGAACTGGTACTTGTAGCCCATGGCCGACAGTTCGTCCTGGAACTTGGCGATGGTCTTGTCGTCGAGGTTCTTCTTCCAGTTGAACGAGGGCGAGCAGTTGTAGGAGAGCAGCTTGCCGGGGCAGGCCTGCAGGACCGCCTGGGCGAATTCGCGGGCAAAGCCGAGGTCGGGCTTGCCGGTTTCGCACCACACCAGGTCGGCGTAGGGCGCGTAGGCGACGCCGCGGCTGATGGATTGCTCCAGGCCATTCTTGACGCGGTAGAAGCCTTCCTGGGTGCGCTCGCCGGTGATGAAGGGCTTGTCGTTGGCGTCGTAGTCGGAGGTCAGCAGATTGGCGGCCTCGGCGTCGGTGCGGGCCAGCACGATGGTGGGCACGCCCATGACGTCGGCGGCGAAGCGTGCGGCGATCAGCTTCTCGACAGCTTCCTGGGTGGGGACGAGCACCTTGCCGCCCATGTGGCCGCACTTCTTGACGGCGGCCAGCTGGTCTTCGAAGTGCACGCCGGCGGCGCCTGCGGTGATCATGTTCTTCATCAGTTCGAAGGCGTTCAGCACGCCACCGAAACCGGCTTCGGCGTCGGCGACGATGGGCAGGAAGAAGTCGACGTAGTCCTTGCTACCTGGCTCGATGCCGCGGCCCCACTGGATTTCATCGGCACGCTTGAAGGTGTTGTTGATGCGGCGCACCATGGTCGGCACCGAGTCGTAGGCGTACAGCGACTGATCCGGGTACATGGTCTCGGAGGTGTTGCCGTCGGCGGCGACCTGCCAGCCGGACAGATAGACGGCTTCTAGGCCGGCCTTCGCCTGCTGCATGGCCTGGCCGGCGGTGATCGCGCCGAAGGCGTTGACGTAGCCTTTCTTGGCGCCGCCATTGACGAGGTTCCACAGCTTCTCGGCGCCACGCTTGGCCAGCGTGTGTTCGATCTGCACGGAACCGCGCAGGCGGACGACGTCGGCGGCGCTGTAGCCGCGCTTGACGTTCTTCCAGCGGGGATTGGTTGCCCAGTCTTTTTCGAGGGCGGCGATTTGAGCTTGGCGGTCGGTCATGGGGTTGTCCTCTCTCGGTAGGGTTCGGGGTGGGGCGTTACAGTGAGGCGGACTATAACGATTATTTTGCAAAGCAACAAGTGTCTTATATAAGACATATGTTAGAAAATATTGATAAATGGATGCTGCTATCCAAAGAACAGCTTATGGTTTGTCCTCTGTGGGGATCAGTGCAGCTTGAGAGCGCTGACAATCAGTCCGTCAGGGTCGGCGTAGAGCCAGTCGCCGGGAATGAGGTCGATACCGGCAAAGCTGACCGCGATGTCGGTGTCGCCGAGATTTCGTTTCACGGTCTTTTGCGGATGCGTGGCTAGTGCCAGCACGCCGAGATCCATGCCGGCGATGGCCGCGCTATCGCGGATGCAGCCCCAGATCACGATCCCGGCCCAGCCATTCTTCACGGCGAGGGCGGCAAGCTGATCGCCGAGCAGGGCGCAGCGGAGGCTGCCGCCGCCGTCTATCACCAGCACGCGGCCTTCGCCCGGCGTGTCGAGCGTTTTGCGCACAAGTCCGTTGTCTTCGAACAGCTTCAGCGTGGCAATGCGGCCGTGGAAGGCGGACCTGCCGCCGAACGAGCGGAAGATTGGGGCAGCGACGCGAACTTTTCCTTCATGGGCGTCGCACAGATCAGTGGTTGCGAAAGTCATGGTCAGGTTGCGGAAGCGGCGGAGGGCGTGGCGGCAGCGGTTTCTTCAAAATCCAGTTTCACTTTGTCATTCTCATCGAGATCGATGGTCACCCTGCCACCATGGACCAACCTGCCGAACAGCAGTTCGTCGGCGAGCGCGGCGCGGATAGTGTCCTGGATCAGGCGCGCCATCGGGCGTGCGCCCATCAGCGGGTCGAAACCCGTTTCGGCGAGCCAGGCGCGCAGATGGTCGGTGAAGATCGCCTCGACCTTCTTCTCGTGCAACTGGCCTTCGAGTTGCATGAGGAACTTGTCGACCACGCGCAGGATGATCTCGCCGTCGAGCGCCTTGAAAGAGATCGTCGCGTCGAGGCGGTTGCGGAACTCGGGCGAGAACATGCGCTTGATGTCGGCCATCTCGTCGCCGGCCTGCTTGTTGGTGGTGAAGCCGATCGTGGTCTTCTGCAGCGATTCGGCGCCCGCGTTGGTGGTCATGATGATCACGACATTGCGGAAATCCGCCTTGCGGCCGTTGTTGTCGGTTAGCGTGCCGTGGTCCATTACCTGCAGCAGGATGTTGAAGATGTCCGGGTGCGCCTTCTCGATCTCGTCGAGCAGCAAAACGGCATGAGGCTTCTTCGTCACCGCCTCGGTGAGCAGGCCGCCCTGGTCGAAGCCGACATAGCCGGGCGGCGCGCCGATCAGGCGGCTGACCGCGTGGCGCTCCATGTACTCGGACATGTCGAAACGGATCAGCTCGATGCCCATGCAGTAGGCGAGCTGGCGCGCCACTTCGGTCTTGCCGACACCGGTCGGGCCGGAGAACAGGAAACTGCCGATCGGCTTCTGCGGATTACCCAGGCCGGAACGCGACATCTTGATCGCCTGCGTCAGCGCGTCGATCGCATTGTCCTGACCGAACACGACACTCTTCAGGTCGCGGTCGAGGTTCTTCAGCGCCGAACGGTCGTCGGCGGAAACGTGCTGCGGCGGGATGCGCGCGATCTTGGCGACGATTTCCTCGATCTCCAGTTTGCCGATCAGCTTCTTCTGCTTCGATTTCGGCAGGATGCGCTGCGCCGCGCCGGCCTCGTCGATCACGTCGATGGCCTTGTCGGGCAGGTGGCGGTCGGTGATGTACTTGGCGGCCAGCTCGGCGGCGTTGCTGATGGCGGCGGCAGAGTACTTGATGCCGTGGTGCTCCTCGAAACGCGTCTTGAGGCCGCGCAGGATCTGCACGGTTTCGTCCACCGTGGGCTCATTGACGTCGATCTTCTGGAAGCGCCGCGACAGCGCGTGGTCCTTCTCGAACACGCCGCGAAACTCGTTGTAGGTGGTCGCGCCGATGCATTTCACCGTGCCCGACGATAGCGCAGGCTTGAGCAGGTTCGAGGCATCGAGCGTGCCGCCCGAAGCGGCGCCGGCGCCGATCAGCGTGTGGATCTCGTCGATGAACAGGACGGCATTGGGGCTGTCGGCCAGTTGCTTGAGCACGGCCTTGAGACGTTGCTCGAAGTCGCCGCGATACTTGGTGCCGGCCAGCAGCGCACCCATGTCGAGCGCATAGACGGTGGCGTTGGCGAGGATTTCTGGCACACGGTTCTCGATGATGCGGCGTGCGAGGCCTTCGGCGATCGCGGTCTTGCCGACACCGGCTTCGCCGACCAGCAGCGGATTGTTCTTGCGGCGGCGGCAGAGCGTCTGGATCACGCGCTCCAGTTCCTTCTCGCGGCCGATCAGCGGATCGATCTTGCCGGTGAGCGCCATCTGGTTGAGGTTTTGCGTGAAGTTATCGAGCGCACTCGCCTGTTGCTGCCCCTCGACTTCCTGTTCGGGTGCTTCTTCGTTTTTGCCGTTCGACGCAGGCGTCTTGGTGATGCCGTGCGAGATGTAGTTCACCACGTCGAGGCGCGAGATGTTCTGTTTTTGCAGGAAATAGACCGCGTGGGAATCCTTCTCCCCGAAAATCGCGACCAGTACGTTGGCGCCGTTCACTTCTTTTTTGCCGGAGGACTGCACGTGCAGGATGGCGCGCTGGATGACGCGCTGGAAGCCGAGCGTCGGCTGCGTGTCGATTTCGCCATCCCCGGGCACGGTGGGCGTGTGCTGGTCGATGAAGTTGGCGACCTCGCGGCGCAGTCCCTCGATGTCGGCGGCACAGGCGCGCAGCACGTCGGCGGCCGAGGGATTGTCTAGCAGCGCCAGTAGCAGGTGTTCGACCGTAATGAATTCGTGGCGTTTCTGGCGCGCCTCGACGAAGGCCATGTGCAAGCTGACTTCGAGTTCCTGAGCGATCATTCCGACCCTTTCGGTTTCAGTTTTCTTCCATCACGCACGCCAGCGGATGCTGGTGTCGCCGCGCAAACGCGCCAACCTGTTCGACCTTGGTGGCGGCCAGGTCGCGCGGGAACACGCCGCACACGCCCCGGCCCTGCTGGTGCACCTTCAGCATCACCACCGTGGCCTGCTCGCGGTTCATGCGGAAAAACTTTTCCAGGACGACGACGACGAAATCCATCGGCGTGAAGTCGTCATTGAGCAGCATCACCTTGTAGAGCGGCGGTGGTTTGATCTTCTGCCGTTCCGGTTCGAGGGCGACGCCTTCGCTGGAGTGCTGGTTCTGCTTGCGAGTGGCCATGCGGTGATTCTAATGCGATTCAATCCGCCGACAACCGCGCTGCCATCAGGGGAAAAGCGGGGGAAAACAGTGTCTTAGCAGGGGCTGAGCGGGAAGTCGCCGGACTATGGCAATGCTGTAATGCAGCATCAAAAAGAGTTGACGACCGCTGGAAAACTGCGTAAAAGGCGGCCGTGTTTGGTTCAAGCTCCACCTCAGTGTTTTCGAGTGTCCGTGCTTTCGTTTCAGCTCTCTGATTCACCGCCTTGGCTCTCTCCCGCTGTCGAGAACTTGCAACACAAACATGTCGCCGACTTCCAGTCGGATATATGTCACGTTTTATGAAAGAGGTTTTATGGCAACGGGTACCGTCAAGTGGTTCAACGACTCCAAGGGTTTCGGTTTCATCACCCCGGATGATGGCAGCGAAGATCTGTTCGCACACTTTTCAGCGATCAACATGCAAGGCTTCAAGACCCTGAAAGAGGGCGAGAAGGTCAGTTTCGAAGTTGTGCAAGGCCCCAAGGGCAAGCAGGCTTCCAACATCCAGAAGGCCTGAGCTTGATTTGATGGCCTCGTGCCGTCTTGCCAGCGCCGACTTTTTCAGGCGCTGAAAACAAAAAACCCGGCATTGCCGGGTTTTTTGTTGGCCATTATGCTGGCCGTGATTTGCCTTACATGCGCTCGATCATCGCCTGACCGAAGGCCGAGCACTTCACTTCCTTCGCGCCTTCCATCAGGCGGGCGAAGTCGTAAGTGACGATCTTGTCGGCGATGGCGGCTTCCATGGACTTGATGATGAGATCGGCGGCTTCCTTCCAGCCGAGATGGCGCAGCATCATTTCAGCGGAGAGGATCAGCGATCCCGGGTTGACGTAGTCCTTGCCGGCATATTTCGGCGCCGTGCCATGCGTCGCTTCGAACACGGCATACTGGTCAGAGATGTTTGCGCCGGGCGCAATGCCGATGCCGCCTACCTGCGCAGCGAGGGCGTCGGAGATGTAGTCGCCGTTCAGGTTGAGCGTGGCGATCACGTCATATTCGGCGGGACGCAGCAGGATCTGCTGCAGGAAGGCGTCGGCGATCACGTCCTTGACGATGATTTCGCGGCCGGTGTTGGGATTCTTGAAACTACACCACGGGCCGCCGTCGATCGGTTGCGCGCCGAATTCATTGCGTGCGACTTCATAGCCCCAGTCGCGGAAGGCGCCTTCGGTGTATTTCTGGATGTTTCCCTTGTGAACGAAAGTGATGCTCTTGCGGTCGTTGTCGATGGTGTACTTGATCGCCGCGCGTACCAGGCGCGAGGTGCCCTCGCGGGACACGGGCTTGATGCCGATACCGGAAGTGTTCGGGAAGCGGATCTTCTTGACGCCCATTTCGTCCTGCAGGAACTTGATCACCTTCTTGCAGTTGTCGGTTTCGGCGGCCCACTCGATGCCGGCGTAGATGTCCTCGGTGTTCTCGCGGTAGATCACCATGTCGGTCTTGGTCGGATCCTTGAGCGGCGAGGGCACGCCCTTGAAGTAGCGCACGGGTCGGACGCACTGGTAGAGGTCGAGTTCCTGGCGCAGCGCGACGTTGAGCGAGCGGATGCCGCCGCCAACCGGCGTGGTCATCGGGCCCTTGATCGAGACCGAGTATTCCTTGCAGGCATTGAGCGTTTCTTCCGGCATCCACACGTCCTGTCCATAGACGTGGGTTGCTTTCTCGCCGGCGTATACCTCCATCCATGAAATCTTCTTTTTCCCGCCGTAGGCCTTCGCCACGGCGGCGTCCACCACGGCTTTCATCACGGGCGTGATATCGACACCGATGCCGTCGCCCTCGATGTAGGGAATGATGGGATTGTCCGGCGTCGGCTGGCCGGGAACGATTTTCTGACCTGCGGGAACCTGAATATGAGACTGAGTCATGACTTTATCTTCTCCGCGTATGGTTGTTGTTAGGGGCAATGGCTGGAATGGACTTGCCGTGGCGGCCATTATCCATGAATGCCTGTCGGACGGCTAGATGCCGGTGCTACAATCAGTCCGCTAGAATATCGAAAACATCAATATAAACATGAACCTGTCAGTGAATCTGGACGCTGCTGCCGAGCCGGCCATTGCCGCACAGGCCTGGTTGATCGCGCAAACGCTGATGGCGGGTTTCGACAAGCATTACCGGTTGTTTCGCGAGAGCTCGGCGGCGGCCAAGACCCGCTTTGAGCAAGGCGACTGGCAGGCCGTCCAGCAGGCGGTCAAGGAGCGCCTCCACTTCTACGACGAGCGCGTCGCCGAGACGGCGGGACACCTGCATCGCGAAATGAGCGCTGAAATGATCGAAGACGCCGTCTGGCGCCAGGCCAAGCTCTTCTATATCGGGCTGTTGGCCAACCATGGCCAGCCGGAACTCGCCGAAACCTTCTTCAACTCGGTGTTCTGCCGCATCCTGCATCGCACCTATTTCCACAACGATTTCATCTTTGTCCGGCCGGCGATCTCGACCGAGTACATCGAGTCCGATCCGCCGGCCTATCGCAGTTACTATCCCAACGAAACGGGCTTCCGCGAATCGCTCCGGCAGATCTTCCTCGATTTCTCCTGGCGCCGGCCATTCGCCGACCTTGACCGTGACATCGAGCACATCCGCCGCGCGGTGCGCGAGTTCCTGCCGGAACTGCCGCAACGCGAGGTGAATTTCCAGATCCAGGTGCTGTCCTCGGCTTTTTATCGCAACAAGGGTGCCTACGTGATCGGCAAGGCGGTTAACGGCCCGCACGAGTACCCCTTCGCCGTGCCGGTTCTGCACGATGCCGACGGCCGGCTTGAACTCGACACGATCATTCTCGATTCCGGCTGGATCAGCCTGCTGTTTTCGCTGTCGCGCGCCTATTTCATGGTCGACATGGTGGTGCCATCGGCCTTCGTCCAGTTTCTGCGCTCGATCATGCCGCACAAGCCGCGTGCCGAGATCTACACGATGCTCGGCCTGGGCAAGCAGGGCAAGACGGCGTTTTATCGCGGGCTGTTCTCCCATCTGCACCACTCGGCCGACCAGTTCATTGTCGCCCCGGGCATTCGCGGCCTGGTCATGCTGGTGTTCACCCTGCCGTCCTATCCATTTGTCTTCAAGGTTATCAAGGACCGTTTCGGCGCAACCAAGGATGTCGACCACGCCACCGTGCGGCGCAAGTACCAGCTGGTGAAACAGGTCGACCGCGTCGGCCGCATGGCCGATACCCTGGAGTTCTCTCATGTCGCTTTGCCCAGGCATCGCTTCGCGCCCGAATTGATCGAGGAACTGCGTCGCGAGATTCCTTCGCTGCTCGAAGAGGATGGCGAAGACATCATCATCAAACATCTCTACATCGAGCGCCGCATGCAGCCGCTCAACCTCTATCTCGAACGTGCCGTGACGGAGGGGCGCGACGACCTCGTCGAGCAGGCGGTGATCGAGTACGGCAACGCGATCCGCGAACTGGCCAGCGCCAACATCTTTCCCGGCGACCTGCTCTGGAAGAACTTCGGCGTCACGCGTTATGGCCGTGTCGTGTTCTACGACTACGACGAAATCGAATACATGACCGACTGCAACTTCCGCCGCATCCCGCCGCCGCCCAACGAGGAAGCCGAGATGTCGGGTGAGCCATGGTATTCGGTTGGCCGCAACGACATCTTCCCCGAGGAGTTCGCGACTTTCCTGCTCGGCACGCCGCAGATTCGCGCCGCCTTCCTCAAGCGTCATGCCGACCTGCTCGATGCCGCCTTCTGGCAGCAGGCGCAGCAGGAAATCCGTGGCGGTACGATCCGCGATTTCTTCCCCTACCCCGAAGCGCTGCGCTTCTGCAAGCGTTACCCCGAGGAAACATGTCGATGAATCGTTGGTTGCCCGGCGCGGTACTGGCCCTTGCCGTTGGCGTGGCCGCTGCTCAAGAGCTGCCAGTCATGGAACTGACGGCCGGCTTCCATCGCATCGAGGCCGAGGTTGCGGCGAACAACGCAGCACGCATGCAAGGGTTGATGCAGCGCAAGACCATGGCGACCCAGCACGGCATGCTGTTCGTCTTCGACCGCGACGCGCAGCATTGCATGTGGATGAAAAATACCTACCTGCCGCTTTCTGTCGCCTTCATCGACGCAACCGGAAAGATCCTCAATATCGAGGACATGCAACCCCATTCAGAAGACAATCATTGCGCCGCGCAGCCGGCGCGCTTTGCGCTGGAGATGAACATCGGCTGGTTTGCCCAGCGCGGCATCAAGCGCGGTGACCGCATCGGCGGCATCGACAAGGCGCCACGCGCGTTCTGAAGCAGCCGGGCGTGCCGTCCCGCCAGCACCGAGTTTGCTAAGCTTCGTCCGACAAACACACGAGGAGACTTTCATGCCTGGACTGCTGCCCAACGTCGATCCCGAAGGACTGCTCGAGTATTCGGTGGTCTATACCGACCGCGCCCTGAACCACATGTCCATCGCATTCCAGGGGTTGATGCGCGACATCTCGCGCATCCTGAAGTCCGTCTATCGCGCAGAGGCCGCGATCGTCGTGCCGGGCAGCGGCACTTTCGGGATGGAGGCCGTGGCGCGCCAGTTCGCGACCGGCAAGAAGTGTCTCGTCATCCGCAACGGCTGGTTCAGCTATCGCTGGAGCCAGATCTTCGACATGGGCGCGATTCCGTCCGCGACCACGGTACTCAAGGCGCGGCGCATCGCTGAGGCCTCGCAATCACCGTTTGCACCCGCGCCGATCGACGAGGTCGTCGCGACGATCAAGGCGGAGAAGCCTGATCTCGTGTTCGCACCGCATGTCGAAACCTCGTCTGGCATGCTGCTGCCCGACAGTTACCTGCGCGCCGTCGCGGAGGCGGTGCATGCGCATGGCGGAATGTTCGTGCTCGATTGCGTTGCTTCCGGCGCGCTGTGGGTCGATATGGCAGCTACGGGTGTCGATATCCTCGTCACCGCACCGCAGAAGGGCTGGAGCGGTCCTCCCTGCGGTGCGCTGGTCTGCCTGGGCGCGGAAGCGCTCAAGCGCATCGATGCCACGACCAGCACCAGTTTCGCTGCCGATCTCAAGAAGTGGCTGCAAATCATGCAGGCCTATGAAAAAGGGGGCCATGCCTACCACGCAACGCCGCCGACCGACGGGCTGGTCGCCTTGCGCAAGGTGATGCTTGAAGCCGAGGCATACGGATTCGAGAAGTTGCGCGCGGCCCAGACCGAACTGGGAGCGAAGGTGCGCGCCTTGCTGGCGCAGCGCGGCTTCCGCAGCGTCGCCGCTCCGGGCTTTGAAGCGCCGGGGGTCGTTGTCAGCTATACCGACGACCCGGAAATTCAGTCGGGCAAGAAATTCATCGCCCAAGGCTTGCAGAGCGCCGCGGGGGTACCGTTGCAGTGCGACGAACCGGCCGATTTCCGCACCTTCCGCATTGGCCTGTTCGGGTTGGACAAGTTGTATGCCGTTGACCGCACGGTTGCAACACTTGCGGCAGCGCTCGAAAATATCCAGACAAGCTGATATAGAAAATACAAATCTGTCCATCAGTAATATTGCGTTAATTGCTGCACTGCGGTAGCCTTGCGGGGCAGCATGTAAATCACCGAGGAAAAAACGATGCCTGAGTACGAAACCGAGATCGAAGTCACCCACTGGTTCGACATCGATTCGCAGATCCGCCTGCTGGCCAAGAACGAGACCGCCCGGCTGGAAGACGAGAAGAACAAGAAGAATTATGTGGTCATGCTGACGGCGGACCACACCGACGGCGGCAAGCGCGCCACGCTGGCTTTCTCAGCCGCCTGTGCGGCGATCGCCATGGATTTGAATGCCATCGTCTTCCTGATTGGCGACGGTTCCTACTGGGCCTACGAAGGCGCCAGCGACGACGTGGTGGCGAAAGGCTTTCCCCCGCTGCGCGAGTTGATGGATACCTTCCTCGACCTCGGCGGCAACATCTACATTTGCGCCACTTGCGATCAGGTGTGCAGCGTTCCCGACGAAGTCGGCGAGGTCAAGAAGCGCCTGCCGGCCATCCAGCCGCGCGGCCTGGCCGCCATCCTGACCCATATGGTAGGTGGTACCTCCGTAACTTTCTGATTCTCCGCCCTGTCGGCAAGCAGGGCGTTTCACGCTATCCTGCCGCGCTGATTGCTGCATTGCAGGAGCGAGACGTCGTGGAAGAAAGCTGGAAAGAATCGATCATTCGCAAGCGCGCCGAGTTGGCCGACCAGTTGCACGGGCCGATGGCGCGGATTGCCGCGTTATGTCCACCGCTCTGGGGTGACCGCGACAAGCTGGATGCGCTGCTGGGCGAACACTTCGTCGAAGTGCCCCACGTCAAATATCTCTACTGCCTCGATCCCACCGGCATCCAGATCTGCGACAACGTCGGCGCCAACGGCTTGTCTACAGCGCATTTCGGCCGCGACCGCTCGCATCGCGACTACATGCGCGAGCCGGTGCCGCCTTGGGGCTTCCTGCTTTCCGATGCCTACGTGAGCCAGTCGGGACGGCCATCGATCACTGCCTTGCATGTGGTGCGTGCCAGCGACACGGTGCTCGGCTACCTGGGTGCCGACTTCGACGTGCGTCACCTGCCGACCGTCGCGGTTCGCCATGTGGAACCGCGTAACTGGCGTCAGGTCAAGGGCGATCCGTCGATTCGCGGCACGGTATTCATGCAGGAGCGCACCGAGAGCCCGATGGATCGCCACATCGAGCAGGCGCTGTCGATTCTCGAGGAGTTGATCACCGATCGCGGGCTGTTCCAGGCGGTGATTCACTTCTCCAGCAGCCGCGTCACCGCGTGGTTTCTCGACGATCCCTATCGTTATCGCATGCTCGACGACGAGGCGCTCGCCGATCCCGATGTCTGCCTGATCTATCCGAGCCAGCCCTGGCCGGCCGATGCGCTCATGCCCCGCGAAGCAGTCAGGCCGATCCTTGCCGCGATGCGCGAGCTACGGCTTGCCGACCGCACCATCTACCTGCGCTCGGCGTCCATCAACATCTTTCTTGGCACGATCAGCCTGACGTTTTCCTGCGATGGCTCGCACTACCTGAGCTACGCGGATTTCCTCGACCGCAAGAGCGGTTTCTGGCTGGGCGTCGGCGGCTGAGGCCGACGCGGAACGGCGTCAGTAGCGGCGCCGTGGGGCCGCGGCGGGAGCGCCGCGATTTTCCAGATGCCGGAAGGTGATGCGCCCCTTGCTGAGGTCGTAGGGCGACATCTCCAGCGAAACCTTGTCGCCGGCGAGGATGCGGATATGGTGCTTGCGCATCTTGCCGGCGCTGTAGGCCACCAGGTCGTGCCCATTGTCGAGCGTGACGCGATAACGCGAATCGGGCAGGACTTCCATCACCACGCCACTCATTTCAATGAGCTCTTCCTTGGCCATGCGTGCTGTCCGCTCAGTCGATCGGACGGATGTTGGCCGCCTGCTGACCCTTGGGACCGGTGGTCACGTCGAAATTGACGCGCTGGCCTTCGCGCAGCGTCTTGAAGCCGCTCGACTGAATCGCGGAGAAATGGGCGAAGAGATCTTCACCGCCGGCTTCCGGCGTGATGAAACCAAAACCCTTGGAATCGTTGAACCACTTGACTGTACCTGTTGCCATGTCTTGAATATCCTGAAAAAAACAAAAATAGGGGTAAGCCCCTCACGATGGGGCGAAGCTCAAGACAGCGGGATGATGAAGGGGAAGGACGGCGGAACCGGGAACCGGAACACGGGTACAAAGCCTGACAACAACGGCACTACTTGAAAATCGCTGGCGCGGAATATGGACTATTTCGCCAGTAATAGCAATCGAAAAGTTGTAACAGTGCCCTGTCAGGTCGAGTCGAGTTCCGGCCGAATCGGAATATGATCGAATCGCCCCGGTCATCAGCGCGTTTTCTCATGCTCGAAGTCACCCGTCTCACCAAAGCCCATCCTGGCGGTCAGCGACTTTTCGCCGATCTGTCTCTCCACCTTGATGCGGGCGAATACATAGCGATCATGGGCGAGTCCGGCGTCGGCAAATCGACGCTGCTCAACCTGATCGCCGGACTGGAAGCGCCCGACAGCGGCACGGTCACGGTCGCCGGGCAGCGCATCTCCGGCCTGCCGGACGAAGCGGCCGCCCGCCTGCGCCGCGAGCGGCTCGGTTTCATCTTCCAGGCCTTCCACATCCTGCCCCACCTGACGCTGCTGCAGAACGTGAGCATTCCCCTGCTGTTGTTACGTCGTGATGAGCCGCAGCGTGCCGTCGCGATGCTGGCCGCGGTCGGGCTTGGCGCACGCCTGCATGCCTACCCGCGCGAACTCTCGGGCGGCGAACTGCAACGCGTCGCGATCGCGCGGGCGCTGGTGCATCGTCCCGCGTTGCTGCTCGCTGACGAACCGACCGGCAACCTCGACCCCGTAACGGCGCAGGGTGTGCTCGACCTGCTGCGCGCGGAAATCCGGCAGAACGGCACGACGGCGATCCTCGTCACCCATTCGCGTCATGCGGCCGAGAGCGCCGATCGGGTGCTCGTGCTGAGCGCCGGCGGATTGCAATGAAACTTGGCTTCTGGCTGGCCTGGGGCGAACTGCGCGCCCATCCCTGGCGCGTGATTGCCGCGCTGGCCGCCATCGCCATCGGCGTCGCGCTCGGCCTTGCCGTGCAACTCATCAATGCATCGGCGGCGAGCGAATTTTCGCAGGCGGTGCGGGCGACGACGGGCCAGGCCGACCTCGAAGTGCGCGGTCCGCGCGGCGGCTTCGACGACGCGGTGCTCGACCGCATCGCTGCCGATCCCGCGGTCGCGGTCGCGAGCCCGATGGTCGAGGTCGACGCGCTGGTGATTTCCGCTGACGAAGCGCGCATCCTCAAGGTCATCGGCATCGACCTGTTCCGCGCCAGTCGCGTGACGCTGGAACTGCTCGGCATGCCGCTGGATGAGGATGGTTTGCCCCTGCTCGCCGACGACACGCTGTTCCTTTCCCCCGCGGCCCAATCCTGGCTGGGTGTCGCACCGGGAGAAACCATCGTGCTGCAGGCCGGGCTGGAACCGGTTGTGCTGCGCGTGGCGGGCAGTTTGCCCGGGGCGCGGCCGGGCCAGCGCCTCGCGACGATGGATCTCGGCGCGGCGCAATGGCGTCTCGCGCGGCTCGGCAAGCTGACACGCATCGCGATCCGCTTGCAGACCGGCAGCGACATTCCGGCGGTGCGGACGCGTCTTGCCGCATTGCTGCCCGATGGCGTGTTCGTCGCCGTACCCGAAGATGCCGACGTGCGCGCCAGCAATCTCTCGCGTGCCTACCGCGTCAATCTCAACGTGCTCGCGCTCGTCGCGTTGTTCACTGGCGCCTTCCTGGTGTTCTCGACGCAAACGCTTTCGGTGGTGCGCCGCCGTGGCGAGTTCGCGCTGCTGCGCACGCTGGGCTGGCCGGCGCGACAATTGCTGCGGCAGATCGTTGTCGAAGGTGCGGCGATCGGCTGCCTCGGTA
>Ga0209835_1001014_pt1 | contig 16445 bp, 12 predicted proteins | sample LakKivwa52mmetaG_FD_184138 | JGI IMG/M metagenome (GOLD analysis project Ga0209835, IMG submission 184138) | Anoxic lake water microbial communities from Lake Kivu, Rwanda to study Microbial Dark Matter (Phase II) - Lake Kivu water 52m metaG... | ecosystem: Environmental > Aquatic > Freshwater >...
ACTGGTAAATTCAATATGAATCTACAAAATAGTGATATTGATATTGATGCAATTCTCGAAATGATCAATCAAGGTGTAGTTGGAGAACTCGTCAATGTTGAATCAGCAGATGGCGATATTGTTAAAATTGTTGTAGAATAAGTATATAACCTAATCGAATTGTATACAATAAGAGCGTTTGGTCAAACGCCTTTATTGTTGTCATCATGATGACCAAAATTAGACATCCAGAAGGAGAAAACCATGCTATTTGGAAAACACTTTAGAAAGTATTACGCGAAGTATGCGCTATTTTTCTTAGTCGGATCAGCAGTCTTGATTGTAGTGGATTGGATTCAATTAGACGTCCCAAAACTTGTAGGGGGAATCATCGATAACTTACGACAAGATGTAGTTGATGTTGATTATATTGAAAACGCCATTATCCGAATTGGAATATTAGCAGTATTAATTACTATCGGTCGTTTCTTATGGAGATATACCATTTTTGGAGCTTCACGCAGAATTGAATATAATCTTAGAAACACCATGTTTAGTCATGCTACCAATCTTTCACAAAGCTATTATAGTCAAGAAAAAGTTGGTGGATTAATGACATATTTTATCAACGATCTTGAAGCTATTCGTATGGCATTTGGACCAGGTATTTTAATGCTTGTAGATGGTCTTATGCTAGGTGGGTTTGCACTTTATCGTATGTTTAACTTAAACGTTATGTTAACGCTTATTGCAACCGTTCCGATGATTGCATTAACTGTTATCTTAGTATTCATACGTAAACGAATTTCAGCGAAGTTTAAGGAAAGACAAAAAGCATTTGAAAATCTATCGGATTTCACTCAAGAAAATTTTTCAGGAATTACAGTCATTAAAGCTTTTGTTCGTGAAATGAAAGAATATATGTTTTTCCAAAAGAAAAATGAAGAATTATACGATAAGAATTTTCAGTTTGTTAAATATATTGTTGCAGTTAATATTTCCATCGGTATCGCATTAAATCTTGTGATTTTAACGATTATTACCTTTGGTAGTTTTTTAGTGATAAATCGCTCAGCTACAGGATTAACAGCAGGTCAATTAACAGAATATATGAGTTACTTCTTTAGTTTGATTTGGCCAGTTATGGCATTATCACAATTCATTCAGATTCAAAGTCAAGCCAAAGCTTCAGCATCTCGTATTGAAAAATTTTTGGATGCACCGGTTGAAGTTAAAGATGCTGAAGATGCGCTATCATTTGATCATCTTCATGGTAGTATCCAAGTTAAAAATCTCACTTTTAAATATCCAGATGGAGATAAACCTGTTTTAGAAGATGTTTCTTTTGACATCAAAAAAGGTGAAATGGTTGCGATTTTGGGACGAACAGGAAGTGGGAAATCGAGTTTAGTTGATTTATTACTTCGCATCTATAATCTTGATGAAAACCAAATTTTTGTCGATGGACATGACATCATGAAACTATCCATTAAAACAGTAAGAAATACGATTGGATATGTTCCACAAGATAACTTCTTATTTTCAGATACGATAACTAATAATATTGGATTCTCATATGAAACACCAGACCAAGATTTAGTAAAAGAATCAGCTAAACTTGCTGATGTGTATGATAATGTCATGGAGTTTAAAGACCAGTTTGATACTGTCTTAGGTGAACGTGGAGTAACTGTCTCTGGTGGACAAAAACAACGTATTAGTATTGCACGAGCACTTGCTAAAAATCCAGAGGTTCTTATATTAGATGATTCAGTTTCAGCAGTTGACACAAAAACTGAAGAAGCGATTATCGCCAATCTACATCGCGTTCGTAAAGGCAAGACAACCATTTTCATTGCACATCGTATTTCAACAGTGAAAAAAATGGATAAAATTATTTTACTTGATCAAGGAAAAATATCAGCGATTGGTTCTCATCAACAGCTGATGAAGACATCACCACTTTACCAAGATATGGTTAGACGTCAAACACTTGAAAATCTTGTGCAAGGAGGTGGAATCGCTCATGAAGGACTTTAAGGATAACACAAGGGATCGTAGTGACAAAGAGGTCTTAAGAAGACTGATTAGTTACATGAAGCCTTATAAGAAGCAATTTATTCTTGTTATCATATTAATGTTTGTTGGATTGGGTATTCAAATGTTACCACCACTCATCATGGGATTAATCGTCAATATTATTGGATCAAACACACTAACTAAAGAAGAACAATCCATACGTATTGTCATTATTGCTGTTAGTTTCATTGTTGCATTAGGTCTAGGTAATCTTGTCATGTATTATCAAAATGTCCTTTTACAAAAAATTGGACAAAAAACAGTGGTTGAACTCCGTAATGAAGTCTTTAATCACATTGAACATTTATCTATCGGTCAAATCAATCAAGTACCAGTCGGAAAACTTGTGACAAGAGTTACGAATGATACAAATACGATTGGTGAAATGTATACAACAGTTGCAGTAAATCTCATTCGTAATGTTTTATTTCTATTTGCAGTTTTAATTGCACTCTTTATTATTAACCCAAGAATTACACTTTATGTCATTATTACTATTCCATTTGTTTTGATTTCTACAGTTCTATTTAGAAAGTTTTCACGTGCATCTTATCGACGTGTTAGAGCAAATGTCTCTGAAGTCAATGCTTTCTTATCTGAAAACCTATCAGGAATGAAAGTGACACAAATCTTTAATCAAGAAGATAAGAAAAGAAATGAATTCAAAAATCATAGTCGCAAATTAAGAAACTCTTATTTACAAGAAATCTTAGTCTTTGGTATATATCGTCCTATCGTATACTTACTATCTATGGTTGGTGTTGTTATTGTCTTATATGTTGGTTATCAAGAAGTAATGGCTGGTGTAATCCTAGCAGGAACTTTATTTACCTATTATATGTATGTAGGTGACTTCTTCGAACCTATTCAACAACTTGCTGAACAATTCAATACACTACAAAATGCCTTTGCAAGTGCTGAAAAAGTATTCGATGTCTTAGATACAAAACCAGACATCATCGATGAAACAGATGCGATTGATTTAAAATCATTTACCGGTTCTATTGAATTTAAAGATGTTTGGTTCCAATATGTTCCCGATGTTTGGGTATTAAAAGGTGTTAGCTTCAAAGTTAAACCAGGAGAAACAGTAGCATTCGTTGGAGCAACCGGATCAGGAAAAACGACCATTTTATCACTCATTGTGCGAAACTATGATATTCAAAAGGGTCAAATCCTTATTGATGGCATCGACATAAGAAAAATTACTCGTGCATCACTTCGAAGACATATTGGTCAGATGTTACAAGATGTATTCTTATTCTCAGGAACTATTTTGAACAATATTACGCTTAATGATGATTCTATTCCAAAAGATGAAGTCATTCACGCTAGTGAATATGTAGGAGCAAATACATTTATAGATCGATTACCAGATGGTTATGATCACATCGTTCGTGAAAGAGGAAACAATTTTTCTTCTGGACAACGACAACTGATCAGTTTTGCTAGAGCACTTACTTATAAACCAAGTTTAATGATTTTGGATGAAGCAACTGCAAATATTGATTCAGAAACCGAAGAACTCATCCAAGAGTCGTTAGAAAAAATGATGAACATATCAACCATGCTCATTGTTGCGCATCGTCTATCTACGATTCAGCATAGTGATAAAATTTTAGTCATGCAAGCTGGAGAAATTAAAGAAAGTGGAAGTCATCAAGAACTTCTTACACAAAAAGGACTTTATTACAACTTGTATCAATTGCAGTATGATGAAAAAGAAAAAGAGATCAATCAACCATAAATAAGGGAGTCACTTCCCTTATTTGTGCATCTTATGTTTGACGAAAACGAAGATGTCATTATAAAATAAGAACTGAGAAAGGGGTAAACCTATGTTAAAAAAAGAAGAATTACAACGTTTACTGAATGAAGCTTTATCCACTGGCGCAGATTTTGCAGAAATCTTTTTAGAAGATACCAAATCATCTGTTATTCGCGTTATTAGTGGTGAAGTAACCTCCATTGATCAAGGAAATGTATATGGAGCTGGTGTTAGACTTATCCAAGGATTAGATGAAGTGTATGGTTTCACAAATCATGTTTCTTATGAATCGATTTTAGGTGTTGTTCAAAACTTAAGATCGTCTTTTAAAGGTGAACGCCATCACATAAAGTCACTTGGTGAAAAAAAGCCATATCTATATACGATTAAAAGACCTATGGATTCTGTTAAAGTGAGTGAAAAATCTGAAAAACTTCAGGGATTATCTAGAAAAATTAAAGCATTTGATCCACGCATTGTACAAGCAATCTCACAACTACTTGAAACTGAACAAAGTGTTTTAATAGCTAATTCAAATGGCGTATACCAAGATGATAAGAGAACGTATACTCGTGTCATTTTAATGGCAGTTGCTCAAGAAAATGGTGTGATGCAACAAGCGTTTGAAGGACCTGGTCGCTTTATGGGATTTGAGATTTTTGATGCGATTGATTGCGATCAGTTAGCATTAGAAGTTGCACAAAGTGCAATTACGCTTTTAACAGCTGAAGATATGGTTCCACAAGTAATGCCTGTTGTCTTGCATAATGCTTTCGGAGGAGTTATTTTCCACGAAGCATGTGGACATCCTTTAGAAGCAACCGCAGTTGCTAAAGGATTATCACCATTTGTAGGCAAATTAGGTGAAAAAATTGGTTCAGATATCGTAACAGCATATGATGATGGTGATATTGATGGAGCATGGGGTCGCTCTTCATTTGATGATGAAGGTATGCCCACTCAAAAGAATTTACTCATTGAAAATGGTGTATTAAAAGGATATTTAATTGATTATCGTAATTCAAGAAAAATGAAGATGGATCCAACAGGTTCAGCACGTAGACAATCTTATAAATTCTCACCAACATCACGAATGAACTCAACATATATTGCACCAGGAAAAGACAAATTTGAAGATATTATTAAAGATACTAAATATGGATTATTTGCTAAAAAACTTGGTGGTGGAACAGTTGTTCCAGCAACAGGAGAATTCAATTTTGCTGTCCAAGAAGGATATATGATTGAAGATGGTAAACTCACACGACCAGTTCGAGGAGCAATGCTCATTGGACATGGTAAGGATGTTTTATTTAAGATTGACAAGATTGCTGATAATCTAGAACTTGGACAAGGTATGTGTGGTTCACTTTCCGGATCAATTCCTGTTGATGTTGGACAACCAACCATTCGTGTTTCTTCAATGACTGTCGGTGGATCAGGAGGTAAAAAATAATGTATCAAGATTGGATTGATTTAGGTAAGAAAAAAGGGATTACTGATTTAGAGGTATTTGCTGTAAGAAATAAAAACTTAAAGCTAACTGTTTATCAAGGAAAACTTGATCAACATGTTCAAAGTGATGTTGAAAATGTCACTATCCGTGGGATCTATAATCAAAAACTTTCAACTGTTCGCTTTGAAAACTTATCAAATACGCATGTGGATTACATGCTAGATCAATTGATAGCTAATGCTAGTGCATTAACTGTTGTTGAACCAGCAATTATATATGAAGGCTCACCTTCTTATCCAGAAGTAAAAGATGAACTATTCGATTTTACAGCTGTACCAGTCACTCAAAAAATTGATTTATTAATGACACTTGAAAAAGAGTTATTAGAAAACCCATTTGTCACCCAAGTTCAAACGACACAATATTCAGAAATTGATACTGAAACAGTTCTTGTCAATTCAAAAGGGCTTCATTTAAAGAGACATAATACATATGCTTATGCATACGCTATTGGTGTATTTAAAAAAGATGATGATATTAAAACAGCTTATGACATCAAATTAGTGAAAAACTTCAACGACTTTGATGCATCTGAAATGGCTAAAATAACCATTGATAAAGGTGTTTCAAAACTAGGAGGAACTTCTGTCAAATCTGCTCCATATCCTGTTGTGTTTTCTAATGAAATGTTTGCTGATATCTTAGCTGTATTTACCTCTATTTTTTCTGGGGAATCAGCCTATAGAAATCTAACTTTCTTAAAAGATAAAGTAAATACAAAAGTCTTTGGAGATAATATCAACTTAATCGACGATCCACTTCATAAAGATGCTCACTTTAAAAATCCATTTGATGATGAAGGTGTAGCATGTCAAAAGAGATACGTTGTTAGAGAAGGTGTATTCACTGGGTTTAATCACAATCTAAAGACAGCAACCATATTTAAAGAAACACCAACAGGTAACAGTTTTGGTGGAACCATCTCTCCCACAAACTTTTATCTTGAATCTTCACAAATCTCATTTGATGAAATGATTAAAGATATCAAAGAAGGAATTTTAATCACTGACTTAATTGGATTACACGCAGGTGTTAAAACAGTATCTGGTGAATTCAGCTTACAAGCTGGTGGATTTATGATTAACAATGGTCAAATTGATCACCCTGTTAAAATGATTGTTGTTTCAGGAAATTTCTTTGAAGCGATGAACAAAGTTAAAGGTATCGCATCTGACCTTAAATTCTCATTATCAGGTATTGGAAGTCCAAGTGTTTACATTGAATCACTGATGATAGGCGGAGAAGCTTAATCAATAGATTAAATAAAAAGCAATTCAAACAGTTTATGATTTGAATTGCTTTTTTTTATTGACATTTTTTGTATTGTCATGTTATACTTATTTTAGAATTAAGGTAAGCCTTAAAATAGAGGTGAAAGAATATGCTAAATTGGTTTATAGAACAAGAAGTTTGGGTACAAGCATTGACAGGTACACTTTTTACATGGGGTATGACTGCTGCAGGAGCAGCACTTGTTTTCCCATTTAAAACGATAGAAAGAAACTTATTCAATTTAATGCTCGGTTTTGCATCAGGGGTAATGATTGCAGCGAGCTTTTGGTCACTCCTCGCTCCCGCCATTGACATGGCAGATGAACAAGGTGTTATCTCATGGATTGTAGTGGCTATTGGATTTGCTTTAGGTGGTGTCTTTTTATACTTAGCTGATAAAGTGGTCCCCCATATGCACTTTGGATTTAATCATGAAAAAGAAGGGATACCAACAAAATTAAAGAGAAATATTTTACTTGTATTTTCTATTACTCTTCATAACATTCCAGAAGGATTAGCTGTCGGTGTTGCTTTTGGTGCAATCCAATATGCTACTGGTGATATCGCTGCTGCAACATTAGGTGCGATAGGATTAGCAATTGGTATTGGTATTCAAAACTTTCCAGAAGGTGCAGCAGTTTCAATTCCACTTAGACAAGAAGGTATGAGTCGTAGAAAAGCTTTCATGTGGGGACAAGCTTCAGGTGTTGTTGAACCTATTTCAGCGATCTTAGGAGCTATTTTGGTTACTTATGTTTCAGTGATTTTGCCATATGCACTAGCTTTTGCAGCTGGAGCAATGATTTATGTTGTTGTAGAAGAGCTCATACCTGAAGCTCAACAGAAACAAACTCCTAAAGGTGCACACTATGCAACGCTTGGCGTCATGATAGGTTTTATTCTCATGATGATTCTTGACGTGGCATTAGGATAGAGGTTAAAATAATGAACCGAGCAGAAGAAGATTATATAAAGTCGATTTATGAGTTAACATTTGAAAAAAATAAAACACTTATTAAAGCGAATGATCTTGCAGATCGTTTTGGTTATTCTGATCAAAGTGTTAATGAGATGATTAAAAAATTAGAATCAAAACACCTTGTAAATTTTATTCCTTACAAAGGAATATCATTAACATCAAAAGGAAAAAAAGTGGCGATTCGAATGATTCGAGCACATAGAATTTGGGAAGTTTTTTTGACATCAAAATTAGGTTATTCATGGGAATCTGTACATGAAGATGCAGAAAGACTTGAACATGCAACAAGTGACGAAGTTATCGAAAAACTATATCAATTTTTAGGAGAACCAAAGTTTTGTCAGCACGGAAATCCTATTCCAGATTTAAAAGGAAAAATGGAGATACCAGAGACACATACATTACTTGAATCTGAGATTAATGATGTTTTTGAACTTACTCGTGTACTTGACCATAAAGATTTATTGATCTACCTAAATGACATAAAACTACCTCTATATGGTAGAATAACAGTCATTGGGAAAGATAATCTAAATGAAATTATTTCATTTACACATCATAATCAAACACATCAATCAGGTTACAAAATTGCAAAAATGTTGTTTGGAAAAATCATTAAATAAGAGGTGACAACATGTTAAAAGAATTGCTACTAAACGGACAAAAAAAGGAAATCGAAAACTATATCAAAGAGACTCATGCACATGATTTATCAGAAATCTTTTTTGAACTTACAGATCATGAAAAAGAGCAATTCTATAAACATATTCAAGATGAAAAACTAGCTGAAGTTGTATCTTACATGGAGACTGAGCAAGCAGCTATTATTTTAGCAGAGTTTGATTTAGAAAAACAAAAACGTCTTGTGGAAATGATGGAACCTGACGATGCAGCAGATATCATCTTAGAACTTGAAGAAGAAGAACAAGATGAATTGGTTGAAGCACTTGGTGAGGAATCAGATGTTGTTCAACTACTCAGCTATGATGAAGATGAAACAGGTTCAGCGATGACAAACTTAATTGTTACAGCAAATCAAGATGAAGATATTAAGACAGTAACGAAAAAAATGATTAAGGAAGCGGCTGATGTTGAATCAATCAATACAATATTTATTGTAGATGATGAACAGCATTATTTAGGTGTTGTACCTCTTAAAAAATTATTAAAAGCTCAAGCTCCAATGGAGATTAAAGAGTTAATCGAAAAGAGAGCATTTGTCTATGATCATGACCCTATCACTGAAACACTTGATAAGATTAGTAATTATGATATTTATGAAATGCCAGTTCTTGATGATGAACATCACTTGCTAGGTATGATTACTTTTGACGATGCTCTTGACATCTATCAAGAAGAAGCACAAGAAGACTTTGAAAGGTTAGCTGCATTACCTGAAACGATTGATCGAAGTATCGTTCAAACTGCGATTCATCGTTTACCATGGCTTGTCGTATTATTATTAATCTCTATTCCGATTGCTATTGTTACCTCTCTTTATGAAGAAACATTAGCTATGGTTGCTATCCTCATTGTTTTTCAACCACTTATCTTAGACTCTGCAGGTAATGTTGCTACTCAAACACTTGCTGTTACATTAAAAATGTTTTCAACCAATGAAAAAGGATTTGCAAAAAACGCAAGAAGAGAAATTATAACAGGAATGATTAATGGATTTGTGATTGGTATCATCGCTTTTGTCATGACACTTATTTTTGCTTATTTAAATACTTCACTTACACAAGAACCTCTATTGATATCCTTTGTTGTAGGTATTTCATTATGGTTAACAGTGATAACTGCTCCTGTCGTTGCAATTTTAATTCCACTCATTCTAAAAACTCTTAAGTTTGACCCAGCAGTTGCTTCAGGTCCTTTTATTACAACAGTTATAGACGTAGCTGCGTTATTTATCTATTTTGGTTTAGCAACCATGATGCTAGGAGGTATTTGAGATGAGAATAAATTTCAAACACAGTGATGAATCACTAAAAAAGCAACTTAAAAAAACCCATCCTTTTGATTTAGCTGAATTGTATCCAATACTATCTGATGATGATAAAACTCGCATGATAAACCTCATAGATGCGAGTAAGCGTGCAGATATGTTTGTTGAATTAGACATAGATGATCAAATTGAACTCATTCATTTATTAGATTTAAACGAGCAAAAGGGTTTACTTAGACAACTTGAAAGCGATGATTTAAAAGAATTTATATCAGATATTGAAGATCAAAATATTCAAAAAGAAATGATTAGTCTTTTAAGTAAAGTACGAGCAAAATCAATTGAGCTTCTCATGCAGTATGATGAGGATCTTGCTGCATCTATCATGTCAACAGAATTTTTAACTATTCATCAGGATATGACGATAAAAGAAGCAACCAATGAAGTCATAACAACCTCAAAAGATTCAGATTATATAGATACTATTTTTGTAATTGATCAAGATAAAAAAGTTGTTGGAGTAGTTGATTTAAAGGATTTAATCATTGCAAGACCAAATAAGGAATTGAAAGATATCATGAATGAAGAGTTTCAATTTGTTTATGAAGATGCGACCATTGAACAAGCTATTCAAACAGTTCGTGATTATGACAGAAACGCTATTCCAGTACTTGATCGAGAAGATAAAATGATTGGTATTGTTACTGGGGATGACTTGTTTGATGAAATGATTGAAAGTCATGAGTATGATTACCAGAAAATGGCTTTACTTAAAGATCATGAGTCGACATCAACAGCAATAACAAGATCAAAACAACGACTTCCTTGGTTAATGATTGCAGTTGTTTTAAACTTACTTATCGCAAGTTTTTTGTCAATTTTTGAAGCAACCCTTGCACAAGTAACAGCTCTTGTTTTATTCCAACCTCTCATTCTAGGTATGGCAGGAAACATCGGTACTCAGTCATTAGCGGTTACTATTTTAGGGTTTCACTTAGAAGCCTTCGATGCGAAGGAAATGCCAAAACAACATGTGGTTAAAGAAGTCTTTATTGGTCTAATGAATAGTTTTATCTTAGGTGTTTTATCATTTGGTTTTTCATTTACTTTCTTAACACTCATTCCAACAGGAAATCAACAAGCAATTGACATTGCTTGGGTCGTATTTATTGCAGTTTTTTCATCTATGTTTATCTCAGCTTGTATGGGTGTATTAATACCAATAATATTAAAAAAATACGGGTCAGACCCAGCTGTTGCTTCAGGTCCAATTATGACTACAATTAATGATGTTGTTGCTTTAGTGATTTATTTTGGTGTAGCTACGATTGCTTTTTTAAGTTAGACAAGCAATCAAAAGGTTTACACCTTTTTTATGTTATAATAAAAAAAACGACTAGAAAGAGGATATTATGGAAAATTATATCAAAACGTATGTTGAGACACGTAAAAAAATCAAAGCTTATGAATATGTGATGTGGCTCATGGGGTGGGACCAAGAAACAGAAGCTCCTAAAGGATCGCTTCCTTATTTTAGTAAGCAATATCAAGTGATGGCTGAAGAAATGTATGCAATTGAATCAAGTCAAGACTATATGGATGCTATCGATTATTTATTTGATCATGCAGACAGTATAACGGATTTAGACTTAAAAGTAGAAATAAAGAAGGCTCATAAAGGATTACAAATCATTAAAAAAGTACCTAAAGATGAACTTATCGAATACCAAGTATTAACTGCAAATGGTTCTCATATATGGGCTCAAGCAAAAGAACAAAATAATTTTGAGATGTTTGCACCAACATTAGAAAAAATTGTTTATTTCAATAGGAAGTTAGTGAAATATTTAGAAACAGACGAAATCAAAGGTTATGATATTTTACTTGATCGTTTTGAAGAAGGTTTCGGTGTTAAAGAGTATGATTTCTTCTTTAATCGTTTAAGAGAAGAACTTGTTCCTTTTGTTTTAGAAGTCACTAAAAAGGAAAATCAAAAACGTTTTAGTAAAAAGTTAACAAAAGGTCAATTTCCTATCGAACAACAACGTGCATTCTCTCATTATTTAATGGATGTTTTTCATTATGACAAGAATCATGGTTTACTAAAAGAAAGTGCTCATCCATTTACAAGTGGTGTCTCATCTGTTGATACCAGAATTACAACACACTATCATGAAGATCTACCGGCATCTAGCATTTTCTCTACTATTCATGAAATGGGACATGGCATTTATGAATTACAAAATGATCCAAAATATGATGATACATCATTACATGGAGGATCAAGTTTAGGTATTCATGAATCTCAATCTCGTATGTATGAAAATATGATTGGACGTTCTTATGAGTTTTGGCAAGTTCATTATCCTAAACTTCTTTCTCTTTTTCCTAAACAACTTAAAGGAATTGAATTGGATGAATTTTATCAATACATTAATCAAGCAAAACGTTCACTTATTCGCATTGAAGCAGATGAACTCACATATTCACTTCATGTCATGGTTAGATATGAACTCGAAAAACAACTCATTAATGGCAAATTAAAAGTAAAAGATCTACCTAAAAAGTGGAAATCATTGATGAGTCAATACGTAGGCATACGTCCAGTAACAGACAAAGAAGGTGTCTTACAAGATATTCATTGGTCTGGAGGAGCAATTGGGTATTTCCCCACTTATGCTTTAGGTTCAGCGTATGCTGCACAAATTTATGCATATATGGATCAAGAAATTGATGTTAAAAAAATGATTACAGAAAACAAAATAGAAAAAATTAATGAATGGTTAAAAGATAAGATTCATCAGTATGCAGCATCCAAAACACCAAAAGAATTATTATTAAATTCAACAAACCAAGAATTTAATCCAAATTACTATATTGAATACTTAAAGGATAAGTTTAAAGTATCATAGAAAGAAAGTGAACACATGCTCTCTATCCGCTCACTTTATCGCATCGGATATGGTCCTTCATCATCTCATACAATGGGACCTGCGAAAGCTGCAGATATAGTGAAACAACTCGCTCCAGAAGCAAATTTTTACGAAATTACTTTATATAACTCGCTTGCTTTAACAGGAAAAGGGCATTTAACTGAAGAAGCAATCAAAGAGTCGCTTGCACCATGTGCAGTGGCTTTTTTGACGCAAATTGATTTAGAAAGACACCCCAATACACTTCTTATCAAAGCATTTAAAGATGAAGAACTTCTTGTAGAAAAAGAAGTGATGAGCGTAGGTGGCGGTCGTATTGTCTTTAAAGGAGAAGCGGAAACAGAACCTATGATTTATCCACATCAATCCCTTAAAGACATTAAAAAGTATTGTAAAGCAAACAAAATTCATCTCTATGATTATGTCTTCAAAGTTGAAGGAGAAGGAATCAAAGAGTTTTTAGAAACCATTTGGGAAACCATGAAAACATCGATTATCAGAGGGATTGCATCCAAAGGTGTTCTTCCAGGTCCATTAAAATTAAAACGAAAAGCACCAGAATTATATAGTAGAGATCCGAATAAAGAAGTTATGGAGATTACAGAAAATAGATTAGTATCTGCCTATGCATTTGCCGTGAGCGAAGAAAATGCGAGTGGAGGTATTATCGTAACTGCACCTACATGTGGTGCATGTGGAGTATTACCTGCTGTGCTCTACTATATGCATGAAAAACACGATGTTATCACAAAAGAACGCATTATCAATGCTTTAGCAGTAGCTGGATTAATCGGTAATTTAATCAAACATAATGCATCCATCTCTGGAGCAGTTGCAGGATGTCAAGCAGAAATTGGTAGTGCTTGTGCTATGGCAGCAGCAGCTCATGCAACACTATTTAATTTATCTATGGATCAAGTCGAATATGCAGCAGAAATAGCCATTGAACATCACTTAGGTTTAACATGTGATCCAATTAATGGATATGTTCAAATACCATGCATTGAACGTAATGCGGTAGCTGCACTACGTGCTATAGATGCATGTGGACTTGCATACTTTTTAACAGATTCACGAAAGATTTCATTTGATATGGTTGTTCAAACCATGTATCAAACAGGCTTAGATATGCATCAATCATATAAAGAAACATCACAAGGTGGGCTAGCAAAATATTATCAGGAGGATGACGATGTTAACTGTTGGTGATTTAGTAGAAGTTAAAGTAGTTGATGTAGATTACAATGGTCAAGGCGTTATAAAACATGAAGGCTATGTGATTTTTGTTAAAGGATTACTAAAAGAAGAAGTTGCTAAAATAAAAATCACAAAACTTAGAAAGAATTTTGGTGAAGGAATTCTTTTTGAACTCGTTGAAAAAAGTAAAGATCGATTTTACCATCCACAATCTATTTTAGGTTCTTGTGATTTACTTCATATGAGTAAAGATGAACAACTCATTTGGCAGGAAAAAACAACAAAAGAGACACTCTTAAAAATAGCCAGTTTATCTATTGATGTTGAACAAACAATTACAGATAATCAATTTTTTAATTATCGAAACAAATCAGTATTTCATGTGATGGATAAACCTTATCTATCACTAGGTTTATATCATAAAGATGATCATCGATTGATTGAAGTCACATCGTTTATCTTATCAGATACAAAAACCAATGAGATTCTAAATCACATTAATCAACATAAAATTATCATTGACTCAAAAGTGTTTAAGCATGTGATCATTCGAACGAATCCAAAAGGTGAAGCACTTATTACCATCGTTAGTCTTCAAAAGAGATTCAAAGGACTAGATAAACTAGTTACTCATCTATTAAAACTAAATCACATCAAAGGGATAACATTAAATCTATCACTCACTGATGGAGAAATATTAGGACCAGAATCCATCGTTCTATATGGTGAAAATCGGTTAATTGAGACCTTAAACGATAAAGAAGTATTTATAAATGATCGCTCATTTTTTCAAGTGAATCATGGGGTATCTATGAAAGTATATGAACTTATTCATACACACCTGCTTCCTCATTCAACAGTCTTAGATGCTTATAGTGGGGTTGGTAGTATTGGCTTTTATATTGAAAAAAAGGCAAAACACGTAACCATGATTGAATCAAATAAAGCATCTCATCTCATGGCTTTAGAAACTAAAGATAAATATCAATTAGATAATATTAATCTCGTTTTAGACAAAACTGAAGATGTGATTGATCAATATCCTGCAGATGTTTTAATCGTTGATCCTCCTCGAAATGGACTAATGCCTTCGCTTCTTCAAAAGCTTGAAACCATTCATTTTAAACAAGTATTTTATCTTTCTTGTGATGCAAAAACTCTTGCGAGAGATTTACAAACATTAACAAAGATATATAAAATAGATGCTGTATATCCTATACGCATGTTTTACCATACGACATCTTTAGAAACACTCGTTATTTTATCTAAAAAATAGGAGGTTTTTATGAAAATAATAGATTGGTTATTAATACAGGATCCTGTAATAGTTCGATTAACGAACAAATACTTAAAGGACATTGATGTTCCCTATCATGAAGAAGGATATATTAAATCATATCTATCTTTATTTGATTTACATGAAAATATGTGGGGTCATGGAATATATTCACCAAAATGGATATCAACACATTACACACTCTTTGAACTCCTTTACATGGAAATGAATCCGCATCATCCAATCTATAAAAAAGCCTTATCACATATCTTAGATGTGATGTGGAAAAAAGATGGCTATGTGAATAAATATAGACATCAGGATGTCTGTGTTGTAGGCATGATGTTAAATATGCTTGCTTACATGGATATTGATCATCCAATCGTTGAAGAGATGCTTGACTATATTTTAAGTCATACATTTATAGATGGTGGATGGAACTGTTCATGGGAAGCGAAAAAGCCCAAACAAAGTTCACTTCATACAACCTTATCTGTCTTAGAAGCACTATGTATGTTAAAACAAAAAGATTATCAAAAAAGAGATTTGTCAACTTACATAGAAAGTGGAGTCAAGTTCATCTTTAAAAAACAATTTTTCAGAAGAGAGACAACTCACGAGATTATTCATGAAGATATGGCAACCTATCATTATCCATATCGATGGAAATATGACTATCTTCGTGCACTTGAATGTCTAGTGAGTATAAAATATCCTTATCATCAGAGTATGGATGAATCTTTAGACTTGCTACGTCAAGAAATAAAAAAAGGATATCTCAAACCAGGTTATCGATATCCAGGAAAAACACATTTTACACTTGAAAAAGGAACATCAGGGTTCAATACATTGCGTGCTCTTAAAGTGCTAAAATTTTATGATAGTTCATATTATGAACACATCATTAATCAAGACTTTGACTACTAGTCGAAAGTCTTTTTTTATCCTTTAACAAAAGGGTTAAACTTTTTTTCATGTCCAATGGTTGTCTCCCTACCATGACCAGGATATACTAAGACATCATCATCAAACAAAGAATAAATACGTTTAATACTTTGATAAATGGAAGGACTACTCGCAAATGGTATATCAGTTCTTCCGACACTTTGAAAAAACAAAGTATCACCTGAAAATAGAATACCATCTGTATAAAGAACTGTTGAACCTTCAGAATGACCAGGAGTTTCATAAACAGTAAATGTGCGACCAATAAAAGAAATCATATCTAAATCACGAATCCATACATCAACAGGTATTTCATAGCCGATTCGGTTATACACTGAGTGATTCATCCAAATAGCATCTTTTTTTGGTGCGTAAATTTTACAATCATAAATTTCTTTGATCTGTTTCACGCCACCTACATGATCAGGATGTCCATGGGTCAAATAAATCTTTGTTACAATCAATTTCTTTTCATCTAAAAAAGATAAAACATCTTGACTATCATATCCAGGATCAATGATGAAAGCTAATCCATCTTCGTATAGTATGTAAC
>Ga0209835_1001016_pt1 | contig 16426 bp, 16 predicted proteins | sample LakKivwa52mmetaG_FD_184138 | JGI IMG/M metagenome (GOLD analysis project Ga0209835, IMG submission 184138) | Anoxic lake water microbial communities from Lake Kivu, Rwanda to study Microbial Dark Matter (Phase II) - Lake Kivu water 52m metaG... | ecosystem: Environmental > Aquatic > Freshwater >...
TTGTGACGCTTGGTTATTTTTGTAAGGTCAATTTCTTACCTCACAGTTTCATCCACCCTTATACCACCGGTCCAATTATTCTGCTAATCCTTCACTCCATACCATCACCTTAGCGAGGTAAATAACAGGGGACGGAGAATATAAAGGTCTGATGATGGATAGGGTTTTGAATCGGCTATCCGGTTTTTTGGAGCAGGGAGAGGATTCCGGCGCCCATCTTCTGGGGATGATCCGCTGGACTTATGAAGATCTTCCCATGAAAATTCCCATTTTGGACTTTGAGAAACTTTAAGAACTGGATCACCGGATAAGTCGGGAGCGTTCGATGACAGGAAGTATGGGCCAGGCCGAAAAGGGAGAGAGTGAAGGCGTACGGTTGAATCAGGCATTGGAAAGCAGCACAAATATCACCGAGAGCCTCATTGAAAGCATTGGGAGTGGAATTATTATTACCGAAATGAATGACACGATTACCTATATTAACCAGGCCGGGGAGAAGATATTGGGCTATTCGAAAGGGGAGGTCATCGGAAAACCTTTTGGCCTTTTCGGATTAAATGAGAAGTTGAATGTTTCACACTCCTTTCTTGATCAATCCGATAACCTCGATACGAGAAGAGAAGGCCGGATGAATAGAAAGGAGGGGAACGAAATCCCTGTCGGATTTACGATCAATTACCACCTGAGTTTGAGCGGCGAAGCCATCGGTAAAATTATCATTTTTCGTGATCTGACAAAGGTCTATCGAATTCAGGAAGAGATATTAAAGATGGATCGACTGGTCTCTCTTGGAAAACTGGCTTCCGGTATTGCGCATGAGATCCGCAACCCCCTCGCGGGGATAAAGACCACAGCCCAGGCGCTCGGTGAGGAGATGGGAAAGGAGGATCCGAAAAGGGAATATTTAAATCGCATCACGAAAGAGATCGATCGCTTAAATGAACTTCTCAAGACCTTCTTCTCTTTTGCTAAACCGCAGACGCTTCTTCTCGTTCCCTGTCATATCAAGGAGATCATCAATGCCATTATTCCGTTTCTCATCAAAGAGATTTCCGATAAAGGAATTCGGTTTGTGGAAGCCTATCATCCGAAGCTTCCGAGGATAAGGGTTGATAAGATACAGATGCACCAGGCCTTTTTAAATCTCTTTTTGAACGCCATTCAGGCCATGCCTGGCGGCGGTGAGCTTAAAATTGAAGCGAACCCTGTGGTCATCCCTTCGTTGGATGGTTCCATGCAGAATTATGTGAGGGTGGTTGTCTCGGATACAGGAAAAGGCATTCCTCCCCACATTCTTCCAAAGATTTTCGACCCTTTTTTTACGACCAAGCCCAAAGGGATTGGATTAGGTCTTTCAATCACCTATCAAATCATTAAGAAGCACGGAGGCACCATTAAAGTCGATAGCCAATGGGAGAAAGGAACTTCTTTTATCATTAATTTGCCGGAGACATTTGAAAATTTATGAAACCATCTGTGCTTATAGTCGATGACGATGAAGTGATGCGAGAGTCACTCTATGATGTTTTAAAGAAGGGAGAATATGAAGTCTATTCAGTGGGTTCCGGGAGCGAAACCCTTTCGGTCATCAAAAAAAATATCATAGATCTCATTCTTCTTGACATGAGGCTGCCCGATTGGGATGGCCTGGAACTTCTTAAAAAGATTAAAGAATTCGATACTGAAATATTAGTGATTATTATGACTGCCTATTCGGATGTGCAGACCGCAGTTTCAGCAATGAAATCAGGAGCTTACCATTATATCAATAAACCTTTTGATTTGGAAGAGCTAAAACTTCTGATTGAAAAAGGGTTGGAAAGAAAGAGCCTTATTAATGAAGTGAGAAGACTTCATCGACAGCAGAATGAAGGAAATCAAAAAAGCCAGATATTTGGCACAACTTCCCAGATTCAATATATTAAAGAGTTGATCGGAATGGTTAGTAAGACGAACAAGACATCTGTCCTGATCCAGGGAGAGAGTGGGACGGGTAAGGAACTTGCCGCCAATGCGATTCATTACAACAGTAAGAGGGCAAATAAACCCCTGATGAAGATTAACTGTAGCGCCATACCGGATTCACTTTTAGAATCAGAGCTTTTCGGTTATGAGAAGGGAGCCTTTACAGACGCCAAAGCGACGAAGAAAGGGCTCTTCGAATTGGCAGATGGAGGAACGGTATTTTTAGATGAAATCGGAGATATGAAGCCCTTTCTTCAATTAAAAATTTTAAGAGTGATTGAAAATCAATCCTTTATGCGAGTAGGGGGGGAGAGGGAAATTAAGGTTGATGTCCGAATTGTTGCGGCAACCAATAAGGACCTGGAATCGCTTGTGAGGGAAGGGCTTTTCCGAAAGGACCTCTATTACCGGCTTAAAGTGATGGTGGTTGAGATGCCTTCTCTTCGCGAAAGGGGAGAGGATATTTTACTTCTTTCCAATTTGTTTATAGAAGAGATCAATCGAGAATACGGTAAAAATATCAATGGGTTAACAGATGATGCCAAAAAGATAATGGCCCAATATCCATGGCCCGGGAATGTGCGGGAATTGAAGAATGTCATCGAGAGAGCCATGATTCTTACCGAACAGCCCTATATCACACCCAAACAACTTCCGTTTGAATTAAGACAGAAGGAAGGATACGATCTCAAGGCTGTAGAATTAAATCCGTTTGAGATTTCTGAAATGATGCCATTAGAAGCATTGGAAAAAATCCACCTTTCAAATGTATTAAATAAATTGGAATGGAATAAGTCTAAGGCTTCAAAAATACTTGGGATTTCAAGAGCGACCCTGAGGGCAAAAGTCAAGAAATATCATCTGTCGGATAATTAATGTGAAATATTAAATGGTTATTCATTAATGCTAATATAAATTATTAAATTATTAAGGCACCTTATTAAAATTGATGGAGTTAATAAATTTTTTCCTTGACTTTTTACAAAATATAATAATAATCTATAGACAACCTGTCTAAAATTGAACGACTTGAGGTAAATCATATGATTTTGGGAAGAAAAAAGGGAGTCATTGGATTGGATATTGGGTCCAGTTCGATCAAACTGGTTGAATTGGGGGAGAGTAAAAACACTTACAAATTGGTGAATTTGGGGATCTCATCATTACCCCCGGAAGCGATCGTGGATGGAGCCTTGATGGACTCGGTAACCATTATCGATGCCATCCGGGAATTGATCAGCAATACAAAGACAAAGACAAAAGATGTGATCACCTCTGTCTCCGGTCATTCGGTGATTGTCAAGAAGATCAGCCTCCCATTGATGTCAGATGCCGAATTGGAAGAATCAATCCAGTGGGAGGCCGAACGGTATATCCCATTCGACATCAACGATGTGAATATCGATTTTCAGATCTTTGGCTCCAGCGCTGAAAACCCGGAGGTCATGGATGTGGTTTTGGTGGCTGCCAAAAAAGACATCATCAATGACTATGTCTCCGTGATCATCGAATCAGGATTAAACCCGGTCACCATCGATGTCGATGCTTTCGCCATCGAGAATATGCTATCGGTGAATTATGAGATTGAAAAAGATGAAACCGTAGCGATGGCGAATGTCGGGGCCAGCATCACCAACATTAATATCCTGAAGAACAATATGACCGCTTTTACGAGAGATATTTTTAAGGGAGGAAATCAAATTACCGAGGAGATTCAGAGGCAACTCCACATCGATTACGAAGAAGCCGAAAAAATTAAGGTGGGGAGCAAGATCGATGCTGCTTCACAGCCGGTCATTCAGGATGTTTTAACGTCGGCCTCGGAATCTTTATCCATGGAAATAGGAAACTCCATAGAATTTTTCCAATCGACATCGACTTATGAAAAAATCAGCAAACTTTATTTAAGCGGAGGGGGATCGAAAATTAAAGATTTCGATATCCTCTTGCAGCAGCAGATCGGCATACCCGTTGAAATCGTCAACCCTTTTAAAAAGATCGAGTATAGCGAAAAGAACTTCGATCTCGAATATTTAAGGGAAATCGGCCCGATGATGGCGGTGGGGGTAGGACTCGCCACCCGAAAGGTAGGAGATAGATGATAAAGATCAATCTACTTCTGACGAGAAAAGAAAAGAAGAAGGTCGGAGTCAAGAAGGAGTTTGTGATCCTCATCGTTTCGGTGGGGCTCCTGGCGATCCTGCTGGCCGGCCTTCATTGGAAAATCGGGAAAGAAAAAGAGGATATGGTGACCCAGATCTCAGAGACGAAAAAAGAGATTGCGCGCTATAAGTCTTTGGCGGCTGAGGTGACGAAAGCCAAGGAGGCCCAAAAAACCTTACAAGACAAGTTGAACATCATCAACTCATTAAGAAAGGGCAAAGAAACGCCTGTCCGGATTCTGGACGGGATCAGTGTCGATAAACCGGAGAAACTCCAGTTGGAACTGATGAAGAAAGAGGGATTGAAACTCGGAATTGAAGGGATCGCTCTGGATGATGAGACCATCGTCCAGTTTATAACCAATCTGAAGAAGTCAAAACTTTTTAAAAATGTTGATCTGGTTGTGAGCGAACAGATTGAGCAGAACAAAATCAAGTTAAAAAAGTTTATTCTTTCATGTGAAATCATCTCGGGCTAAAAGGGGGAGGAGATGGCCATTACAGTAAATACAATTTTAGAGCTCCCGTCATCCAAAAAAATCTTAATTTTGATCGGGATTTTATGCGTTATTACGGGAATGTATTTCTACCTTTTTTTCATTCCGGTGCAGAATGATTTAAAAGTATTAAGGGTGGAATTGGATAAGCTAATCAAGGAATTGAATGAAGGGAAGATGATCACAAGAGATCTGGAAAAATTTAAGGGTCAGATTGAGAAGTTGAATGTGGAATTGACGAATGCGTTGACTCAACTCCCCAATGAGAAGGAGATTCCTGAAATCCTGAAAAGCATCTCACGCCTTGGCAAAGAGTCGAATCTGGAGTTCACCCTCTTCAAACCCAAACCTGAAGAGCCTCAGCAGTTTTATGCAAGAGTCCCCATCGATCTGGTGATGGTGGGAAGCTATCATAACACGGGGCTTTTCTTTGATAAGATCGGGAAGCTCCCGAGAATTATAAATGTCGTTGACTTCAATATGTCACGAGCCAAGGATGTTAAGGGGAGGGAGGCGGATGTTGTCATTCGAACATCCTGCCTCATCACCACCTACCGGTTCATGGAAAAGAAAGCCGAAGAAAAGAAAGGTGACGGAAAAACTCCGTGAAAAACAGAGACAAACGAAAAGGGAGACGTCGATGTTCCAAAAAAACAATAAATTTCATTTCGTCTGGGGGATATTGAGCTTACTCTTTTTTGTGGCAAGCTGTGGAGGAGATTCCGTTCCTCCTCCTCAAAAAGGAGCGATTCCAAAGGCCGTGGTTAAAAAAGAGGAGCCGGTTAAGGTGGCAGATCAAAAAGAACCCCTCAAAAAGGAAGAACCGGAATATCAATACACCCCTGCCGGTAAACCGGATCCATTTAAGCCTTTTATTGAATTGACGCCCGTACGGGAAAGAGTGAGGACCACTCCGCTTACACCTTTGCAGAAATATGATATCAGCCAGCTAAAATTGGTTGCTATCATTTCAACCCCTGATGGGAATGTCGCTTTAGTCGAAGATTCAGCCGGAAGAGGATATTTTATAAAAAGAGGAACCGAAATCGGAAAGAACGAAGGGAAGGTTACAAGAATTTTAAAAGATCGAGTTATCATCGAGGAACTCTATGAGGATGTTTTAGGCAAGGTGAAAAAGAGCGAAATTCCATTATTGCTTCACAAAATCGAAGAAGGGGGAGAATCATGAAAGCTTTTTTAATGGTTAGAGTGGTGTTTATCACCTTAATCTCATTGATCATCAGCGGTTGTGCCACTGGGGGGGATGTGGTAAAGCCTCCGAGCGAGGCTTCGCCTCCTGTTGTCTCGGTGGCGAAGGCTAATCCTTCCATCATCCAAAAGATCGCTTTCACAGAAGAAGAAAAATTTACAAGAATTCATATCGAAGGATCGGAAACCCTTCCGCCCCCTTTGTATAAACTCTCCCAGGAACCGTTGAAAATCGTGGTGGATTTTACCCATATCGACCTTAAACAGGTGAGGAGCACTTTGAAGGTGGACAATGGGACAATCTCCGAAGTTTTAACCACTCAATATGACGACAAAGGCCGGATCGAAATCGGCCTCCTTCAGATGACCCCTTTCAACATCTCCAGGGAAGATAAAAACGTTTTTATTGACATTGAAAAAGTAAACCCCGTTAGAAATTCCAGCGGGGCATTAAACCCTGACAGAATTATTCTAAAATCTAACTCCGATGCAGAGCAGGGGGGCATTATTTCTAACGGGGTAAAGAAGATCATAGAGACAAAGGAAGTCAAAAAGGAGGAAGTGATTGAAAAGGCCAAAGAGGGGGACCTTTCGACCCCTGAGACGAAAATAGAGGCCGCCGTTTCTTCATCTCCTGCTGTAATGATTTCAACACAGGAAAAGACGAACAAGGCAAAAGAGATTATCAATTTTTCCCTGGAAGATAAAAAAGATCACATCGATTTTAATATTTTAGCAGACGGAAAAGTTGAAAATTATAATTTATTTAAACTGGACGGTCCTCCGCGCCTGGTTTTGGACATCTGGGAAGTGGGGACCCAATACCCGAAAAAATCAATTCGGGTTTCAAATCCGTTCATTAAGGAAGTCCGAATCGGACAACATCAGGACAAATTAAGACTGGTCTTCGACTCATCGAAACCTCAACTCCCAGCCTACCAGATCAATCGAATTGACGATAAACTGGTCGTATCGGTTGGAAATGTACCTCAGCCCTCTGAGCCTCAAATCTTGCTGCAGGAGAAGGGATCTGAAAAGTTAGCCGTTCCTAAATTGCAGTTGGCCTCTTCGACTTCTCCTGCTGTCAAGGAGAAGGTGTCGCCGCCATCCCCGGAAGTATCCGCAAAGCCGGTAAAAGCAAAGATTGCCTTGAAAGAGACCGATTTTAAACAAATAAACGATAAATCACGAATCGTCCTAAGCCTTAGCGGAGATCCACAATTTGAAACCTATCGTGTTTCGGAAAAGGTGATCGCCATTGATATCAAGAACGCTTTTGCCCCGAAACATCTCCAGAGGGGAATGAATACGAGCGAGTTTGATAGCGCTGTCAATCATATTGACATTAAGAACGTAAAGAATGACATCAGGATATTGTTTAAATTGAGGGAAGAGACACCCTATGAAACCACCAAGGAAGGCAATACCCTCTTTTTTGATATTGAAAAGCCGAAGAAGGTTGTGACGAAATTAGAGGCTCCCACGCCTCCTCCCGAACTCCCAAAGGTAACCCCACCACCTCCTCCTAAAGAAGAAGTGAAAGCAGAGGTAAAAGCAGACGTAACGAAAGTGGAGGAGAAACCTGCCGTTGAAGCCAAGAAAGAAGAGATGGCGCCTCCTAAAGTTGAAGAAAAACCCGCTCCTCCGCCTGCGGTTGCAAAACCTGCGGAAGAGGTTGGGCCGGAAAAGATGTATACGGGAAGAAAAGTCTCTCTTGATTTTAAGGATGCAGACATCAAAAATATTTTACGATTGATCGCAGAGGTAAGCAACTTTAATATCATTACGGCAGATGATGTGTCAGGGAAGATCACGATGAGATTGGTCGATGTGCCCTGGGATCAAGCTCTCGATGTCATCTTACAGAGCCGATCGCTTGGCATGGTTCAGGTCGGAAATGTGATCCGGATCGCTCCGGTTGAAGCCCTGAACAGGGAGAGCCAGGCCCGATTGGAGGCGAAACGAGCCAAGGAGAGATTGGAGGATATGGTTACGGAATTAATTCCTATCAACTACGCCACAGCAAAGGATGTCATCCCTCAGATTAAAGGGGTTTTGAGCGAACGGGGGGATGTCAAAGTAGATGAGAGGACAAATATTTTGATCATCAAGGATATTCCGAGAAACATTCCTGCTGTTAAGTCTTTGGTGAAATCGCTCGACACAAAGACACCTCAAGTCCTGATCGAAGCAAGGATCGTTGAGGCCAACCTGACGTTTCAAAAGGAATTAGGCGTCAAATGGGGGTTTGAAATTGGAGGAGGTAAGGCCACTGCGGGTGGAGGAATACCAGGTACTACCCTGGGGACTGTCACGAGGGAAATTGTAAACTTACCTGCCGTGCCGAAAGTAGGAACAGCAGGTGTCATTGAATTTCTTTTCAGCCGGGGAACTATCCAGGCACTGGATATTGCGATTTCGGCTCATGAAAACCAAGGGGATGTTAAAATTATTTCTAGCCCCAAAATAGCAACTTTAGATAATAAGGAGGCATATATTGAACAGGGATTGAGAATTCCCTATATAAAGTATACAGCCGAAGGAACAGCAACCGTCGACTTTATCGAAGCCAATTTAAAACTAACTGTCACTCCACATGTGACGAATGATGGACACATAAAACTGAATATCAGGGCTAAGAAAGATGCTCCTGATACAAGCATAACTGTATTAGGAACACCAAGCATCGATAAAAAGGAAGTTGTTTCTGAGGTATTGATAAAAGATAGTGCGGTAGTTGCGATTGCCGGAGTTTATTCAATAGAGAAGAGTGATGGAACGGAGGGCATTCCCCTATTTAGCAAAATCCCATTATTGGGATGGTTATTTAAAAGGGAGGCAAAGGAAGATAAAAGAAAGGATTTGCTGATCTTTATCTCACCTAAGATTATTAAGGATCAGGTTTGAAAGGATTCTGATTTTAAACTTTAAAGAGACCGATGAGTTCCCTTATTCGGCCCACTCCATTTTGAAGGAGGTATTTTTTTATTCCGTCGATCACCTCTATTCCTGTATTCGGGTTGATAAGGTTTGCTGTTCCAATTTGAATAGCGGATGCCCCCGCAAGTATAAATTCAATCGCGTCCTCCGCTTTCATAATTCCCCCCATCCCGATGACAGGAATTTTTACCACCCGGCTAACTTCCCAGACCATCCTCAAGGCGATTGGTTTAATCGCAGGCCCTGAAAGTCCTCCGATGATATTGCCAAGTTCCGGTTTCTTCGTGTGGATATTGATGGCAAGGGCTTTGAAGGTGTTCACCAGGGAGACCGCATCCGCGCCGCCTTCTTCTGCGCTTTTAGCCATGAGGGCAATGTCGGTCACATTGGGGGAAAGTTTGACGATGAGAGGGCGTTGGGTAAATTTCCTCACTTTTGAAACCAGCCGGTAGGTCATTCGTGGATTCGTGCCAAAGATGATCCCTCCTTGCTGGACATTGGGACAGGAGACGTTCATCTCCAATCCGGAAATGCCCGGAAGGTCATTTAGCCTTTTGGATAGTTCCACATACTCCTGCTGAGTTTTTCCGAAAAAGTTAATGATGAGGTTCGTTTTGACTTTTTTAAAATAAGGCAATTTCTCTTTGATGAAGTTCTGAAGCCCTGGATTTTGTAGGCCGATGGAGTTGAGAATCCCTCCATTTGTCTCAAAAATCCTCGGAGGAGGATTTCCCTGCATGGGGTTCAAAGAAATCCCTTTTGGGATAATGGCCCCGAGTTGGCTCAAGTCCATGAAATTGTCAAATTCTTGGCCATATCCGAAGGTCCCTGAAGCGACGATCACCGGATTTTTTAATTCAATCTTTCCGATACGGATAGATAGGTCAAGAGGGGGCACAATTTTCATCATGTAATCCATCAGTTATAGGTTCAAGTAATACAAGTGTCCCCTTTACTATACCCCTCTTTGGAAAAGAGGGGCAAGGGGAGATTTTCCCGGCATAATTTTAAAATCCCCCTTTATCCCCCTTTGCCAAAGGGGGATAAAAACACCCGAAACAAGGGGTTACTTCATCATCGTTCCCAGACGATCTCTGATAACGGGAAGACAGGTCCATCTTTACAAACTCTGTGATAGGCCATTTCAGAGTCCTTGGTCTTTACCACACATCCCCAGCAGGCCCCGAATCCGCATCCCATTCTGGCCTCAAGGGAAACCTGGGCAACCCATTTCTTTGATTTGATGATTTTTGCTATTGACTTAATCATTCCTTCCGGGCCGCAAATATAGACATGGTGGGGTAGGGCTTTATCAAACCATTTGATCTCCGATTTGAAAAGGTCTACAACAGTCCCCCTTTTCCCCCGGCTTCCATCCTCCGTAGCAACAAAGATTTTTCCTTTTTGGAAGTCTCCCTCACATAAGATATCGTCTTTTGTCTTTCCGCCAATAAATACATATAATTTATCTGAACCTGATGTTTCTCCAATGGCAGATAAGGAGGCCATGCCCACTCCTCCGCCGATTAATATTGTTGGCAGTAAGTGGGGAAGGGGGGGCAAGGTAAATCCATTTCCCAACGGGCCTATCAGATTAACCTTTTGCCCTTCTTTGAAGGTTGACATCTTCTGGGTGCCTTTCCCCACCTTTTTATATAAAATGGAAAGCCGACCTCTTTTCTCTTTACTGGGATGCAGAGTCGAATAGCCCTTGTAAATGGAAAACGGTCGCCTCAGAAGAGGGTGGTGATTATCGGAAGTTCTGAGCATAACAAACTGCCCGGGTTTTGCCTCGTTGGCGATAGAAGGGCAGTCTATTTCAAGCAAGAAATAGATCGATTTTATTTTTCTGTTGTTGAGGACAATCCCGTTAGTTTGAATAGCCATATTTCCTTAGAAAATAGAAACGAATAGCACGAATGACAGCGAATGCCACGAATGGAAAATCAATCAACGTTTATCGTTGTCGAAGCTCGTATCGAGGCTCGGGTTTCGTCTTTCGGTTAGGGTAACGAGGCCCGTTTCGTGAATAAAAGGCTACGGTTATGGTCTTTTAATTCTTTGTAAGTAACCGTTACCGTTAACCGATACGGGCTTCGTCACCGTAACCGTAACCTAATTTAAAATTACCTTTCCATGAGAAGCGCCTCATATTTTCCCTGATAAAAATTCTTTCTTTTTCCTGCTTCCTGATAAGCAAAGGATTGATAAAGGCGGAAGGCTGGAATATTTTGAGGGTTGACTTCAAGATAATATTTCTTCACTCCTTTTTGGCAACAAAAATCAATGTAGAATTCCATTAATCTTTTACCCAGCCCTTTTTTTTGATGAATGGGATGAATGCAGATGTTGAGGAGCTCCGATTCTTCTCCGATATTCCTAAAGCAGATAAAACCGAGAGGGACATCTTCCTCCTCCCTGCATATAAGAAAGGAATGAGAAAAGGGGTGGGTAATTTCCCCAAGCAACATATCCCTTGACCAGGGATTTAGTATAGAGGTGGCGGCAATGGGGAGAACCTCCTCCACATCTTCGATTTTCGTCTTTCTGATGGTGAGCTTTTTACCGTTTGTCTCTATTTGATCATCGTTCATGATGGAGTGTTACCCGCTAACAATGAAAGTACTTTGGAAGCTTGGGCTAAAGTTACGGTTATGTAAAAGAATCCAACACGAGAGACGTAGCCTTTTAAAAACGATACGGGCATCGTAGCCGTCACCGCAACCGTGACCTAAAATAGTCTACTTGGGTTCAATGAGACGAAGCAACTCCGACGCCGCTTTTTTGAGCTCCTCATCTTTTGCCTGGTTCAGGATGGTCAGATACGATCGCTTGGCCTCCTCATATTTCCCGTTTTTCCTCTGAAGATTCCCGATTTCGAGATGGGTCAAAAAGAACCACGGCGAGCTTTCCTGAAGATATCTCAGGGCCATTTCAAAACTTTTAAACGCCTTATCGTGGTTTCCCTGCTGGTAAAATATTTCCCCCAAGCTAAAGTAAGTTCCGCCCAACCATTCTGGACGGCCCCCCTTGAGGATCATGGAATAATAGTGGATCGATTCTAAAATACTATTTTGTTTAAAAAATAGTTTCCCCAACTGGAAAGCGGCATGGGTTGAGAGAGGATGATGCGGGAAATCTTCAACGACCTTCTTAAACGCTTTTTCAGCTTCCCAATTTTCCTTTAGCGATAAGTAAATGTTTCCCGTCTGGGTTAAGGCAAAGAGTTTCCAATGAGGATATTCATCTTTCTGCGCAAGAAGCCCGTATGCCTCAAAGGCCTGGTTCCAATTTCCGGATTGACTGAAGCATTCTCCCTTAATGAAGAGGCTTTCCTCAATATTGGGAGAGTTTGGAAACTCAAGCAGTAAGATGTCCAAGTTGGTGATGGCCTCTCTGAATTTATTATCATAAAAATAGGCCTTTCCGATACGGAAAAGAGCCTTCTCCCTATAATTCGTATTAAGGACGTTAAAATAGTAGGGAAGGGAGTCCGTGATTCTGCCCTCAAAAAAAGCCATCTCCCCATTGAGCCACTGGAGAACCGCCTTTTCATCATCAAACGCGTTCAATTTTTGGAGTCTCTGAAATACTTTGTGGGCTCCAGAAAGGTCGTTCTGTTGAATATGGTTCCAGAAAAGGGAAAGGAAGGCAATCCCCCAGAATGGATTTTCCTTTGATTTTGTAAAAATAAGATTGAGTTCTTTTATCGATTGAGGATGGTCGCTGCTCTGCAGGAATATTTCCCCCAATAAATAATGGGTGAATAGAAGGAGCTGAGAATCTTTGGCCTGGGGTTTAAAGGATTGGAGGGTTTCGATCGCCTCTTTAAAATGACCGATTCGGTAATCACAAAAGGCCATTTTCCACAAGACTTCCGCGATGACGACATCCTCCTTAAAACGTTCATTGAACGTCCCGTAGATATTCTTCGCTTCATCGAACTTCCCTTGCTTCAAATAAGTTTCGCCTAACCAGAGCAAGGCGTATTTAAAAACAGGGGGAAAAGCAGGTTTAAGATCGGACATCATCGTCTTAAAAAACCCCGCCGCTTCCTCGAAGTGGTTCTGCTTAAAAGAAAAGATTCCCAGCCAGAAATGAGAGGCTTGAATGAGCTCATTGTTTTTAGAGGCAAGGGATACTTTTTTAAAATGGGAGCCTGCCTGGAGGGTTCGATTCGATCCAACATCAATCAATCCGAGGTAATAATAAACCCGATCCATGCCTTCAAATTTGGGGTATCGATTGAGAATGGAGACGAGATATCTTCTGGCTCCTTCGTTGTTTCCAAATCTGAGTTCAATATCGGCCAACCAGAATAGGGTGTATTCCGTATAATCAAATGCTTTGTTCTCATTGATGATCTTTAAAAAAACGGATCGGGATTCTTTCAGCTTTTCTTTGAGATAGAGCGTTTTTCCCAGAAGATAACAGATGTCATATAATTTTCCGTGTTCAGGATAATCACGAAGGAATTGTGAAAATTGTTTTTCGGCAATATCATAAAAGCCATCATTGAAGGCACCGGTCCCAACCCAGATCAGCTTTTCATCTTCACCAAGAGTCCTTGCGAAGGCATCCTGGCTGGAAAAACTCCACATAAACAAAACAGCAAAAAGTGTATAAATAATTATTCTTTTGGGTAACCCCTCAGTTATGGGTTTAAGTAATACAAATAAACTCTTATCCCCCTCTTTGGAAAAGAGGGGGAAGGGGAGATTTTTCCAATATAATTTTAAAATCCCCCTATATCCTCCTTTGCCAAAGGGGGATAAAAACAATCGTAAATGAGGGATTAATCGTTTGGCCATTTCAGAACGACTTCCTGATTTCTTTGATAAGGTTTATATCTTCAGGAGTATTAATATTGATAAAAGACTCCTTTGTCCGGTCTAAATTGATAAACTCGGGCTCTTCAATGATTTTAATCCTTACCAGGGGGTAGAAATCAATGATTTTGTATTTCCCCATATCGATAAGTTTTTTTATGGGCGGTATGCAACTTTTTGAGTAGATGGCGTGCAGGGGCTGCAATCCATCATCCGTTCGGGGCACAATTGCATCAAATCCGTCGGCCTGTTTGATGAGATACTGGATCATGGACTCCTTGAGAAAAGGCATATCGCAGGCAACGCAAAAAGAGTATGGGTTCGATGCGAAAAAGAGCCCTGTATACAACCCTCCGAGGGCGCCGTGATTGACAATGAGGTCGCTTACTATCTTTGCGTTAAAACTCTCATACGATTCTTTTTGATTGGTGACAATGATAATTTCATTAAAAATTTTTTCAAAAATATTATAAATCCTTTGAATGATCGGGATGCCATCGATTTCAATGAAAGCCTTATCTCTGCCCATTCGGGCGCTTTTACCGCCAGACAGGATGATTCCCGTCACACCATATCTTTTTTCCAAAAGGCCACCAATAATAATGTCTGATAAGATATATTATGTAAACTTTAGCTTTCAGGTCTAAAGAACTTCTTCCAGCCTTCTCCCTCCCTACTCTTTTTCACGCCTATCTCTTCGAATTCCCGGAGTATCTCCTCCTGTCTCTTGGTTAGGTTTTTTGGCGTTTTAACAAATATTTGAATAACAAGGTCGCCCCTGCCATACCCTCTGAATTTTGGAAAACCTTCGGCTTTAATCTTTAAAATCTCTCCGTTTTCCGTTCCCCTGGGGATTGTTAGGTTCTTTTTACCGTTTAAGGTGGGGATTTCGATCGCTGTTCCTAACGCCGCCTGTGAAAAACTGATGGGGACTTGGCAGACGATATCATCGCCATCTCTAACAAAGAATTCATGTGGTTCTATAAAGAGAAAGACGAAAAGGTCTCCGGGGGGACCGCCCCTTTCGCCCTCTTCTCCCTCTCCACGTATTCTTAATTTTGAGCCTGTATCAACCCCTGGGGGTATCTTGATCTTTATCTTTTTTGTTTTCTTAACCCAGCCGGAGCCGCGGCATTCCTTACAGGGATGAGAGATATATTTTCCCTCCCCATGGCATTGGCCACAGGTGGTGCTGATGGTGAAAAAACCCTGTGAACGGACCGTCTGTCCTGTTCCTTTGCAATTCGGGCATTGAACCGGAGAAGTCCCTGGTTTTGAGCCTGTTCCACCGCAGACTTCACACGCCTCCCTTTTTGGAATTTCGATCTCATCTTCTTTTCCAAAGGCGGCTTCATAGAATGAAATCCGTAAGTCATATCTTAAGTCAGCCCCCTGTCGCGGCCTTGATCTCCTCTGAGACGTTCTCCCAAAACCAAAGAAATCTTCAAAGATATCTCCGAAAGAAGCAAAGATATCCTCGAAGCCTCTGAATCCTGTAAATCCGGTTCCTTTTAATCCCTCTATCCCGTAATGATCGTAGATCTCTCTCTTCTGAGGGTCCCTCAAGACTTCATAGGCTTCCGAGGCTATTTTAAACTTTTCTTCCGCCTCCTTATCTCCCGGATTCCGGTCGGGATGGCATTCCATCGCCACTTTTCGATAAGCTTTTTTGATCTCTTCCTCATTGGCATTTCGCGTGACGCCGAGGATCTTATAATAATCTCTGTTTTCCATATCTCAAAAAATGGTAAGGGTTAGGGTCACGAAGCCCGTTTCGGTTACCGGTAACGGTTAGGTGAAAAAAATAAAAGACGATCAACGTAACCTTTTATAAACGATACGGGCCTCGTAACCGTAACCTTTTCCCAATCCTCCGAAGTATTGCCATCTATTTGTCGTAATCCTCCAGAATCTTGCCGGTCCTTCCTCGTTCTACGATCTCATCCATTTTGGGGCCTAAATCGACGCCCATCTCCTTCATCCTTTTTTTTGCCCAGAGCCCGACATTTCGGGAGTCCTTATAGAAATCGTCCCCTTTCGGTTTGGAGGTGTCAAGACTGGCCAGACGGGATCCTTCAGTCTGGTGGACTGAAAAGGAAGATATTAATTTTTTAAGGTCATTGCCGCCACAAAACTTGCACTTGACCTTCCTGATTTCCCTTGAATTGAGAAATAACTGGCTGAACTCCCTTTCACATTGATTGCATCGATACTCGTAAATAGGCACGTCTATCTTCCCCTGGTTGCTTTCTTCTTTAATCCCTTCTTTTTTGATGAAATCTCATTTTCCTCTGATGATTCTAATTCCTCGGAATCAGACAGGTCATCTTCCGGAAGAAATATCTTATCACTTGCATCCGGCAATCTGGCGAGATGGATTTCATAATCCTTCGGGTTGATGACACCATCCTTGATGTTCCTTTCGATATTTCTCTTGTCGAACTTCTTACTCTCGTCTACGTGCATATGAGTCTCCTTTTCGTAGAAAAAGAATAGAACGATTGGCAGTGAATGCACTGAATTCACATCCATTCGTGTAATTCGTTTTCATTCGAGATATTCGTTTAATGCTTCATCATAAGAAATAGCATAATTCCGCACCGCCTTCAAGGTGTTTTATAACCCATTGTTATTACTAAATATATTAAACACCTGATGGACGTTATCCAATCGGTAGAAAAGAAAATGTACAAAATTGTGTTAGCTAAAAATCAAAAGTGCACTGTTTAAAATTCAAAAGTGCACTCTCAAAACTGCATACTTTTCAGTTCCGTGCTTTTGATTTTTTGAGTTCCAACCAATTTGCTTTTATGCCAGAACCGTA
>Ga0209835_1001018_pt1 | contig 16423 bp, 13 predicted proteins | sample LakKivwa52mmetaG_FD_184138 | JGI IMG/M metagenome (GOLD analysis project Ga0209835, IMG submission 184138) | Anoxic lake water microbial communities from Lake Kivu, Rwanda to study Microbial Dark Matter (Phase II) - Lake Kivu water 52m metaG... | ecosystem: Environmental > Aquatic > Freshwater >...
TGATTGGAAACCTGCGCTAAATAGGTTTACTATTCAGTTTGAGGAGAGGATGCCTCTGCAGTAATTAACCGACGTTTACACAAAATTCAGGACACCCTCGAAACAATCAGTTTTGGCGAAGAAAAAGCGACAGCTAACTGCAAGGATGAAACCTGTCACCAGCAAAATCGTCGTGTCGATATTGTCTATGATGGTGAATAATATCTAATTTTCCTAAACTCTAAGAAGTCTCTAATAAAGCGTCTAGTTGATAGGCGCTTTATTATCGGCAATGTATTGATACGTTTTGAATTAAAGTATTTTCAATTTGCAAGTTAATAACTTTGATAGGTAACCATGACACCTATTCTTACTTGGGTATTTTCAGTGGTCGCTGCCATTATGCTATTTTTGCATGGTTTGGCTGCATTTTCTGAGGAAGTTTCACGAATAGGCGGTGCACGTCTGCGAGATAGACTCCGAAAGCTCACGCATAATGATATCTACGGTGCAATAACAGGTGCTATCAGTACAGCACTAGTTCAGTCATCCTCTGCGGTGACTTCGATGGCGGTTGGACTGGCACATAACAGAACGCTCACTGAACGTGGTGCTTTTGCCATTATGGTTGGTGCGAATGTGGGCACAACACTAACGGCTTGGCTCGTTACCATGAAAATAGTTGGGCTAGGTGCTGTATTTGTAACGCTTGGAGGGGTATGGTCATTAATCGGGCCTCGCCCCTGGCGACCCCACGGCAAGGCTTTATTTTATTTTGGATTGGTTTTTTTGGCGCTTGATCTTATATCTCAAGGACTTGCACCGATTGCAAAAAGTCCAGAGATTAGCGAATGGCATGAGCTGTTAGATTCAGCATTAGTCGCTCTTTTATTTGGGGCATCATTAACGGCGCTCGTGCAATCATCTTCTGTTGTTAGTGGTTTAGCAGTACTCTCTGTACAGCAAAGCATCATTGTGCCAGAGGTGGCTGTTTGGCTGGTTGCGGGCGCTAATATTGGGACAACATCGACTGCTTTTTTAGCGAGCATGGCACTGGATGTCATCTCACGTAAGCTTGCGCTTTTGAATACCTGTTTTAACTTATTAGGGGTTTTGTTGTTTGCAACGTTAATGCAGCCATTAATTGGCTGGATTCTTGATTTAGGTATGGTCGCAGATCAGAAAATTGCGCTTGTGCATACTGCTTTCAATTTAATTACTGCATTAGTTGCGCTTTTGATTTTGCCGCATATTTGGCCAGCACTTAATCGTTGGTTAAACAGAAATATTGAACTGAATCACGATTAAAAAATACCGAAAGTACAGAAAACTGATTGACCGTTTATATTTAGATCGTTATATTGGCCATCGGAAAGTGTCATTCCACTCCTTGAAGCGGTATCCAGCGCCCCAGTAAAATGGGGTGTTTTTTTATTCTCGATCTGTAAATTTCTCCTCAGCTTGCACTTGTAATTTGACAATTTCGCTAATAGCTTCATTCATTTTTGTTTGATTGCTGATGTTTTGAAATATACGCTTTGAATGGGGTAGCCATGAAGAAAAAGTAGGATGGTAGACATCCTCAAACATCAAATAAATTGAAGTATGCGCGGAATAGTTTCGTACCATCGCACTCATTTCGGTAATGACACTACCATAGCGCTTGCGAAAATCAGCATCGATGACTAAAAGAACAAACTGATACTGCCTTGCAATATAGCTAGCTGCACCGAACATCGCAAGAATGCTGATCAAGCTAATGAGCCCATACTTGAACCATTCTAGTCTTCGTTGATTAAAATAGCCATAATTTAATTAAGGATTTATCAGGCGTCTATCTAGCTAGGTTCCACAAAATGTTTTGTACTGTTGGTTTAGACTTGGCACAGCGGTGAATTTTTCTGTTAACGGCGTAGTGTCATACGGACGAGATAATGCCAATAACAATGCTTGTAATGGCCACATGTCGTTTGTATTCACTGCCGCATCTAAAGCTTCTTCCACTAGATGGTTGCGCGGAATTACCGCAGGGTTGCTCGCCTGCATCAACTGCTGCACCATGGCCGAATCTTCAGGTTGTCGCTGCAGGCGCGCCTGCCAATCTTTAAGCCATTGCTGAAAGCCTGCATCCTGATAAATAGGCATAGTGTTAATTGCAGCGGTGCCAAGCGCTCTGAAGGTGTTAGTAAAATCGGATTTGGTTTTTTGCATATGCATCAGCAAATCTTCGGCAAGCTTCATGTCTTCGGCCTCTTGGCTGTATAGGCCTAATTTATTGCGCATACCATTGAGCCAGGCTGACAAAAACTGATTAGGAAATTCAGCCAGTAAATTTTGTGCAATATTAATTGCTTCATCTTCATTTTCATGCAGTAACGGTAGCAGACTCTCTGCAAAACGGAACAAGTTCCAGTGTGCAATTGGTGCCTGATTGGCATAAGCATAACGACCCTGGTGATCGATTGAGCTGAATACGGTTTTGGGATCGTACTGGTTCATGAATGCACATGGGCCATAGTCGATGGTTTCGCCACAAATACTCATGTTGTCAGTGTTCATCACGCCATGAATAAAGCCAATATGCATCCACTGCGCAATGAGCTTAGCCTGGCTGTTAATCACATCTGCCAGCATAGCCGCATAAGGGTTTTTTTCAGTGGCGATGTGAGTAAAGTGGCGCTGTATGGTGTAGTCGGCTAGGGCTTTTAAAGCAGATATATCGTTGATGGCAGCTGCATACTGAAATGTGCCCACACGTATATGACTAGATGCGATGCGCGTTAAAACTGCACCTGGGTAAGCATCATCTCTAAATACCGTTTCGCCGGTATAGACCACGGCTAGACTTCTGGTGGTTGGTATACGTAAAGCATGCATCGCTTCACTGATGATATATTCACGCAGCATAGGCCCTAATGCTGCACGCCCGTCGCCAGAGCGAGAATAAGCAGTTCTACCTGCGCCTTTCAGCTGGACATCGACACGTTGCTGGTGAGGGGATATATGCTCGCCCAGCAAAATGGCGCGGCCATCGCCAAGCACATTGAAGCCACCAAACTGATGTCCGGCATATGCTTGTGCGATGGGCGAGGCATGACTGAAAATTTTATTGCCAGCCAGATAATCAGTACCTTTTTGAATCAGTGCATCAGCGTTTAACCCCAATGTCTCTGCAAGTGCAGAGTTAAAAATAGCGAGTGCTGGTTGTTTGACTTTAGTCGGCAGTATTTTCTGGAAAAGACTATCCGGTAGTTGCGTGTAACTGTTGTCAAAGTTAAAGCCGAAGTTTTCGGTGGGTTCGAATCGTGTAGAGTTCATGAAACCTACTAAAGTTTACTAAATTAGTAGGATATTAATTGAATCCCTGTATCGTAGCAATCATGCTTGTTAAGTAGATAAGCTGTGAAATCCTCTGTTCATACTAGACAGTGCCGCTCTTGTTGAACGAATATGCGTTGTGGAGGCTTTGCTTGAAAACCTGGAGCATGTTCCAGAACGAGTTTAACTAGTTCAGCCTGTCTCCGGGCACCAGTCTTGGCTAAAATTCCTTTAATCTGACTGTAAGCTGTATGGATAGATATACCGTAGCGTACTGCATATTCATTAGCCGTCATGCCATTTACGATTGCCAGGGTCAACTTTGCTTCTGCTTTAGTCAGTCCGAAAATTTGCGCGACATGACTCAGTGATGAATCATTACTGGGTTTGGGGTGGAATATAAACATGATTGTTCCATCGGTATTTAAACCATAGGCGCTTTTATCAAGTCTTTGAAGTAAAACAGAATTCTTGAGGCCGTTAATTAGAATATCTAGCTTTAATTCAAGTTTTTCAGGATGTCGCATAAGCTGGTGCTGCGCGGCGTGTATTTGACTTTGCGAAATGTCATCAAAACACTCGCTGATTAAATCGCGATCTTGCAGAATAAAGTCTTTTGGTAAATTAAGCTTGGTTCTGGCAAGTTCATTAAGATGAGTCACTTTGCTGTCATGGTCAAAAAATACTAGGCCTACACCAAGCGCTTCGTAAGCACTATCTAATGCCGCATTAAGTTGATGAAGTTTACTTAATTCGCTGATGGCGCAGCTGTTGCACGCGCAAGTTTTGCACTTTACCAGCGCAGTGTGTTTTGTTGCGATCATGTATTACCCTCTAATTTATATTGGCTGTGAAGGGTTTTTGTTATTGTTTTAATAGAAAAACTATATGACTTAATACGAAAATGTTTATAACAACATGATATAAATCAATTTCACACTGGGTAAGTGAAAATTACTGAGGAATTAGTACTGCTTGGAGAATGTGTGGCTGTTAAGTTTCGGTTAGATTTGTGTATAGGTGCTCGTCATTAACTGCTCTGCCATCAAGGAATACAAGTGCCGCCAACACTTTTAATGATAGAGTGAATACCGTTAAGTAAAACATGGCCGGACTCACCAGCTCGCAATAGAACTTTGCTGAAGGCGCTGATGACGTTAACCTCACCTGATAATACCTTGACGTAGGTGCCATTCAGTGCACTTTCATTATTTTCTGGGAGATGCGTCACTAAAAAATCAGTGCCGACGACACGTATAGTGGAAACAGGTGTACTGATAGCGTATTGCTCAGGATTGGATTTCGAAATCTCACCAGAAATTGAACGGATATCACCTTTAATTAACGAAATTTTACTTCGACCCTGTGCCTTAGAATTCGCGGCATAGTGATAATCATCAATACTGATTTCAGAGTTATGTAGAACATGTAATGTCGCACCATCTGTGAACGTGATTTTCGCCTTAGAGCTATCTGCTAAAACGACTTTGTCGCCAACGCAAATTTCATCTCCATCAGCAAGTACTCGCGCATCTGAACCGCTGGTGGAAACAAGAGCTTTGCCTTGTATTTTATTAATGGAGCCCGCTACTGTGATACCTGTGCCACCAATGCCGCCCGGTGGAATGATGGGTGTATTGCCAGTGCCACCTATACCCCCTAATTCATTAGCAGCTTCTATGCCGGTTCCACCAATTCCTCCGGGTGGCAGAGTATTGCCAGTACCACCTATACCACCAGACTGGTATGCTGCTTCAACGCCATTGCAACCAATCCCACCTGGTGGCAAAGTGTTGCCAGTGCCACCTGAGCCGCCTGCAGGCAGTGAGCCATGATGTGTTGATTAGCTGATCGAGTTGCATGTTCTCGGGGTTAAGTCAGCAGCCAATGCTACGTTCGAACAAGTAGCAATACTTGCTATGATAACTGCAGACTTGAAATACCCGAGCTTCATATTTATTGGCCTATGGCCTGATCTTCTGTTTTTGGTGTATCAATACGAGTGCTGTAATAAAAAGTTCCGAAATGCATTCTTCTATCACAAGCAACGCCACTATCAAGGTTTTTCTGTTTTAGATCAATTGCCTTGTTGTTGACCGTTTTTAAAGCGTTCATCGCGGCTTTTTCAGCTGCTGCCGCAATCGTTTGAACATCCGCTTCGGTTAAGCCTTCATGCCAAACAAATCTATCTAAAAAAGCAGGCTGGTTACCATTTAAGTTATGCTCGGCGGCCGAAATATGGTCATGTATGGTTTGGCTAAAAAAATGTGCTTTTTCGTCAAGATTATTGGCGGGAATTAGAGATTCCTCAACCAGATGCACCATGTCGTCAATATCTATTCTAATAATACCCCGATGCAGGCATTCGTCCAGCAGGGCGCGTGGGTGGATGTCATTTGTAAGGGCGCCGGCAAGAGAGATAAAAGAATGTTTGTAATCTGGGTGTGGGTTGCGTGGGATAGGTTTTGTTTGCCCTGCTTCGTCTATCAGCTCCGGCGTACCTAGCCACTGAGCGATTAAATTTGCTAGCAGCCCCTGCTGACGGCTTGATGCCTTATTAGGTGCGCGCCCGAGGATGCGTTTGACATCCTTGCGATGAACCCCTGTTAGCAGCGCAATCCGGCTATCAGTCTGAGATTTTCCCTGTACTTTAAATTCTTCTTTAGCAACCGTTACAAAGGCAACTTTCATCATTTCAGTTAGAGAGCGCAGGTCAATACCGAAGTGTATGCAAAGCCGGGCTATCGGCCTAAGGCATAGTTCTAATGCGTTACTGACTGAAGAGGGAGTTTCTATAGGCATATGTAATTTCTGGCAACGTGTAAATATCTCGCGATTATATTCCTTACCTATCTTAGGTCAATTATTCAGAGTAATCAAAAATGTTTAATGATAAATAAAATGTAAATAATACCCATATACTAAAACTTAATATTAAAAAATACAATTGAATTTTATTTTTATAAATTTAATACTTTGATTAAAAAATCAGATTTGACACTTGGAAAATTAATGATATCATGACCCAATAAATGGGAAAAATTACCAAATGTTAAATCTTTGAATGGCATTTATTACGGCGGGTGTTTGTAAATGACATGTTCGGATTCCATAAATCAGGCAAATTTATCCTGATATTTAAAAATTATCTTTAAATTCATAGCTATTAATGCATTTTTGTCACCAATATTGGTGATGACGGCCGCAAAAACTACGGTAAGAATGCATCACCCGACTTCTTGTATCAAAACAGTTTGTTTTGGCGCAAGCAAGCTTGATTTCTAAAAGGCTATCTCAGCTTGCTGTTTTAAAAGTCTAGTTGAGATAGAAAGATATTGATGGTCTTGTTGGATTCGTGATGATATTAGCTTGTTGATTGCGAATTAATCTAACAGTTTGGCAGTTCTGGTTACGCTCTGAGATTTTAAATGAAAGCACTAAGCAAAAAAAACGACCCAATCGGGTCGTTTTTTTAGATTCTTTAAGGATTACAGCTTTTGAATGTTAGAAGCTTGTTTGCCTTTTGGACCTTCTGTTACATCGAAAGAAACGCGTTCGTTTTCTTTCAAGCTTTTGTAACCGCTATCAACGATAGCTGAAAAATGTGCGAATAAATCGTCGCCACCCGCGTCAGGAGTAATGAAACCAAAACCTTTAGAGTCATTAAACCATTTTACTAAACCTGTTGCCATATCTTATTCCATACTTTTAAAAAGGGAGGCACCCTGAAAGATTGGGTTTTTAAATAAATAAGGCCTTGAAGCATCAAGGCCAATCATTAAAAATTCAAACGCCTACTTAGCTTTTTACGTGCTTATGTGAAGCGTGTCAAGTTTTATTTTGTATTAGGCTCTGAAAATTACAATAGCTTGATTTATCTTAAGTTTTATTTAAGTTTGATTCGTTAAACTGTTGCAGCATGAGCTGATTAAAAATGCTGTTATTTTACTCAATTGTGTTTACTGGGATATGCTGATAGAGTTTGTAGATGGTGACAAGACATAATATCGTGCTGTGGTTGGTGATTATGTGGTTTGCGGTTTTGCAGGCTATTACACCTTTTATACACGCGCATCTTGAAGCTGACCAGTCAACGCAGTCGCATGGTTTGCATATTCATGAGCCGGGTATTTTAGATTTACCCGATTTGGAACATACGCTGAAAAATGTGGATGTGCCGATGCATGTTGTTGGCGTTAATCTGGGCTTGTTTAAGAGTTTTGATATGATTTTGCTGCCTTTGTTCTGTGTGTGGTTTGTGCTGTGTTTGCCTCTGCTGCGCGTTCAGCGATTAAAGCCTTCTTTAAGTCATCATCATCTTTTACCTATCTATCTGCGCACACGTTCCAGACCGCGCGCTCCACCCACTCTAAACAATCATTGAAATCGCATTCGCAACGCAGCGAATGCTAGTCAATTTTTGTTTGGAGTGTTCCATGATTTATTTTAGGGTCTTAGGAAGCTAAAGCGGTTTATTACGTAAAAGTTTAAGTATCTCAAGGTAAATGTTATCACGGCGATGATTAAATCTATATTCAGTCTCTTTCAGGTGCAAATAGAACGTATGCTTTCACTATAATAATGACTATTAAAAGTTGCCGAGAACCAGCCTATGAATGCACTCAAAACCAAATCTGCTATGACAGCTAAGCCACTTGAAACACTGAAGCTGTTCAGGATTATTTTCAAGTCGGTGAATCGACATTTTCATGATGTAGAAAAAGCCGTGGGCATAGGCGGGGCGTCTCTATGGGCGCTGGCAGAAGTGGCAGGGTCAGACAATATCACGGTGACTAAACTGGCGCAGAACATGTCGGTGTATCAATCTACAGCGAGTAATCTGATTGATAAACTGGTGCTGGATAATTATCTTGTTCGTACTAAAGATACGCTGGACCGCCGAGTGGTGCACCTATCGCTGACTGACAAAGGTAAAGATGTGCTGAAAAACGCCCCACTGCCACATCGTGGAATTTTGCCCGATGCACTGATGCGCTTGAATCCAGCCACACTGGAGCGCTTGAATGAACATTTAGGTGAACTGATATCAATTATGGATAGCAAACAAAGCAGTGCGGCGTTTGAGCCATTGGGGTTGTCTTGAGTCATGTTGTTTGAGTCGTGTTTCAGTAAGCACGATTTTAAACTAGAGTAATACCATCGATTTTTAGCCTGTGCGCGCAGTGCTGAATATTCAGAATCTATCCGAGTCTAGGCATATGCCGAAGCTAATATTTAATTAATTTCACCATCTATGTTGTGACAGATGCCAATTAAGAGGAAATGCTAAATATGGTTGAATCTAAAAATTTGCACACCATTGCTACTGAGAACTGGCATGCACAGTCAGTGGAAATTATTCAGCAGAAACTAGCTACCGATATCTCCGGACTCAGTCAGAAAGAGGTGCGAAACAGACTACAAAAGTACGGCCTTAATCACTTGACGCCGCCAAAACGTCGCGGACCTTGGCTGCGTTTTCTGATGCAGTTTCATAACATATTACTTTACGTGATGATGGCGGCGGCATTGATTACAGCTTTGCTGGGGCACTGGGTGGATACCGGCGTGCTCATGGCTGCCGTCATCATCAATGCCATCATCGGTTTCATTCAAGAAGGTAAAGCAGAGTCCGCGCTTGATGCGATTCGTGCCATGCTGTCTCCACATGCCAATGTGATTCGAGACGGACAGCGCAGAGAAATTGAAGCTTCTGGGTTAGTACCGGGAGATGTGGTTTTGCTGGCATCCGGCGATAAAGTGCCAGCCGACTTGCGCCTGATTGCGGTGAATGAGTTGCGCATAGAAGAGGCGGCGCTTACGGGTGAATCTTTGCCAGTCGATAAGTCCATGCAGGCGGTTGCTTTGGATGCGCCGTTGGGTGATCGTTTTTGTATGGCCTATTCCGGAACGCTGGTCGTTTATGGGCAGGGCACCGGTATTGTGGTAGCTACGGGCGCGGCAACAGAGTTAGGCAAAATTAATCGCATGTTGTCTGGCATTCGTAGCCTTACAACCCCATTGCTGCGTCAGGTAGACCGTTTTGGAAGAGCGCTGGCACTGATTATTCTGCTGATTTCGGTAGCAACCTTTTTGCTAGGCACGGGCTGGCGCGACCATCCGCCAGCTGAGATGTTTATGATGGTAGTGGCGTTGGCAGCCGCTGCAATTCCGGAAGGGCTGCCAGCGATTATGACAGTTACGCTGGCTTTAGGGGTGCAGCGCATGGCACGGCGCAATGCGATTGTGCGTCGTTTGCCTGCAGTAGAGGCGCTGGGGTCTGTGACGGTGATTTGCTCTGATAAAACCGGAACTTTGACCCGCAACGAAATGACAGTGCAGCGTATCAGCTGTGCAGGCCATCACTTCAATGTGGGTGGTGTCGGTTATGCGCCTGTCGGTGATATCAGCATGGATGGCCGCATTATTGACCCTGACCACTATCCAGCGCTGTCGCTTTCTATCCGTGCCGGGGCGCTATGTAATGATGCGTTGCTGCGTGAGGAGGAGGGCATGTGGCGTGTCGAGGGTGATCCTACAGAAGGTGCGCTGCTGGTATTGGGTGCTAAAGTCGGTTTTACCCAGCATATCGCCACAGATGCCTGGCCTAGATTGGATAGTATTCCTTTCGAGTCGCAGCATCGCTTTATGGCCACTTATCATCGTGACAGTGATGAGCAGCCATGGATATTTGTTAAAGGTGCGCCGGAGCGCATTCTGGAAATGTGCAGTCTGCAGATGGGACATGAAGGCGAACAGACACTGGATGTTGAATATTGGCTTCGGATGTCCACTGAAACTGCTGCACAGGGCTTACGTTTGCTGGCGTTTGCTTGCAAGCGGACATCACCACAGTCCGACAATCTGGTGTTCGGAGATATCACCTCGGATTTTGTAATGTTGGCTTTGATTGGGATTATTGATCCTCCGCGTGAAGAAGCTGTGCGTGCAGTAAATGAATGTCACCGTGCCGGCATACAAGTCAAAATGATTACTGGCGACCACATAGAAACGGCACGCGCGATTGGTGCGCAGTTGGCTATTGGTGTGGGTAAGCCTGCAATTACTGGAGCAGAAGTTGCCGCTATGGATGATGCGGCTTTGCGTCGCACCGTGTTGGAGGTGGATGTTTTTGCACGTGCAGCACCAGAGCATAAGCTGCGACTGGTGCAGGCGCTGCAGGATTGCAGGCAGGTGGTTGCTATGACTGGTGATGGCGTCAATGACGCCCCTGCGTTGAAACGTGCAGATGTGGGCGTAGCCATGGGGTTGAAAGGCACGGAAGCAGCAAAAGAGGCCGGTGATATGGTTCTGGCTGATGATAACTTTGCTACTATTGCAGCAGCGGTGCGCGAAGGTCGAGCAGTTTATGACAATATCAAAAAATTTATATTGTTTATGCTGCCCACTAATGGCGGTGAGGCGCTAGTGGTGATTGCAGCCATTTTGTTTGAGTTGGCATTGCCGCTGACGCCTGCGCAAGTGCTCTGGATTAATATGGTGACTTCTTCGACCTTGGGTTTGGCTTTAGCTTTTGAGCCTGCAGAGCGCGGTATCATGCAGCGCAGTCCGAGGCCGCCGGGAGAAGCCCTGCTTTCCGGTTTCTTTGTCTGGCGCGTTTTGATGGTGTCAACTTTAATGATGATCAGTGCCTTAGGTTTGTTCTTATGGGAGCTTGCAATCGGAACCACCATAGAAACAGCGCGAACCATGGCCGTAAATGCAGTGGTGGTGGCTGAGATGTTTTATTTGCTGAATAGCCGTTTTATTCTTGCGCCCGCTATGAGTATGGAAGGTCTCTTTGGCAACCGCTATGTACTGCTGGCAATCGCTGCCTGCATACCGTTACAGCTCGCGTTTACGCATTTACCCTTCATGCAGTCTATATTTGGCTCGGCGGACTTGAGTCTGCTGGAGTGGAGCAAGGTGCTGGCTGCCGGGTTGATGGTATTCAGCCTAGCTGAGTTTGAGAAATATATGATTCGACGTACGCATTGGGCAGAGCGCCTTTCCAAATAGCTGTAGTCGCTAACGAGTTTTCACAGACATTGGCTAAATAAACAGCAGACAGCTCTAACCAAGACTTTTCATGGGAGAACGATGAATGAATGCATTAACACAAATTCTTGCCACCACAGATTTATCAGCACCAGCGCGTCATGCGGTTGATCGTGGGTTTCAAATTGCGGCACAGCATCACGCGCAATACAGTGTGGTGCATGCGATTGAGCTGGATTTAGTCGATAGCCTGCGTGAGTGGATTGGCAATGATGTTGCTGCAGTGAAAGCTAAACTTGAACAAGATGCCGCCAGCGCACTGCAAGAGCAGCTTGCACACTGCAAAGAGCAGCATAAAACTGGTATAGATGCGCATGTGATATGCGGCCCCAGATTAGCAGTCATTAATGCTTTGGCTGATAAGCTCTCGATAGATTTGCTGGTGATTGGTGCGCGCGGCCAGGGCTTTCTCAAACATCACCTGCTCGGTTCAACCGCTTCCAGACTTATCAGAAAGTCCGTGAATCATCCGGTGCTGGTAGTGAAGCAGCCGCCACATGGCGCATATCAGCGCGTGCTGATCCCGATGGATTTCGCTTCAGCTTCTGTACATGCCATTCAATCGGCACTGCGGCTGGCTCCCGGTGCAGAAATTACGTTGCTGCATGTATTTCAAGTGCCATTTGAAGGGCAGATCGCCTATGCGGGGGTAGATGAAGATATCATGAAACAATATCGTATCGCTACCAGAGATAAAGCGCTAATGAGTATCCGCGCTAATGCTGATGCCGCAGGCTTGGACATAGGAGAGTATACTCCGCTGATTGTGCACGGTGACCCATCTCAGGTAGTGCTGGACCAGGAGCAGCAGTTTGATATTGATTTGATTGTCATGGGTAAACACGGCAAAGGTTTTACTGAGGAGCTGTTGCTGGGAAGTGTGACCAAGCATGTTTTAGATGAATCTCAATGTGATGTGCTAGTGGTGGATGGGGGCGCATCTGTTTCAGCTATGCAGATTTAACCATCTTTTTTAATGGGATTAATGAGAATTTGGATTGGATAAGGGAATATGGCAGTAGAGCAGGAAGATAAAGCAAATACTGAAAAAGGGCTTATTTATGCACCTTGGGAGAGCACCTTTCGTAAGGTGTTAAGCCCTTTCGAGGAGTTTGTGCATCGCCAGACTGCGGGTGGTATTTTACTGATGGCCGCCGCAATTATTGCTATTTTTCTCGCTAATAGTGCAGTCGCTGAGTGGTACGCGCATTTTATTCATACCCCAATCGCGGTGAGTGTAGGCAGCTGGAATTTGCAGATGAGCCTGCATCACTGGATTAATGATGCATTGATGGCTTTATTCTTCTTTGTGGTCGGACTGGAGCTTAAACGTGAAATCATGGTGGGTGAACTGTCCGACATCCGTCAGGCGGCATTGCCGGTGATAGCTGCAGTAGGCGGGATGGTGGTGCCCGCGCTGATATATGTGGCATTTAACCATGAAGGCGACGCCATGCGCGGTTGGGGTGTGCCGATGGCAACTGATATCGCTTTTGCGGTGGGGGTGCTGGCTTTGTTGGCAGCGCGTGTGCCTAAACCCTTGATTACCTTTCTGGTTGCATTGGCGATTGCAGATGACTTAGGCGCAGTGCTAGTGATAGCGTTGTTTTATACGCAGGAGTTATCAATCCATTGGCTGCTAAGCGCCCTGGCTTTAGTGCTGCTATTACTTAGTTTTAACTATGCAGGTATACGCAAAGCCATGCCTTATTTCATCGTGGCGGTGCTCTTGTGGTATGCATTGCTGCAGTCTGGGGTACATGCAACTATAGCCGGTGTATTGGGCGCATTTACTGTGCCGACGCGTTCTAAATACAATCCGGGCTTATTTGCAGACCGTGTGAATGAGCAGGTAGATACGTTTATTGCCAGCCGTCAGTCCGGCAGCAATTTACTCAGCAATCACAAACTATACGCAGTGGTGCAGAATATTGAAGAAAGTGTGTTGGCTGTGCAGACACCGCTACAGCGCTTAGAGAGCATATGGCACTTGCCAGTAGCCTTTTTGGTGATTCCGATTTTTGCTTTGTTTAATGCGGGTATTCCGCTGGATTTGAGCACGCTTAAAGAAACTTTCGTGCATCCAGTGACTTTAGGGGCAATGTTTGGTTTGGTGTTGGGCAAGTTTATCGGCATCAGTGGTGCGAGCTGGATAGCACTGCGACTGGGGATTGCACAATTACCAACCGGAACCCGTTTCAGCCAGCTGGCCGCTGTATCGGTGCTAGGCGGTATTGGCTTCACCATGTCAATTTTTATTGCAGAGTTGGCGTTTAAACAGCATACAGATTATTTGCTCATGGCTAAAACCGGTGTGTTTGCAGGATCTCTGCTGGCAGGGCTTATTGGATTTGGTTTGTTATTCTGGTTGGGGCGAAAAGACAATTAGTAAACTATGTTGCAAAAGAGCAATAGCACGCTAGATAACTAAATTCGTCGGACTCGCCCGACAGTCGAGTATCTTTCTTTTGCGTAGCCAAAAGAAAGATACCAAAGAAAAGGCTACCCTCAGCCACTTATTCCCTGCGTTGCTCATTAAAAAAGTGGTGGCTTGCGCAACGCGCCCTAGTGAGCCATAAACCACATGGCTCACTGCGGAGCTTGAACGGTGCGCGCCACTCATCACTTTTTTTAATTGCGCGACTTGGAGTGGCTGAACGGGAATCGAGGGGCGTTAGTTTTAGCTGAGCAGTTCCACTTCAACCAAGTTATCCGAGAAAGTTGGCGCATGCCCCATGCCTACAAACTCGGCAGAGCTGATGCAGTTGACTGTGCCATTATTCAGCTGGCGCCAGTAGCCCAAGGTGGCAACTACAATGCCAGGGTTGACATCGCCGGTGACACGGGCATCGGCCTCAAATGCGCCACGCGCGTTGTAAACCCGTACTTTGTCGCCTTCTTTAATGCCGCGTGCATTGGCGTCCACCATGTTAATCAACACAAACTGCTCGCCTTGCCCTTTGATTTTTGATTCGACGTTGCCGTAGCAAGAATTCAAAAAGCCATGACTTTTTGGCGAAATAATATTGAGCGGGAATCTTGCCGCCAGCGCCGGATTAGTATCAGCGGTTTCTCTCGGTGGCAGGTAGTCAGGTAAGCTATCTAAAGGTTCACCGGGTTGGAAACCGTCATACATTTGGCGGAACGGTCCGGCCACAAAGTTAGTCGCGTTGTCTAATCTAAAATGGCATTTGCCACTTGGTGTAGGGAAGTTGCCATTTTTATGCGGTGCACGGTCATCTCTAGTGCCCACTTTCAGTCGTGCATAGCCATGTTGACGCAGATATTCTAGGTCAATGCCTTCGCAGGCGGATGAGTTCCAGTCTACGTAGTGTTCCAGACATTCGCTATCTGACCATTTGAAATTATCTTCTTCAAAGCCTAAGCGTTTGGCCAGTCTTCTGAAAATTTCATTATTGGGGATGGCTTCACCTGGGGGCTCGATGCATTTTGCGTTATAAGTGAGGTAGAGGTGACCCCAGGATAGAATCATGTCTTCCATCTCCGCCCCCATGGCTGCAGGCAGCACAATGTCGGCATAGGCCGCGGTGTCAGACATAAAATGTTCAGCCGAAATCAGGAACAGATCTTCGCGTTTTAAGCCTTCAATGATTTTGTCGGTTTCAGGCGCTTGGGTGACCGGATTGGTGTTCCAGCACATGATAGATTTAATCGGCGTTTCCAGTTTGATTTCACCGGTCAGCACACGACCCAGCTGCAAGTTGTTCACGACCGGCGTGCCTTCCGGGATCAAATCCGGACGACAAATGACATCAAACTTGTAAGGGTGCTCCCACACCGGGAACTGCAACGCGCCGCCGCCCACATGGCGCCAAGCGCCAATGAGTGCAGGCAGGCTCGCTACGGCCCGAATGGCCTGGCCGCCGCCATAACTGCGCTCCAGTGCAACACCCAAACGAATTGCTGCGGGTGGCGTGGTTGCGTACTCTCTTGCCAGTTTGCGAATATCGGCAGCAGGAATGCCGGTGATTTTTTCTGCCCACTCCGGTGTTCTTTCCTTGGCACGTGCAGCTAGTTCGGCATAGCCTACTGTGTGATTGTCTACATAATCCTGGTCAACCAAACCTTCTTCGATGATGACGTGCATCATGGCCATCGCCAGTGCGCCATCGGTGCCAGGTTTGGGTGCAATATGCCAATCGGCTTCTTTGGCGGTTTTTGAAGCATAAGCGTCAATCACTACTACTTTGGCGCCTTTTTTCTGGGCTTCTTTCACAATGTGCCAGTGATGCAGATTAGTGCTGACAGAGTTGCATGCCCAGATGATGATGTATTTGGAATGAATGAAACTTTCCGGGTCTACCCCAGCAGTCGGGCCTACAGTGAGTAGCCATGCGGTACAGGAGCCTTCGCCGCAGAAAGTGCGTTCACATACAGTGGCGCCTAAACGATTAAAGAATGCATCGCCGCCGTTTAAACCATGCACCAACCCCTGATTGCCCAGATAGCTATTGGGCATAATCGCTCTGGGGCCATGCTCAGCGATAATGGCTTGCCAGCGTTCAACAATTTCATCTAATGCTTCATCCCAGCTGATGCGTTTGAATTGTTTGCTGCCTTTGGGGCCAGTTCTTTTCAAAGGGTACAGCAGACGGTCTGGATGATAATGGCGCTTTTCGTAATCTTTAAGTTTTACGCACAAGCCACCGCGTGTCATCGGGTGCTCGGCGTTGCCTTTAACACTGATGAGTTTGCCGTTTTTAACCTCGTATACCATAGAACAAGTGTCTGGGCAGTCGTGTGGACAACCTCCATGAAAACTTCCGCTTTGATTTCTTAGATCATCCATTGCTGAGCCCCCTTGTGCGTAATGAGTGAACACTTAAAGATGTTACATAATTGTAAATATACAGGTCAGTATATCAAACTCTTTAAAAAAATAACAAGTCGAATGTTATAAATTCATCGTTCTAAATTAATACAGTTTTTTATTAATCTTTCGAACTGTTCTCAAGGTAAGGGGTTGGTTAAAACAATCTTCTTCTAACAAGCATAATCTATACTCCTGAAGGGATTCCTAGAGGCTGAATAGGTAAAGTTTAATCAT
>Ga0209835_1001023_pt1 | contig 16404 bp, 9 predicted proteins | sample LakKivwa52mmetaG_FD_184138 | JGI IMG/M metagenome (GOLD analysis project Ga0209835, IMG submission 184138) | Anoxic lake water microbial communities from Lake Kivu, Rwanda to study Microbial Dark Matter (Phase II) - Lake Kivu water 52m metaG... | ecosystem: Environmental > Aquatic > Freshwater >...
GGTACAGACATTGATGTCTCTACAATTTTAGGTATGATTGGAGCCAATGAAGATTTATCTGGTGATGATGACTTCGATCGTTTCTTAACGTCACTTTATATTCAAGATAAGATTTCCATTCTATTACTTGCTGACCCAATCATCGAACTGATTGCAAACGGTAGATTCTTACCTGAAGATTTTGTACTTCCTGCAGGAGCAACCGTGAATGTCGATGGCAGAGACCGGATGACCAAGCAAGAAATTTATAACTTATTCAATGGGTTAACCGTCTTAGGTTTATCCGATCTTGAAGGTGCAAACCTAGGTTTAGACACCATCACTGCTTTAGATGATACTGAAATCAGTGAAGTACTAGAATCATCATATCTTTATGTCGTCATTGACTTGATGCTCAAGAGCGAAACGCAACTGGTATTACCACCGGATGCATTTGAAGATGCAGGCATTTATGATGGCATGGTCAAGAAGACTGAGATTTTGAATGTCTTGAATGCATTTGAGATTTTAGGTTCGAGCAATCCTGCTGATATTGATCCCAATAATATCTCACTTGATGACATTGAAGATCTACTCGATTTGAATTCTGCAATCATTGATCAACTCTTATCGGATGCGATTGTTGAAGCTCTCACAGGTAATCCACTCAATAGCATCAATAGTGATATTCAATTGAACCAAGGATCTAGTGCATCGACTGAACTTGCAGTCATTACTGAAGTTCCAAGTGAAGCACTCAATCTCCCAGGTACAAGATTATTAAGACTTGAAATGTATGCATTGATTGAAGCACTGCGTGCAATGAATATTACCGATTTGAATGCCAATATCGATGTCGATACTGTTACCCTTGAACAACTCAAAGATGTTCATTATTTAGGCTTAGGCACGGATCCAATGGGTGATGCATTCGAATCTTATTTACTCCACAGATTACTTTCTGAATCGATTGCAGGTGCTGTGACAGTTCCTGATTCTGCTTTGATGAATGCAGTTGATCTCTATCCAAATGAAATTAGTGCTTTAATTGCAGCACTGGAAGTCATGAATTTAGCATCACTTGCTGATCCAATTGATGTCGATGCCATTACACTTCTTCAGCTCCAAGATATTCATTACTTAGGTCTTGGCACAGACCCAATGGGAGATCTTTATGAATCCTATGTCATTCACCGCTTGATTTCAACATCTGTCATTGGTGCTGTTACAGTTCCAAATGATGCATTGATGGTCGGTAGCACAGAAGATGTGAAACCTGAAGAAATCAGTGCGTTGATTGCTGCACTCGGTGTCATGAATTTAACAACATTATCTGATCCAATCGATGTGGATGCCATTACACTGCTCCAACTCGAAGAAATCCATTATTTAGGTTTAGGTATTGATCCAATGGGCGATGATTACGAATCTTATACAATTCACCGCTTGATCTCAACATCTGTCATTGGTGCTGTTACAGTACCAGATGATGCATTCATGGCAGGTAGCACAGAAGATGTGAAACCACTTGAAATCAGTGCATTGATTGCTGCACTCGGTGTGATGAACTTAACGACATTATCCGATCCAATCGATGTGGATGCCATTACACTTGCACAACTCGAAGATATCCATTACCTAGGTTTAGGCATTGATCCAATGGGAGATGCATATGAATCACTGATCATTCATCGTTTGATCTCAACATCTGTTGTTGGTGCAGTCACTGTACCAGATGATGCGATGATGAACTTAGATGACGTTGAGCCACTCGAAATCAGTGCTTTGATTGCTGCACTCGGTGTGATGAACTTAACAACACTATCTGATCCAATCGATGTCAACACGATTACCACCACTCAACTTCAGAATATTCATTATTTAGGATTGGGTATTGATCCAATGGGCGATGATTATGAATCGCTTGTCATCCATAGACTCATCTCAGATGCAGTCATTGGTGCTGTGACTGTACCAGATGATGCCATGATGGGCTTAGAAGATGTCGAACCACTCGAAATCAGCGCACTTATTCTTGCACTTTCTGAAATGGGCTTGAATACTTTGGGTGATCCGATTGATGTGAATACAATTACCATTAATCAATTAAGAAATATTCATTATTTAGGTTTAGGAACAGATCCACTTGGCGATGATTATGAATCACTGATCATCCATAGATTGATCTCAGATGCAGTTATTCCAGCAGTTGAAGTACCAAGTGATGCTATGGTTGTAGGAAGCTTAACCGATGTGAAACCCAATGAAGTCAGTGCACTGATTGAAGCACTCGCTGAAATGGGATTAAACACTTTAGGTGACCCAATCGATGTCAACACAATCACCATCACACAATTAAGAAATATTCACTACTTAGGTTTAGGCATTGATCCAGTCGCAGATGATTATGAATCACTCATTATTCACAGACTCATCTCTGATGCAGTCATTAGCGCTGTGACAGTACCTGATGATGCGATGATGGGCTTAGAAGATGTCGAACCACTCGAAATCAGTGCATTGATTGAAGCACTTGCTGAGATGGGTTTGAACACTTTAGGTGATCCAATTGATGTCAATGCAATTACATTGGTACAACTTGAAAATATCCATTATTTAGGATTAGGCATTGATCCAGTAGATGACGAATACGAATCACTGATCATTCATAGACTTATTTCCGATGCTGTCGTCGGTGCAGTGACTGTACCTGATGACGCGATGATTGCTGGAAGTGCAACAGACGTTAAACCTCTCGAAATCAGTGCACTCATAGCTGCACTAGGCGAAATGGGCTTGAACACTTTAGGTGATCCAATTGATGTCAACACCATTACACTTGTACAACTCCAAAATATTCATTATTTAGGACTTGGAATTGATCCAGTCGATGACGAATACGAATCACTGATCATCCACAGACTTATTTCTGATGCTGTCGTCGGTGCTGTAGAAGTACCAGATGATGCGATGATCGCTGGTAGTGCAACCGATGTTGAACCTCTTGAAATCAGCGCACTCATTGCTGCACTTGATGAAATGGGCTTGAACACTTTAGGTGATCCAATCGATGTCAATACAATCACATTAGTACAACTTGAAAACATCCATTATTTAGGTCTGGGTATCGATCCAGTACTTGATGAATATGAATCATTCATCATTCATCGACTCATTTCAGATGCAGTCATTGCTGCAGTAGAAGTTCCTGATGATGCGATGATGGACTTAGAAGATGTCGAACCTCTTGAAATTAGCGCACTCATTGCAGCACTTGATGAAATGGGCTTAAATACCTTAGGAGATCCAATCGATGTCAATACAATCACATTAGTACAACTTCAAAATATTCATTATTTAGGACTTGGAATTGATCCAGTCGATGACGAATACGAATCACTGATCATCCACAGACTCATCTCTGATGCAGTCATTGGTGCTGTAGAAGTTCCAGATGACGCAATGATGGGTTTAGAAGATGTTGAACCACTTGAAATCAGTGCACTTATTCTTGCATTAGATGAAATGGGACTTGCCACACTCGGTGATCCAATTGATGTCAATGTCATTACCCTTACACAGTTACAAAACATTCATTACTTGGGACTTGGAACAGATCCAGGCGTAGATGAATACGAATCACTCATATTGCATAGATTGATTTCCGATGCAGTCATTGCTGCAGTTGAAGTACCAGATGATGCATACATGGTCGGCAGTCTTGAAGATGTGAAGGCTGATGAAATCAGTGCACTCATTCTAGCCCTAGATGAAATGGGACTTGCAACGCTTGGTGATCCAATTGATGTGAATGTCATTACACTCGCACAACTCCGTGGCGTCCATTACTTAGGTCTTGGAACAGATCCAGTAGATGATGATTATGAATCACTCATCCTTCATAGATTGATTTCAGATGCAGTCATCGGTGTTGTTGATGTTCCTGATGATGCATACATGGTTGGTAGTCTTGAAGATGTGAAGGCTGATGAAATCAGTGCACTCATTGATGCACTTGAAGTCATGGGACTTGCCACACTCGGTGACCCAATCGATGTTGCTGGAATCCAGATTTCTGAACTTCAGGATATTCATTATCTTGGACTTGGAACTGATCCAGTACTTGACGAATACGAATCACTCATTATTCACAGATTAATTTCTGATGCAGTAACAACTGCTCTTGAAACCCCAAGCGGTGCTTATATGGTAGGATCAGCTGTTGATCTCTTGGCAGCAGAAGTTCAGGGTGTCATTGATGCGCTCTTGCTCCTTGCAGGTGGCGACGATACAGAAACCATGAGCGGACTCACACCAGTCAACAACAACGTACTCACACCAGCACTCATTGAAGACTTGCTTGATCTTGATGCACTCATCATTTACCGTCTCATCGCATCTGGTATCATCTCAGCGACACTTGCTACTGATGAATCACTTGCTGAAGTTGGCGATGATAACTATGATGCAACAGACATCGGAGCCGATGTGAAGATTGCAGAAATGTATGCTCTCGTTGAAGCCATGAATATCATGGGTATTGCGAACTTATCTGTATCTATAGATGCAACAACAGTAACGATTAGTGACCTCCAGGATCTCCATTATGTCGGTCTTGGTATTGATCCAGTCACTGATACATATCAATCTCGTATTGTACATAGAATCTTAAGTGATGCGATTACATCAGCTCTTGATGATCCAAGTACAGCTTATATGGTTGGATCAACAGAAGACTTGCTTGCAGCAGAAATTCAAGGTGTCATCGATGCAATGCTCGTTCTTGGTACTCCAGCTAGTACATTATCAAGCTTGACACCAATCGATAATAGTCAGTTGGATGCTGATGCGTTACAAGATTTGATTGACATTAACACAAGAATTGTTGATAGACTCATTGCTGATGGTATGATTGCAGCTGGCGTCGCTACAACACCTTCATATGCAGTCTTTGGTGATGTGAACTATGATCCAACTGCTGTAAATGAAGATATCAAGCGTACAGAAATGCAACATGTTGTTGACTCTATGGGTATTCTTGGTGTAACCAGTATCTTGACCATCGCTTCTGATATTACACTTGTTAAGTTACAAGCGCTCACTCCAGCTGAAATTGAAATTCTTGTCGAAGCTGGTACTGATGGACCGAATACGATTATTTACTACATCATTTCTGAAACAGTTGACCCATCCAATAATATTTATGACTCACTTGTTCCATTCCCATATCCAGGACCAGCTGATGATTATTATGTGCTTGATGGTTTGAACAACAGAATTAGATTGAAGAGAACTTCTATTCAAGGAGTACTCTAGTCAATTTGCAGTGCAATGAAATAAAGTCAAAAAAGAACCGCTAAGGGAATAAACCCTTGGCGGTTTTTCATAAAAAATCCCTGGTTTCCCAAGGACTTAATGACTATAAATACTCTATTAAATTAAGATAGAAGTTTACACCATTGACAATATTCTCAATACTGATATCTTCATCAACACCATGAATTTTCTTCAAATCAAGTTTGGATACATCCATCGGTGAAAACTTATAGACATGATCACTGATCTCATGATAATGTCTAGAATCTGTGGTTGCAACCATCAGATAAGGTGCGACGAGTACATCAGGCCATGTCTGATGAATGGCTTTTTCAATCAAGTCAAAGGATTCATCAATCAAAGAAGACTTGGTCGCTTCAGATTTGCTCAATACCTCAACTTCAATCAAATCATTTTGAATCACCTTTTTAATATTTCTAACCACTTCATCGGATGATTCATCCGGTCTCAAACGATAATTGATACCGATTGTTGCTAATGCAGGTAAGACATTGATGGCTTCTGATCCACTGGCAAGTGTGAACGCTTGAGTGGTTTTAAACATCGACAAGAATTCACCACCAGATAATTTTGCAATCAACTTCACAACGGGTAAGAATAGCCATAAATTAGCAAATAATACCTTGATTGGAAGTGATGTAGAATGTGGAGCAAGCGCTTTGAAAAGTTCACGCACAGGAGTTGTCATTTTGAGTTTAAAAATCTTGCTTTGATTCAGTTTGACAACCGCTTTGGATAACAAAGTCACTGGAGTATCTTTCGGTGGTGTTGATGCATGACCACCACTCGATTTAGCAACCAATCGAATGTTCAAAAATCCTTTTTCTGCAATGCCTACAACCGCTGCTTTTGACTGAACACCAGGGAACATTTTTGAGACAATTGCACCACCTTCATCCAAAACGAGTGCAGGCTTGACATCCATTTTTTTGAGTTCATTCATGATGGCTGGAGCACCATATCCTAAAGTCTCTTCATCGCCTGAGAAAGCCAAATAAAGGTCATTCTTAAATACTTTATCATGACTCAATGCATGTTCTAATGCTTCCATGATAGCATTCAAACTGCTTTTGGTATCGAGTGCTCCTCTACCATAAACTGTTGAAGTACTCATACGCCCTGAGAATGGATTTTCACTCCATGTTCCAGACGCTGGAACGACATCAAAATGTGCCATGAATACTGTAGGTTCAAGATCACTTTTTCCAGTGATTTTAAAGAGAATTCCAGTACTGATTTCTTGGATAGTTGCATGTTTTGAAACATGGGGAAATCGACTGAGTAAATAGTCTTTGAATCTTCTAAATTCTACTGGATCAATTAAGTCTAGATTGTCATTGGATACGGTTTTAAATTGAATCATCTCTGAGAGAGAATGAATTGCATGTTTCTCATCAATCTCATGTTTTTTTCTCATCGTGGGATGGTTGATTGGTTTAAATCGGATAGTTTTATATGTGATGACAATCAGCATGACAACAGGGATCCATAGAAGATGGAGCCAAGGGTTCATCGGATCATCTCCTTCTTATAGAGTATTCTTGCAATGGTCAAAGAAATCACGACACCAACAGGAACCATGATGCCTACAAGTCCTGAACTGCCGGGTACAAATAAGAAGAAAAGTGCCATGAAAATCAGTGGAACGAGTGCTATTTTCCAACGCTTGCTGATATACACAAATCCAAGTGCTCCAAAGAGTGCAGGAATCACATTGTCAAATGCTGGTTTCACAGCTTCTAATTCTAAAATAGGTGTGAGTGGAATGATCAAAATAGCACCTGTTAGAATGATGAGGGTTGTGATGATGTTTGAAGATGCAACTGCAATGGTTGAAATGACATCGCCTTCTTCAGAACCTTTTTCGACACCGAGTGCATCTTGAGCATTCAGTGCAGCAGGAACCTTCAAAGAAGTCAGATTACCAGTGACAAATGCCATATAGCTAGACCCTACACCAAGCATTGGTGTGAATGTGAATACTTCAATGGTTGTTACAGGCCAAAAGACGGTGATGGTAGCAATAAATCCTGGTAAGAATTCTTGGAATGTTGGCCATACACCAGTTGCTAGACTTAAGATGAATGGAACAGAAATGAAGAGTGCGAGTGCACCGAGCATCCAATATCTACCTTCAATGTGAATTTGATCTTGATATGTTCTCATGTTATCTAACCCCCAATCCAGCATAGACAATGGCTAATGCCATCGCAATCACCATGGATAATGGCAGTGCATAGTTTCGGAGCCATTCCCATTTGAATTTTTTAAGGAGTAGTCCGAAAATCACAATGAGTGCCATGGAGGATAGTAAAACCAAAATGGCAAGTAAAGATATAAATGTTTCTCCAGAAACAGTTCTTGGAGCGAGTACAAATCCGACAAATGCTGAGATCATTCCGATGAATAAAGCATCCATCAAAATCGCATTCCAGTTTGAATCTTTTTCTTTAACTGCCTTCATTTTTTTACTCATCTTTTTATAGAAGAATGGAATGATAAGTAGTGGAGGTATACAGCCAAACGTGAGTACCCAAATGATGGTGACAACAACATTGGCATTCAGCAAATCTCCAGAATTCAGTCCGAAACTTTCTAAGACCAATAATGAAGTGGGTAACTCATAGGTCACAGCACCTAAAGTACCTAATCTCATTGCTGCAAGTGCAGGACCGATGATTTTACTTAAAGTGACTAGACCAATCAAGATTGCTACAGAAGGAGCAATCGAGAAAACCATGGATGAAGTAATGGTTTTTCTAATTTGATCATTTGTAAATTTCAGTTCCTTTGCTCGTTTGATTGCTTTCATCAAAAATATAGATGACTGTAATAAAATATAGACAAAAATGATGCCAACGACTGCATAAAGCCACCATGCATTCAAAAACGCCATGTAAAGCACCTCACTTGTGATGTTTTCTTTCATTATACTTGATAATCATCATGATGTAGAAAAAAAAGAGACGCATCGGTTTGCGTCTCTTGAAATGATTATTTTTTTGGAACTCTGATTTTCTTTAATTTCGCGAATCTTGGCAGACCATCGACCAGCTTGGCTTTGGAATCACCTTGAATGAGGGGAAGTGCGTAATCGATGAATGCTTGAGTTAAACCCTTGCCTTCAGGAAGAATCCATTCAAGTGGTACTTTCTGTTCGGTATTGGCTGCTAACTTCAGTGGCAGAAGAACATATTTAATCTTATAAGGATTTGAACTGATGCGCTTAAATCCAACCATCTTGTCTGACGTTCCTCTGACAGCTGCTTGTACAGCCTTCTTACCAGCATTAAACGCTTCTTCAACATCGACTTTGGATGCGAGATGTGCTGCAGATCTCTGAAGGAGTGAAAATTCAATCGCTCTGACTTTGACATCAATACGGTTTGAAACTTGTTCTGCTAAAACTTGTGCAGTACCACCAAGTTGCGCATGGCCGAATGCATCACGTTTAAGTTCTTGATACATCTCAGGAATGTATTTACCTTCCTTAGTTTTAATACCTTCTGATACAGCAACAATCACTTTACCTTTTTCTTTGATTAAACGTTCAACTGCACCAAAGAATTGATCAATATCAAATGGAACTTCGGGTAAATAGATTAAATCTGGGCCTTGTCCTTTATATTGTGCGAGTGCAGAAGCAGCGGTTAACCAACCGGCATTTCTACCCATGACTTCAACAATGGTCACTTGTTTGGTATCATAAACGGTTGCGTCATGATAAAGTTCCATGAATGTTGTTGCGACATATTTTGCAGCACTTGCATATCCTGGAGAGTGATCAGTTGCATTTAAGTCGTTATCGATGGTTTTAGGAACACCCATGACATTGCAATCGTAACCAGATTTCTTGAAAAATTTCGAAATCTTATTGCAAGTATCCATAGAGTCATTGCCACCGTTATAGAAGAAATAACGGATATTATATTTCTTGAAAACATCGAGTAAGCGTTGATATTCGCTTGAATCCTTTTTAGGATCTTTCAACTTATATCGAACGCTACCAATTGCTGAAGAGGGTGTGTTTTTAAGCAAATACAATTCCTCTAAATCTTCTTGAGCAATATCATAAAAATCTTCATTCAAAATGCCTTTAACACCGTGAACAGCACCATAGACTGCAGTGATATTTTCTTGTTTCAAAGCTTCGATGAAGACACCAGCTGCACTGGCATTGATCACACTGGTGGGTCCTCCGGATTGTCCGAGGAGTGCCGCACCGACTAAGTTTTTCATACATTCACCATTCCGTTTTTATTTTTGTTTTTCCAAAAACCATTTTACCATAATTTCATATCATACCAATGAAATCAGTCATAAAATCGTTTTCACAGAGCAACTTTTTCAAAGTTACTCAATGAAATTGAAAGTGGGTTGTGTTATAATTAGAAAGGAATATGTCATACGAAGCAAGGATGGTTATAAAAAGATGAAAATCGCTGTTTTAACATCGGGTGGAGATGCACCAGGGATGAATGCTGCCATACGTGCAGTGGTTCGTGCCGGTAATCTCTATGGACACGAAGTATATGGCATCAAAGATGGATATCAGGGTATGATCAATGATGATTTGATTCTACTCAATCATGACAGTGTATCTGGCATGTTATCCAAAGGTGGAACGTTCTTGGGAACGTCCAGATCTCAAGATTTCTTAAAAGAAGAAGTGAGACAAAAAGCAGTAAACAACCTGCTGAATCGAGGCATCGAAGCGCTCGTCGCAATCGGTGGAGATGGTACGTATCGTGGCGCTATGGATCTTGCGAAAATGGGATTGAAAACCATTGGACTTCCAGGAACAATCGATAATGACATCGCAGGAACCGATTTTACCATCGGATTCCAAACTGCTGTTGAAACCATTGTCGATGCAATCGATAAACTCAGAGACACCTCAACATCCCATCAACGTTGCTCTATCGTTGAAGTCATGGGTAGACATTGTGGAGATCTAGCACTTTTTGCTGGTATTTGCGGTGGTGCTGAATTCATCATCACACCTGAAAATCCTATCAATAAAGAAAAAATCATTGAACGTTTGAAAAAACATAAGGCTGAAGGCAGAAGACATGCCATCATCGTCATCACTGAAAATCAAGTGAATGTCCATGATTTCGCATCTGAAATCACTGAGAAATCAGGATTTGCTTCTAGAGCTACCGTCTTAGGCTACATTCAAAGAGGTGGATCACCATGCCCAGAGGACCGTATTTTAGGTTCTAGAATGGGAACTTATGCTGTTGAACTCTTGAATGACGACATCTATGGAGTTTGTGTCGGTGTGAGAGATTCACGGATGGTTCATCTACCATTTTCAAATGTAGTCGGACAAAAGCGTCCTAAGAATGAGCTTTATAATCTGGTTAAAAAAGTTTCATAAAGAAACGAAATCATATATAATATAGATGATTCTAAAAAAGAAAGGAAATCACAATGACTAAATACGTGTATTTATTCAAAGAAGGTAATGCTTCACTGAAGAACCTTCTCGGTGGAAAAGGCGCGAACTTGGCTGAAATGACCTCGCTCGGCATGCCTGTACCCCAAGGATTTACCGTGACGACGGAAGCCTGCAATGATTACTACGCTCAGAAGAAAGTAATCGCTCCTGAAATCATTAAACAGATTTATGCAGCACTCGAAGTGACAGAAAAAGAAGCAGGAAAGAAGTTTGGAGATCCTAAAGATCCATTCTTAGTTTCTGTACGTTCCGGTGCGAGAGCATCCATGCCAGGTATGATGGATACCATCTTAAACCTAGGTTTGAATAACGTGTCTGTTGAAGGTCTTGCAAAATTAACCAACAACCCACGTTTCGCATACGACTCTTATCGTCGTTTCATTCAAATGTTTGCTGACGTTGTCATGGAAATTGACAAGAGCAACTTTGAACATTTGCTAGAAGAAATGAAGCATCAAAAACATGTTGAACTAGACACTGAACTCGATGCAAATGACTTGAAGAAATTGGTTTCTCAATTCTTAGTCAAGTATCAAGAACTCAAAGGCGCAGAATTTCCTCAAGATCCAAAAGTTCAGCTGATTGAAGCGATCACTGCTGTATTCAGATCATGGGATAACCCACGTGCTAATACCTATAGAAGACTTAACCACATTCCTTATGAATGGGGAACTGCAGTCAACGTACAAGGCATGGTCTTTGGTAACATGGGCGAAGATTCTGGTACAGGTGTTGCATTCTCCAGAAACCCATCGGATGGAACCAATGAACTATACGGCGAATATCTCTTCAATGCACAAGGTGAAGACGTTGTTGCAGGTATTCGTACACCAAAACCAATCGCAGAATTGAAGAAAGATAATCCTGCACTATATGAACAATTCTTCAACATTTCAAAGAAACTCGAAGAATATTATCGTGATATGCAAGACATGGAGTTCACCATCGAAAGAGGTAAACTCTACATGCTTCAAACAAGAAACGGCAAGAGAACTGCACAAGCAGCTTTGAAGATTGCCATCGACCTTGTTAAAGAAGGCGTATTAACTGAAAAAGAAGCAGTTCTGAAAGTTGAGCCAGCTCAGCTTGATGCATTATTACACCCACAGTTCAATCCTAAAGCTTTGAAAGAAGCAAGAGTGATTGCTACTGGCTTGAATGCATCTCCAGGTGCAGCAACAGGTCGTGTATGTTTCACTGCTGAAAGAGCGAAAGAATTAAAAGCGAAAGATGGTCTTCCAGTCGTTTTAGTGCGTCAGGAAACATCTCCTGAAGATATTGAAGGTATGATCGTTTCATCTGGTATTTTAACATCCAGAGGCGGTATGACTTCACACGCAGCGGTTGTTGCACGTGGTATGGGTACATGCTGTGTTGCAGGTGCTGGTACAGTCCATGTCTATGAATCCAAGAAGTATTTCGAAGTCAATGGCGAAATCTTCAAAGAAGGCGACTGGATTTCACTTGATGGTTCAACAGGTAAGGTTTATGGCCAAAAAGTTGAAACTCAAGATGCAACAGTTTCAGGCGATTTCGGTATTTTGATGGGTTGGGCTGATAAGTTCAGAGCACTCCAAGTCAGAGCAAACGCTGATAATCCAAGAGATGCACGTGTTGCATACAATTATGGTGCACAAGGTATCGGTCTATGCCGTACTGAACACATGTTCTTTGAAGCAGACAGAATTCCAGCAGTCCGTGAAATGATTGTTGCGAAGAATGTTGCTGAAAGAGAAAAAGCACTGGCGAAACTCCTTCCAATGCAAAGAGAAGACTTCGTTGGTCTCTATAAGGAAATGAAGGGTTATGCCGTGACCATCCGTTATTTGGATCCACCTCTACATGAATTCGTTCCAACGGCTGAATCAGATATTAGAGCTTTGGCTAAAGAAATGAATTTATCATACGATGAACTTTCCAAGACGATTAATGATCTTCATGAAACTAACCCAATGTTAGGTCATCGTGGTGTTCGTTTATCAGTCACTTATCCTGAAATAGCAGTCATGCAGACACGTGCTGTCATTGAAGCAGCAATTCAGGTGAATAAAGAAGGCATGAAGGTTGTTCCTGAAATCATGATTCCACTCGTTGGCGAATTAAAGGAACTCCAATATGTGAAAGACATTGTTGTTGAAACTGCTAATCAGATCATCAAGGATGCTGGCGTTGAACTCGAATATTCAGTCGGTACCATGATTGAAATTCCAAGAGCTGCTATCATGGCTGATGAGATTGCCAAAGAAGCAGAATTCTTCAGCTTTGGTACCAATGACTTGACTCAGATGACTTTCGGATTTTCTAGAGATGATGCTGGTAAGTTCCTTGGCGACTATTATGAAAAGAAGATTTTCGCAAGCGATCCATTCGCGCATATCGATACCAAAGGTGTTGGTAAATTGATGGATATGGCATGCAAACTTGGTAAGCAGACCAGACCAAATTTGAAACTTGGTATCTGCGGCGAACATGGTGGAGATCCACTATCTGTTGAATTCTGTCATTCGATCGGGTTGACATATGTCTCCTGTTCACCTTTCAGAGTTCCGATTGCTAGACTTGCTGCTGCACACGCAAACATCAAGAACCCACGTTAATTGAAACGAATGACTAGACCCGCGAATTTGCGGGTCTTTTTGTTGGGTGAAGAGAACTTGATTAATGAGGTGAAATCGAGTATAATTTGTTCAACGAATGGAGTGGATTCAAATGATTGAAATCAAAAAGTTAAACCCTGATTTGATTCAAGATTACATCGCTTTTCATGAACGACTTGATTTTCATCATGCACCTGAATGGCGAGGGTGTTATTGTCACTTTTACCACACACAGGAAAATATTTTTCCATGGACAAATGAGATCATTAATCAGCACAAATTGGATGTCATCAGAAACATTGAGGATCGCACCATGACGGGATTTTTGGCTTATGATGGAAATCAAGTGATTGGCTGGATGAATGCCAATGATATTAACATATATCACCGAATCGTAAAAGAACTACAACCGTATGTAGAAGGACTAAAAGTTGCACTTTCAATCTGCTTTATCGTCGATCCATTGTATCGTAAACAAGGAGTTGCAAGACGCTTGCTTGATCATGCCATCAGTTTCTATCAAAACCTAGGATATGATGGTATGATAGCTCTGCCATCAACTGATCAAGAATCCAAAGAAAAACATTATCATGGATCACTACATATGTATCTTGAAAAAGGATATCAAGAAATCGATCGAAAACACGATGTTGCTATCATGTATCGTGCTTTGAAATAAAAAAATCGAACCCTTAGGCTCGATTAAATCATATAAGCTTTTAAGATTTGCTTCGCATGCTCGGATAGGGGATGCGATTTTTTTGTATGGCCACTGACTTGTACAATCACACTTTCAGCATATCCAACCAATACATTGTTTTGAAATAGTCCTTGAACAATCGTGATAGAACTGTTACCTAATTTCGTGATACCAGTCCCAATCTCAATGATCCCTGGCCAATTGATTTCGTGTAGAAAATCCATCTTAATACTTGCAATAACAAATGAACACTCTGGACACGCAATCGTTTGATCTGGATTGACCATAAATTCTACACGACCCGTTTCAAAAAATGTTGAGAAGACTGAGTTATTGACGTGTTCTTGACGATCAGTATCCCGATATCGGATTTTATCATAAGTACGATGAGGATAATCCTTATATTGAAGAAGCTTGAATGGATTGGTTTGCATGATGGACCTCTTTCTTTAGAATACATCTTTATTATAATCGATACTTCATCATGAGTCATCACATAAAGTTTACACATAAAACGTTTTCACTTTACAGAGACCTATGATTGACTTTGTATTATGTTATAATACATGCGGAAGAATGTGCGATCATCTTCCAGGAGAGCACCCAAAACAACATGCGTAAAACTAAAATTGTCGGTACGGTTGGACCCGTTTCCGAAGATAAAGCTATATTTAGACAACTCATTCAAAGCGGCGTCAATGTCGTTCGAAATAACTTTTCTCATGGTGATCACCAAGAGCATCTTCATCGTTTTCACCTGGTTCGTGAACTCAATCAAGAACTTGGTACTTATGTTGGTACCTTATTAGATACAAAAGGTCCTGAAATTAGAACTCATGATTTTGTTGATGGAAAAGTCTATATCAAGCAAGGACAAACGGTTTATATCTCCATGAAACCAGTGCTTGGTACAGAAGAAAGATTTTCGATCACATACCCTAAGCTATTCGATGATATCGAAATAGGAAAAACCATCTTAATTGATGATGGCTATCTGGCTCTACTGGTCATCGAAAAAGACAAAGTAAATCGTGAAATCATCACGGTTGCTAAAAATAGTCATATGATCAAAAATAAACGTGGTGTCAATGTCCCAAATACAATACTCAATATGCCATTCCTATCTGAAAAAGATATTGAAGATATCAATCTGGCCTGTGACTACGATTATGATTATATAGCTGCATCATTCACACGCAGAGCAGAAGATGTTTTAGCCATCAAAGCCATTTTACAGTCCAGAAGAAAAGAATACATTCAAGTCATCGCTAAAATTGAGAATCAAGAAGGTTATGACAATTTAGATGAAATCATTGGAGTTGCTGATGGCATTATGGTTGCTAGAGGCGATTTAGGTGTCGAAGTCTTTGCTGAAGATTTACCTCATATTCAAAAATCAATCGTTCACAAATGCCAGCAACGCGGAAAACTCGTCATTGTGGCCACACAGATGCTTGAATCGATGCAAAACAACCCAAGACCGACGCGTGCTGAAGTCTCAGATGTCGCTAATGCGGTTTATGAAGGTACGGATGCTACCATGCTTTCTGGTGAAATGGCAGCAGGTCGTTATCCCATTGAAAGCGTTCAATACATGGCAAAGATCAATGAACGTTCTGAAGGGTTTGTCAACCATCGTCAGTTTGCTCAATATGCACTCTTTGAGGGAGATAACCTCTTAGATGCCATCTCGTTTTCTGCTGTACAAGCAGCCATGAATTACAATGTCAAGGCTATCATTGCCTACGGGTATAAGGCTTCGGATAATCTATCCAAATATCGGTCTGTCGCACCCATTATCGGTGTGGTTGATACATATCACAAAGCAACATCATTATCTTTATACTACGGTGTTTTTCCTGTCATTGGACAAGAAGAACTCGAACGTAAGTTAAAAGAGTTCGGTGTCGTCAAAGGTGATACCATTCTCGTGGTTCGAAAATATCAAATCGAATTCATCAACTACTAATGATCTTGATTGTAGACCTTTGGTCAAGCATCATCATATGATGCTTTTTTCATGGAAAAATTGTTGAAAAAATCGAGCATATTCGATTAAAATAAAAGTGATGATGTCATCTGGAGGTTCATATGAACATAGGTCTGACGTTCGCATACGGACAAAGCGTGATGTATGTGTTTGGTGGTCTTGCCTTATTTCTTTTCGGAATCAATCTCATGAGCGATTCGCTCAAATTAGCTGCAGGTAATAAGCTGAAACTCATCATTGAGAGAACGACCAATACACCACTCAAGGGTATTGTTGTTGGATTAATCTTGACTTTATTGATTCAATCATCATCAGGAACAACTGCATTGATGATTGG
>Ga0209835_1001024_pt1 | contig 16394 bp, 17 predicted proteins | sample LakKivwa52mmetaG_FD_184138 | JGI IMG/M metagenome (GOLD analysis project Ga0209835, IMG submission 184138) | Anoxic lake water microbial communities from Lake Kivu, Rwanda to study Microbial Dark Matter (Phase II) - Lake Kivu water 52m metaG... | ecosystem: Environmental > Aquatic > Freshwater >...
CGGGCGGTTTCTAATACGAACAACATAATAAAGATGCAGGGTAAAAACGGCGAATTTCGGCTGCTTTTACCCTGCAAGTTAAGGTTGTTTGGGCACTAGTACATTTTGGCGTAAATAAGGCTATGATAAGATAAAGAAAAACTCACAGGAAAATAAGCCATGCCAGGACGAAAAGCGCCAGCAGTAAATTTGATAGAAGTGGAACGAGAAGGATTAGAGAAATTAATCAAGCGTCACCAAGTCGGTCAACAAATCGCATTACGCGCCAAAATTGTAATGGCAGCGGCAGATGGGCAGAGTAATCAAGCGATTAGGAACAGATACAAAGTTACATTGGATACAGCCAGTTTATGGCGCAAGCGTTGGAATGAACTCCAAGACATCGCTCTAACAGATTTGAGCATAGAAGAACGTTTACAAGATGCGCCACGTCCGGGTAAGCCAGCGCAAATCACAGCGGATCAACGCTGCCAGATAGAAGCTTTGGCGTGTGAAAAGCCTGAAAAACAAGGTCGTCCGATTACGCATTGGACTGCGCGCGAAATCGCAGACGAATTGAAAAAGCGTAAGATTGTAAAAGACATCTCACCGCGACATGCGGCGAGGCTTTTAAAAAGATGCTGATATCAAGCCGCATTTGAATCGGTACTGGCTCACGCCTGCTTATGAAGATGATTTTGAAGTCAAAGTTAACGATATCAATGCTTTGTACAAGCAGGCTCCTGAATTAGCAAAACAAGGTCAACGGGTAGAGAGCTTAGATGAAATGACCGGTGTTCAAGCCTTGGAACGCAAACATCCAGGTTTGCCGCTGTTGCCAGGTAAAGTCGAGCGGCGTGAATTTGAATATATCCGACACGGCACACTCGCGTTCATACTCAATTTCGATATCGTCACGGGGAAGTTGATCGCTTGTACTGCCAAGTCGACCCGCAACGAACAAGATTTTCTTGAACATATCCGAGGCAGAGTCAACGCTGAGCCCCAGACAACGCAATGGCATTTCGTCTCGGATAATCTTAACATCCATATCTCCGAATCGCTGGTGCGTTATGTTGCTGAAGAATCTGACCTTGACATTGACTTGGGTGTGAAAGGAAAAAGCGGCATCTTGAAATCTGTAACCTCACGAGCAGAGTTTTTGAGCGATCCGACACATCGCATTGTCTTTCACTACACACCCAAACATGCCTCTTGGATGAACCAAGTTGAGATTTGGCTCAGTATCTTGGTTCGCAAAGTTATCAAACGCGGCAGCTTTTCTTCTGTCAAAGAATTGAAACGAAAGGTATTTGCTTTCATTGAATACTATAACCGCACTATGGCTAAGCCTTTCAAGTGGACTTATCAAGGCAAAGCTCTTGCCGCTTAATAAACTACTTATTTATGCCAAAGTGTACTAGCGAAGTTGAAATCGAGGAGGTCACGCTCTTAAAGCGTGACCTCCTTTTGTCTTAATGATATACTTTTGAAAACTTTTGATTCGAGGCGAACCATGAAAGTAACTGTCCTTCAAGAAAACCTTGCACGCGGATTGAGCGTTGTTTCACGCGCTGTTTCTCCGCGCAGTACGCTTCCTGTTCTTTCGAATATTTTGATCGCCACGGATGAGGGGCGTTTACGGCTCTCCGCCACCAATCTCGAACTGGGCATCACCTGCTGGATACCCGCGCGGATTGATGAAAATGGCTCGACCACGGTTCCCTCGCGAACGTTCTCTGATCTGGTCAGTGCCATGCCGAACGACCAGGTGCAGTTGACCCTCGATCTGAAAACGCAAAATTTACATGTGAAGGGCGGCACATCGAATAATGATATTAAATGTATCGATGCGCAGGAATTCCCGCCGCTGCCCACCCCTGAGATGCAGGATGCGGTGCAGTTGAACGTGGCGGATTTCAAGGAAATGATCCACCAGGTGGCGTTCGCCGCTTCGAATGATGAAGCCCGCCCTGTGTTGATGGGCGTGTTGATGAATGTGGAAAAAGACAAAGTGACGATGGCGGCAGCGGACGGTTTCCGTTTGTCGGTGCGCAAGGCGCAGTTATCGAGCAGCGTGAAGAACCCGATCAATGTCATCATCCCCGCACGGGCATTGAATGAACTGGCACGCGTGGCTTCGGATGGCGAGGAACCGCTCTACATGGTCATCCCGAAGAATCGCGGACAGGTTTTATTTCGCGTGAAGGATGTTGAAGTGGTCTCGCAGTTGATCGAAGGGACATTCCCCGATTATCACCAGATCATTCCGCGCAATCACAAATCCCGCACTTTAATTTCCACCGCGGCGCTGCTCAAAGCTTGCAAACAGGCAGAGATCTTTGCCCGCGAAGGTTCGAATGTGGCGCGGCTGGACATCAAACAAGCCAATGGCGAGATGCAGCCCAGTGAAGTGGAAATTTCCGCCACGTCCGAAGAGACGGGCAAGAACGAGACCATTGTCGAAGCCACAGTGGACGGCTCCAGTGTCTTGATCGCATTCAATGTCAAGTTCCTGCGTGAAGCGTTGGAAGTCATCCGAACCCCGAACGTGGCGCTGGAAACATCCGCGGCGAATGCGCCAGGGGTCATCCGCCCTGTCGGCGACGAGGATTTCCTGCACGTCATCATGCCGATGCATTTGGGATAAAAATAAACGAGTCGAATCCGCCAGCGTTAATCGTCTGGCGGATTTTTTGTTATAGAATTGACGACTGACCATGGATGATTGACCATACTGTTGCCATTGTCAATTGTTAAACAAAGGTAGCCCATGACACTTCCCAGCCTGAACGAAAACAACGTTATCCGAATTTTGCTTGCACTGAGTCAATATCCCATTCTGAGCAGGCGCATCCGCCATAAGATGCGCAAGGTCTTGTTTGCCCGCGGCATTACGACCCGTGAATCATTTGACGAGGAAGCCCGCCGCAAGGCGATCGAGTCACAGGCGCGCGAGGGACTTCATAATCCGTATGAAGAAGAACGCGCCGATGTCTGGGAGGATCGCCTTCACCGTGTGCGCGACTCACTGACCGATTTTTATTTTGCCTACAACCTGCCCTACAGCGAATTTGAAGACCTTGTCCGCGGTATGTTGGCGGAACGTGGACGCGAGAATATCGAATTCATTTGGTTCAATCCCGAACTTGCGCCGCAGGATATGCTCTTCGAACAAGCGGAGATGATCGAAGACATGCCCCTCTTGGAGGGTGAAAAATACAAGGCTCGTCTTCAGGAATTGAAAGCAGTGCTCATCCGCACCATGATCAGCGACCAGTTGAAATACATCCGCATTGCGCGCAAATGGTTCACAGTGGATGATCTCAAAGAGATTCGTATGCGCAAGATCGGCGGCGGAAAGATCGGTGGAAAAGCAGCGGGCATGCTGCTCGCCCTGCGCATCCTCAAAGAGACCGCCGCACCCGAACTGCGCGAGCGTTTCAAGATTCCCGTTTCGTATTATCTCGGCTCCGATGTCTTCTACAATTTCCTGACCTTCAATGATCTGATGCACTGGAACGACCAGAAATACAAAACCGAAGAACAGATGCGCGTCGATTATCCCGCACTGTTCAAAGAATTCTCCAATGGACAATTCCCCGATGAGATCATTGAAGGGCTTGAAAAGATTCTCGTCGAAGCATCCGACCGCCCGCTGATCGTGCGCTCCTCCAGTTTGCTCGAGGATAATTTCGGCACATCGTTTGCGGGAAAATACGAAAGCATCTTCCTGCCAAATCAAGGCGGATACGAAGTCCGCCTCGCCGCGCTGGTGCAGGCGATCTCGAACATCTACGCCAGCGTGCTCAATCCCGACGCGCTGATGTACCGTCATCACAAGGAGCTTGCCGATTACGATGAACGCATCGGCATCCTGATCCAGATCGTGGAAGGCGAACGCTTCGGCAAATACTACTTCCCCCACGCTGCGGGCGTTGCCTTCAGCCGCAACCTCTATCGCTGGTCGCCGCAGATCAAACAGGACGAAGGTTTCCTCCGTCTCGTTTGGGGTATGGGCACTCGTGCAGTTGACATGGTCGCGGACGATTATCCGCGCCTCGTGGCGCTCAGCCATCCGCGTCTGCACTCCTCGTCGGATGTTCGCACCATCAAGCGCTACTCCCAACAAAGCCTCGACGCCATCGACATCGAAAAGAATGAATTCGTCACCATTCCAGCTCACGATGTGTTGAATGCGGATTATCCACCCCTGCGCTACATTGCCCAAGTGATGGATGAAGGCTACCTCGCCCCGATTCGTTCCCGCCTCGCTTCCACCGAGAAAATGGTCATTACATTTGACGGTTTACTCTCGCGGACGCCTTTTGCCGCATCCATGCGCGCCGCCCTGAAACTGCTCGAAGAGCATTATGGTTCCCCCGTCGATACCGAATTCACCGCTGAAATTCTCAACCCCGATGACCAACCCGATGTGCGTATCTCCATTCTGCAATGCCGCCCGCAGAGCCATATTCAGGAAAGCAGCGATGTCCAAATCCCGCATGACTTGCAGGAGGAGAACATTATCTTCTCGTCACAGTCCATGGTGCCCCAAGGTGCAGTGGAGGGAATCAGCCACGTGTTGTTTGTGCCGTCGAAAGCCTATTTCAGCCTTGCCTCACAGGATGAACGCACGCAATTGGAACGCGCTATCAGTCAACTTAACGTCGCACTCAAAGACGAAACCTTCATCGCCGTGGGACCAGGCCGCTGGGGCACGTCCACACCTGACCTTGGCGTTCACATCGCGTATGGCGACATCTACAATGCGCGCGCACTCGTCGAACTCGCAGGCGACGAGATTGGCGCATCACCTGAACCATCCTTTGGCACACACTTCTTTCAGGATTTGATGGAAGCGAACATCTATCCGCTCGGCGTTTTCCTTGATGAACCCAACACCATCTTCGCGCGTGACTTTTTCAACGCCACGCCGAATCGCCTTTCAGAATTTATCTCAGTTGAAAACCCACGCGTTGCCGCTGCGTTAAAATTGATCGCTGTGGATGATTTTCGTCCCAGCGCATTTATGAATCTCGTTATGGACTCCAATAAAAGCCGCGCCGTCGCTTTTCTCATCACCCCCGAAAAACCAAAGGAAGAAGATAATTCTGCGGATGAATAATAACTCACCTTACTGAGTACCGCGAGATTAATCTCGCAGCGCTGAGAAAAGCGCGTACGATGAATGAATAAAAAAAGGGCGACTCATTGTCGCCCTTTTTTGACTTAATTTATGTAACGTTCAACCATTGTCATTGCGAGCCGCCGCTTTTTCTCTTTGGGGGCGAAGCAATCTCAACCTCAGCGCAAAGGGATTGCTTCAGGCAATAACAAGAACGCTCTCGCAATGACGGCTTAGTAGTTATCAATAAAAGAACAAATGTTCTATTGATTGAATTGCGGCATTGACCGTCTTCGAATCGTCTCCCGCGTGAGCGGACGCTTCGCGATCACATTGATCTTGTTCGCGTTCTCAAGGATGTGTGTCGAGACAACCTCCCAACCTTCCTCGCCCCATTCATTAAGCAACGCTTCCAACTCATCGGCGGGAACGCCTTTGAAAAAACCGCCGACGGTTTGCACACGGTATTCCCATTTTTGAAGTTCTTCTGTCATTCAAGCCTCCTACAACGCGAACAACACATGCAGCACAATATCTGCTGTGAAGTGCGCAACGATCGCGGTTTCAAGTCCGCGTTTCCAATACAGCCAGCCGAACGCCAGACCTCCTATGCCATTCAAGACAATGGCACGTGCGATGACCAATGGTGTGAGCGGAAGAAAAGATGCGGTGGCGGGTAGATGTCCCAAGCCAAATAAAACAGCGGCGAGAATATTCGCGATCCAAAATACTGCGCTGGTTGGTTTACCCTCCACAGTTTTGCTGAGGAACGAACCAAGCCACACGAACATTGACATGACGAACAACCGCAGCAAAACTTCTTCAGCAATGCCGCCATAGAATGACGCAAGGAATCCCTGCCATGCAGGCGGCTTCACGGAACCATCCGCAAGCGATTGTGCTGCGTCGCCTAATTGGTTCAATAATGCAGGTTGAAAAACGAATACATCCAACCCGATGATAAGCACTGCTGCAACTGCGCCAATGATGATGCTGGGCAAAAGGATCGCACGTACTTTCTCCGCTACAGATTCACCCGCCAGTTTTGCTTCCAAGATCGGTAGCCCAAGACCAACGCGATTGGCAAAGAAGAGTCCGAGCGCTGTCAGCACGGCAAACATCACGGCGTTCTGACCAATTTGAATGGCGAGCAGAAGCGGAAGAGGAATCGGCAGATCCAATTCCTGCAAGACCGTGCCTTGTAACGTCAGCGTATTATGGAATGACCGCAACACACCAAAAACTGCCGCGATCCATATGATGAAAAAGATTTTCCAATTGAAAGGTTTTGTCATGTTGTTCTCCTTATAACTTTGCAACCAATGCACTGCGTTTGAAATTTTTCACACTCACGTAGATCAACGCAATATCCACCAGCCAGATGACTGTGCCGATCGCCATTGCTGTTCCAATCCCTAAAAACAATACGCCCGTAACCTGTCCGATAACGAGCCCGAGCACCAATATCACCAGTGATGCACTCATTTGATACGCTTCCATGAACGTGCGCACACGCGATGAGATCAGCACCGTCGCAGAAATGCCCAATACCGCCAGGGCGGGCGTTACCCACAACATCAGCGGATACCATGTCGGCAATGGGAACCAGATCTCGCCGAACAGCGGATAACTCGCCACGTTTACCACGATGATGTACATCATGTACGTGAGCCACGACAAACCGATGGCAGGAATGACCGCCGCCAGCACTTTGCCGAGAAACAATTCAATGTCGCTGGTTGGTGCGTACAACAAGGCTTCCATTGTCTTACGTTCGCGTTCCCCAACAAAAGAATCCGAGCCGATCACGGTCGAAAACATCAGCGGCATGATCAGGAACAGCGGCGCGAGCGTGAATCCCGCCATATACAGCACAAACATCTGCTCCAAACTGCGTCCTTCGAACAACGCCTGCATCGCGGGCGGCATCGAGCGCAGCATCACATCAATATCGCCCAGCTCGCGCTCCACATCCTCCACGGGAATGACCTGCGGCAGAATGATGAAGAGCAGCGGCATCAAAATCGCGAAGATCAACGGCACGGCGATGCCAGGTCCCCAAGCCGCCTTGTTCTGCCGCACTTCCTTCAAATCCTTTTTGGCAATCGCCCAGACCGAACGCCAGTTCATTTCTCACCTGCCTGCAACGCAAAATAAATATCCTCCAGCGTGTAATCACGCGGATTGACTTTCAGGATGGAGGCTCCCTGCCCCGCCAGGGTTTGGACGATCTGCGGAATCACCTCTTCGCTCTCGACCTGAACCTGCCACGCCTCATCCTGACCTGTGACCTGCATCACGCCCCGTTGAGCCTTCACCGCCCCGACAGCGGATTCGGAAGGCGCCGCCCAGAACGTAATATCCACCCACGTGACGGGCCACAACTTCCGCGCCAGCTCTGTGAGGCTGCCCATTGCAAGGATGCGCCCCTTGTTGAGGATTGCTACGCGGTCACACAGGCGCTGGGCGTCGAGCAGGTTGTGCGTCGCGAGGATGATGGTCTGCCCGTTGCGCTGACCCAGCCCCGCGATCAACTCGTTGACCTGTTGTGCTGCTTCAGGGTCCAAGCCAGAAGTCGGCTCGTCCAGAAACAAGAGCGGCGGCTCATGGACAAGCGCACGCGCCAGCGCGAGGCGTTGCTTCATGCCCTTGCTATAGGTTTCAACCTTATCGTCCACACGCTCTTGTAAGCCGAAGAATTTCAAAATATCCAACACGCGTTGACCGAGCGTATTTTCAGGGATACCCGCCAGCGTGCCGAAGAACTCCAGGTTTTCACGCGCCGACAGACGCTCGTACAAGGCGGGAGATTCTGTCAGAACCCCCGTTTGCTGGCGAACATGCTGCCCATCTGTTGCGGGGTCAAGACCGAACACACGTGCCGTCCCGCCGGATGGCGGCAGGATGCCGTTCAACAAGCGGACAGTGGTGGTCTTGCCGGCGCCGTTAGGACCAAGCAGTCCAAAGACTTCGCCTTGTTTCACGTGAAACGTCATCCCGTCCACGGCGCGGTTCTGCCCGAAGGTGCGCTCCAAACCGTTGACTTCAACGATGGTTTCCATCTATTGACCTTTCATCTCGCGCTGGTACAGCACGAACGAGTAGACCACTACAAACAACGACGAACCCATTACTGGCACGAGAGTCAGCCACATGGCGGTTGTGCCGCCGAAGAAACTTCCAGCGAAGGCAAAAACTCCCGCTGCAATGAACAGCCATGAGCCGAGTTGATGCGTCTTGTCCCATACCGTGTCACTGGAGAGTGTCCATGGGGTGCGAATCCCAATGAAGAAATTGCGCTTCGCCTGTCTGAGCATATAGCCGACGAAGATGAACAGGATGCCCATGAACGGCAGCATCGCGGCGCTCATGCGGAATTGGTATCCGAGGCTCCAGGCGAGCGTTAGCCCGTGGATGTAGAGCATGAAGGAGGTGATGAACACGATGAACAGATTGAACACGCCGCGGAATTGCGCGATATTTGCCTTGAGCGGGTCGATGTTTGGGATGACGAGGAACAGCGCGAACATGCCGAGTGTGATCAGCGGCATCATCCACACGCCCCAGAACTTGGACATATAGCCGTCCACCTGGTCGTTCTCGTTCCAGTGTGAAGCCATTTGCTCGGGCAGTTGATCCCAGAACAGTACGCCTGCAATTACGGCAGCAGCGATTAAGACGAGTACGAGGATTGTAGTAAGTTTTGTTGACATTCGATTTCCTTTCAGGTGTTTCACGTGAAACGTAGGGGCACGGCGATACCGTGCCTCTACGTGATTATTTGTCTTCCTTCGGCATCGTGTTTTGTGCGAGCGAGACCATGCCGCTCAGCCCGCCGAGATTCATCGTATCCACTGCGGAACTCGGCACGATGACCAGCGCGCCTTTTTCTTTCAAACCTTCAAAGAGCATGTTCATGGCGCGTAAGTGCAACGCCGTAGGATTGTTGATATAAGCTTGGGATGCCTCGGAGAACGAAGCCGCGATCTGCTTCTCAGATTCGCCGAGGATGACACGCGCCTGACGTTCGCGCTCTGCCTGTGCCTGGCGCGACATGGCGTCTTCCAGATCCTGCGGGATGACGATGTCACGAATCTCCACTGACTGCACCGTCACGCCCCACGGTGTGGTGCGCTCATCAATCACTTGCTGCAATTCCTGGTCAATTGAACTGCGCCCGACGAGAATGTCCGCCAGCATTTTCTTGCCGATAATGTCGCGCAGTGCGGTTTGTGCAGCCCAGTCAACTGCGGCGCGATAGTCTTCCACTTCCAGTGCGGCTTTTTCGGCATCCCACACCACCCAAAATAATACGGCGTCCACATCCACAGGGACTGTGTCTTTTGTCAACGTTTTTTGCGCGGCGAACGGCGTGACCATTACGCGGTGATCGATCCATGTTGGCACTGTATCTACAATGGGAATGATCCAGAACAAGCCTGGTCCCTTCAGCCCTATGAACTTGCCGAGTCGCAGCACGATCACTTTCTCCCATTGCGAAGCAACCTTCAGCGCGAACAAAATGTAAATGCCGATCAGCATCCAAAACACAACCCACCCGCCGAGCATGGCATCGGAATATTTCCCGTCACCATACACTGCGCCGAGAATGGAGATCAACAGAAACACACTAAAGAGGGTTCCAGCAATCGGCGGGATGTGCTGGTCTTCCTTTTTGTTTTGGACAAACGACTTAAGTAATCTTGAATTCATTTTGCATTCTCCTTATTCATCTTTCTCTTGAACATCCGCTTCTTTTCTGGACTTCAACCTGTCTCTCACCATCTGGCTGACTTCACGCTCCGAAAACCCCAACCGGCTTGCTTCACTGAGGAAGCGGTCTGTCAACTCAAGCAACGACTCAGCCCGTAATTTCTCGCTGACCTCGGGCGGCGGTATTTCGGTGATGAATGTGCCGCGTCCCTGTTGCGTGGAGATGATGTGTGCTTCGTCCAGAATTCGATAGGCACGCGCCACGGTGTTGAAGTTGACTCGTAATTCCAGTGCCAGTGCGCGAACAGTTGGCAGTTGGTCGCCTGGTTTCAATATCCCATTCACCAGTTGGCTTTGGATCTGGTTCACGATCTGAGTGTAGATGGGTAAGCCAGAACGAAAGTCGAGTTGTAGAGTGATCTGTTTTTCTACCATGGCTCTCCTTATTGTACTAATTGTATCATTGTACAAATTGTAGCACTTAAGGGATTTAAGTCAAGACTCTGCAGGCTGGTTTTGGCGGAACATGCTTGGGCGTAATCAAAGGCTTGAAGCGCCGAATCAACTTCAGTCAAAGAATGAAGCGCTGCCCTGCTTACAGTCCTCTTATGATTTACAGATAGTCCGCATGGTAGAATTTGCGTGCAATCACAAAAATCATTAAATAAAAAAATCAAAATCCTCTCGCAATTGCGAGACAGGCGAAATTCAAGGAGTAAAACGTAATGGAAGCAAAGACTGGTACCTGGACGGAGAAAAAAGGTTTAGCGCAGATGTTGAAGGGCGGCGTCATCATGGATGTGGTGAATGCCGAGCAAGCCAAGATCGCGGAAGAAGCGGGCGCATGTGCGGTGATGGCGTTGGAACGTGTGCCTGCCGATATCCGCGCGGATGGCGGCGTGGCGCGTATGTCTGACCCCGATATGATCCTGAAGATCATGGATGCGGTTTCGATCCCTGTGATGGCGAAGTGCCGCATTGGTCATTTTGTGGAAGCGCAGATTTTGGAATCGATCGGCGTGGATTACATCGATGAATCCGAAGTATTGACTCCTGCCGATGAAGAACATCACATCTTGAAACATAATTTCAAAGTGCCGTTCGTGTGCGGTTGCCGCAACATCGGCGAAGCGCTGCGCCGCATTGGCGAAGGCGCGGCGATGATGCGCACCAAGGGCGAAGCTGGCACGGGCGATGTGGTTGAAGCGGTGCGTCATGCCCGCTCGGTGATGGGCTCGATCCGCCAGTTGCAGACGATGGGCGATGAAGAGTTGATGACCTTTGCCAAACTCAACGGTGCGCCGTATGAATTGGTGAAGGAAGTGAAGGAACTCGGGCGCATGCCCGTGGTAAATTTTGCGGCGGGTGGTGTTGCCACCCCTGCTGATGCGGCGTTGATGATGCAGCTCGGTGTGGATGGTGTCTTTGTCGGTTCGGGTATTTTTAAGTCTGGCGATCCTGCCAAACGTGCAGCGGCAATTGTCAAGTCGGTGACGCATCATCAAGATGCCTCCATCCTCGCGGAAGTGAGCAAGAACCTCGGCGAAGCGATGGTGGGACGCAATGCCGCGCAGATGCCCGAATCGGAACGCCTTGCCGGGCGTGGTTGGTAGGTTGGACGACGGACGATGGACGATTGACCATGGAATGGTCTTTTCCATTGTCCACGGTCCATCGTCAATGGTCTAAAAAATGAAAATAGGTGTCCTCGCCTTACAAGGCGATTTTTCAGAACATATCTCCATGCTGAAACGGATCGGCGTGGAAACAGCGGAAGTGCGCCTGCCCAAACATTTGGATGGTTTGGATGGACTCATCATCCCCGGTGGAGAGTCCACGACGATCGGCAAACTGGCGGTTGCATACGATTTAATGGAACCGCTTAAGGAATTTGGAAAGTCTCATGCAATTTGGGGCACGTGCGCGGGCGCGATCTTTCTTTCCAAAGATATTGGGCGTGACCAGCCCCTGCTCGGCTTGATGGATATCAAAGTGCAGCGCAATGCCTTTGGAAGACAAGTCGATTCGTTCGAGACCGATCTCGAAATTGACGAGCTGTTCAAAGCCACGGGCACGGAGAATCCTTACCATGCAATCTTTATTCGTGGACCAGTGATCGAATCTGTAAGCGGTGATGCAAAGGTGCTTTCCGCATTGGAAGATGGACGCATTGTTGCAGCCCAGCAGGGACATTTGCTGGCAACGTCCTTTCACCCTGAATTGACAAGTGATACACGCTTTCACGAGTATTTCATCTCGCTGGCATCGTAACTCTGTAGGGGCGCAGCATTGCTGCGCCCCTACAATAAAATATGACCATTCGTCCCCTCGACCTGTTAGACCTCCCTACACTTGCACGTTATCGCAATGATGTGTTGACCCTCGATAGCGCGCGTGCCCTCACGCGTGGACATCCGCTTGGGGCGATGGGGCTGCTGGCGTATGTCAATCCGTCGCGGCATTTGTATGCGGCAGTGGACAATGGCGGCGAGTCTATTTTGCTGGGCGGTATCATCCATACACGCGGTGAGACGTTCGCGAAACTTTTATATCTGGCGCCGTCAGACCGATTGAACGACCCGCAATTGCCTGCGTTGATCGAACATCTTGCGGCACAGGCGGGCGAATGGCAGGCCTTCCATGTGTTGGCAGAAGTGGATGAGACCAGCGATGCCTTTCAGGCGTTGCGGCGGGCTGGCTTTTCCGTCTATGCGTGGCAGCGGGTGTGGGATGTGAGTCTGCTTGAGAAAACAGAATCAACTCCCAGTTTAAGTTGGAGGCGGGTGCGGTCGTTGGATATCCATGCGGTGCAGAGTCTGCATCATCAGATCGTGCCGCAGCTGCTTCATCCCGTTGAGCCTGCGCCGAAGGATGCCAATGGATTTTTCCAGCATGATGGCAAGGGGTATGCGCGTGTGACGTATGGAATGTATGGCATTGTGCTAACGCCGTTGATCTACCCAAGTGAGAGCGATACGGCTGAGAACATACGCTTGTTGGTGGCGAGTTTATCCGACCGCCGCGGACGCCCTGTGTATTTGAATGTGCGTTCGTATCAGGCGTGGCTTGAGCCGATCCTGGAAGACCTTGGCGCCAACGCTGCTACGCGGCAGGCGGTGATGGTGAAGCATCTTGGGCGGTTGGTGAAGGACGGTGTGCCTGCACGAACGCTGCCTGCAAATGCTGGCATACAACCAACACAAATGAGTAAAATGGAAGTAGATGAGTAAATGGAAATTCTTCGATCAGGGGCGCACCATCGGCACGACCAGCGCCGAGGGTGGTTTGATTCTCTCTGACGAAGAGCTTGATGGCAACGCGCGGATCACGTTGAAGCGCGGCAAGGGGTATATTTCAGTTTCTTTGATCATCTATGGGTGGATCGATCACACACGCTTCTTCACCACAGACTCAGACGCGCAGCGCGAGTATCGCGCCATGAAACCTTTTGTTGTCGGGGTGCTCAACCTCATCAACAGGGACGAAGTGCGCGATCTGAAAAATTGGGAAGCGATCTCCGATTTTGTAAGGCGGTTTCCTTAACATGTTAAAGGCACTAATATTCGATTTTGACGGGCTGATCCTCGATACTGAAACGCCCGAAGTTTTGGTTTGGCAGGCCATTTACCGCGAACATGGCTTCGAACTCCCCGTGCATGAATGGGAAAAGACCGTGGGCGGATATGGCATCTCGAACTTCGACGCTGCCGAACATCTTTCGCATCTTTCTCAGGGACGGCTGGATGCTGTTTCGATGCGCACCCGCTACCGAGAAGAGTCTGGTTTGCTCATTGAAGCCAGTTCCATTCTGCCCGGTGTGCTCGAGATCATCCACGAAGCGCGTGAAAGCGGCGTGCGGGTTGCCATTGGTTCCAGTTCGCCGCACTTCTGGGTCGATTCTCATTTGAAACGGCTGGGTATCTTTCATTTCTTCAACCCCGTCATTTGTCAGGACGATGTTGCGCCCGGCAAAACCAAACCCAACCCTGATATCTATTTGAAGGCGTTGGATATGCTCAAGGTCCATAACACCGAAGCGGTGGTTTTCGAAGATTCGCCCAACGGCGTGCTGGCTGCGAGACGTGCAGGCATCTTCGTTGTGGCTGTCCCCAACGGGTTGACATCGCTCATGAACGTCAGCGGTGACCTGACGGTTTCCTCTCTGGCAGAAGTGTCTTTGCAGAAACTGGCAGGGCATGTGAGTCACCGATAACTATGCCGAGAAAAATTGTTTTCATCATCGTTCTCCTCGCTGTGCTGGCAGGCGCAGCGTTTTTTCTAACCCGGCAGAACGCCGCCCCGGCTGAAATTTCTCCCACTCCGTTTGTTGAAACATCCCCTACACTTGTTCCCGTACGTAAACCTGAGGTCGTTCCCATCGAAGACGGTCCGCTCAAGGATGCGATTCTTGCGGCGGGAGATTATCTGGTGCGCCAACAACTCACCAATGGCGAATTGTCCTATCAGGTGAATATCCTGAATCATGATCGTTCCTCCACGCCTTCGGATATTCGTCTCATGGCTGGGACGGGTTCGCTGTACACCGTTTGCAGGGTTTCAGGTGACGCGAAATATTGCGAAGCAGGCGACCGCGCACTCGACCATTATTTTGAAATGCTGGTGAGCGACCCCGAGTCTTTCAAAGGCACATGCCTGTATACGAACGGGGGCTGTCCGCTGGGCGGCGCGGCTCTGACGGTGGATGCCATCTATAAGCGCTGGCAAGCCACGGGTAGTTTTTTCATGGACGAACACAACCTGCTCGACACCGCCATGAACCTTGGGTATTTCATCGTCTCCATGCGCAAGCCTGAAGGCGGCTTCTATCATTCCTTCGACCCGCATTTTGCAGGTACTGTCGACCCGAATTACTTCGTCATTTATTTTCCCGGTGAAAGTTTATACGCGCTCCTGCAAATCTATGAAATGACCGGCAACACCTTCTGGCTCGAACAGGCGCATGAAGTAAATGAGTTCATGGTCACACAGCCTGTTACAGAAGATCATTGGCATGGGTACGCCTTCGCCATGTTCGCCCGTCTCGATGCGCTTGAAAAGTCCGATATCGACTACGCCAATCAGATCGCAGATACCATCATTGCCGGGCAGGTGCGTTCACTGCATCCCGCCAATACGAGCATCTCCACAGCCACAAAAGTAGAGGCGCTTTCGGCGCTGGCACAGGCGCTCCTGCTTTCGGATGCAGAACATGAACGGCTGGACCGTGATATCCGCACCTTCATTACCTTCGTGCTAGCGCGTCAACTCCCCGGCGACAATTGCAACCTCGACCTCAGTCAGGATGCCCTGCTGAGATATACAGGCGGAGTCTTCAGCAGTTGCGAAGATCCCACCATTCGAGTGGACGGTGTTCAACATTGGGTTAATGGCGTAGCGGCGTTTTTAGAATATCAGAGTATGATGGATAAATAGTAATACCTATAATCGTGTTTCACTATTTGCTTTATAGAGAATGGAGATAAAGATGAGTGTTGGAAAAATAAAATGGCAGTCGATCGTGCAAAAATATGCCTACCCGGAAACATGGCGCAGTTTGTGGCAGGTCTTTAATTCTGTCATTCCATTTTTCGTGCTGTGGTATCTCGCCTATCGCAGCCTTGAGGTCGGTTACTGGCTGACACTCCTGCTGACCGTCCCTGCGGCGGGATTCATGGTGCGTATGTTCATCATTTTCCATGATTGCTGTCATGGCTCGTTCTTCCGTACTCCGCTTGCAAACAACCGACTTGGTCTTTTGCTCGGCGTTGCTGTTTGGACTCCCTACTATTCATGGAAACATTCCCATGGCATTCACCACGCCACCGCCGGCGACCTTGACCGCCGCGGTATTGGCGATGTCTACACCATGACCGTGGAGGAATATCTCGCCGCTCCCTGGTACAAGCGGTTCGGGTATCGCGTCATGCGCAATCCGCTGATCCTGTTCACCGTCGGTGCGCTGATCGTCTTTGTCTTTGCGCATCGTTTCTGGGAAAAAGGAGCAGGTAAACGCGAGAAAAGCAGCGTGATCTGGACAAACATGGCGCTCTTTGGTTTTGTCGGCTGGGCGATCTATCACATCGGCTGGCAGGCCTATCTGCTGGTTGAAATTCCTATTTTGCTCATGGCCTGCGGCACGGGCGTCTGGCTGTTCTACGTCCAGCATAACTTTGAGCCGACCTATTGGGAACGCCATCAAGATTGGGAGTTCTTCAAAGCTGGCATGGACGGTAGTTCCTTCTACAAGCTTCCCAAGGTTTTGCAATGGTTCACTGGTAATATCGGTTTTCATCACATCCATCATCTCAGCCCGAAGATCCCGAATTACAAACTGGAGGAATGCCATAATGAAAACCCCATCTTCCAGATCGAGCCGTTGACATTCCGTGATAGTTTGAAATCGCTCTATTTCCGCTTATGGGATGAGCAGGAAAAAATGCTTGTCGGCTGGCGTGCGCTAAAGAAATATAAGATGCAAGCACAAAGCGATAAGATTTAAACAAAAAGGACTGGCTTATCACAGCCAGTCCTTTTTGTTGTGCGCCCAGCATGGGCGTTGACTAGAGGGTGAAAG
>Ga0209835_1001025_pt1 | contig 16370 bp, 13 predicted proteins | sample LakKivwa52mmetaG_FD_184138 | JGI IMG/M metagenome (GOLD analysis project Ga0209835, IMG submission 184138) | Anoxic lake water microbial communities from Lake Kivu, Rwanda to study Microbial Dark Matter (Phase II) - Lake Kivu water 52m metaG... | ecosystem: Environmental > Aquatic > Freshwater >...
CAACCTGCCCAGTTCGATCATCACCTTGCCGCGATAGGGCGGGAGATAATGTATTGTGCGTCCTTGTTTCAGGGCTTTGGTCATCCAATCTGCGAGGGTGGAATAAGCATATGTGGTCTTGATGCCTGCCTCTGCGGCCTGGTCGGCTACCGAAGGCTGATCGCCCATCCAGATGATGTCGTCAATATCAAAATCGGTGCCGAACAAAATCTCTTCACCAGTTTCAAAATCAATCAGACCGGCAAATCCGGGATGGTTGATTCCGAAGAAATAGGAAAAATGACTGTCCTGCCGGTAATGATAGGTATTCGCCGGATAGTTGAACGAGGCTTCGGGATTGCCCGGAAAAAGGGCAATACCGGAATTGATTTCCGCCTTGAGTTTTCTGCGCCTTTCGGCATACACTTCTTGTGCAAACATAGTCGTCTTATTTATTTTGATATTATTGTTTCGTTGCCATGATCGATTCAATTTCTTCGGCCTCAACCGGGATGTCTTCCATCAGGTCGACAGCTCCGTTGCTGGTAATCAGCAGGTCGTTTTCGATGCGTATGCCCAGTTTTTCTTCGCGTATATAGATTCCGGGTTCGAGTGTTAGTACCATGCCCGGTTCCAGAGGATCGAATTTCGATCCTACATCATGTACATCGAGGCCAAGATAATGTGCCACGCCATGCATCATGTATTTTCGGTAGAGCGGGGCGTCTTTGGGTTGTTTTTTTATGTCATCAGTTGTGAAAAGCCCCAGACCGGTCATTTCGGCTTCGAGCAGTTGCCACACCTGATGGTTGATTTGTTCGATGGTGGCTCCGGGTCTGTAGAAGCCCTTTGCCTGACGAAACACACGCAGCACGGCATCGTAGCATTGTCGCTGGCGTGGGCTGAATCGTCCGTTTACGGGAATGGTCCGGCTCAGGTCGGCCGAATAGTTTGCGTATTCGGCGCCAATGTCAAGCAGCATCAGCTGCCCATCGGCCAGTTGGCTGTTGTTTGTTGTATAATGCAATGTGCAGGCGTTTTCGCCCGATGCGATGATGGGCTGGTAACCATGCCCTTGAGTCCTGTTGATGGTGAACTCATGATCCACCTCGGCCTGAATTTCAAATTCAAACTTACCCGGACGTGTTGTTTTCAACACACGGTCGAAGGCGCGACCTGTGATGCGGCAGGCTTCGCGGATCAATTCCACCTCTTCGGACGATTTGATTGTCCGCAGTTTTTCGAGCAGCGGTGCCGCCCGTCGGATAGTATGCATGGGATATTTTTCCATCAGACTGCGGGCAAAGCGCTGGCTGTTGGTTTGCGTATCCGACTGATATTTGATGTATTCGTTGTTGTTGAGGTACACCTCAACGGCATAGTTCATCACCTCCTGAAGCACTGCGCCGAACTGGTCTTCCTGCATCACTTTTTCTATCCCCGAAATTGTGCGTGCATCATCTGCACTCAGGCCTTTGCCCTCCCAGATGGCCCTGTGTTCGTCGGAAACGGGAATAAAGAGCACTTCTCGATAGGCAGGGTTCGGACATGATGGAAAAATAATAAGGCTGCAACCGGGTTTATCAATGCCCGTGAGGTAGAAAAAATCGGACTGTTGCCTGAACGGATAAAACTGGTCACCGTTGCGTGGCATCAGCTCAGCTGCCACGAAAACAGCCATAGATCCACCGGGCAACATGGCCGAAAACCGGTTTCGGTTGTTAAAGAACATACTGTTTTTCAAAGGAATATACCTCATCAGCTTTATTATATCCTGATAAATGTTAAAAAAAACGAACAAACACTTGCATGCAACGAAGCAATTTAATCCCTACATTTGTTAGCTCATCCATGCAAAAGTAATTTTTTTAACTGTTTTTGATCAATTAATCGGGTTCATTTGTTCTAACGCAAAACTTATCTTATGGGCAAAGCACTTCATTATTCATCGATCACCAAGAAGATAATCATGTCGCTTGCAGGTCTTTTCCTGACGAGTTTTCTGGTGGTTCACCTGCTGATCAACCTGTTGATCCTTTTCGACGACTCCCGGGAGTTGTTTAATCAGGCGGCTCATTTTATGGTCACTAATCCCTTGATTCAGACGTTCCAATGGGTGCTTTTTGCCGGATTCATCGTCCACATTATCCTCGGGGTGGTGCTTCAAATTCAGAACTGGATGGCGAGGCCGGTAAAATATGAGAAAAAGGGTGCCTCCGAGCAGTCGTATTTCTCCAAATTCATGATCCACACCGGAGCCATCGTGTTTATTTTTCTCATCATCCACTTTGCTAACTTTTTCGTAAAAGCCAAGTTCGGCCATATCGAACCGATTACCTACGCCTCGGGCACTTATGAGGATCTGGGTTTGCTTGTGGTTGAGCTGTTCAGCGACGGCGGCTATGTAGCCTTTTATGTGATCGCCCTCCTCTTGCTTGGGTTTCATCTCGATCATGGATTTCAGTCGGCTTTTCAGTCGCTCGGGCTTAACCACAGCCGCTACACCCCCTGGATCAAAAGAGCCGGCACAGCTTTTTCGGCACTGATCACGCTGGGTTTCATTGCTATTCCGTTGGTAATTTACTTCTCGTAATACAGAACAATATGGTTAAGTTAAACGCTAAAATTCCAGCCGGCCCTCTGGCCGAAAAGTGGACAAATTATAAGGCCCATCAGAATCTCGTCAACCCTGCAAACAAGCGTAAGCTCGATATCATTGTTATCGGAACAGGTCTTGCAGGGGCTTCAGCGGCAGCCAGTTTCGGCGAACTGGGCTTCAACGTAAAGGTATTCTGCATACACGACAGCCCCAGACGCGCCCACAGCATCGCTGCCCAGGGTGGTATCAATGCTGCCAAGAATTATCCCAATGATGGCGACAGTATCTACAGACTCTTTTACGACACCATCAAGGGAGGCGACTACCGCGCTCGTGAAGCCAATGTGTACCGTCTGGCTGAAGTGAGCAACAACATTATAGACCAGTGTGTGGCACAGGGTGTGCCCTTCGCCCGCGAATACGGCGGACTGCTCGACAACAGATCTTTTGGCGGGGCACAGGTATCCCGTACTTTTTATGCACGCGGACAAACCGGCCAGCAGTTGCTGTTGGGAGCCTACAGCGCGCTGAGCAAAGAGGTTGGCAGCGGCTCGGTGAAACTATACACCCGCCGTGACATGATGGACGTGGTTATCATTGACGGCAGGGCCAGAGGTGTTATCATGCGCAACCTGATCACGGGTGCCATCGAACGCTATGCAGCCCATGCAGTGGTGCTTGCTACAGGTGGTTATGGCAACGTGTTTTTCCTTTCCACCAACGCAATGGCCTCGAACGGAAGTGCCATCTGGAAAGCATACCGCAAAGGCGCTTTTTTTGGTAATCCATCGTTTACTCAGATTCACCCCACCTGTATCCCCGTGCATGGCGACTATCAGTCGAAACTTACGCTCATGAGCGAAAGTCTTCGCAACGATGGCCGCATTTGGGTTCCCAAATCACTTGATGATGCCGAAAAAATACGCAAGGGACAACTCAAACCCACTCAGCTGCCCGAAGAGGCCCGCGACTATTACCTCGAACGCCGTTATCCCGCCTTTGGAAACTTAGTGCCGCGCGATGTGGCTTCCCGCGCCGCCAAGGAACGCTGCGATGCAGGCTATGGTGTAGGCTCGACAGGACTTGCCGTGTATCTCGATTTTGCCGATGCCATCAAACGCCTCGGAAAACATGTGATCGAAGCCAGATACGGCAACCTGTTTCAGATGTATGAAAAAATTACCGACGAAAATCCATACGAAACCCCAATGATGATCTATCCCGCCGTGCACTACACCATGGGTGGCATCTGGGTTGACTATGAATTGCAAACTACTGTGCCGGGACTTTTTGCGGCCGGTGAAGCCAACTTCTCTGACCACGGTGCCAACAGACTGGGAGCTTCAGCGCTCATGCAGGGCCTTTCAGATGGTTATTTTGTGCTTCCCTACACCATGCAAAACTACCTTGCAGATCAGATCGGCGTGCCCCGTTTCAAAACCGAAGCTGCCGAATTTGAACAAGCCGAGAAAGAAACCCGCGACCGTATCAGCAAGCTGCTCAGCATCAACGGAAACAACACCGTGGACAGCTACCACCGTAAGCTGGGCCTCATCATGTGGGATTATGTGGGCATGGCCCGAAATAAGGAAGGCCTCGAAAAAGCCATCGGGATGATCCGCGAACTCAGGGCCGACTTCTGGAAAAATGTTAAAGTGCCCGGAACCAACGAACAGGTGAACCCCGAACTCGAAAAAGCACTCAGGGTAGCCGACTTTATCGAACTGGGCGAACTCATGGCCCGCGATGCCCTCATACGCGAAGAATCCTGCGGAGGCCACTTCAGGGAAGAATACCAGACCCCCGAAGGAGAAGCCCTGCGAGACGATAAATCATTCAATTTTGTTGCTGCATGGGAGTTTACCGGACAGGAAAGCGAGCCTGTGCTCCACAAGGAACCTTTGCAGTATGAGTTTGTTGAAGTGAAACAACGCAACTATAAATAGTCTTTCTACTCATTCCATAATAACTGAATAAAAATGGATCTGACCTTAAAAATATGGCGACAGGCTTCAGCCGGGGCGACAGGCAAGTTTGTCAATTATCCGGTTAGCGGCATTTCGGAAGATGCTTCTTTTCTGGAAATGCTTGATGTACTTAACGAAAGCCTGGTGATGAAGGGCGAAGAGCCGGTGGCATTTGACCACGACTGCCGCGAAGGTATCTGCGGGGCATGCAGCCTGTATATCAACGGCCGCCCGCATGGCCCTGATAAGGGCATCACCACCTGCCAGATGCATATGCGCAATTTCAAAGACGGTGAAACCATTGTGATCGAACCCTGGCGGGCAAAGCCTTTTCCGGTGATCAAAGACCTGATGGTGGACCGCTCGGCATTTGATGAGATCATTCAGGCCGGAGGTTTTGTTTCGGTGCGCACCGGCGGTGTACCCGACGCCAATGCCATCCCCATACCCAAAAGACATGCCGACCTCGCTATGGATGCCGCTGCCTGCATCGGCTGCGGAGCCTGCGTGGCAGCCTGCAAGAATGCCAGTGCCATGCTTTTTGTGGCGGCCAAAGTTTCGCAGTTTGCCCTGTTGCCGCAGGGAAAATTAGAAGGTTCCGAAAGGGTAAGGAATATGGTAACGAAAATGGACGAACTCGGCTTTGGCAACTGCACCAACACCTACGCCTGCGAAGCCGAATGCCCCAAGGAAATATCCGTGTCGCACATCGCCCGCATGAACCGCGAGTATCTGGTGGCAAAAGTAACAGCACCAAAAGAATAGAAAACACACTTTTATGGTGATACACAACTGAAACCGGCCTTCAAAGCCGGTTTTCGGCTTTTTGAATAGTAATTGTAGTTGAATCAGTAAAGCAAACGACAGGTATGAGCGAAAATAAGCGATTAATAGTTGTTTGGACATTAAATTGAATAATGCATTTCGTCAACGGAGCTGTTTTCACCCAGTTGGCTGCGATGCTTGAAATAGATATTGAGATATGAATACTGGCGAGAAAACAATGACAATTGTTTTGATTCGATTTCAGATTTGTTAAAAATTAACATTCGCCTATTGACTTTTGCTTCTTCAGGTTGTATTTTAGCGTTTTAAAACAAGCAAAACAATGTCTCCTTTCCTGCAATTGTTGATCCAAAAGATAGAAAGGTCCAACACACGGAGGGTTGATATTTTTTATAGTTTGTATAGCATTGTAATACAAGTGTTTACCCCCCCCCATATAACTATTATTGCATACCATGCAGGGTAAGTAATGCATATACAGCCGGCCTGTCAAATCAATGCCTGCCAAAACAAAACTAACCGCTATGGCAATACCGAACACCGGCCATGCCGCACAACAAACTACATCTTTTGGCTGGGCAAGAATAAATTCGACAGGACACTGGCCCCATGCATGGTTGCAGGTATGGAGGCCGTTAGATTTAGCAGCATAAATTACCAATAGCTTAAAAATTCCAAAAATGAAAAATTATGTAACAGCACTTCTAATTACCCTGTTGCTTGCAGGGACACAGATTTGCTTTTCGCAGCAATACAAACCATTGCCGGATACTGCAACTAAGATGGCTTTCACACGAAGCTGGCCTGTAAATGGTGCACAATGGACATACTGTCTCACGGGATGGAATGGGTTACCAGCAGGCGAAGAAGTAATGCAGGTAACGGGTGACACCCTATTAGATGGTAGTCATTATTACATACTTGGTTTTAAGGATTTCTCGCAGAGAACGCTTTACACCCGATTTAGTAATGACACGGTTTATAGGTACGTAAATAATCGGGAATACGTTTTTTTTACCTTTAATCTGAAGCTTGGGGATGTATTTTCAACATTCAGAACGGCAGGCTGGAATTATCATTGGGAAGACTCTTCATGTATATCCACTCTTCCTTTAAAGGTGATTGGTGTAGATGATGTAAACTTTAGCGGGCAAACCTTTAAGAAGTTTGTTTTGGAGGATACTTTGTTCAACTATCTATATGATAATCCCAACCAGGAGCCTGTTAAATATACTCTGATTGAACGAATAGGGGTAATCAATACATACCCATTTATTAATATCCAAGAACCTGTCAATAATTGTTATCTGCCGTCGGATTTTAGCAGTGGCAGAGTTGGAAAGTATTCTGATGAAGATTTTGTTCATCAATTCAGTGAATGCGAAGGAGTTGGAATTATTCAGAATGAAATATTAGAAGAAAACATTAGGATATTTCCGAATCCAGCTAGTAATTCAGTTGATATTACAATACTTGATAATGCAACTGGTCCATATCAGTTTAAACTAATCAACAATTTGGGTTGTGAAGTTTATAATGGCAGACTCGATTCAATACCGTTGAAAATTGACCTTACAAAACACTCTAGTGGTACTTACTTTCTGGTTTTTATTCCTGAGCAGAAGACTCAATCAGTTATTTCATTTAAAATATTAATTTCTAAATAATTATGATTATGAAAACTTTTGTGAATAATTCTTTACTCTGGCGCGGATTTGTAACTTAGCGAAGCGATCTCATGAGGCGAAGCCGAATAATCCGTGTCAAACAGAAGCTAAACCATCATGTTCATAAGAAATAAGGATACAATCAAATTATGTATATTTGGTTCATGAAGTGCAAGTGTAAAATTAATCATACGGATTGCCATATAGTAGATTCCGTCAACCAAAATAGATGAATTTAAATAAAAGGAATTAGCCCTATGGCAAAAATTTTCTTTTTATCTGAATGTGGCAAAGGCCAATTGATGGCAAAGAACCTGTTAACTTATGCCTACGGACATCAGTACTACAACTGTCTGCCGGTTTACGACACTGCGGCAATGAAAAGCACGGCGGTAATGCCGGGCGCAAATGAAGCAGATAATGGTATGTACATAAGCGTAATACCCAACCCGGCAAGTACATGGGTAAGTTTTGATTACCAACTTGCCAAAGCCAAAACTACCCTGTTGGAAATAACTGATACACAGGGTCGCCTGATTCATCGTATTGAACTAAGAAGTAAGCAAGGCCAGTATGTGTGGGACACACGGCAAATCAATGCCGGACTGTATTATTACACCCTGAAAACAGGTCAAACCTCAAAAACAGGTAAACTTGTTGTTGAACGATAAAACAATTCACTGCATCAGCACGGATGATTTCATCTGTGCTGATGTTTAAAATGATCGAGATGAAAAAAACTGTTTTATACGCTTTCATGTTGATATTTTCCCTGCGCATTCAGGCTCAGGAGTTTGAAATTCAGTTTCAAAAATGTTATGGGGGATCCAATTGGGAAGGAGCAAGTACAATTTTGCCTAAAGAAAGTGAATTGATTGTTTTCGGCGGCACAACCTCCAATAATGGGGATATTTCTTTTAATCATGGAAAAAGCGATTACTGGTTGTTTGAGACTGATTCCAACGGAAATATAGTTTGGGAAAGGACCTATGGAGGAAGTGATGAGGACTATCCTGCCAACATGCTCCCCACTCCTGATGGGGGCTATGTGATGTTTGGTGACACCTATTCCAATGATGGCGATGTGGGTTGCAACCACAGCAGCAATGGCGACTGGTGGTTAGTGAAAACTGACAGTCTGGGCAACATACTCTGGACACGGTGCTATGGCGGTACACATAAGGAAATTGCCAGTCAATTGATTTTCGACCATCAAGGCGGGTATATCATGACAGGATTAACAGGTTCTGTGGATGGCGACATCAGCCACAATAACGGTCAATATGATGTGTGGGTAGTAAAAGTAGACTGGGAAGGCGAAATAGTTTGGGAACGTACATATGGAGGCAGTCGAAGTGAAAATGGCAATGGAATTAGCCTTGCAGATGATGGAGGCTACATTGTGGCGGCAACTGCCACCTCAACGAATGGTGATGTGCAATGCCGTGAAGGCCTGCCAGGCGAGTATGGTACTGCCTGGGTGCTCAAGCTTGATTCTGAGGGGCAGCTGGAATGGCAAAAATGCTATGGAGGAACTCATGCAGAATCAGCAGGCGACATTATGCAAACTACAGACGGGGGATATATTTTTCTGGGTGGGACATCTTCGGGCAACGGGGATATAGACTGTTTTCATGGTACACCCGGAGATAGCAACACCCAGGATATGTGGGTGGTAAAGCTGGATGAAATTGGAGAGATAGAGTGGCATCGCTGCCTGGGTGGATCAAATTTTGATGTGCCGCGTTTCATCAGGCCAATGGATGATGGGGGTTATCTTATTGGCGGCAATACCACATCACGTGACGGGGATGTAAACTGTAACCAATCCCTACCCGGCACGCATACGGTAATCCTATACAAACTCACCACCCAAGGAGAGATCGAGTGGACAAAATGTCTCGGGAGCCAGGTTGATAATAGCTTGTTTTCCATTCATATTTACTCCGATTATCACTTTCTGTTGGGAGCTACCACCCGCACCAACGGCATTGATGTTGATTGTGATCTCAAAGGAGAGACCGACATTTGGATAGTCGAAATACAGGACACCACAGTGGGGGTGCAGGAAAACGATCAAGCAAAATTGATGCTTTTCCCCAACCCCGCCACCACCGAAGCCTGGCTGCAACTGCCTGCACATATTCCATTAACTGACGTGCAAATAGAGCTTTACAACCCTAAAGGCAGCCTGCTCTACAAGGCACAACCCGAGAGCAACTTCCATAAAATAGAAACCGCTCTGCTTCCTGTCGGTTTGTATGTTGTCAGGCTGTGGAATGGAAGAAGTTGGCAAAGCGGGAGGTTGGTGGTGCGGTAGGGTTACTGTCCCCGATCACTGTTCACTGATCACTGTTCACTGATCACTGATCACTGATCACTGATCTCCACCCAACCAAATTGCAGCAAAACCGTTGTTTCATGGATAGATCCGTTTATTAGCCTATTTTGCCAATCACCAATCTATCGTACCCATCCATTTTTTCATGTACTTTTGAAACTTTATTCAGCTACAGCGCAGCATGCTTTTTCGTCAGATCATCGGTCAGGATGCCTTGAAGCAGAAACTCATCCAGTCTGTCACCGAAAGCAGGGTAAGTCATGCACAGATGTTTCTGGGCCCTCCGGGAAGCGGAAAACTTGCCCTTGCATTAGCTTATGCGACTTATATCAACTGCACCTCACGAACTGCTGACGACAGCTGCGGCACCTGCCCATCGTGCATCAAAATGGAAAAACTCATTCATCCCGACCTGCACGCTGTTTTTCCCACCACCACAACGAAGAAGATAAAAAGCAATCCCGAATCGGTGCTTTTTATGGAAGAATGGCGACAGTATGTCGTGCGCGAAGGGGCCTATACCCATCTGAACGACTGGTATGAATTTCTGGGGGTCGAGAACAAGCAGGGAACCATCTTTACCCGCGATGCCAACGAACTGATCAGAAAGCTTGGATTTAAGGCATATGAAGCCGAGTATAAAATAGCCATTATCTGGATGGCCGAGAAGATCAACATCCAGGCAGCCAACAAATTATTAAAGCTTTTGGAAGAACCGCCGGCGAAAACACTCTTTCTGCTGATAGCCGAAGAACAGGAGGAAATCCTGCCAACGGTACGCTCCCGAACCTATCTTGTCAAGGTTCCACGCATCGCAGATCAGGATGTTCTTAAGGCACTCACCGAACGCTACCAATGCCGTGAGGCCGAAGTTCGTGAAGCTGCCATGCTGTCGGAAGGAAACTGGCTCGAAGCCCTCCGGCTTCAGGAAAACAACGAAGAGGAGAAATACTATTTCCGGACATTTCAGCAATGGATGCGCCTGTGCTTCAAATCGGCCATACCGGAATTAACAGATTTCACGGCAAACATTGCTACGATTGGCCGCGAAAAACAAAAAGCGCTGCTGCATTACGGACTGCATGTGTTTCGCAACGGACTGCTTGTCAACAGCCGGCTGCACGAAATGCTCAGGCTGACCGATGAAGAAAAAGAGTTCAACCTGAAGTTTGCCCCCTTTGTGCAGGCCATCAACATTGAACCGATGATCCGCCTGATGGAGGAAGGGATCAACCACATTGAACGCAATGCCCACGCAGGGATACTGTTCACCGATATCAGCCTGAAAATGGTGAAGTTGCTCAGGATGAAAAGCTGATTGTGCAGGCTATGGCACAGAGTTCCACAGAGCATCACAGAGTTTCACAAAGTTACGAAATGAACTTTCTTTTTTGCCACTAAGGCACGAATACACTAAGCTACACAAAGTGTTTATCTACCGGAATATTTTTTTTGTGATACTTTGTGTCTTGGTGTCTTTGTGGCATTAAGTGCAACAGCTAAGGTTCGCAATGGCTATGGCACAGAGCGACACAAAGTAGCCACAAAGAGCCTCAAAGTTTATTTTTCTTTGTGCAACTCTGTGTCTCCTCCGTGGCACTTTGTGCAACAGCCATAGATCAGGCAAGGCACAAAAGCTTCTCAAAGTTCTTTTCTCCTCATGTAACTCCGTTCTTCTTCGTAACTTTGTACTGTAAATTGAACATCAATGTCCGAACAACATACAGGCAAGGGAGCCGAGCTTTTCATTCCACGAGGCTGCTGCCGTGCCCCACGCGTTTTCAATCCCAAAGACCGCATCTTTCAGCACCAGTGCTGCAAACTTGATGAACACAACTGGCTGAAAGGCTACGACAGCCCGGTAGAGGCCGGTCAGCTCCGCATGGCCGAAGTTCGGTTCAAAAACGGAAGAAAGGATTTCTTTTCATACACTGACGATATCGAACTCAAAGAAGGCGAAATCATTGCAGTGGAAGCCAGCTCAGGCCACGATATAGGTATAGTGACCCTTACCGGCGATATTGTTGCCCTTCAAATGAAAAGGAAAAAGATCGTCCAGAAGCCCGAAGAACATAAAAAAGTGTACAGACACGCAAGGCTGGCCGATGTCGAGAAGTGGGTAAGTGCCATTGAAGTCGAGAATGAAACGCTGTTCAAGACACGGGAGATCGCCATGGAACTTGGGCTCGACATGAAACTCAACGATGTTGAATATCAGGGCGACAAGACTAAGGCCATTTTTTATTACACCGCCGAGGACCGCGTGGATTTCAGGGTGCTCATCAAAAGACTAGCCGAAGAGTTTCGCATCAGGGTCGAGATGAAGCAGATAGGCGCAAGACAGGAGGCTGCCAAGCTGGGCGGCATCGGGTCGTGCGGACGCGAACTCTGCTGCTCCTCCTGGATGGCCGATTTCTGCTCAGTTTCTACCCATGTGGCCCGTGCCCAGCAGTTGTCGCCCAACCCGCAGAAACTTGCCGGACAATGCGGCAAACTCAAATGCTGCCTCAACTATGAGTATGCCGCCTATGCCGATGCACTGAAGGATTTCCCCGACGACCGCATAAGCCTGAGGACCAAGCAGGGTGAAGCAATCCACCAGAAAACGGATGTGTTCCGCAAACTCATGTGGTACAGCTATACCCACGAACGTATGAACCTCATGGCCATACCCATTGATAAAGTGAAGGAAATCCACGAGAGTAACCGAAAAGGCAAAATGCCCGAAAAACTCGAGGACTTTGCCTTCCTCAAAGAACAACATGCTGATTTTGCAAACAACAACAACGATGGCGATCTTACCCGTTTCGACTGATACAATAAAAACAGGTTTTCAGCATTGTTATGTAAAGCCGGTTTTTATGAGGTTTCTCCGTTTCAGCTCCGTTTTTTTTGTTTTGGCATTGATCATGCCTGCCTGCGATCCGGGCAGGGTGCTCGATCAGAATATCGCTGTTTCTGAACAGGGATGGGACAAGAATGAGAAAGCCACTTTTGAGGTGTACATCGGCGACACCCTTGCTACCTACCGGTTTTTTGTCAACCTGCGCAATACGGTTGATTATCGCTACAGCAATTTCTATCTGTTTCTGAACACCCGTTTCCCGAACGGAAACATCACACGCGATACCATCGAATGTATGTTGGCCGATCCTGCGGGAGCCTGGCTGGGAAGAGGAAACGGTCAAATCAGGGAAAATCAGATATTGCTGAATCCTTCGCTGAAATTCCCCCTGAAAGGAACGTATCATTTTGAGGTGGAACAAGCCATGCGCGATGACGTGCTCAAAGGCATCACCGATATTGGCATCAGAATTCAGAAGGAGAACTGATCAGCAATTTAATCTCAAGTTTACATGACAGCCACAAACAAAGGAAACAATTCCGTCAAAAAGTTTTTAATCAGGCTCTGGATGGTGTATATTGCCCTGCTGGCAGCGGTGGTCATCTTTTTTTACGGAATAGCCTATGAGTGGTTCGGCCCTATGCCTTCGTTTGAAGAACTCGAAAACCCCACCACTAATCTGGCCTCAGAGATATATTCGGCCGATGGTGTACTCCTGGGTACTTATTATATCGAAAACAGGTCTAATGTGCATTTTCAGGAACTGTCGCCCAATATGGTGAGTGCATTGCTTGCCATCGAAGACATCCGTTTTACCGAACACACCGGGATTGACCGTAAAGCCCTGGTCAGAGTGGCCTGGGGCGTGGTGACAGGAAACAAAAAAGGAGGCGGCAGTACCCTGACACAGCAACTGGCCAAAAACCTTTTTCCGCGTGGCCAGAACCTCAGCACACCCAAACTGGTTATCCGTAAGTTTCAGGAATGGGTAACGGCTACTAAACTCGAGCGGAATTACTCCAAAGAGGAGATCATGGCGATGTATCTGAACACGGTAGCTTTTGGCAGCCATTCCTTCGGGATCAAGTCAGCATCGCTCACCTTTTTCAACAAATCGCCCGACTCGCTTCTGATCGAGGAGGCCGCCCTGATGGCCGGTGTGGTAAATGCCCCTACCTGGTACAGTCCTGTACGTAATCCCGAACGCGCCCTGCAACGACGTAACCTAGTGATCAGCAAAATGGCCGAATACGGCTTCATTACACCCTCAGTGGCCGACTCAGTGAAACGTATCCCCATCGATATGAGTAACTATGGCATTATGGACCACAATGCAGGCCAGGCCAATTACTTCAGGGAATTCTTAAGGGCGCAGATGCACTCCTGGTGCGCAACTCATTTCAAAGCCGATGGCACCCCCTACGACCTTTATAAAGACGGCTTAAAGATCTATACGACCATAAACTCCCGAATGCAACAGCATGCAGAGCAAGCTGTTCGTGAGCACCTTGGACTCGACCTGCAGCCTGCCTTTCACAAGCACTGGAAAGGATATCCGAACGCTCCCTTTGTTTTTCCTCCACAGGATATGCGCACCGAAGTGGACAAGATTATCCAGCAGGCCATCCGCCGCAGCGACCGCTACCGGCTTTTAAAAACCAGTGGTGCAACAGCTGATGAAATTAACCAATCATTCCGGACACCGGTGCGGATGCGCGTGTTTTCGTGGAACGGACCGCGCGACACGGTGATGACACCCATCGATTCTATCCGTTACTATAAGCATTACCTCATGTCGAGCCTGCTTTCCATTGAGTCACACACGGGTTTTGTGCGGGCCTATGTCGGGGGCAACGACTACACCTTCTTCAAGTACGACCACGCCACACAGGCAAGGCGGCAGGTTGGCTCCACCTTTAAGCCTTTCCTGTATACCCTTGCCATGCAGGAAGGCGAATATTCGCCTTGCTACAAAGTTCCGAACATCAAATACAGCGTGCAACTGTGGGATGGCACATTTTGGGAGCCGCGCAACTCGAGCGACGAACGCATTGGCGAAGAAGTAACACTTAAATGGGCTCTGGCCAACTCCAACAACTGGATTTCGGCCTACCTGATCAAGCGCTTTTCACCCGAATCGGTCATTCAAATGGCGCGTAAAATGGGTGTTACAGCCCCTATTGACCCTGTACCGGCCATCGCCCTCGGAACACCGGATATTTCCCTCTACGAAATGGTTGGCGCCATGAATACCTATGCCAATAAGGGGGTTTATGTGAAACCTGTGTTCGTTACCCGTATCGAAGACAAAAACGGTAATGTGATCGACCGTTATGTGCCCGAAAAAAATGAAGCTATGGACGAAACCACCGCCTTCAAGATGATACAACTCATGAAAGGAGTAGTCGAAAGCGGAACAGGGATAAGGCTTAGATTCAAGTATCAGCTGAACAACCCCATCGCTGGCAAAACAGGTACCACACAAAACCAGTCTGACGGCTGGTTCATGGGCATTACCCCCGACCTCACCACCGGTGTTTGGGTGGGCGCCGAAGACCGCAGCGTGCACTTCAGAACCATCAGCCTCGGACAAGGCGCCAATATGGCACTTCCGATCTGGGCGCTCTATATGCAAAAGGTTTACAATGACCCTGCCCTAAACGTGAGCCAGGGCGACTTTGAAAAACCACTTGCTGATGTCAGCATCGAATTTGATTGCGACAAATACGATAAGAACCAGCGCAAGCCCGGCACCACCCGCAATACTGGCCTGGAAGATGATTTCTGATGTTCGGGCCTGATGAACTTTTATATGCGATGATTTGTTTGTTCAGGAGCGTGTAAGCTGCCTGTCTGCATGAAACAACTGTCGTCCATCCTGCTTCTGTTTTTTTCACTTTCCGGTTTTGCCCAAAGCATTCAGCCGGTTAATCCCGTCAGATTTCTGGCTCTTGGCGATTCTTATACTTACGGACAAGGAGTGAGCCAGCAGGAAAACTGGCCCGAACAATTTGCTATTGAACTCACTAAACTAAATTTTCAGGTTGACGAAGTGCGTCTGATTGCGCAAACCGGATGGACCACAACGGCCCTGCAGCAGGCCATCAATCTGCAAATGCCGTTGGAGGGCTACAACCTTGTTTCGCTGCTCATTGGGGTCAACAACCAGTTTTTTGGTGGTAGTATTCAGACGTACTCAATTCAATTTCAGGCCTTGCTGGAGCAGGCAATCTCCTTAGCCGGCGGAAAACCCGAACGTGTTTTTGTGCTTTCAATCCCCGATTATGCCTACACACCTTTTGGTAACGGCAATCCTGCCATAAGTGCAGAGATAGACGCATTCAACAATGCAAACCGCACAATTACGGCACAGTATCAGGTTCGTTATGTCGATATTACTCCAATTTCCAGACTTGGCCTGCAACAGCCTGAACTCGTGGCAAACGACAATCTGCATCCCAGCGGACTGATGTACAGGCTATGGGTGGAAGAAATTCTGCAATACGTTGAGAAAGAGCTGGCTGTTGACGAAACAGAATCAAAAACACCCCGGGTATTCCTCTCTGGTGGGCAACTCAACATCATTTCTGAGTCATCTGCACAGTTCATGGTTGTCAACTCCGGAGGAAGTGTAGTTGTGCAAGGGAATATTTACGGAGGCCGGCAGAAAAGCATCCCGATGCAAGAGTTTTCGGCAGGGATCTATTTGATACAAATACAAAATGACCAGGGAGAATTATGGACCATGAAAATGTATCTGAGGTCTGCTGAATAACACTTTACTTAGCAATTCAATTTATATTATTTGATCTAAACAAATACTGAGAAGGCATTAATAGAATGTGTTTCAATATAACAACTGTTATGGCAGAATTGTGTTAGTCTGACTTCTTGTGCTTAATTTATGAACTCAGAAAATATAGGCCGGCACTGTTCGCAGCTTTATAGTTTTTTAGCAATTGACACTTGCATGTGCTTCAATAACAGGCACACGGTCACAAAGGTTCTCATCTACAATATGGAGATCCCTTTCTGTTCGGGAGTTACAAGCTTGTCCTTTACCATTTGTTTTTCCATAAGTTTAATGTAGCCATTCAGGAAATCACCCTGAAGGCTTCCCATTTTTAGTACGGTTCAAAAGTAGACAATTTTCATTTTGTGATTTACTGTATAATTGAGCCAGAAT
>Ga0209835_1001026_pt1 | contig 16367 bp, 19 predicted proteins | sample LakKivwa52mmetaG_FD_184138 | JGI IMG/M metagenome (GOLD analysis project Ga0209835, IMG submission 184138) | Anoxic lake water microbial communities from Lake Kivu, Rwanda to study Microbial Dark Matter (Phase II) - Lake Kivu water 52m metaG... | ecosystem: Environmental > Aquatic > Freshwater >...
TTCTCAGTCAAACCAAAGCTTCCGCTTCAGCCCATGTCAGTAGCTTCGATCTCGCTACCAACACCCAAATCCACCAGCCAACCCAGCAAGCACCTACACCTATCGGCTGTTATTTTTTTAAAGAACGCCCCGATGTGTGCATCGAGGAAAGACAGCGATTATAGCCAGCCGAATAGTTGCGTCAACACCCTTTTGAGATTTTTTTATCGGGGGATGATTTCAGGACCCAGCGATCCAGTACGCGGTAGTTGGCTCCAGATGGCTGGAGCAGTGATTCAACCAGTACGAAATCGCTGACAGGCCAGGAAATTGACTCCGGGAGTTCGGGCAGATTGTCACAACGCGCATCACGCACGAGAGTGACGTGTGGCGTGTAGGCGTGCTTGTCGAGACTGAAGCCGGCATCGGATAGGCGTGTCGCCAGGTCATCGAAAAGTCGGCGCTGGCAGGACGGCACCAAGCTGCAACCCGCCCACACGATCCGATTGCGCGCCCAGCAGCCCACCCGGTCGAGCCGCAGGTCGAAGGCTTCGCCATGAACCGCCCCGGCAATTTCCCGCAAGGCCACAAGTTGATCGGGCGTTACCGCGCCGATAAAGACCAGCGTTTGATGCAAGGTATCACGGCGCATTTTCCGACCACCGCAAAGCTGCGCCGCATCGGCTGCGAGCGCATCGAGCGCATGAAGCGTTTCCTCCGGCGGCCAGAATGCGAAGAAAACTCTTCGCCGGTCAGATTCAGTCACGCAGCAACAGGGCGACGGCTTCGGTGGCGATGCCTTCCTGGCGACCGACGAAGCCGAGCCGTTCGCTCGTCTTCCCTTTGACATTGACGAAATCAGCAGCGATGGCGAGATCGGCGGCGATGTTCTCCTGCATCGCGGCGACATGCGGCGCAATACGAGGCGCCTGCGCGATCACCGTGCAATCGACGTTGCCCACTCGCCAGCCTGCTGCGCGCACGGCATCGACCGCACCACGCAGCAGCATGCGACTATCAACTCCATTCCAGCGTTCGTCGGTGTCGGGAAACATGCGACCGATATCGCCCAGCCCCGCCGCGCCCAGGATCGCATCGGTGATCGCATGCAGCAAGGCATCCGCGTCGGAATGCCCCAGCAGGCCCATCGAATGCGGGATTGTCACGCCACCGAGGATCAGCTTGCGGCCCGGCACCAGCGCATGTATGTCACAGCCTTGTCCGACTCTGAATTCCATCATCACCCCCGGTTTTCCAGGATCCATCCGGCCAGTTGCAGGTCCAGCGGATAGGTCACTTTGAGATTGGTCGCATCGGCTGCGACAAGTTTCGGCAGCAGCCCCAAGGCTTCAATCGCGCTCGCCTCGTCGGTCACGTTCGGTGCGCGTTCAAGCGCGCCCAGCAGCATGCCGTGCCGGAACATCTGCGGTGTTTGCGCTTGCCAGAGCAATTCGCGCGGTATTGTGGCAGTAACGCGCGAATCTTCTTGCGCACGCTTCAAGGTATCGGCAACCGGCACGGCAAGCAAACCACCGACCGGATCATCACCAACCTCGGCGATCAGTCTCTCGACATGACCGGGTGTGAGACAACAGCGCGCGGCATCATGTACTAGCACCCAGTCACTTGCCGTCTCTTGCTCGTGCATCGCACGCAAGCCATTCGTGACGCTCTCCGCTCGCGTCGCGCCTCCGCAGCGCAACACGATCAGACGACCGGCAAAGTCGCTCCAGTCGTAGCCGTCCCACAGCGAGTCATCGGGAGACAGGACGACGAACACCCGCTCGATCGCCGCGACACTGGCCAGCGCTTTCAGCGCATGCCAGATCAGCGGCTTGCCCAACAGCGGCAGATATTGCTTGGGCGTTTCGGCACCCATACGGGAGCCACCACCCGCGGCTGGAATCAGGGCATGGCAAGTCATGGCGCGATTCTATAATGAGCCATGGACACCTTCGATCCCGCAGCCTATGCCAGCATTCAGGCGTTTGCCGTAAGCTTGGGGATAGGCTTGCTCATCGGTCTCGAACGCGAACGCAAGCCCGACGCGAAAGCCGGTCTGCGCACGTTCGCTCTGACCGCCCTGCTCGGCTGCATGGCAGCGATGCTTGCGGAGATTACCGTCAGCGGCTGGGTCATTCCCGCCGGCCTGCTGATGATCGCCGCGATGATGATTGTTGCACAAGCGCGCGATCCGCTCGATGACGGCGACCCCGGCACCACCTCCGTCGTCGCGCTGATGGTCTGTTACGGACTCGGCGCGCTGGTCTGGTTCGGGCAGGCGACGCTGGCTGTGATGCTCGCCATCACCGTGACCGTGCTGCTGTACTTCAAGGCGCAATTGCAGGGTGTCACGCGCAGTCTGACGCACAAAGATCTGATCTCGATTCTGCAGTTCGGCGTGCTCTCGCTCGTCGTGCTGCCGATCCTCCCGAACCAGGATTACGGCCCTTACCAAGCGCTCAACCCGCACCAGATCTGGTGGATGGTCGTGCTGATCTCCGGCCTCTCGCTGGCGGGCTATGCGGCCTTGCGCATCGTCGGCAACCGCCACGGTGCGCCGCTGCTCGGCTTCTTCGGCGGGCTGGTGTCATCCACCGCGACGACGATGGTCTTCGCGCGCAACGCCCGCGACGATGTCAAGCTCACCGCCACAGCGACGCTGGTGATCCTGATCGCCAACCTCGTCGTCACGGTGCGCCTCGGCATCGTCGCCATTGTGCTGGCACCCACCTTATTCGTACCGCTGGCCAGCGTGCTTGGCATCGGCCTGCTGCTCGGGTTGATCGTGGCCATCTTCCGCTGGCGCACACTGACTGCCGCTGGCGATCTGCCGATGCCGGAGGTGAAAAATCCGACGGAGATCCGCACCGCGCTGTCCTTCGGCCTGCTCTATGGCGTCGTCCTGCTGCTCGCGGCCTGGTTGCAGGACATCGCCGGCAGTCAGGGTCTCTATCTCGTCGCGCTGGCCTCGGGCCTGACCGACGTCGATGCGATCACACTGTCAACGCTGCGCCTGTTCAACCAACAGACGCTTAGCGCCGCGCCGGCCGTTACCGCCATTGCGCTGGCCGTGCTGTCCAACCTCGTGTTCAAGTCCGGCCTCGTCATCGCCATCGGTGGCAAAGCACTGTCACGACAGGTACTGCCCGGGCTGGCGGCAATCGGCGTAGGATTTGTCGCAGGAATTGGCTTGCTGACTTGATTTCGCTTGATTCAGTCCCATCACCCGGACAGAAAGGAGCGTCGCCATGGAACTGCAAAGCATTCGCCCCGCCGCCGTCGCCGGCATGTTCTACCCCGGCGATCCGCGCACGCTGGCCGACGAGGTCGGTACGCTACTGAGTGCCGTCCCGCCAGCGCCGACTTTTGCGCAACCCAAGGCGCTGATCGCGCCGCATGCCGGCTACATCTATTCCGGTCCCATCGCCGCGAGCGTCTATGCCTTGCTCAAACCGTATGCGGAAACGATCCGTCGCGTCGTGCTGCTCGGCCCCTGCCATCGTGTCGCCGTAAGAGGGCTGGCCGTGCCGCATGCCGCTGCGTTCGCGACCCCGCTCGGCGATGTACCACTCAATCAGGAAGCCATCGCCGCCGCGCTGAAACTGCCGCAGGTCATCCGCCACAATGGCGCGCACGCCGAGGAACACTCGCTCGAAGTACAACTGCCTTTCCTGCAGGCCGTGCTTGACGACTTCACGCTGGTGCCATTCGCTGTCGGCTACGCCACCGCGGACGAGGTCGCCGAAGTCCTCGACTTACTTTGGGGTGGGCCGGAAACCTTGATTGTCATCAGCTCCGACCTCTCGCACTATCACGCCTATGCTGACGCGCAACGGCGCGATCACCACACGGCGGAGGAGATTGCCCACCTGCATCTGCTGGTCGATCACGACCAAGCCTGCGGCGCGACGCCAATCAATGGTCTGATCGAGCTCGCGCAACGACGCAAGCTCAAGCCGCAGTTGCTCGACCTGCGCAACTCCGGCGACACCGCCGGCGACAAGTCGCGCGTCGTCGGCTATGCCAGCTTTGCTTTCACGGAAGGTCATGGATAACGCTCATGGATGACGCACTGGGACTTGCCCTGCTGATTCGCGCCCGCAATGCCATCGCGGGTGATTTCGGCGTCGCGCCGCAGCCCGAGCCGGATCATCCCGCGCTGCACGAACCCGGCGCGACCTTTGTCACGCTCACGCAGGGCGGCCAACTGCGCGGCTGCATCGGCTCGCTTGAAGCGCATCGAGCACTGGTCGACGACGTCAAGGCCAACGCCCGTTTCGCGGCGTTTCATGACCCGCGCTTCGCACCTTTGACGGAAGCGGAACTCGCACGCACCCGCGTCGAAGTCTCGCTGCTGACACCCGCCGTGCCGATGATCTTCCGCGATGAAGCCGACGCCATCCGCCAGATGCAACCGGGCATCGACGGTATGATCTTCGAATGCTACGGCCGGCGCGGAACCTTCCTGCCGCAGGTATGGGAGAGCCTGCCCGAGCCGCGCGATTTCTTTACCCATCTCAAGCAGAAGGCCGGTTTTTCTCCTGACTTCTGGTCGCCCGACGTGAAGCTCTATCGCTACGAGGTGCAGAAATGGAAAGAAGCGGAGAACAACTGACCGGCACACCGGCCCGCTGGTGGCATGCTTTGGCGGATGGCCGCATCCAGTGCGACCTCTGCCCGCGCGACTGCAAGCTGCACGACGGCCAGCGCGCCGCCTGTTTCGTTCGCGCCAACAAGGGCGGGCAGATGATTCTCACCACCTACGGGCGCAGCTCGGGCTTCTGTATCGACCCGATTGAGAAGAAGCCGCTCAACCACTTTTATCCGGGATCGAGCATCCTTTCTTTCGGCACTGCCGGCTGCAACCTCGCCTGCAAGTTCTGCCAGAACTGGGACATCTCCAAGTCGCGCGAGATGGACACCCTGATGGATGAAGCCAGCCCGGAAGCCATCGCACAGGCGGCAAAAAGATATGGCGCTCAGAGTGTCGCCTTCACCTATAACGACCCGGTGATCTTCGCCGAGTATGCGATGGACACCGCCGACGCCTGCCACGCGTTCGGCATCAAGACGGTTGCGGTGACGGCGGGCTACATGCACCTTGCGCCGGCACGCGAGTTCTACGCCAAGATGGACGCCGCCAACATCGACCTCAAGGCCTTCACCGACGACTTCTACTTCAAGCTCTGCGTCGGCCACCTGCAGCCCATCCTCGACGTGATCGCCATGGTGCATCACGAGACGGACTGTTGGGTCGAACTGACCACGCTGCTGATCCCCGGCCATAACGACAGCGATGCAGAATTGAAGCAACTCGCCGACTGGTGCTTCAAGGAACTCGGACCGGACGTGCCGCTGCACTTCTCGGCCTACCATCCCGACTACAAGCTGGATGCGCCAGCCACGCCACCGGCGTCGCTGCAACGCGCACGCAAGATCGCGCAGGATGCGGGTTTACGCTACGTCTATACGGGCAACGTGCATGATCGTTCCGGCGATGCCACCTACTGCCCGAACTGCGGCAAGCCGGTCATCGAACGCGACTGGTACGAAATCCTCAATTACGCGCTGGACGACTCGGGCCACTGCACTCATTGCGGCACAGCCATCGCCGGGCGATTCGGCCACTTCGAGAAGGCTTTCGGCTCGCACCGGATTCCCGTCAGGCTGCACGTATAAAAGTCGGCGCTGGTGGGGCGGCACCCCAGCCTCTAAGCGCGCCGCCAGGTTGTACCGCCGGGTCCGTCCTCGAGGACGATGCCCGCAGCTTTCAATTCGTCGCGAATGCGGTCGGCTTCGGCGAAGTTCTTCGCCTTTTTCGCTGCAATGCGTGCGGCGATCAGCGCATCGATAGCGGCGGCGTCAAGACCATCCGTCGCCAGCCCACCTTGCAGGAAAGCCACCGGATCGCACTGCAGAAGGCCCAGCACACCCGCCAACCCCTTTAGCTGGGCAGCAGTCTTCGCGTCCTTGGTTCGGTTCAGTTCATTGGCAAGGTCGAACAGAACGACGACTGCTTCCGGGGTTCCAAAATCCTCTTCCATCGCCGCCTTGAAACGCTGCGCATTGGCTTCGTTCCAGTCGATCGTCGGCACAACATCGAAGCCTTTCAGCGCCGTGTACAGCCGCGACAGCGCGGCACGCGCGTCGTCGAGGTGAGCGTCGGAGTAGTTGAGCGGGCTGCGGTAATGGGCGCGCAGGATGAAGAAGCGCACCACCTCGGCATCGTACTTCTTGAGGATGTCGCGGATCGTGAAGAAGTTGCCGAGCGACTTCGACATCTTCTCGTCGTCGACACGCACGAAACCGTTGTGCATCCAGTAATTGACGAAGGTGCTTCCATGCGCGCCTTCTGACTGGGCGATCTCGTTCTCGTGGTGAGGGAACTGCAAGTCCTGCCCGCCGCCATGAATGTCGAAATGGTCGCCGAGTAGTTGCGAACTCATCGCCGAGCACTCGATGTGCCAGCCGGGCCTACCGGTGCCCCACGCCGACTCCCACTTCACTTCGTCCGGTTCTTCGGCCTTGGCGTGCTTCCAGAGCACGAAGTCAAGTGGGTCCTGTTTGCCTTCCTTCACATCGACACGCTCGCCGGCGCGCAAATCTTCCAGGGATTTTCCCGAGAGCTTGCCGTAGCCGGAGAACTTGCGCACCGAATAGCAGACGTCCTGACTGCCAGACAAATAAGCGTAGCCATTCTTTTCCAGCTGGCCGATCATGTCCAGCATCTGGGGGACGAATTCGGTAGCGCGCGGCTCGTGGTCGGGACGCAGCACACCGAGCGCGTCGGCATCCTCGTGCATCGCCGCGATGAAGCGGTCGGTCAGCTGGCGGATCGTTTCACCGTTCTCGGCCGCACGCTTGATGATCTTGTCGTCGATGTCGGTGATGTTGCGGACGTAGGTCACCTGAAGTCCGCTCGCGCGCAGCCAGCGCGTCACCATGTCGAACACCACCATGACGCGCCCGTGGCCGAGGTGGCAGTAGTCGTACACAGTCATGCCGCAGACGTAGAGCCGGACCTTGCCGGGCTCGATGGGGACGAATTCCTGGATGCTGCGGGTCAGCGAGTTGTGGATTTTCAACATGGTGCGACTCGGGTTCGGCCGGACAAAAGGCTAGAATCATACGTCGTTTATTCAGCCACGGAGACCCCATGAAGCATCTGCTTGCACTGCTATCCACTGTGTTTTTCGCCTGTTCCGCGCTTGCAGCCAATCCCCAGGTGGAACTCAAGACCAATCAGGGCACCATCGTCATCGAACTCGCCGCAGACAAGGCGCCCAAGACCGCCGAAAACTTCCTGCAATACACGAAAGACGGCTTTTACAACGGCACGATCTTCCACCGCGTCATCGACGGCTTCATGATCCAGGGCGGCGGATTCGAGGCCGGCATGAAGGAGAGGCCGACACGTGCGCCGATCCAGAATGAAGCGAAAAACGGTCTGAAGAATGTCGTCGGCAGCATCGCCATGGCCCGCACACGCGATCCGCATTCAGCGTCCGCGCAGTTCTTCATCAACCTCAAGGACAATGGCTTCCTCGACTATCCGGGCCAGGACGGCTGGGGCTATGCCGTGTTCGGCAAGGTCGTGCAAGGCATGGAGGTCGTGCAGAAAATCGCCAAGGTCGGCACCGGCAATGCCGCCGGCCACCAGAACGTCCCCACCACGCCGATCGTCATCGAATCGGCCAAGCTCATCGAAAAGAAATAAGGAACCCCAGACATGATCAAGCTCACCACCAACCACGGCGCCATCACCCTCGACCTCGACGCCGAGAAGGCGCCGAAGACCGTCGCCAACTTCCTCGCCTACGTCGAAGCCGGCCATTACGACGGCACGATCTTCCACCGCGTCATCGACGGCTTCATGATCCAGGGCGGCGGCATGGGCGTCGGCATGAAGGAAAAGGCCACCAATGCCCCGATCGAGAACGAGGCGGGCAACGGCCTCACGAACGACCGCGGCACCATCGCCATGGCGCGCACCAATGATCCGCATTCGGCCACCGCGCAGTTCTTCATCAACGTCAAGGACAACGACTTCCTCAACTTCCGCGCCCCGTCCGGCTCGGGCTGGGGCTACTGCGTGTTCGGCAAGGTCGTCGAGGGCATGGACGTCGTCGACAAGATCAGGGCCGTCAAGACCGGCAACAAGGGCTTCCATCAGGACGTGCCCGTCGAGGACGTCGTCATCGAGAAGGCGGAAGTCGTCTGACAGACTTGTTTATCTCCGACCTGCACCTGTCCCCGCACGAACCGGGGACGGTGCGGTTGTTCCGTGATTTTCTGGCCGGGCCGGCGCGCAAGGCAAAGCGCCTGACCATTCTCGGCGACCTGTTCGACTACTGGGCCGGTGATGACGATCTCGCCGACCCTTTCAATGCCGGCATCGTTACGGCCCTGCGCGACTTGTCCGACCGTGGCATCCAAATCGAATTCATGGCCGGCAACCGCGATTTCCTCATCGGCGATGCCTTCGCTGAAGCGGCCGGCCTGAGCCTGCTGCCCGACCCGGTCGTTCGGGATATCGGCGGCGTGAAAACTCTGCTGACGCATGGCGACGAACTCTGCACCGACGATCCCGACTACCAGCGCTTCCGCACGCAGGTGCGCGACCCTGCCTGGCAGGCCACCTTCCTCGCCCGGCCGCTAGCCGAGCGCAAGCGCGAAATCGAAGCGCTGCGCGCGCGCAGCGAAGCCGAGAAGAAGGTCAAGCCGATGGCGATCATGGATGTCAATGCGGCGGCTGTCGCCACCGCGCTGGCCGAACACGGCGCGCAGGCCATGATCCACGGCCACACCCACCGGCAGGGGCGTCACGATCACGCCGGACGTCCGCGCTGGGTGCTCGGCGACTGGCACGCCAGTCGCAGCAACGCCCTCGTCTGCGATCCTGCCGGCTGGAACTGGCTGGAGTTGGCCTGACCGGCGCTGGACGTCGGCGCAGTAATCAGTATTTTTTCGGCTTGGCGGGGGATTTTGACTTCCACTCGCCGGCCGGCTTCTTCTCCCCTCGGAAAGCCGGCTTCTTCGAAAAGTCGGCGCTGGCTGGACGGCTCGGGCGTCCTGAAAACTCCTCACGGGGACGGCGACTCTTGGCAAACGACGGCTTGTCGCCCTCGCCGGGCGCGGCGGCGCGGATCTTCAGCGGCACCTGCTTGACGCGTGTGCGCTTGAGGACGTCGAGAACGTCCGCCGGCAGTTCGGGCAACTCGACCGTGCTGTAGTCGTCGAACAGGTTGATCTGGCCGATCAACTTGCCGTCGATGCCGCCTTCGTTGGCGATCGCGCCGACGATCTCCTTGGGCATCGCGCCTTGGTTCTTACCCACTTCGATGCGATAGCGGACGATCGGTGCATTGCCGAAATCACGCTTCTCGGCGGACGCGGCGCGCGGCTTGCGTTCGGGCTTTTCCGCAAATGACTTGTCAAAAGTCGGCGCTGGCTGGACGGCACGAGGTGCAGGCATTTCCGGCACTTCCATGCCATCGGGCCGCAGAGGACGTTCTTTCTGGGTCAGGAAAGCCAGTGCGGCGGCAATCTGCCGCGTCGCGAGGCCATCCTCGCTCTCCATGCGCCGCACCACCTCGAAGAAGAAATCGAGGTTTTCCTCGGCCAGCGTGTCCATGATCTGCTGGCGGAACTGCTGGATACGACGCTCGGCCACCTCGCCGCGCGTCGGCAGCGCGATCGGCTCGATCGGCTGGCGCGTCGCTCGCTCGATCGCCTTGAGCATGCGCATCTCGCGCGACGAGACGAACAGGATCGCCACGCCTGCACGACCCGCGCGACCCGTGCGGCCGATGCGGTGCACATAGGCTTCCGTGTCGTAGGGAATGTCGTAGTTGATGACGTGCGACACGCGCGGCACATCGATGCCCCGCGCGGCGACGTCGGTCGCGACGACGATATCCAGGCTGCCCGACTTGAGGCGCTCGATCACCTGCTCGCGCAGGCCCTGCGTCATGTCGCCGTTCAAGGCCGCGGCCTCGTAGCCGCGCGCTTCGAGGCGATCGGCCAGTTCGACCGTCGCGGTCTTGGTGCGGACGAAGATGAGCGCCGCGTCGAAGTCCTCCTCGACTTCGAGCATGCGCGTCAGTGCCTCGATCTTGTCGGCGCCGCGCACCTGCCAGTATTTCTGCTTGATCGTCGCGACGGTCGCCGTCGCGGCGCGAATCTTCACCTGCTGCGGCTCGCGCAGGTAGCGCTGCGCGATGCGGCGAATCGGGTCGGGCATGGTCGCCGAGAACAATGCCGTCTGGCGCGTCGCCGGCGTGTGTTCGAGGATCCATTCGACGTCCTCGATGAAACCCATGCGCAGCATCTCATCCGCTTCGTCGAGCACCAGGGTGCGCAGGCCGTCGAGGTTGAGGCTCTTGCGCTCGAGGTGGTCCATGATGCGCCCCGGCGTGCCTACGATCACATGCGCCCCGCGCGACAACGCGCGCAGCTGGATCACCATGCTCTGCCCGCCATACACCGGCAGCACATGGAAGCCCGGCATGTGGTGGGCGTATTTCTGGAATGCCTCGGCCACCTGGATGGCCAACTCGCGTGTCGGCGTCAGCACCAGTGCCTGCGGCATTTTCTTTGCAAGATCGAGATTCGCCAGCAGCGGCAGGGCGAAGGCCGCCGTCTTGCCGGTGCCAGTCTGTGCCTCGCCGAGCAAGTCGCTGCCGGCAAGCAGATGAGGAATGCAGGCCGCCTGGATCGGCGACGGGTTTTCGTAGCCGACATCGGCCAAGGCGGAAAGGAGGGGCGCCGGCAATTGCAGCGCCGCAAAGGAATCGATGGTATCTGTCATGGGATTCCTGCCGGGAGGCAGGTTAGAAAAGCGGCCAAACTGGCCTGAGGAGCGTGCATTATCGCACGCGATATGGCGCGGGATCGATCGTCGTCACGCGACCGGCCATCTGATCGGCCAACAGGCGGCCGGAACCGACCGCCAACGTCCAGCCCAGCGTGCCATGGCCGGTATTCACAAACAGTCCGGAAACCGGCGTCGGACCGATCAGCGGCACGTTGCTGGGGGTCGCGGGGCGCAGGCCGGTCCAGGGTTCGACCGCATCGTCGCGGAAATCGAGTTGCGGAAAGACCTGCCGCACGCGCCGCAGCAGCGGCGCGATGCGCGCTTGATTGATCCGCGTGTCATAGCCGGTGAATTCGGCCGTGCCGGCCACGCGCAAGTGCTCTCCCAGACGCGAGATCACCACCTTGGCGCCATCGTCGGTCAGGCTGACGCTCGGCGCGGGCGCATCCGGCGCCAGTGGAATCGTGATCGAGTAGCCCTTGGCCGGATAGACGGGAATGCGGATGCCCAGGGGACGCAGCAGCAGCGGCGAATAGCTGCCGAGCGCGACGACGCAGGCATCGGCGGCCAAGCGCTCGCCACCGGCGAGGCGTAACGCCGCGCAGCGCCCACCCTCGGTTTCGATGCCCGCCACCGGGCAGTCGTAGCAAAACCGGACACCCCGGTCCGCACAGCGCCCGGCGAGCAACGCGGTGAAGCGCTGTGCGTCGCCCGATTCATCATCGACCGTCCAGGTGCCGCCGACGATCGGGAGGGTCGCATTCGCCAACGCCGGCTCGATGGCGAGGCATTCGGCCGCCGACTTGACGACGCGGTCGCAGCCGAACTGGCGCATGAATTCGGCCTGCGGCAGTGCATGCGCGAACTCGGCCGCATCGGTGTAGTAATGCAGGATGCCACGTTCGAGACAGTTGTATTCCAGGCCCAGTGCACGCCGCAGAGCCTTCAGCCGCGCGCGGCTGTCGAGCGCCAGCGCCAGGATCGCGCGGATGTTGGCGCGCGTGCGGCCGGGCGTGCATTCGCGCAGGAAGCGCAGTCCCCAGGCCCATTGGGCGGCATCGGCGCGCAGCCGCCAGAGCAGGGGCGAATCCTCGCGGCCCAGCCATTTCAAAACCTTCAGCGGAGTCGACGGATTCGCCCACGGTTCGGCATGGCTCGTCGAAATCTGCCCGCCGTTGGCGAAGCTGGTTTCGCGCGCCGGTCCGGGCTGCCGCTCGACCACGATCACCTCATGACCATCCTCGGCAAGGAACCAGGCGGTGGCGACGCCGATCAAACCGGCTCCGAGCACTACAATGCGCATGCCAACATACAGAGAGAAAAATGGAAAACGATTATAAGCACCCCGACTGGAAGACCACGCTCACGCCCGAGCAGTATCACGTGACGCGCGAGAAGGGTACCGAGCGACCCTTCACCGGAGAGTACTGGAACACGACCGACCCCGGCACCTATGCGTGCGTCTGCTGCGGCGCGCCGCTGTTCGACGCCGCGCACAAGTTCGACGCCGGCTGCGGCTGGCCCAGCTTCTGGCAGCCTCAGGTGCCCGGTAACATCGCCGAGGCGCGCGACACCAGCCACGGCATGATCCGCACCGAAGTCATGTGCCAGCAGTGCGGCGCCCACCTCGGCCACGTCTTTCCCGACGGTCCGCGCCCGACCGGCCTGCGCTACTGCATCAACTCCGCCTCCCTGAAACTCGAACCCAAGTAAACTGCTCAACCATGAAATTTCTTTTCGACCTCTTCCCGGTCATCCTCTTCTTCGCCGCCTACAAGTTCGCCGACATCTATATCGCGACCGGCGTCGCCATCGGCGCCACCTTCCTGCAAATCGGCTGGGTGCATTTCCGCCACGGCAAGGTGGACAAGATGCTCTGGATCAGCCTCGGCCTGATCGTCGTCTTCGGCGGCATGACGCTGGCGCTACGCGATCCGACCTTCATCAAGTGGAAGCCGACGGTGCTCTACTGGCTGTTCGCCGCCGTGCTGCTCGGCTCGGCGTTGCTGTTCAAGAAGAACCTGATTCGCGCGATGATGGAAAAGCAGGTGGCCCTGCCCGACGGCGTCTGGGGCAAACTCAACCTCGCCTGGGCCGGCTTCTTCGCCTTCATGGGCGTGCTCAATCTGTATGTCGCCTACAACTTCAGCGAAGACGCCTGGGTCAACTTCAAGCTTTTTGGCGGCATGGGCCTGATGTTTGCCTTCATCATTGCCCAAGGCCTGATGCTCTCGAAGTACATGGAAGAAAAAGAAGAAAAGGAAACACCCTGATGCTCTACATGATCCAGGGCAACGACATGCCCGGCACGCTGGACAAACGCCTCGCCGCCCGCCCCGCCCACCTCGAACGCCTGCAGGCGCTGCTCGCCGCCGGCCGCCTCGTCCTCGCCGGCCCCTGCCCGGCCATCGACAGCCCCGATCCCGGCCCGGCCGGTTTCAGCGGCAGCCTGATCGTGGCCGAATTTCCCTCGCTCGCCGACGCACAGGCCTGGGCGGATGCCGACCCCTACGTCGCCGCCGGCGTTTATGCATCGGTGGTCATCAAGCCGTTCAAGAAAGTGCTGCCATGAGTGCCGTCGAGCAAATCCGCACCCGGCTGGCGGCGCTTGAACCCATCGAATTCGAGATTCGCGACGACAGCGCCCAGCATGCCGGCCATGCCGGCGCGAAGGAAGGCGGCCACTACGCCGTGCGCATCGTCTCGCCCCGCTTCGCCGGCCTCTCGACCATGCAGCGACATCGGCTGGTGTATGATGCCATCGGCGATTTGCCCGGTTCGCGCATCCATGCCTTGAGCATTTCCGCCAAGACCCCAGACGAGATTCGCTCCTAACTTTTACCCTCGGATAATTCCATGAAACGTGCCCTGATTTCCCTGTCGCTGCTTGCCTTCACCACTGCCTCCGCCTATGCCGCGGAACCGTACGCCAAGGTCAATGGCAAGGCCATTCCCGCGAACCGTGCCGAAGTCATGCTGGCCAACCAGCTGGCACAGGGCCAGGCCAGGACGCCCGAGCTCGAAAAAGCCGTCAAGGAAGAACTGGTGCGCCGCGAAGTGCTGGCCCAGGCTGCCGTCGCCAAGGGCATGGACAAGAAATCCGACGTGCAGGCGCAGGTCGAACTGGCGCGCCAGGGCGTGCTGATCGGCGCCTACCTCAACGAATTCGCTCGCGGCGTCAAGATCACCGACGCGGATGTCCAGAAGGAGTACGACACGCTCAAGGGTGCCCTTGGCGACAAGGAATACAAGGCGCGCCACATCCTCGTCGACAAGGAAGACGATGCGAAGGCGATCGTCGAGAAGCTCAAGAAGGGCGAGAAGTTCGAGGAACTGGCCAAGGCATCGAAAGACCCCGGCTCGAAGGACAAGGGCGGCGAGCTCGGCTGGGCCAACAAGGCCAGCTACGTGCCGCCGTTTGCCGAAGCGATGGCCAAGCTGGCCAAGGGCAAGTTCACCGAAGCCCCGGTGCAGAGCAACTTCGGCTGGCACGTCATTCAACTCGACGACGTACGTGATCTCAAGGCGCCGAACTTCGACGACGTCAAGCCGCAGATCGTCCAGCGCATGCGCCAGATGGCTGTCGAGAAACATATCCTCGACCTGCGCGGCAAGGCCAAGGTCGAGTAATCCGGCGAAAGTCTGCGCTGGCGAGACGGCACCGCCGGCTCGCCGCCAAAGCTGAGACGGCACATTGCTGAACGCCTGGCGCAACTGGCGGCGGCAGCGTGCCGCCGACCAGCTTGAAATCACCGCAACCCAGTGGCAGGACGCTGAATACTGCCTGCCCTTCCTCGATCGCCTGACCGACGAGGAACGCCAGCAACTCCGCATGCTGGCCCGTGCCTTCATCGCCGAAAAGGAATGGAGCGCCGCACCCGGCCTGCAACTGACGGCGCCGATCCAGATTTCCATCGCGTTGCAGGCCTGCCTGCCGATCCTCAACCTCGGTCTCGACTGGTATCGCGGCTGGGTGGGCATCGTCGTCTATCCGGGCGATTTCGTCATCCCGCGCCAGATCGTCGATGAGAGCGGCGTCGTACATGAATACGACGATCCGGTGCTCGGCGAAGCCTGGGAAGGCGGCCCGGTGCTGCTGTCGTGGTTTGCCAATCTCGACGAGATCGGCGACGTCAGCATCGTCATCCACGAGTTCGCCCACAAGCTGGACATGAGCAACGGCGAGGTCGACGGCATGCCGGCCCTGCATGCCGACATGCGGCGCGCGGACTGGATCGCGGCTTTCCAACCGGCCTACGCCGACTTCTGCCGGCGCGTCGATGCGGGTGAAGAGACTGAAATCGACCCCTACGCCGCCGAACATCCCTCCGAATTTTTTGCCGTCGCCAGCGAAGTGTTCTTCGAAGCGCCGGATTTGTTACAAGCCGAATACCCGGCGGTTTATCGCCAACTGCAACTTTTTTACCGCCAGGACCCACTTGAAACCCCTGTCAATGTTGCAATGCAGCAAGAGTAAGGTGAAAATACCGAGCCATAAGGAACTCACTACAGGACCCTCACCATGAGCTTCGATCCCGTCGACACCATCGAAAACCGCACGTATGACGAAATCAAGGTCGGCGACAGCGCGGCCCTGACGCGTACCTTGCGCCCCGAAGACATCCAGATGTTCGCCATCATCTCCGGCGACATGAACCCGACCCACGTCGACCCCGAATACGCTCGTTCCTCGCAGTTCCGCGAAGTCGTCGGCCACGGCATGTGGGGCGGCATGCTGTTCTCGAACATCCTCGGCACGCAGTTTCCCGGCCCGGGCACGGTCTATGTCGACCAGAGCCTGCATTTCGACCGCGCCGTGCGCGTGGGCGACACGCTCACCGTCACCGTCACCTGCAAGCGCAAGTTCGACCACAACGACCACATCATCTTCGACTGCCATTGCAAGAACCAGGACGGCGAACAGGTGATTCACGGCACCGCCGAAGTCATCGCGCCGATCGAGAAGATCAAGCGCGCAAAGGTCACGCTGCCGGAAATCAAGCTGTCGACCACCAAGACGGCGCGCTACGAGCACCTGCTCGAAATCACGCAAGGACTCACGCCGATCCCGATGGCGGTAATCCATCCCTGCGATACCGAATCCCTGAAAGGGGCATTGCAGGCACGTGATCGCGGATTGATCGACCCGACGCTGGTCGGTCCGGAAGACAAGATCCGCAAGCTCGCCGAAGAAATGAACCTGAGCCTGTATGGTTGCCAGTTCCTCGACGTGCCGCACAGCCACGCGGCCGCCGAATCAGGCGTCGCGCTGGCGCGCGAAGGCCTCGTCGAAGCCTTAATGAAGGGCAGCCTGCACACCGACGAGCTGATGAGCGAAGTGGTCGACAAGGCCACCGGCCTGCGTACCGAACGGCGCATCAGCCACGTCTTCCTGATGGATGTGCCGACCTACCCGCGTCCGCTGCTGATCACCGATGCGGCGGTCAACGTGGCACCCGACCTGACGACCAAGGTCGACATCGTGCAAAACGCCATCGACCTCGCGCGCATGCTGAAAATCGCCGAACCGAAGGTCGCGATCCTTGCTGCCGTCGAGACGGTCAACGCC
>Ga0209835_1001029_pt1 | contig 16354 bp, 10 predicted proteins | sample LakKivwa52mmetaG_FD_184138 | JGI IMG/M metagenome (GOLD analysis project Ga0209835, IMG submission 184138) | Anoxic lake water microbial communities from Lake Kivu, Rwanda to study Microbial Dark Matter (Phase II) - Lake Kivu water 52m metaG... | ecosystem: Environmental > Aquatic > Freshwater >...
CCTGTAGCAGACGTAGCAACTAAGCTACAAATTATGTCACGCAAGGGTTTAATTTTTAGTATTGAAACTAAAGATCGTCCGCCTGTTTATATGGCTGCCCAATTTGTGCCTGGCATTTGGGAACATAATGTCAATAATCTAACCCCTCAATTCGTACGCGATGTTGAGACTTATATGCCCAAATTAGCCGAAACAGCGCTCAATGCACTACCCCCACTGCGCACTATACCTATAGGGCGTAGTTTGTCCGCAGCCGCGGAGGTATTGCCTTATGAGTCGGCTGAAGAACTAATTCGTAAGCAACAAATCATTTTGGTGGCCCCCTGTATTTGCCGCCGAGAACACCAGGTTAAAGGTGACAGTTGTGGCAAATTAGAAGAAGCTTGTTTGGTGTTCAGTTGGGGTGCTAAGTATTACCAACGCAACAAGCTAGGCCGCATAATTTCCCAAGATGAAGCGATTGCTATTCTTCAACAAGCTGAAAAAGAAGGGTTAGTGGTCCAACCCAGTAATTCCCAGGATATTGTTAGTATCTGTTTATGCTGTGGTGATTGTTGTATGAGTTTACTCGGTCTAAAACGGTTATCTTCCCCAGCCGCAAACGTAGTTTCGCCTTTTATAGCCAATCTTAATCAGGACGCTTGTATTGCTTGCGGTCTTTGCGTTGATCGTTGCCAAATGGGAGCTATGAACCTTAAGGAAGATAAAGCGGCACTAGATGTTGATCGCTGTATTGGCTGTGGTCTTTGCGTGACTACCTGTAGCGGGGAGGCTTTATCTTTAAAACGCAAGTCTGAGCAACCACAGGTCCCCAAAAATATCAATGAAGCGAATGCTATGAGAGCTAAAATTAGAGCCGAACTACAAGCTAAAATAGCTCGCCACTAAAAAATATAAATAATTTAATGCGCGTTATTTATGATATTAAGTCATAAATAATTTAACAATCCAGGAGGCGGTTAAGCCGCTCGCGGCTTGACCGCCTAGGGCTTCTCTCTCACAGGCGAGGAGCGGAGAAGTAAGACATAAGCTCTTTGAGGCAAAGGTGAGTAGCATCCGCGCCGATATGCCCGGCTTGGCCAAGGCCCTTGGAATACTGCGCGAGGGCGATATTCTGGCCGAATGGAAATCGGATTGTCTCGGAGACAGCGTCAAACAACTGGTTTATCTAGTCGGCGCGCTGCATAAACAAATATGTCCAGTTCAATAGCCTCACCAACGCTTATCGACATTGGCACGCCTTTTGGGCCGGGTATTCGTCCACGTCACGGCCAGCCTCGCCGAAATGAAGCGCGAGCTGACGGTCAAGTACACCCGCACCGGACTTGACGTCGGCCCGGCAACTTGGTCGTAAGGGCAGCCCAAACCCAAAATGACCGAATAGTAAAATCGAGTCGGCGTCGCCTAAGAAACCGCTTGCTAGCGATGTACCGCCTATGGACGTGGCCCAGAAACCTCGGAGTGTCTATCCCACCACGCTGTATACCTGGATTCCGGCATCTACGCGCGCTTAGTCTGCTCTATTATCAGTTTTTAAACAACCCCAACTAAGACACACTGCCGACAGCGTGCGCCGCGAGTTCCCCCCATACCCCCTTTGTGGGCCAGGTCGCGGAGTACCCTCATTAAGCAACGCAGCAGCCATATTAGCATTAAAGACTAAATTCTAACTACAGCGTCACGCTAATAAGGTGTGGTTAGTGCCTGGAGCTGGAGTCGAATACACACATCACTGCCGCGCAGTGGACTTTATCTAACCTGTGTCGCAACCGCCCCAGGCTGGGGGTGGGGTGTTCAAAGTCCGGGAGCACGTATATCTTAATGGCGCAGCATCTGCCCTGACCTTGTTCCGCTCTTGTTATTTTTTATTCTCTTTGGGGGTGAGTAAAATGTGCGTGTAGTCCTTTTATTTAAAACGTGGCTACGGTGCCGCCTTAATGTGTCTGTTGATGGCGGTGGTATGTTGCGCTACCTTTTTTGTGCAATTATGGCAAGAAGTTTTATAAGTCGCTGCTATAATGCCATACTAATCAGCTATCGGGCTATATGGCTTTACTCGAGCTTCTCGTCAAAAAAATAACAGCGAGTATTGTTAATCACTTTACCAGTATCGCAGGCAAGCATTTCGACAATTGTAGAGAAGGGGCCAACCTGTTTATTGGACGCGGTTTAAAGTGGTTGATCAAGAGAATCATATTTTTTGCTACCAAGCCAGCTTCAAGTTGAGCTTCGAAAGCCGCCGGCTTGGTAGTTTCTCTTTCCTAGCAGGGTTTAAAATATAAAATATCGTTGATGGAGCCTTCCCGCTGGTCTTGGGGTTTAAGTACCGCTTCTACGTTCATACCGAAAAAAACGTCTTGCGGGTCACACTCACCCAGGAGATGGACCACGCCGCCATCCGTCCCCTCCAGGTTAATAACGGCCAGGATTGCCGGCTTTTCCTTGAGAGAACCGTCCATATTTTTCAATAAGAACGTGTAGGTATAGACCTCACCAGCGCTGCTCACCTCCACGTACTTATCTTCCAAGCGCTCGAAGCATTGTTCGCAGTAGATGTGGGGGGGCACGTAGGTTATGTCGCAAGTATCACAGCGCGCCCCGATAAAAACCCCCTTATCCTTAATGCTGCGAAAAAATTTTTCACCGGCTCGACCGTAGGTATAAATATACTGCAAGGGGATTTCGCCAGTCCAGTAACCAACGTCGATGTTTTTTTGTATCCTTTCCGTTAACGCCATGTTATCACCTCATTCACTTGATCACTTTGAAGTATTTTATATCGGTGATAGTGCCGATGCGTTCCTCGAGCGGTCTCCATACTGCCTGCACCCGCATACCGATTTTGATGTCATAGGGTTCAATCTCATCAATTAGGTGCAGTATGCCCTGGTCTTTGCCCGTTCCATCCAATTCAATAACGGCCGGCGTATGGTATCGCTCGTTCGGCTTAACTCGGGAGGCATCCCAGTTAACGTGGCTAACTACGTAGGTGAGGATGGTACCGGTATCCTGGACATAGGCCCATTCGTCGGTAGGCCGCCAGCAGGTCTCGCAGAACAGCCTAGGCGGGACTAGGACCCGTTTACAGCTACGGCACTTTTTGCCAATGATACGCCCCCGTTTGAGTTCGGCCAGGTAGCGGCCAATGGCCAGGCCGTTATCCCAAGCGTATTGGAGGTTGGGTGTATAATTAATGGACAGAACCCGTCTTTGCTCAATGTCCTTGAAAGAGACCTTGGTCACTGTCTTTTCTATGGCATTAGCGTCCAACATGGCTTGTTCTCCTTACCTAAGGCTAGCGCCGCATGACCACGACGGTGCCCACCTGCATCAGATCACCCCAGGCCTGGGCCAGACCGCAGGTGGGATTACCAGAAACTTGGCGCTTACCGGCTTCTCCACGCAACTGGAGGAAAATTTCTATAACCTTCATTAAGCCGGTGGCGGCTATAGGATTACCCACGCCCAGGGCGCCGCCAGAAGGACAGCAGGGTAAGTTACCGTTCCGCTGGGTCACGCCGTCCAGAAGCATCTTGACTGACTCGCCTCTCTTGCAAAGCCCCAATCCCTCAATGTGGTGCAACTCCTTGTAAGTGAAGGGGTCGTAGGGCTCGGCCACATGGATTTGCTTGCTTGGCTCGGTTATGCCAGCCATTTTATAGGCGGCGTTGGCGGCTACTTCCACGTAGTCGGGATAGTAGAGGTCGCGGTTGCACCAGTAGGCCGTGTCCAGGCAGTAGCCGATGCCGTCCAGCCAAACCGGCTTATCGGTGATTCTTCGGGCGACGTTTTCCGAAGCTAGGATGATGGCAGCCGCGCCATCTGAGGTAGGGCTGATATCCAGCCGGTTGACCGGGTAGGCCATAACCTCCGAATTAAGCACATCCTCCACCGTTATTTCGGACCCCAGCTGGGCGGAAGGATGATCCAGGGCGTTTTTCTTATTCTTCACCGCTACCTTAGCTATGTCTTCTTTAGTGTAACCATGCTTGTGCATGAAACGAGCCATCTCGATGGCGAAGATCCAAATCAAGGTTGGCTTGATGGGTTGTTCCGTGGTGTGGTCGAAAATGGTCAAAAAAGCGCCGGCAGGGTGGGGATAGATGGAAGACATCTTCTCTTCAGCCACCACCATGCAGGTGTCGAACATGCCGCTAGCCACATGGAACCAGCCATGAATAGGGCCCATGACGCCGGTTCCGCCTCCCACAAAGTGGCGCATATATGGTTTTCTAAAAGCTCCAGCCCCATCGGTGAGATATTCACCGTTGTGGTGCACACCGTCAAAGGCATCCGGGGCGGTGCCTAGACAGACGCTTTGAATGTCGTTCAGTTCCATTTCGCATGAAGCAAGGGCCATTTTCACGGCCTCGAAAGCCAGCTCCTTGGGCGTTTCCAGGGCGTAACGGTGGAATTTCGTCAGACCCGCGCCAACAATGGCCACTCTTCTATAGCCCATTTCTCACGCCTCCTCCCTAGTTGCTAAAGACGGCCACAGCGCCGGTGGTGGTCGGTAGGCCCCGCCAGCTCATGGCCAGGCCGGTGGAGACATCCTTGAGTTGGTTCCGGCCAGCCTCACCGCGGAGTTGAATCACAACCTCCAAGGCCGCGCGGCCGCCGTTACACTCATACAGATTGCCCGCTCCCAGACAGCCGCCAGCGGGGTTTACGGGTAGAGAACCGTCGATTTCAGTCACTCCATCCATGGTCAATACGCCGGCTTCGCCCGGGTTACATAGACGTAGAGCTTCCAGGTGCTGTAGCTCCTTGTAACTGAACTCGTCGTTGATCTCGGCGAAGTCAATATCGGTGCGCGGGGAGCGGATGCCTGCCATCTTATAAGCCATATCACCCGCTAGCTGGGCATAGTAAGCCCGGCCCCAGTCACGATTTTCCAAGCTAGGGGTGTCCGAGCACCAACTAATGCCGCGTAACCATATGGGACGCTTGCTAAGGGACATGGCCGTGTCTTTGGCGGCCAGCACCATGACCACAGCACCGTCCGAGTACTGGGCGATGTCCATCTCGGTCAGGGGATAGGCCACCGTCGCCGAGGCCAACACATAATCCAATGTAAGATCGCACCCATGACCGGCCAGAGGATTGAACATGGCGTTGCGTCTGTTTTTGACCACCACTTTGGCGCAAGCCTCCCGGGCGGTGTTGCTCTCGAACAGAAAACGGTTCATCTCCATACCGGCCAAGTAGTCACTATGCTGATTCAAGGGGCGATTGTAAACGGGGTCTAGGGCGAAATCCATCAGGTAGCTCTTGGTGGTCATGTTAGAAGCCTTGGACAGACCTTGCACCGCCACAATGTCGTACAGGTAGCTATTGAGCATCATCACCGCCGAGCCCAAAGATTGCAGGAAATCCCCGGGCACGGTATATATGGGCCGAAGGACCGCTCCCAACTGATCCGGCGAGTATTCGTCAGCGATACTATAGCCTTCCACAAAGTCCTCAGACGTGGCCACCCAGGCCCCGATTTCTTTTGGCTCTAAGCCAGCGTCCAAATAGGCTTTTTTCGCAGCTTCATAGGTTAAGTCACGATATGATAAATCTGGGGTCGTTGCCCTAAAACCAGTCGTGCCCACGCCGATAACGGCTATTCCCCTGGTCATGACCGCGTGCCTCCTTTCGTTGTTCTGGGTACTCCGAAAAACTCCGGGGTAACTTAGCCCCGGTTATCTGGACATTAGTTTGGCATCAGGCGGTCTTTCTGGTCAAGTAGGCCTCCCGGTATTCCTAAGAATACTTATAATAGCCCAGTTGCTCGAAGCGCTAGGAGTGGTTGTCGTACTCGATACTGCGGCCGGCGTACCGAGGTGGAATACTTACCAGCGTTACCTGATCAAGGGGCTGGCCGTGCTTGGGGGTGACCCTGCGGCCCAGTATACAAATCGCGTGCTATGGCTAGTTAATTCAGTTACCAGAAAAAGAAACGAAGTGTAGCGCGTGATACACGTCGAGCACGGCCTGGATGGTGAATTAACCAGGTACAACTTTAGTACTTGCGCCGGCCGGCCCAAATACATTCTTGAATATTGGCCTAATGTGGGAAGTCGAAAAAAACTAACACAAAGGCCAAATATCTTTATAAACCGTTTATTATGATGCGATATGAGAAATCCAAGTTTCATCCATACGAATGTAGCGCATAATAGCCCATTCAGCAGGGGGGGGGGGATAAAAGATACAGACGGTTTTCGGTCTGCCATATTCATGTTAGTTTTTTTTAAGGTTTACAAATTTAGCCGATATTAATATTTAAGAATTAAGAACAACTCTACGGCCAGAGTCTCTCAAACCGTGCAGAGTTGGTGGCTGTGTATCTAACCGTGTGTTGAATGTTCCGATGCCCAAGATAGTCTTGAATGAGGCGCGTGTCTGCCCCTTGATCGGCTAGGGCGAAGCCGCAAGCATGGCGGAGCATGTGCGGATGCGCGGGCATAGGTAACCCTGCCCGCTCGCCATAAGTACGGATTGCCAGCCACGCCGTCTTGCGGCTAAGGGGGCTGCGCCGCTCACTCACAAAGAAGGTCTCCGTCTCCGGTTTCATCTTTGCCCGCGCTATTAGCCATGCCTTGATGGCTCGGATTTCATCCACACGTAGGGGGTGGATGGTGGAAAGCCCATTTTTAAGCCGCGAGACGTGCAAAACGCGGCTTTCGGTATCTACCTGAGCCAATTTAAGGCTACAAGTTTCGGAGACGCGCAGACCGTGCCGAAACATGAGAAGCAGTAAACACCGGTCGCGAGCTTCGTGCCGAGAGCCCTTGGTGGCAATAAGGAGCTTATCCACCTCAAGACGGGTTAGATATTTCCGTCGCACTATTTTGTCTAAAGTCGACATTAGAAGCCTCTTATGAATTCGCGTGGTTAGAGACCTGCTAGTGGTAAGTTTTAGACAAAAGTAAACATTTTGTCTAATTACACTCCCTAGCAGCGCCATCCTCATGTTTAGCAAAAAACACCAGCGGAAGTCGGCAATAATAAGGTAGCGATGGTAAGAGGCAAGGCAGATAGTTTGGCGCAGCAGCAGTTCGTTAGTTTAAGATAGCGGATAGTTCTTCCGCCTCCAAAAATTCCAATACCCCAACCGCGCTACAATGCTCCTTGATTCACGATATTTCGAACCATTTCTTGTTTTTTTAAAAACTCCCTCCAATGGGGCAACTTAATCGATAAAAACATAAATATAATAGAATCAATACTCAAAAAATTGGAGCATCCTGCGCTCTGTTGGTGGTGATCGAGACCTTAGCTGGTGGCTTCGTCAACTTCGGCCATCCGCGACTATTCGCCCAAAGTGCTGAACCTGGTTTTTGCTTAGGCTGCCATGTGATGCAATCGCAGAAGTGATTACTGGTTTAATAACGTCCACTGCTATTCCAAGTTAATGGAGCACCATCTACCCAACACCTGGTTTCCCCTCCACGCTGCCTGGAAGGGAATAGTAGGCATGCGCGACGTGTTTTTCTTCTATCCGGTCAGGTACCCGAGACCATCAGTCTGAGCGACCACGGCCCCAAACCGTTTTAGAGAACTGCCGCCGCTGTCATGAAAATATGCGCTCTCTGGTCAACTTTAATGATAGATAGTGCTGGTCCTGCTACCGCCGGATGTCTCATCAGGGAACGGAGACGACTATGTATTGACAAAACTTGGACTGAAACTCTTGCGTCAAGGAGAATAGAATACGCATCCCCATCCCCATCCCCAAGGTTCCCATAGCCATCATAATTTTGGCCGTGGTCCTTGGGTAGCCTCCTTCTGGTCTCCTGTTGCCACCCAAGCCTGAGTCAGTCAGAACCTATTCCATCGCCGACAACGACTAGGACCCGATCAACTGGGGTAAGGCCTATCCATTGGAGTACGATTTTTGGCTTAAGACTGAGTATCCCAAGCCCGCCGGAAAAAGCAAATACAAGAAAGGATGAGATGGTGACCTGGTTATTTACGACAAACTTTCAGAATTCCCATACATGCCGCTTCTATTTCTATTCAACGGTTGGGGCTTCGGCGTGGGATACAATGAGCCGCGCGGCCACTGTTACATGATTATCGACCAGCTTGGAATTGATCCATCACTCCTCAAGGCAGGAGGCACCTGTCTGACCTGTAAAGCCCCTACGCGCCCAAGCTAATGAAGGAGCTGGGCTTCAACTACTTTGCAGATCCATACCTCGAGGTCTACGGGAAATACCCAGGGAATTTCATCGAATAGGCGTTGCCTGTGTGGATTACCACTACAACAAAACCATGGGGCTACAGCTCTCACGCTGGATGCTCAACAACGCTTGAAAAAATTGGCAACAATCCGGCCACATTAACTCGCCAATAGTACAGGAGCATTGGTCTGCGGCCAATGCCACGTGACCAGCATCATTTTAAAAAACGCCGAGATGAAGTCAACATCCATATTCTTCCCCTGGCAGGGCAGCACCTGAAGTAATATCCATATCGAAAACATCATTAAGGTCATCCGCAGCCGCCTAGCTAACAGCGAGTGGGCGCAGAGCATTACCGGGTTCAAAGTGGGATTCATCGCCATCCCGAATATGAATTTTCCACCAACAACAGCGTCCACTCTGAGGCTGGCGTGACCTGCGCCGACTGCCACATGCGCCTACACTTGGGTAGGCGCTAACAAACAAAATATCCGACCACGACGTCACCAGTTCTCTCAAAAAAACACATAAAGTCCTGCCGGTAGTGCCACAGCCAAGGTACCAATTGGCTCAAGGACCAGGTCATTGCCATCCAGGACCGCACTGTTTTCATGATTATCCGCGCTGACTACGTCTACGCGGAAGAGCCAGGCTCTTCGAAATTACTCACAAGGCTTAGTAAGGATGGCAAGGTCATCGACCAGGCCTTCTATGACAAGGCTAAGGACCTCTACCTAGAGGCCTTTTACCGCGTCATCTACATCGGCGTCAAGAACTCCACCGGCTTTCACAACCGCTGTGGCTATGGCTAATAAGGGCGAAGCCTCCTGCGCTAGGCCCTTAGAAGTGCCATTCAATATCAATTTGGAAATAGGCAAGTACATCAACGAGCGCGGCGTCACAAAAAATGAAGTTTCGTCCGGAACAGGAGTTCGAGAACCCCTACGGTATCCAGCAGAATATGATCACCCCCATGGCCAGCATGGGCAGGTAAGCCACATCGGGCTACGAGCAGTAACTTCTTTTTTTTGCCAGGCTTAAGTATTTGGGGTTATCGCCAAATCTAGGCCTAACCGCAGAGTACGCTGCCCCAAGGAGCAGAGGCTGTTAATGAGGAGCGTTACGCTGATTATCTTCGCACCAACGGCAAGAACCTGCCACCGTCCCCGCTCTCAAGAGCAGCGCCATGGTCCAGAAAGCGACTCGACTGGTATGATTGACACCGTGCTCAACCGAGGTTAACGTTACGGGGAGAGATAAAAAAAATAAAAAAAAGAAGGTAAGATTAGTTTGATATTTTTTTTGCCGGCGTAACGATTGGGGTTGCTTGAACAGCGTTTTTTAAATATCTTTATTTTACCACCCCCTTAAAAGAAAATATTTTAATTTTAGAAACTAACTATCAAAAAGTGTTTTTTTTTGAGGGGATAATTTAAAAAAATGGCTAAATTAAGTGGATGTCGCGCTGCTATAGAAGTTGCTAGTGCTATCATCTGCGGTATTCAAGAAGATTGTAGTAGCGATTTCCAATAAACTTCGCTGAACCGCAGTCAAAATACGGAGCAGGGGTTTGTACGTGTGTTATAAGTTAGAAACTAACGGCGTGTTGTTACTCGAATAGTATTAAGACGACGTTGCGTTAATGGCCGTGGTGACGCTAGCGCGACGTACTAATCTACATCTGTTTCCCCAGCTCCTTATTCAAGTACTTCATCACCAAATGATTCCCGCTGAAGTGGCCTTGGGTGAAGTAGTAGATCATTTGGTGCCTGCCTAAGACCATTTTGCGAATTTGGTTTACGCTGAAGCCCTGATGGTAATATTCCTTCACCATCATGCCCAACTGCTCAAGATAGTCGATTTTTTCGGCCAAAGCCGTGGCTGGATCTTCCACCATCGAGCCGCTGCCGGTGAAGACACGGTTCAAGGGCAGTGAGGCTATTTTTTTTAGTGAGGCTATGAGCATGCATACGTCTGTGTCCAGACGTATGACACGGTCTTTGCCGCCCACATAGGCGTCGCCACAAAAAAGCCAACCTTCATCAGGCTCGTAGAGACAGATATGGTCTTGACTGTGGCCAGGGGTAACTATGACCTGAAAGTGGTGATGGTCGGTATATACCCATTTTGAGAGGGATGTGCACGTGCTTGGAGCAGGCCAGCCCCAGAGTACGCGCTGATAGGGCATAAGCGGAGGTCGACGCGTTGTTCCGTTGATGATGGTGCAAGCCTGCTCCGAGGCCAGCACTATCGAGTCTTTCTGCGTTAAAACCATATTGGCTCCAACGTGGTCTTCATGGTAATGGGTGTTGACTACGGTGTGCACAGATTGGCCTTCGAGAGCGGTAGTTAGCTCAGCTATAGTATAGGCACAACCTGTGTCGATCATTAGACCGTCAATGAAAAAACAGCCGGTATAGTAACGGCCTTTATTCCAAAGAGTACGGGCTAGACGGAAGCCCTTCACGGAGTCATGTTGGTAGGTTTGTATCATAAAATTCCTTTGTACAGAATAGGAGACTTTGCGTTGTAGATATAAGTATTAATATTGTATTTGTATCATTTTTTTTTATTTTTTTATAGCTTGGATGGCGAGTTAATTAACCATTTCATTAACTATTAATAGTTAATGAAATTATATAATTAAAAATTCTAGTGATGATGCTGTTTAATGTATGGTTAGTTGTAGAATGTTTATCGTGGAATATGAAAAATGTTATTACTGACAGTGTGTTAGTAAAAACGTTATTTTATTAATTAGTGTTAATTGATAAGATACGTGGATTATTATTTGTAGGTGTAGTAAGCAGGGTTACGGATAATGTAATGTTATTTATGCTGTTTAATAATTATAATTACCGGTTTTAGAAATTATTTTTTGTATATTAAGATGATCATATTGGACTAATAAGGCTGGAGAATGTAATTAATTAATAGTTGATAATTAAATTGAGTGTACTTATAGATTTTTTTTGGGGTAATTGTTTAAACAATATGAGATAATTTGGTGTAAGTTGTTGTTTTTTTAAAATCGTGATTGTTTTTTTTTGTATCATATTTTTTCGGAATAAACGGATAGGTTGTAAGTAATATTAGGATCAACTAATACATATTTATGAATGTTTGTTTTTTTACTAAATATAATTTGTAGAAAATAATAAATAATAAAAAAGATCAGTATTTATTATTATAATGTATTTTATTTTTTTTTAGTTAGCCCCATGGATTCAAGTATAAAATTAAAAATGTTAAATATAATGTTAAGAAAAGAGTTACGGTTTTGAAAAATTTAATATAAACAAATAGATATATAATTTTTTGGTGGGTGATATAACGATATTGGGGTGGGTGATATAACGATATCAATCTATATTAAATTTAAAATCTTAGATGCCTTGTTTTTTTTAAGCGTAAAGACTACCATTTGATCTTTAGTACAATTTAAAAATAAATAATAATCCGGTATTGTATTTGTCTTAATTATTTCATTTATAGCGCGTCGGAACTCTTTAAGCGACGATTTACTGCCGCATTTGTTTTGTAACAATTTTAAACTAATTTTCCACGAGGTTTGATATCCGCAGTGTTTACGGGCTAGTTCATATAATCTTCGTTCTAATGACTTCCTTAAACGAAAATAGTCACCACTTATTGTAAGTATCTCGCGGGCTTGTATGGCATTATAAAGCCATTCTGATAAGACGACTTCTATCGCGATCATACGTTCATCATTGGTTGATTTTTCAACTATTTTCCATTTATCGATAATACCAAATCCCTCTTTAATTCGCTGTCCACCTGTCCTAATGTTAGTGGTAATTGTAGTTCCTCGTAATCGTTCTAACGCTGATTTTAACCTTTGATATTCAATACCTCCTGTTGGTTTATTCGTTTTTACTAAGTAGTTATAAACAGTAAAGCGTATAATTCTACTATTTGCATCCTCACGACCACGATTTAGTGCTTCTGTGAGTTGAGATATAATATAAATTAATACATCTTTATCATGTTGTGTTGCTCGGCCCAACACAGAAGGAGTAACTTTTACTGATTTAGTTCCATCTTTGTTGGACCAACGCCATATAGATAAATCTGGTTTTGTTGATAGTGTAAAAATAGGAACTTCCATGGAAGTTCCATTGTCTTTAAAAGTATAATTAGATATATCACATAAAAAAAAATTACATGTTGCGTGTTGTTGTTTTTGATGAGATGTAGTCAACATACTACTGTTTATTGATGTTTGAGAAACATGCCTCAACATGGGTGTATTATTTAAATTTATATTTTGGGACAGTTCGGTTAATTGTTGTTCTAGTATTTTGCCAAGTTTTATCAATAGCTGACATTCCTTCTTAATAATTTAATTATTTATTTTATGATGCCATAACACTGTAGAGTCACTCATTTAAGGTTGGCAGTCCCTTATCCTTAAAAACCAGAGAAAGTCCTGTTACCGCCAGCGATTGAATGCTAACACCTTCAGCTACCGCTAACTGATGGACTCTTTCCCATTCAGCTCGAGAAAGTCTTACTGTAAGAGCTACTATATCGCCCTTGCCACGCCGACGGGTAGCTGTAACAGACTTAATTGGGACTGTTTCTTGCGACTGAAGTGATGTTTCCTTTACTCTACGCGTAAATGTTCTTATACTAGCCTTATTACTCATGGGATATACTCCTTTAGCCAATTCCATAGCTGGCGAATTTCTGTAGCTGCTTTGCCGTTTTTTTCAAATTCAGTTACCGTGCGTCCTATAGAAACTGCTCGCGCAAAAGCCCGACGCTCAATTATTGCTACAGGAGCAATTGCCAATTTGTATCCGGCTAGAAGAGAGCGTGCTTCGGCGATCTCTGGAGATCGAACCGGGCAGGCGGACAATATGAATACCGTCGAGATTCCAGCTGCTTTGCCAATATTTACCGCACTGCCTACTGCAGCAATATCGAATGCCGTTGGTCTGCAAGGAATAGCTACAAGATCAACCAACCGTGCAATACGTGTAGCGTCTGGGGCGGCATGGGGTGCAGTATCCACGATAGAAAGAGTTGTTCCCTTGTTACGAGTAGCATTAAGAACGCTCACCAGCTCCGCCGCCGCGGCGCTAACAACTACAGGCGTTCCCGCGCGTACTTCACCCCATATAGTAGCGCTTTTCTGCAGATCGGTATCTATAAGCACAACCCGCTCGCCCGTTTCCTGAGCAATCACAGCAAGATGTACAGCCAGAGTGGTTTTTCCACTCCCGCCCTTCTGGTTAAGAAACGCAATTGTGCGCATATAACCCAAACCAAAGTGCTTCGGCTTTAAGTTAATGCCATCATAACGCAATGACGTAATTAAGGCAAGACGCCAAAATCCATATGTGCTACGCTCTGGTTTTGAGGAGATAGTGAACAGCCTGTCTGGTACCAATGGTTCGCTGCATCCCTACTGGATGTTTAATAAAAACATAACTCACTATTTATAACACAGTTTAGCTTATATCCGATGGCGTTGTAGCGTTTACTGGGGCTGAAGCAGGATGTGATCTTGGGAGAAAAGCAAACTTATGCAAAAAGTAGATGCGGTTTTAGGAAAAACTATAGCCCGATTTTTTTAAACAGTACATCAAGTAAGCAGACTATGACCGCTGTGCACGTGTCTAACGAATATTTTATACTGCTCTTTTTTTATCGACACGGGATAGAAATAAAAAAAATATACTCAACAACAACTACCGCGAATTCTGCGGCCGTTTAAACGGGTATTTCTACAATTTTTTTATACAAAGTACGTTGGCTGCACCAGGCCCAAGGCAATAACGTTCGTGGAACGCCTACCCCGCGCACTGCTGGATACACTTTTACGAATCAAACGCTGACAAAAAAATGGTGTTAGTCTTTTTTGGAAGAAATGTAGAACGACCTGGATGCGTACAGATTGCCTAATAATACAAGTTCCCCGCTAAAATCTAGGCATAAACGGTAGGGATTGATTCGTGCCTTTACGGCAGATCGAAGGATATTAAATAAACCTTAAGTCAGAGACAGTAGTAGGATAATACCATTACGAGTATACCTAGGAGGCAAAAAGATTGTTATTATTAAGCCGTATATTCGTTCGGTGCACTTATCGCATGTTATCGCGCAGTACAAGCACAGCAACAGTTTAACTATATTATTTTTTTAAACTCGCCAATAAGTTTTTTAGGCTATAAAAACAAAACTTTTATTAATTGGAATTAACCAGCTTTACAAAAAAATCTACCAATTGACGTTTGATCTAATTTATACAAAAAAAACAGCCAAGTGTTACAGCCAGACTAGCGGAGGGATAAGGCCTGTCACGCCAGGCTGCTAATAGCCTTGGTACGCTCCGAAAAAAAACAAGGTTCAAAGGAGCACCCTGGCGCGGAGTTATAGCTTAGTCGTGCTATGCGAAGACAAGCGGATTTATTTATGCAAAGATCTACAGGTAGATGAAGTTTGGCGGGAGTTGTGTCTACCGTTAGTAGCGAATTTACCCCCAAACGTACACAACATTTGGCAATACGGCGTGACAGAGATAATCAATAACGCAATTGATCACTCATGGTCGGAGAATCTATTTATAAAAAAAATAGAAGGATCCACCTTATACTAACTGCGACATCATAGATAAAGGCCAAGGTTTTTTTATATCCAGAGGAATATTTACTCAATAAAACTGTGGCCCCTTGAAGTAAGCCAAGTACAAGAGCGAGAAGTTAATGTCACGCTTCCAGGCTGAAAGGCTATATCGTCGTTTCGAACGTTTTAAAAATGTTAGTTTAGATTACAATGAGATGACGGAGATTGGCCAAGCTGGCTGAGGAACGCATCCAGCAAGGCCATCGAGCTGGGCGAGATGGACAACTTGCTCGGCATGAGCTAACCATTGAGCCAGGAAGACGATTTTTACCTGTTTCCAGAGCTGCGCCTGGCCTACAAGGGCTTCGATCACGCCAGCCACACTCCTCCCGAACTGGACCTGCGCAGAAAAATATGCCAGGCAAAAGATTTTTGTGGATGAGCGTACTGGACGAGCATACGCGTTATCAGACATTGATGCGTCTCAAGACACTACCTGATCATGTCTAAGGCCAGGCTCGACCATTCTAGACAAGCACCGGCTATGCCGAACGCATCGCCGGTTTACTACAGCTTGGCCTCGGCAAGCCTGCTGCTGGCCGATTTTCCGGCCGGTATTGGCAAAAAGTTGCGCGCTACCCGACCGCGCCAGCCGTTAACAAATGGGCAAGGCACAAGCTGTAGGAGGTGCGCTACTGGCACAGGATGCGTTCGACCGACAGGCGTGTAAAATAGAAAATAAAACGTACTGATTGCAGGGGTTGAGGTAACCTGAACTCACCAGCATCTAATCTTGGCGTTGCTGCGTCAGCCATGATCGCTGGTTGGGCATATATGTTTTACCAGTTCTTGAAAAAAAACTAAGGGTTGTGACAGCCTACCAAATGCCATTAGGCTTGCTATGGGCAATCAAAAGTATTACTATCATCGAAATTTTGAAATTTTATCCTTGATAGAGTATCATTTTAACGGGCTTCGATAAGCCCATGTACCATCCGTTGTGCTCGGTATGAAGCGAAGCGTAGAGAGCAAAGCTACAGGCCGTTTGCTTACGTACGGTGAATCCGTGCGTCCTCGCTAGATGCTGTGCAGCATCGACTTGGACGGCAGCGCCCTCGACCAGCAAGTTGAGGGCGCTGCCCGAGCGCGATAGGTCGGTACTGATAAACGAAAACCGACCAAATAATTAAGAAATGCTTTTCTAAAATATTTTAGCAGACAGGTATGTTAGTATTAATGATATTATTTCGCTCCTTTTATAAAGGATATAGCTATGAACCAAGATAGTTATCGAAAACTAGCCCAACACCTAGATAAACTGCCGAATGGCTTCCCTGCTACTGAACAAGGGATAGAGCTTAGTATTTTACGTTACCTTTTTGACCCAGATGAGGCTGAACTGGCTATACACTTACGTCTGACTCTAGAGACAGCTGAGGTTATTGCTCAGCGAGTTAATCAGCCTGTAGCAGACGTAGCAACTAAGCTACAAATTATGTCACGCAAGGGTTTAATTTTTAGTATTGAAACTAAAGATCGTCCGCCTGTTTATATGGCTGCCCAATTTGTGCCTGGCATTTGGGAACATA
>Ga0209835_1001030_pt1 | contig 16341 bp, 17 predicted proteins | sample LakKivwa52mmetaG_FD_184138 | JGI IMG/M metagenome (GOLD analysis project Ga0209835, IMG submission 184138) | Anoxic lake water microbial communities from Lake Kivu, Rwanda to study Microbial Dark Matter (Phase II) - Lake Kivu water 52m metaG... | ecosystem: Environmental > Aquatic > Freshwater >...
TTGGGGAAGGCTAACCAATTGATGGCAATTTCGGCCGGTTTTCCGGCTCCCCACGTCGACTGTGATTTGCCTTCCCATTCGCGCTTGTTTTGGGACTAATTGCGTGCCCAGCGAAGGGTAGCGCATTCTAACGGGTGAGAGTCCTGTCCTGCCTGCCGGTAGGCAGGGTAAAAGCCAGGGTCCTGCCGAGGCGGGATAGTTTGGATGGCAGGGGGGAGTGTAAAGTATAAAAGGTCAGGCAATCGTAATAAAGTATTGACATCGGGGGGATTCTGCCATAAGGGGCGGGCGTGGGGACGTAGTGAAGTTATTTAAGAAAAGAAGATTCAGAGAAAGTTTTTGGGGTCGGGTTTGCAATATTGTACACCTACCCGTGTGCGTGCCCTGGTTGGGCGGCTGGCGAAGATCCTCATCGAAAAGACCGGGTCTCTCCAAGGGCCATTATCAGAAAACCATCTTCATCGATTCCCATTTCCTTCAACGCTTTTTTGAGATAGGGGGGCGGTTCACCGATGGGTTCGTCGGACAGTTTGAACGTTCCCCAGTGAGAAGCAATCGATTGGAGGGCATTTGTGTCTTGATGAATTTTGACCGCCTCCGGAGGATTGACATGGACCGGCTTCATGAACCATCTGGGCTGATAGGCTCCGATGGGAATGATTGAAACGCTCAAAGGCCCGAAATGCTTCCCAATTTCCTTAAAGAAAGGGGAATATCCCGTGTCTCCGGCAAAGAATACTTTCCCCTTTTTCCCTTCAACGATCCAACCCGACCATAATGTCTCGTTTCGGTCAAAGGGCGAACGCCCTGAAAAATGCTGAATCGGCACGGAATGGAATTTCAATCCGTGATAGGATGTGCTGTGCCACCAGTCGAGTTCCAACAGATGGTCTATTTTTCTTTTCTTGAACCAACGGGCGAGGCCGAGGGGCACGAAATATTTTGGTTTATTTCCCAGGCGTTCGACCGTAGGCCCATCCAGGTGATCGTAATGATTATGGCTGATTAAGATAGCATCAATGGGAGGAAGATTCTCAAAATTGATACCAGGGGGCACCAGCCGCTTGATGCCTCCGAAGGAGAAAGGTGAAGCTCGGTCGCTAAAAATGGGATCTGTCAGAATATTGATTCCATCCATTTGAATGAGGAAGGTTGAATGGCCTACCCAGGTGATCTGGATCTGATCTGGATCGGGATTTTTAATCCGATGCAGGTCCGGCTCGACCATGTTCGGTAAGTACGGTGGAATTTCATCCGGTGAAAGGGCAGGGAGTTCATGAGGTCCCAACCCAAATTGCCATTTTAAAAAATCACCCAACCCCCGCTTCGGTAAGTAGTAAGGGTTCGTAAACCCTTTTGGGGTATGATGGGAAGGAGAATCCGCATCGGGTTTGGATGGCTTGTTTGTTGCACAGCTCCAGCTGACAAAGAAGATCAGAGTATGAACAAAAACCATTAGACGGAGTTGTCCTGTCAAGAGGTATCCCCTTCCTGTGAGTGGGTTTTCAAATTATATAAAAATAATCCACCGTACGAGCCCTGTCAAACCAAACCATATGGTACAGACCATTAAAAGAGGTTTATGAATTGGTCGGCAAGTCCCCTGACTCAATTTTTGAGTCAAGGGGTTCAATCAACAACAGGTTATTCTATCTAAATTGAGCGATTCATCCTATCTCACAAGGGGGGCAGAGATGCCTCAAACCCTTTTAGAATGCGATATGTTATAAATTTATGGAATGGGCCTCGAACTTTCACCCAACGGGTGATGATTGGACAGGCCTCATGGTTGATTCATCCATCAAAGGTGACCGCTCTAAAAGACTTTTCGGCCTCCCTGCCCCCCTTGTGAGGGATGAAAAGATCGCTCAATTTAGGTTCTATTTATTTTAGTCTCTTCAGGGTGTTGACTTAATTTTTAAGTCAAGTTTTTAGGCGGGAAGACTCAACTCATTCACTTCCGGTTCAATCCTTGTTTGTGAACCACCCCATATCCCCTGGCCCAGGGTTATAGATAGCCTTGTTTTTTCAGGTTGATCATCAGGATGGAGAGGGCGGCAGGGGTAATGCCGGAAATGCGGGAGGCTTGGCCGAGGGAAATGGGCCTGATTTTAATGAGTTTCTCCGACACCTCTGTGGTGAGGCCGATGATCGAATGAAAATCAAAATCCTCCGGAAAGTTCACCTCCTCCAATTTTTTAAATCTCTCGATCAATTCCATCTGCCTCTTAATATAACCGTCATATTTGACTTGAATCTCCACCTGCTCGCTCACTTCCTTTTTAAGGGTTTTAAGTTCGGGATGAAATTCGAAGAGATGTCCGAAATGGATCTCGGGTCTTTTCAATAATTCGAGGAGGGAGGTTTCCTTCTTCAAGGGAGTGCATCCCCAGCGATGGAGGATGTCATTGTTTTTGCTTGTGGGTGTGATTTTGGACTCTGAAATTCTCAAAAGGGTCTTTTCGATTGCCGACCTTTTCTCTAAAAAGATCCGATAATCGTCTTTTTTTACCAATCCCGCCTGATAGCCTATTTCTCTCAACCTCAGATCAGCATTGTCCTCTCTCAGATGGAGGCGATATTCTGCGCGTGAGGTAAACATCCGGTAAGGTTCAGATGTCCCCTTGGTGACCAGATCGTCCATCAGAACACCGATGTAAGCATCGGAACGTTTCAGGACCATAGGCTCCTTTCCCCTGATATAGAGAGAAGCATTGATCCCTGCGATCAGTCCCTGGGCAGCGGCTTCCTCATAACCCGATGTCCCGTTGATTTGGCCGGCGTGGAAGAGGCCTTCGATCTTTTTCGTTTCAAGGGAAGGCTTAAGTTCCGTGGGGTCAACAAAATCATACTCGATGGCATACCCCGGCCGGATGATCTCGACCTTTTCAAGCCCCTGAATCGACCTGAGCATACGCATCTGAATGTCGAGTGGAAGGCTGGTGGAGACTCCATTCGGGTAGATCTCGTTCGTATCTTTTCCGTCGGGTTCGAGAAAGATCTGATGCCTCTTCTTATCGGCGAAACGGACGACCTTGTCCTCAATCGATGGACAGTATCTGGGGCCGATTCCCTTAATGATTCCACAATAGAGAGGGGAGCGATCAAGACCGCTCTTGATAATCTCGTGAGTGGCCAAGTTTGTATAGGTAAGGTAGCAGGGGACCTGTTCTATTTCGATCCTTTCAGTTGAAAAAGAGAAGGGAATCGGAGGCTCATCTCCATATTGAGGGATGAGGTCTGAAAAGTCGATGGTATTGCCATCGAGTCTTGGCGTAGTCCCGGTCTTAAGCCTTCCCATGCGAAATCCCAATTTTTTGAGCGATTCGGATAAACCGATGGAGGGAGGATCGCCCATCCTGCCGGAGGGAAAGTGGTCCAGACCGACATGAACAAGACCATTGAGAAAGGTCCCCGGCGCAAGGATCAGGGTTTTTGTTAGAATTGTTTCATCCCCATCTGTTCTAATCCCGGTGATCTTATTGCTCTCAACGATGATCTCTTCAACCGTTGCCTGTTTGATAAAAAGGTTTGCCTGCTCCTCCACAATCCTTTTCATTCTGAGCCGGTAGGCGTGGCGATCCACCTGTGCCCTGGAGGAACGGACCGCCGGCCCTCTTGTCATGTTGAGCTGTTTGAACTGGATCCCCGTCTCATCCGTCGCCCGGGCCATCTCTCCACCCAGGGCGTCGATTTCTTTGACCAGATGGCCTTTGGCCAGACCGCCGATGGCAGGGTTGCAGGACATGTAACCGATCTGTTCGATCTTCTGAGTGATGAGAAGGGTAGGGTGGCCCATCCGGGCACAAGCCAGGGAGGCTTCAATGCCGGCATGACCGCCACCGACCGCGATGACATGAAAATCTTTCATAGGTTTGTTTTTAGGGTTCGAGGATTCAAGGGTTCATGCCTGCCTGCGGTAGGCAGGGGTTCGAGCTTTTAATATTTTGGTTCTTCACTTGACCCCCTGGCCACTTGACCCCTTGAACCCCTTACACGCTTTGACACAGATGCCACAGATATGATGGCTGAAATGGAGAGCTTTGGAAAAGACCTTCAGTTGTTCATAGCATCGGAGATGATCGAAATCTTCCGGTCTCTCTTTAATGGCTTCCGCTGGGCAGACTTTTATACAGGCCCGGCAGGAACCACAGTCTTTTGCAGATGGAGAATCGATCTCCAGAGGAAGGTCAGTAAGAACGGTGACGAGGCGAATCCTGGAACCAAACTTTTCATTGACGAGGAGATTATTCCTGCCGATCCACCCCAACCCCGCCGCAAGGGCGATATGTTTGTGTGAGAGATGGCCTTTCTGGCTTTTCCAGTCCACGATCTGTGAGGCTGCAATGGGCATGGCCCGGTATCCTTTTTCCTGAATGGCTGAAGAAACGCTGAGGCCGATCGTATCGAGGAGGATGTTGACCCTCTGATAGTGATGAAAGTAATGAGGCGTGGGAGCGTCTTCAATTCCTTCGAGAATCTGGTCAGAGAGATGATACCCCGCGGAGATGGCAAAAGGAAGTTGGTCGAGGGTCCCTGGAGGAAGCAGGATATCTTCTTTTTTGAAAGAGTGAAGTGTAGCTACGCCAAAGAGGGAACCACCCCACTGGCGGCAAAGGGTTTTTATCTCTTCAACATTTTCCACTGGGTTTGTCATAGAGTAAATTGTGACTTCTCTCTGGGTTTATTGCAAGAGGCATCGATTTCGGAATTCGGAATGCGCCTTCCTGCCGCAGGCAGGGATTTCGGAGTTCATTCCGCACACCGCATTCCGGAATCCGCAATTGCGTCAGCGGGATTTGATTTTTAAATCTTTCAGCTTCGTGCGGAGGGTGTTGCGATTGATTCCCAGAAGCTGGGCGGCGGAGGTCTGAACATGGCCTACTTTTTCCATTGCCGATTTGATCAGGATTTTTTCCACAAGCGAAATAATATCGTCAAGAAGGCCGGTCCTGCTTTTCGACTCCACATAGGGATCGATCCTGTTTAAGACCTCTGTCAGTCTTTCTTCAAGTATCTCTTCCAATAACGAAGTTTTCAATTTAGATTTTCTCGATCCCGCGTGATGCTCCTCTTTCTTCAGGTGATAATTTTTAATCGTTGGGGAGAGAATTGCCGAAAGAATAGAAAGGAAATGAAAGTCTTCGGTGAAGTCGCTCCTGGATCCATAAAGAGGGTTGATGTTCATGACGCCGATGGGTTCACTCTCGACCATGAGAGGGATGCAGAGCAACGGCGGCCGGATTTTATCCATCTGTTTCGGATTCTTGATGGCTCCTTCATAAAAAGGTTCCTGGCTGATATTCTGAATGGTCATCGGTAACCGGGATTGAAGGGCCTCGCCAATGATCCCTTTTCCACTTTGACCATGATGGGGGTGGTTTTCCATTTCGATTCCATAAAGGGCTGCCGTATGAAGAGAGTCCTTCTCAGCGTCGCTAAGGATAAGGGCGGCATAATCGACAGGAAAGAAATGTGAGAGCGTGGTTATTACTCCAAGAAAATACTCTTGGAGCTGGGGCTGGGGTGAAAGCAGGGATATTTCATAGAGGCTTCTCAATTCGGGGTTGGTTCGTGGGTTGACAAAGAATGATGAGGACATTTTTGGCTCCTGAAGTTTATGAAATCTTCACCCCGTTAGAAATAGTGTCCCTTTGTAGTAAAATTACCAACTCAATTTAATCAAACTGGATTCAGATTTCAAGAGAATTTTAAAGGAGTGACTTTACGCTTGCAGTCTATCGGTGAATTCATTAAAATGCACTCCGTATGGCCGAAGTCATAGAAAGGGTGAAACCCCAGTTGGTCATTCTGCTCGGGCCAACCGGAGCAGGAAAGTCAGGCCTGGCCATCGAACTGGCGGAAGCGTTTGAGGGTGAAGTCCTCAATGCCGATTCGATGCAGGTCTATCGTTATATGGATATCGGCACTGCGAAACCGACGCCAGAGGAGCGGCAGAGGATCAAGCACCACCTGATTGACCTGGTCACTCCAGATCAGCCCTTTCATGCAGACCTCTATCGGACACTTGGAAGAAGGATTATTGATTCCTTACATCAAAAAGGGACGCCGATCTTTGTCGTGGGAGGAACCGGTCTCTATATCAAAGCCCTTACGCAGGGGCTTTTCACCAGTCCCAAGATCCATCCCCTGGTTCGTGAAAAATTGAAGCAGGAGGCAGAGCAGAAGGGGAGGGAATCCCTTCATCAGAGATTGAAAGGGGTAGACCCGGAAGCGGCGTCCCGAATCCATTCCAACGACCTTTTCCGAACGATCAGGGCGTTGGAGGTTTTTGAATCCACCGGTATTCCGATCTCCTTCTTCAGGGATCAGCATCGCTTTGGCGATCGGCCCTATCTCACTTTTAAGATTGGCCTGGAAATGGATCGCGACAAACTTTACCGCCGGATTGAAGAGAGAGTGGACCGGATGATCAAGAGAGGATTTCTTAAGGAAGTGGAAGGATTGCTCCAGATGGGCTATGGCCCGGGATTGAAGCCGATGCAGAGTCTGGGTTATAAACAGATGGCACAATTCCTTTCGAATGATTTCGGATGGGATGAAGCGGTGCGGCAGATGAAGAGAGAGACCCGCCATTATGCCAAGCGTCAATGGACATGGTTTAAGGCGGACGGAGAGGTTTGCTGGCACGACGAATCTGCTGACCGGGAGAAGATATTTGAAGAGGTCAGGTCTTTTTTGAGAGAGCCCTGAGAAAAATGCCTGGACTCTCTTGATTACACAGATTTTAAAAAAGATTAAACAGATTTCTTTTCAGAAATCCTTTGGGAGGGAGGGTAAATGGCGATGATGAAGAATCAGATCAATGTTCAGGATCAGTTTCTTAACCGGATTCGGAGGGATCGGAGCCATGTTGTCGTAGAGCTGACCACCGGCCATAAGCTTGAAGGGGTCGTCCAAAGTTTTGACAACTTCTGCCTCATCCTTCGAAGCAAGGGGGATGAATTGATCTACAAACACGCCATCTCCTCGATTACCACGGGTGAGAGGGTAGAACTATACGAACAGAAATAGGATAAGGAAATGAATGAAATTGATATTAAACCAATAATCGAGAGCATTGTATTTGTCTCTGAGTCTCCGGTCAAACTCGATACCCTGACAGAGGTCCTTCCCGAATGGGATGAGACAGCCATTTTAAATGGGCTTGAGCAGGTCAGGAAGGGTTGTGAGGAGGGGTGCAGAGGGTTAGAGCTGGTGGAAGTGGCAGGAGGATACCAGTTTCGGACAAAACCTCAATGGGCCCAATGGGTCAACCGGTTGAAGAAAGCGAAGCCTGTGAAGTTAAGCCAATCCGCACTCGAGACGCTAGCCATCATTGCCTATCGGCAGCCCGTGATTCGGCCGACGATTGAGATGATTCGAGGCGTGGATTCGGGATGGGTGATCCGCTCACTGCTGGAGAAGGGACTGATCCGGATCGTGGGCAGGAAAGAAATTCCGGGACGGCCTCTCATCTACGGGACCACCAAAACCTTTCTTGAACTCTTCAACCTCAACACCCTCTCCGATCTTCCCACTCTTAAGGAGATCGAGCCTCCTCCGGAGCCGGAAGAAGGTTCGTCACAAAAAATCTTACAATTCCCTCCTCCTCCGGAGACTGTGTCGTAATTCCGTTCATGGTTCGAGAACCTCACCACGAACGGAAAACGACATGTTAAAAATCAATGAGTTAGCCGTTCGTCCTGAGCATGTCGAAGGGCGAATGGCTAATTGCGACACAGTCTCCGAGGGAGGGGAAAATTAATATGGAACGCATTCAGAAAATACTGGCCAGGGCCGGGGTCGCCTCGAGACGAGAAGCAGAGAGAATGATGCTTGAGGGAAGGGTGACGGTCAATGGCAGGGTTGTCGATCAGCTCGGTTTCAAAGCCGATCCCCTGAAAGATCATATCAAGGTGGATGGGAAAAGGTTTTTCCGGCCTGAGCCCAAGGTCACACTCCTTTTGAATAAACCGAAAGGTTATCTCTCCACCGTCAAAGACCCAGCAGGAAGGCCCACGGTGATGGACCTCCTCAAAGGGATAAGATGGAGGGTCTATCCGTTAGGGCGCCTCGATTTCGATGCGGAGGGACTTCTCCTTCTGACCAATGACGGCGATCTTGCCTATCATCTCTCCCATCCGAAGTTTTCCATCCCCAGGACATACTGGGCCAAAGTGGAAGGAGTTCCTGACAAGAAGGAGTTGATGCGTTTGAAGAGGGGAGTGATGCTCGAGGATGGAGAAGCGAGAGTTGTCTCCACCCATATCCTCCGTCAGATGGAGAAGCATAGCTGGGTGGAAGCCGTTGTCACAGAGGGAAGAAACCATCTGGTGAAGAGGATGTTTTCAGCCATTGGCCATCCCGTTCTCAAGTTAAAACGGGTGGGGTTCGGACCGGTCAGGCTGGGACACCTTGCCGTCGGCCAGTTGCGTTCTCTTACCGATGAGGAGATGGAGAAGCTTAAACAAATCTGTTCGGAGTCGGGAGTTCGCCCGCCTGCCGGACGGGCAGGGAGTTCGGAGAGGAAATTTTATAAACCGAACTAATAGCCGTTAGCCTGCGAGACGATAGACGATAGATGATAGACGAGGGAAGAGAGACGATGGACGAAGGACGATAAAGGGCAGAAGGCAGTGATCAGTAAAACATGAAAGACTATTGAAATGATTACCGGCATTGAAATTAAGAGAAAGACGGTTCATCTGGCTACGCTGGTCATTCCCATTGGCTATGGCCTTACCTCTGATACAGCCATTCTCACTTTTCTCATCCCTTTCTTTTTGTTGTATCTTGTGGTCGATCTTCTTCGCCATTTTCACCCGGGATTGGCCTCCTTATTCCGGAAGCATTTTTTCGGAAGGGTGCTCCGGGAAAAAGAGGCGCCGACACTGATGGGTTCGACCTATTTTCTCTTTGCTTCTATCCTGACGATTCTACTTTTTCCGAAACCGATTGCAATTGTAAGTTTATTGATCCTTATTCTTTCGGATACGGCCGCGGCTCTTGTGGGGAAAAGTATCGGAAGGATTTCGATCTTCGGGAAGACTCTCGAAGGGACGATGGCCTTTATCTTTACATCCCTTCTGATTGTATGGATTTATCCTAACGTAGATCGGCTTTCAGGAAGTTTTGCCGCATTAGGGGCAGCGTTAATTGAGGTGCTTCCCATTCCTCTGGACGATAACCTCACCATCCCTCTGACAGCGGGAACCATCATGTTTTTCGGAACGGGATGAGGGAGGGAACTTTTTCCATCCCCCTGAAGAGGCTCTTGACTTCATCTTCCGAGTTAATTTCTGCAATCGCGGAATGTATTTTCAACTCATCAAAAAGAAATGAGAAAGCCTCCTCCGATTTCTCTAAAAGGTCTCCCTCTGATAATGGGTCGAGGCTGATGATGGGCTTATCAAATTTTTTGATCATTTTGCATGCCTGCTCCAGATCGAACAGACTCTTTTTCTTATTGACAGGAATGGCATACCCCGCCACATCGAGGGGTTTTGCCTTTGGCAGGACAAAGGTGGCCCACTGGCCCGAGAAGATGGGGATGAATCCTTTCTTTCTTGCCTCCGATACCATCTCCTTTAAAAGATCACCTCTCCCCAGACCCAATAGCCAGTCGCCATACTTCCCCCCGATCAGGAGAAATGGAGTTTCCTTAAGTTGAAAAGGGGAGATGGCCTGGTCAAAGCGAGATGGGTCAAACGTCATCCGGTCAATCTCTTTCTGTGTCAATACTTCACCGGAAGGGCGGGAAGGAAAAAGTTTCCAGACTGAATCCGGGGGGATGACACTTCTTATGATCGTTGAGACCACTTTCGATTCGAATTGATGAAGAGGTTTTCCCGTGAGAGAGACGCCAGACTCCGCTTCAAGATGGCCAAACCCCGTTAAGCCCTCATTTCCTGTTGACTCCCTCAGTGTTTTAAAAGATTCGAGATGTTTGGCCGTCGGAAGATCAAAACACCAGCCTCCCCTCTCATAGACCCTCTCCATCAGGGGATAGATGTTCTGACGAGAGGAAGACCGGATGGAGAAGATGACTCTCTGAATCCTTTTTCTTTCAAGGATGGCGGTTGGAAGATGCATTACCCATCATTCTAAACTCTTCTTCAGTCTTTTTCAATTAATGGCCCATTCCCGGAGGGCACCCTCGAACCATGAAAGTCCATAACCCCCCTCTATTCTCCCCTTAGTCTGAGGGGGGATGAAGGGGGGTTATGAACATTATTTTCTAGCTAATACAAACGCATTAAATATTTTGTAGGGCAACCCTTCAGGGTTACTTTAGGCAAGGCTAAAGCCTTGCCCTACATGTCAAATTATATTCTGCGTTTGTATTAGTGTATGACAGACAGGGCAGGCATTGCCTTTTTCATAAATATTTATTAGATTTTTCTCAGGAGGGGGTTGATCGAAGTGCAAAGGAACCGGGGATCCAACAGGGTTCATAGAAATAGCCTGATCAGGAGGGTGTTGATTGTCGCCGGAACACTTTTTGTTGGGCTGGGGATTGTTGGAATATTTTTGCCCATTTTGCCTACCACTCCCTTTCTCCTGCTGGCCGCGGCCTGCTATGCCCGGAGTTCAGAAAGGTTTTACCGCTGGCTTCTGAATCACCGGTGGTTTGGAACATATATCAGAACCTATCAAGAAGGGAAGGGGATTCCAGTAAAAGCAAAAGCCTTATCCATTTCCCTCATATGGTTGACCATTGTCTCGTCGGTTATTTTTGTCGTCCATCCCCTCATCGTTAGAATCATTTTGATTGTGATCGCTGCGGGCGTGACGGTCTACCTTCTTTCCCTTCCCACCTTGAGGGAATAGAAAAATATAAGATTGCCAAGAAATCTTTTTTTTGATAATAGACTTATATGCCGTTGGATAAGGAATTGAAAGGAGTATTGAGACTGGGGGTTAAGATGCTGGTCTTCCAGGAGGTTCGGTTGCTCCGGATGGAGCAAACCCTTACTCCTGAGATTGTGCTGGGAGGGATTTCCCGGTCGATTCGGGAGACAAAGAGGGAGATCGTCCGTTTGACCCGGCGACTGAGCGATAAGGAAAGGACATCACTGCTCCGGAAGATGATTCAACAGGCTGTGGATGAGGAGATTGACCGGGCGATTCAGTTAAGAAAGAATAAATGCCTTCGCTGTATCCATGGGAGATTTTATGACCGGTCGGAGACATCCTATTCCCACCTGCCTCTTGATGAAAAACTCACCAAGGCGTTCGGATGCGATCAGCTTCGTCCGGCCCTGAGAAAAACCTGCCGGAGATTTGTTGAGACCTCCACCGCCCATTCCCTTGAAGAATACCTTGACGAGATTACCTTCCTCTACGAATTCAGAGAAATGGTCGACCGGATGGAAGAGATCTGGAAAGACTACCTCACCATTTAAAGGTTAAGGCTAAGGTTTAGGTTAAGAAATTCTTAACCTCAACCTAAACCTCAACCTGTTTCTTGTGTTTCAGGCGAGGGCCTCCGCCACTAATTCGGTGATATCCATCACCTTGATCTTGCCTTTTTTCTCCTTACGAAGCTTAGCTGCAGCCAATTGTAAGTTTGACTTACAGGAGGGGCACGCAGAGACAATGAGGTCAACTCCGATACCGGAGACCTGCTGAACGCGCTTGTAGGATATTTCTAAACTCATGTCGGTATCGAAGGCCTTCATTCCCCCGCCCCCGCCACAGCATTTGGCAAGATTCCTGCTCTGAGGAAATTCAATCAATTCTACCGACGGGATCGCCCGGATCACATTTCGGGGTGGATCATAGATATCCATATGCCGCCCAATGTCACATGGATCGTGATAAGCTACTTTCATTTTGGCCCCATTCTTGAAAATGAGCTTGCCGTCGGTGATGAGTTTTCCCAAATATTCTACCGTATGGTAAACCGGAATGCCGAGAGACCCATCGTGTTTTGGGTAGAGATCTTTAAAGGTTCGATAGCATCCTGCGCATGTGGTCACCATTTCTTTGAAACCCCTCCGCTCGAATTGATGTTTATTATTCTTGATACATTTTTCGAATTCTTTTTGATCCCCTACCAGATAGGAGATATATCCACAGCAATGCTCCTCCGTCCCCAACGTCGTGTAGTCGATCTTCGCCTTGTCCATAATCTTCAAGGTGCTTGGAATGACATTGATATCTTGATAGGAAGCCACGCACCCGAAAAAAAGAAGGGTGGTGGCTTTTTCTTTAGGCTTGAACTCCGTGGGATAGATATCCCGCCTTTTTTCTATTGCTTCCCCGAAAGGATTTCCTTTTGCTTCAATGGATTCCATGAGCGTTCGGTGGATGGGCGGAAGATATCCTGCCTCCACCAATCTCAGTCGGGCCGCCTGGATAATATCGGGAACCTTGACTCCTGCGGGGCAGACGGCATTACAGTTCAAGCAGGTGGTGCACTTGTAAAATCTTTCCGCCAGCTCTTTTGAGGGCTTCAGTCTCCCGGTAAGCAGGTGATAGGCCAATATCACTCTTCCACGCGCATTGATGGATTCGAGGGAAGTCTCCGTATAGGTGGGACACCCGGCTCGACAGAATCCGCACATGATACAGGCCATGATCTCATTATCCAGCGCTTCACCAAAGGGTTGAATCTCACCAGGCCTTTCAATAAGGGGAAGAAAGGCAAAATTTTCATAAATGTCTTTAATGGAGTCATCAAATCCCATCTTTCCAGGATTGAGTATATTGTTGGGGTCAAGGGCTTTTTTGATTTCCTTCATGACTTCGAGAGTTTCCCCAAGCTCCTTCTTGATATAAGGCGATTTGGCCATTCCTGTTCCATGTTCTGCGGTGAGCGTCCCCCGAAGCCGGATCGTGAGCTCCATTAAGTCTTTGGCTACTTCTTTGATGGTATCCCATTGCTCCTTGTTTCTGGGATCCGAGATGATGATGGGGTGAATGTTCCCATCCCCGATGTGGCCAAAGGTATTGATGGGGAGACGGTGCTTCTGCGAGATCTTGTTGATTTCCATAATGGCTTCCGGGATTTTAGTGATCGGTATTCCCGGGTCATCCATAATCGATTGCATCCTCGATCCTCTCTTGACTTTCGACAGAGAGGCAACCACTCCTTGGCGAGCAGCCCACATCTTAAGACGTTTCGCAGGATCATCCTCCCATTTATTTTCAATTCCATTATTGGCCTCGCAAATTTTATTAATTTTTTCTATGTTTTCCTGAACTGCTTTTTTATTTCCGTCAATTTCGATAAAAAGAAGACATCCCACATGATCGGGAATATTGAGGCCCATTGCTTTATTCACCACATCAATCGTCACTTTATCCAAAATCTCACAGGAAGAGAGGGCAATCCCCGAGGTCAAGATCTCCCGAACCGCCTTTCCGGCATCCAGGGTAGAGGGAAATCGGGCTTCTGCAAAGGCAATATATTCCGGGACGGGGAGAATTCTTAGAATGATCCGGGTGATCACCCCCAGCGTCCCCTCGGCCTGGGTGAAGAGCTGGGTTAGATCATATCCGGACGAAGTCTTGCCCAAGACCGACCCTGTATTGATGATTCGACCGTCGGACAACACCACTTCCAGGCCCAAGACATAGTTTTTCGTTGTCCCGTACTTCAACGCTCGATTTCCGCTGGCATTGGTTGAGACCATTCCTCCCAGGGAGGCGAGGTTCGCACTTCCAGGGTCAGGGGGGAAAAAATGGGTGGGGGCAATGGCCGCATTGAGCTGGTTGCATATGACGCCGGGTTCAACCACCACATATCCGTTCTCCTTGTCGATCTCGAGAATGCGATTCATCCTGCTCAGGTCGAGTAAAATGCCTCCTTTGGCTGCCAGGGCACTTCCCACAGCGCTTGTCCCCGATCCTCTGGGAGTCACAGGAATTTTTCCACGTTGAGCCAAAGACATCATTTTTGAAACTTCTTCTGTCGTCTTGGCGAAGGCAATGACATCCGGAACGGCCTCGTGGACCGAGAGATCCCTGGAGTAACAAAGTCGCTCGATTTCATCGGTCTTGACATTTTTTTCACCTACGATTTGGGTCAGATCTTTAATATAATCCATTGTCTCTCTCCTTAGAAAATGTATTAGTGTTTCTACACCCTTTGTTGCACCTCTGGAATAATGATGAATTCGTAAAAAGTCGTCACTCCGGTCCTGCGGCAGGAACCGGAGTCCAGGCAATACCTAACCAATTGAAAACACTGGATTCCGGCTTTCGCCGGAATGACAAAACCTGGCCTAAAGAGACTTTTTACGAGACCATCAATAATGGAATGTTGGAATAATGGGTTGCCCACCCTTCCATTTTTCCACTCTTCCGATATTCCGTGATTAATAGTCCTTTGGTAATTTTTCTAACTGCGCATAACTGAAGACAGGGCCGTCCTTGCACACATAGAGATGACCGATGTTGCAGCGGCCGCACTTTCCAATTCCGCATTTCATCCGCTTTTCCAATGAGGTGAAGATCCGCTCATTGGGAAAGCGGAGAGCAACCAGTTTGGGAAAGGTGAATTTGATCATGATGGGCGGGCCGCAGATCACCGCGCAGGTATTTTCAGAAGAGGGCTCAATCTCTTCAAGGACATTGGGGACGAGGCCCACCCTTCCTTTCCAGTCCTTATCACCCCAATCCACTGTCGTCACCAATTTTATATCATCTCTCTTCTCCCATTCAAGGAGTTCATCCTTATAGAGCAGGAGGCCCGGCATCCTCGCCCCATAGACGACCGTAATCTGCTTCACCTTTGTCCGGTTCTTAGGATGGAGATAATAGGCGACCAGCGACCGGAGGGTGGTGAAGGCAAATCCGCCGCCGATCACCAGAAGGTTCTTTCCTTCAAAAAAGTCGATCGGGTATCCATTGCCGAGGGGGCCGCGGATTCCGATCTCGGAGCCTGCCCCGATTTGATGAAGCGCTGTCGTAACGACGCCGGCTTTATTGATCGTAAATTTCAAAGCGGTTTTTTCGATGGGAGAGGACGCGATTCCGAAAGGGGCTTCCCCTTTCCCCAGGATGGAAAGCTCACAGAATTGCCCTGGAATGAACCTGAAAGATTCTTCATCCTCCTTATTTTTAAAGCCCAATTCGAGGGTCCGAAGCAATCGGTCGCTCGTCTCGATCTCGGCTTTTTTCAAAATCATTGGAATGGGAAGGTATGGGTTCTTCATGGATCTGCTATTTGAACTTTCCTTTCCGTCCTTTTCCCCTCTTTGCAGAGGCGTAAACGAGCGCCTCACGGATGTCAAATTGAACCGGACAATAAAGAATGCATCGTCCACAACCCACACAGGCGACCCTGCCAAAGTTCTTTGGATAATAGTTAAACTTGTGCATTAATCTCTGCCGGGTTCGTTCCCTGCCCGTGGGACGGGGATTATGGCCGGAGGTTTCAAGCGAATAGATCGGGAAGAGGCAGGAATCCCAGTTTCTGACGCGTTCTCCGTTGAGATGGGTGGCCTCATCCGTGATGTCGAAACAGTGGCAGGTAGGGCAGAGAAAGGTGCAAACGCCACAGCTAATACATTTCTCGTGGATCCTGTCCCAGAAAGGACTTTCGACCATGAGGTCCAGCCTTTTTTCTATTCCCTCCACGGGGACTGAGCCGTCGGCCTTCTTGGAAGCCTTCTCTTCAATCTCTTTGAGCAAACCGGCCTCTTTTGAACCGGCTTCTTTGAAGAACCTGTTCTTTGAAAAGGTCTTTCCCTTTTCCGTGAGCAATTCGACCAGATAGGATTCGCCTAAATCGGTCAGGAAGAGATCCGACCCCTCCCTCCGGAAAGGACTCCCTCCGGTTGAAGAACAGAAACAGGTGGTCAGGGGATGATTGCAGGAGAGGGTGATAATCGTCGTCTTTTTCCTCTTCTCGAGAAAATAGACATCCGTATAGTCTTCTCCGACGAAGACCTTCTCAATGATGGCGATCGCCTCGATGTCACAGGGCCGGGCTCCCAGAAGGATCCTCTCTCTCTCGATCTTTTGCTCGGAGACGGTGGGCCCCTGATTTCCCGCTATCTGATAGCGGAACATCACTTCAGATTGGGGGAAGAAGACCTCTTTCGCCGATTTCTGGGGAACCAGCTGGGACAGGCTGACCTCCCCGGGGTTATCAATCTTTTTAAACACAGAAACCCCTTCGGTCAGCTGAACAGGGGCGAAGAGATCATATCCCTCGATCAGGCTCTTCAAAAAATCTTCAAAATTCTTCTTATCCAATTTCAATTTCATTTGAAAATGCCTTTTTACCCCATCCCCACCCTAACCCTCCCCTTGAAGGGGAGGGAACGAATAAGCTTTCTCTCCCTCAGGGAGAGGATTAAGGTGAGGGTGGGGTTAATTTTCATC